>Ga0187878_1002113_pt1 | contig 18093 bp, 17 predicted proteins | sample June2016WEW_17_1_FD_132979 | JGI IMG/M metagenome (GOLD analysis project Ga0187878, IMG submission 132979) | Peatland microbial communities from SPRUCE experiment site at the Marcell Experimental Forest, Minnesota, USA - June2016WEW_17_150 | ecosystem: Environmental > Terrestrial > Soil >...
CGTCCACTCGCGCTAGCATGACGCTATATTACGTCAGTCTCACGCTTCCAGCAACCATGACTCGACCGCAGGAGATCACTCCCATGCCTCCGAAAGACGACGAGTTCCGAGCAGCCCTCCGCACCATCCTGACCCGATCAGGTCTCTCGATGCGGGCCCTGTCGGCCGCGATGAGCCGCGACCCGGGATACATCGCAGCCCTTCTGGATCCCTCCCGCCCGTCACGGGCACGGCCGACACCGGCCGATCTGCTGGCAGCCTCAGAAGCCACCGGCATTGCCTTCGTTGAGTTGCTGGAGTCGCTGTGGGGGATCGATCCCTCGCGCCTGGCCGGCGAGCTCGCCGAACTCGGGGTGGGTCTCTCACTCGACGAGCGACTCGCGGGGTTGAGCGACGCCGAGCGAGCGAGCGTGGCCGACTACATCGCCTTCCTCGCCGCGCGCCACACACGCCCTCGAGCCTCGCGCACCTGAGCCGCGCCTTAGACCCTAGCGGTTGGCGCTGGTGAAGTAGAACTCGTTGCCCCCCAGATCGGCGCCATACACGGCGGCATCGACGAAATCGTCGTGCTCGCCGTTGGGAAAGGCGAGGAGCTGGCGGGGGAACTCACCCAGGTCGTTCGGCCCTGTGCCCATGCCCGGCGCGCCCCGCAGGAAATGGACCTTGCGCCCCTCGAAGCGGGCGGCAAGCGTGCGCGACCGGGTCACCTTGTCAGAGTCGGGGTATACCGGGCTCGCCGGCAGGCGGGTCTGGCTCAACATCTCGCGGACAAAGGTACTCTGGTGCTGGGTCGCCTCGATGTTGAGCGCGGTGAGCGCACGTGGCACCTCGGGATGGCCCGACGCACCACAGAACAGCGGTGGCAGAAGCCGTATCGGCCAGAGCAGACGAGGCCCGGGCGGGTTGTCCCCAACCGTGTCGCAGTAGGTGCCATCGTCACCGCGCCCGGTCAGCCAGCGCCGATGGCCCTCGTCGAGTCGGGCCGCAAAGGCTCCTGACTTGTTTAGATGCGCACAGCACCCGGGTCGCGCAGGCCGTAGGGTGCGAGGTCGGTGACCGGTTGGCTCCCACGCTCCTTGCCCACCCGTTGGATGTGGCTCTCTCATAGCGTGCCGGCCGGCCACCGACCGCCGCCGGCGTGGCTCAATAGAGGCGTGACACGCTCCCCGGAACTCAGGTTGCCCGCCGCGGTGCTCCATCGTCCGCGTGATGCGAGGAGGCACCAAGTGATCACCATCGGCATCGATCCCCACAAGTCATCGCACACGGCCGTGGCGCTCGACGAAGCAGGTCGCGTTCTCGCTGAGCTGCGAGTCGCCGCGACCAAGGCCATGCTCGACCGACTCCTGCGCTGGGCGGAGCGCTGGCCTGAGCGGATCTGGGCAATCGAGGGCGCCACAGGCCTCGGCCATCTCCTGGCTCAGCAACTCGTCGCCCGCGACGAGACCGTGCTCGACGTGCCGGCGACCCTCGCTGCCCGGGCTCGCCTGCTCGCTCGGGGCCATGGCCGCAAGACGGACGGCATCGATGCGGCCAGCGTGGCGAGGGTGGCTCAGAGCCAGTCCGATCTGCGGCGCGTCGGTCCCGAGGACCACAGCACCGTGCTGCGGCTCCTCTCCGATCGCCGCGATGAGCTCGCCCAGGGGCGCCGCACCGTGATCAACCGGCTCCATCGTCTGCTCCGTGACCTGCACCCTGGCGGTGCCCCGACTGAACTATCGGCGGCGGCTGCCTCAGGGCTTCTCGGCCGCATCCGACCGGCGGCCGCCGTCGACCTCGAGCGCAAGGCGATGGCCCGAGCGCTCGTCGCCGACCTGCGGAGGATCGACCGGGCCCTGGTCGAGAACCGCACGCGCTGTGCCGCTGCCGTGGCCGCCAGCGGCACCACCGTGACGGCCATCTTCGGCATCAGCGATGTGCTCGCGGCCAAGATCCTCGGCCATGTCGGCGACGTCAGCCGCTTTCGGTCTGCTGACCGCTTCGCGAGCTACACGGGCACGGCGCCGATCGAGGTCTCGAGCGGCGAGGTGACCCGCCATCGGCTCTCGCGCAGTGGCAACCGCTCGCTCAACAACGCGCTCCACCTCGCGGCCCGGGTCCAGGTCATGTACCCGGGTCCGGGGCGGGACCACTACGAGCGCAAGCTCGCCGAGCACAAGTCCTCTCGCGAAGCGCTGCGCAGCCTCAAGCGCCAGCTGGCGAAGGTCGTCTATCGCCGTCTCGTCGCCGATCGTGCCCATCGTCTCGCTATCGCGTCTTGACATAGAGGCGCTACGAAGTAGACTTCGTGGCCCGCGGGGTCCTCCACGACTTCGACCGCAGCGGTGTAGTCGGAACGCTCGCCCTTGCTGACCGCGAGGTCCACACCCACGCGCCGGGGGCCGGCCGGCACGCTATCGACCCAATCGAACCACTCGCGCTTGAAGATGTTGCCGGTCATGCCCGAGGGGTCGTTCTGCATCTGGAGATTGAAGATCGCGGAGCCGAGGTCGTCGCGCACCTTGCGCAGCTCCTCTAGCCCGTAGACCTGCGGCCAGAGCGCAGTCCCGTCATCCTGGATTGCCTTGCGTGTGAGGCTCGGCCAGCCCTTGGCGATCAGCTCGGCGTAGATGTCGCCCTCGTGCCAGCGGGTTCCGAGAAACCAGCGCGTCCCGCCCGGGACGACCATCCGGTCGACGACCGACCAGTAGGTCCGGCTCGACTTCTCGCGCTGCCCGGCGGTCTCGTTCTCCTGAAGGCCCACCATGTCGTCGGCGAGCAGGTCATCGAGTCGAGCGCCGGCGCGGACGCCCCGCAGGCCGCGGGCGACGCAGGTGAAGTCCTTGCCCAGGTCCGCCCCGCGCACCGTCCAGGCGGCGTCGGCCCAGGAGGATCCGCGAACGCCACGGCGGGCCCAGGTGAAGATCTCGGCGAACCTCTCGCTCTCGACGATCGAGCGCACAGCGGCCGAGCGAGCGTGGGCGTCGGCTTCGACGGCGGTGAGAATCCCGAGTCGGCGCCGTCCCTGCGCGAGACCGATCTGACGGGCCGCCCTATGGATGAACAGGGTCGTCTTGGCGTGACCAAGTAGGCTGAGCCCCGGCGCGGCGCGCAGGTGGCCGAGCGGCCCCCATCACCCGAATGGGCCGTCTCGATAGCAGTACCAGATGTCGACCGCCTCGCACCAGGCCAGAGGGTTCTGGGCTGAGACAAATGCCTTGGGGTAGCGGCTAGCCAGCATGACTTGGACTGCCCCGGCAAGCTTGCGGTTAGGCCAGACCTTGCCGCGGCACTCGCTGATCGCCCGCACGACGTCCGCGCGGAACTGTTCGTCATCCTTGGGATAGCACCACAGCGTCAGGTCGGTGGATGGGTTCACCCCGCCCGTGCTACTCCTGACCTGGCCGGTCGGGCCCGGCCCTCCATGCTTCGTCGACCAGCCCCCGAACGTCACGAAGATACCGGGCGTGCTTGCGCGATGCCCTCTGCTCATCAGCGTCGTCCTGCCGTGAAGTAGAAGTCGTTGGTGGTCCCGTTGAGATCGGCCCCATACACAGCTGCATCGACCAGATCGTCGTGCTCGCCGTTGGGAAAGGCGACCGCCTCGCGCTCGTAGGCATCCAACCCAGGCGCACCCCGCAGGTGGAAGACCGTGCCCGACTCGTATCGGGCGGCGAGGGTCCGGGCCCGCGTCACCTTGTCACGGTCGGGGAACACGGCCGCAGCGGGCAGACGGGTCCGGGCGAGCAGTTCCCGGGTGAACGTCGACTGGTACGTGGTGGCCTCGATGTTGAGCACACTCAGAGGGCGGGCGGCCGAGTTGGCGCTCGTGAGCCCGACGAAGCCAGAAGGAAGAGATACCGTCGGCCAGAGGAGCCTCGGGCCGTCTGTCAGCGACCCGTCCGGCGCGCCTGCCTCATCGAGCCCTGTCAGCCAGCGTCGGTGGCCCTCGTCGAGTCGCGCCCGCCAGGCACCACACATATACAGGCGGTGCTCGGAGTCCTCGACCCACTCGACTACCGCGGTGTAGTCGGCGCGCTCCTTCGACGAGGCCGCGAGGTCCATGCCGACCCGCCGCTGCCCGTCGGGCACCCGGTCTACACAGCGGAACCAGTCGCGCCGGAAGACGTTGCCGCCCATGCCTGAGGGATCGTTCTGATACTGCAAATCGAAGATCGCCGAGCCGAGCTCGGCCCGCTTGGCCTCGAGGCGCTCAAGCGACCAGTAATCGGGCCAGAGCGCGGTCCCGCCGTCTCGGATCGCCCTGTAGGTCAGATGCGGCCAGCCGCGGCGGATCAGCTCGGCGTAGATATCGTCCTCGTGCCAGCGGGTGCCCAGAAAGATCCGCTTACCCCCCGGGGTGACCATCGGGTCGACGACGGTGAGATACGTCTCGAGGGCTTTAGCCCGTCCAGCCGCAGTCAGGTTCTCCTGGGCGCCCACCGGATCGTCGGCGACCAGCTCATCGAGGCGCGCCCCGGCGCGGACCGAACCGAGGCTCATCGCGAGACAGGTGACGTCCTTGCCCAGATCGACTCCCCGGACGCTCCAGGCCGCGTCGGTCCACGGCCGGCCCTCGACCCCGGCAGCGGCCCATGGAAACACCTCGGCGAAGCGAGGGCCCTCGATAAGAGCACGGATGGCCCGGGAGCGGTACTCGGCATCGGCGTCGACCGCCGTCAGGATGCCGAGGCGGCGCCGGCCCTCGGCCGCCCCGATCCGGCGGGCGGCGCGGTGGAGGAAGAGCGTCGTCTTGGCATGGCCTCGCGGGGCGAGGATGAGGCCGCGTTCGTGGCGCTCCGCGAAGAGGCTCGCGTCCCGCAGGTGGTGCGGGAAGACCAGGTCGCTCATGTACTCGGCGAAGGCCGCGTCGCTATAGGGGGCACGGGCGAGCAGGAGCTCGCGGTACGTGGGGCTCATGGCCGGTCTCCCTCGGGGTCAGTGGTTGTCTCGGCGGCCTGGGCCGCCTCGGCTTCCAGATCCGCGAGCAGGAGCCTGGTGCGCTTGATCTGCTCGTCGGGCGAGTGGTGGTCGGCCGGGTGATCGCCGAGCACTAGGGCCAGCGGCGCGCCTCCGGGGCCGCTGATCTCGGTCCGGCCAGGAGCAGCGAGACCGCGCAGGGTGATCCACTGGTCGGTGGACTTGACATACACGTTGGCCCAGCCCACGCCCACGTTGGAGTTGGCGTAGAGGGCAGACCGGCGCAACGCCGTCCGCCTCATCTCCTCGACCTCCGCGATGCCCCGCGCCCGGTCGGCCTCGAGGGCCTCGGCGCCCGCCCGCCTCGCCCAGCTGCGTTGGATGGCCCTGATGTGGCCCCGCACGGCCCGCTCGCTGAGCGCGATAGGCGAGGGGTTCTCCGACCCCGTCAGGGCGCGGTGGATGGCCGGAGCGGCGAGGCCGCTGACCATGAGGGTCTCGATCCGTTCGCGCAGCCCGGCCAGGTCCTGCTCGCTGCGGCGACCGCGGACACCGGGAGTCTTGGGAGCCCGCGGGGCGGGCCCCTCCATCTGTGGCGCCATGGCTAGGCCACCTCAGCCGGAGCCTTGCCGGTGAAGGCCGCCCAGCGCTCGATGCTGACCTGGGCGTAACGGGGATCGATCTCCATCGCCCGGGCGACCCTGCCGGTCTGCTCCGCGGCGATGATGGTCGTGCCCGAGCCCCCGAACGGATCGAACACGAGCTCGTCGGGCGCGGTGCTGTTGCGCAGAGCCCGCGTCACTAGTTCGACTGGCTTGACCGTGGGGTGGAGCTCGTTCCGCGCCGGCCGCGCTATCTCCCAGATGCTGTCCTGGCGCCGGTCGCCGCGGAAACGATGGGCCGCCCCGGGCCGCCAGCCGTAGATGAGGTTTTCGTGGCGGTAGCTGTAGTCGGAGTGCCCGATCACCATCCGATCCTTGACCCAGACCAGCGTCTGGTGGGCGGCCAGGCCGGCATCGGCGATGGCGAGCAGGAACGCGAGGTGCAGGTCGGGACCGGCCGGTGACGCGACATAGAAGGACCCGCCCGGGCGCAGCGGCGCGAGGGCGAGGGCATCGCGCACCAGCTTGCGGGTGCCCTCGACGCCCAGGTTGTCGTTGGCTATCTTCAGAGCCCGGGCCGTCTTGCCGACGTACCCGCACCCGTAAGGTGGATCGGTCCAGACGCAATCCACCGTCTCGCCGCCGGTCAGGCGTGCAACGTCTCCTGCCCGGGTCGAGTCACCCACGAGGATGCGGTGCCTGCCGAGCGCCCACAGCTGTCCGGGCCTGACGTACAGCGCGGCAGGCTCGGGCAGCGCGGGGACCGCATCGGGATCGCGCACCTCGGCGATGTGCGCCGCGGCCAGGATGGCCGCCACCGCATCGGCGTCGTATCCGGTGGCGGCCAGGTTGGCGGCTGCCTGCTGCTCCCCCAGGATTGCGGCGAGGAGAGCCTCGTCGTATCCGCCGATGTCGCTGGTGCGGTTGTCAGCGAGCATGAACGCGGTAGCGCTCGCGTCATCGAGCTCGACGATGTTGGCCGCGATCGCTGTCCAGCCGAGCGAGCGCCCGGCCCGGAGCAGGTGGTTGCCGGCTACGGTCCAGCGGGTGCTGGCCTGGACAACTATGGGCTTCTGCTGGCCGAAGCGGCGCAGGCTTGCGGCGACCGCCTCGACATTGCCCAGGCGAGGGTTCCGGGGATGGAGTTCGACGCTGTCGATGGGGACGAGAAGCGGCACCAGGGCGGGCGCGACCTGCGCCTGGGCAGCGGTGACGGTGCGGGTAGCGAGCGAGGCGTGCATGCCAGTTTCCCTTTCGGTCCTGCCTTGTGGGTGATCACCTGAGCGCGCCTCGCACGCTTGACCACCTCTCGAGCGTCCCCGGCTGGGACGACCCGACAGGGGCATGGACCTTGGGGAACTGGCACCTCCATCAACTCGATGCGCCTTGGCCCTCGTGGCCTACGGCGTCGGGGTGAGACTAGGCGGTTTCGGACCTGCCGTCTATGGCCCGCGGGTCTACAGGTCACCTTCATCGGCATGGCGAGCAGCGTCGATAAGTCGAGCGACCTGCTCAGCGTTTGCGGCTACCCATAGGTTACGCATTGAAGCGAGCTTGAAGACCCGGACTGACAGCTAGCTTGTCACGGCGAACAGAGGCCCACGGATACTTCGTCCTTCCCTTCCGGTGATCCGGAAGGTTAGCCTTCCGGATAGGACGCAGGCGAACAGCGGTCAGACCTGGAGGGGGTGGGGGCGGGTCACGCTTCGCTTGGGAAGCAGACACTCTGCCAGCTGAGTTACTCCCGCTCGGCGAGCAGGCACAAGTTATATCAGATCGCGCGAGAGGGGCAGAAGGGGCCTGGCCAAGGCATTTCGGTCGGGCAGACATTCTGCGCGGTTGGCAAATGCACACGACCCTTGGGCCTTGTTCTGGTTCTGGCCTCGCGACGGGATGGCGCGGCCCACCTGAACTCAGCGCGTCAGTTCGTGGGTGATGCCGCCCCCGATCAGCTCTGACCGTAAGCGGATGCTACCGCGTGGTTCGCTGCGAGCGGAGCGCCTGTGTCAGCTACAAAGTCTGGCGGGCCCGCAGCGTCGGCCTGCTATGGCGCGACACGATCTCGCCCGGCTCCCAGGCGCCCACAAGGATCTCGGGAACGCAGCGGTTGTCCAGAGTCGAGCGGCGGAGGGCGTCCGGCTTAGATGCGGTAGCACCGCTCCGCGGTCCCACGGAAAAGGGCGTCGCGTTCGTCCGCGCCCAAGTCGGTGGTGATGCGGCGGAAGCCATCCACCAGCGACTCGTAACTGCTGTACAGCCGGTCGACTGGCCAGTTGGATCCAAACATGCACCGACCCGGAGAAAAGATCCCGATGGCTGCCAGCACCCATGGTCGGATCCGTTCAACGGTCCAGAGGTGGTCCGCCATGCCGAGCCCTGAGATCTTCATCACAACATTGGGTGCTCGAGCAAGCATTCGCATGGCCGTCTTCCAACGAACCAGGTAGTTGTTGTCAAGTGAGATCGGGTTCGCCATGTTGTCAACGAGGATGGTCGTCCCGGGAAAGGCAGCGGCGAGCCCGAGCGCATGGGTGGCGTCTTCCAACCGGATGTTGAGATCGTAGTTGAGGCCGCGCTCGGCCAGTGCAGCGAAGCCGCGCCGAAAGTCTCTGCGGGAGACCAGGTCACCTATCTGAGCCATACGCACCCCCCGCAGATTCGGCGACGCCAGGTGCCGGTCGAGCTGGGTCTCGACATCGGGCGCACACAGGTCGACAGCGGCAACGATTGCGTGGGGAAACCCGTGCTGGTCCGAGATCGCCTGCAGCCATAGGGTTTCCTCCACGCTGTCAGAACCGCCCCAAAGTGCCTCAACATGGACCGACTTGTACAGGCCGCTGCCGGAGGCGTCTCGCAGGTAATCATCGAGCAGGTAAGGGCGGCGGATCGAGACATAGTCACCGATCCACGCAGTTGTGCCGGGGTCGCCTTCCGCCCGGAGCCAGGCGTAGACATGGCGCTCAAGGTCCCAGAGATGATGATGGGCATCGATCAGACGTTGGGGTCCACCCGTCTGTACGTCTGGTTCAGCAACCTCAAGGGTCCTGTCAGCCCCATCCTCCACGGTACGAGCCGACCCGGCGATGGCCTCAAATCTCATATCCGCCGTCAACTTGCAGGTCGATGCCCGTCACGTAAGACGATTCGTCGCTCGCGAGGTAGACCGCCGCCCACGCAACGTCGATGGATGCTCCCCGCCGGCCCATCGGAATACGGTCGTAGAACCACTGCTCACGCCGGGACGGCATGCTGGACTGGCTCGCTGTTGCGATGACCCCGGGATTAATGGTGTTGACCCTGACGCCATGGGACGCATAGGTCGTCGCCGCGTTCTTGGTCAACCATCGGAGTCCGGCTTTCGCGGCTTGATAAGCGGGGGCATCCCGCTGAGCCCGTAGGCCCGACATAGAGGCGACATTGATGATCGACCCGGCCTGGCGCTCGAGCATCGGCGGCAGCAGATAGCGCATGGCTAGGAACGGCCCCGTGAGATTGATCTCCAGTTCAAGACGCCATTCGGCAGGCTCGCAGTCGACGAGGGCCTTGGGGTAGTGGAGGCCGCCGGCGTTGTTCACCAGCACGTCAAACGGATCGCCTGCGAAGTCAGAAGCGAGTGCGCGCCAGCCACTCTCGTCGGTGACGTCAAGAACCCGGAACGAGACGGCGGGCGCGAGCTCTCGGGCCAAGGCTTCGCCGAGCTCGGTGTGTCGGGCGACCGTGACGACTCGTGCGCCTTCGGCTGCGAAAAGGCGAACAATGCCCTCCCCGATGCCCATGGTCCCGCCCGTTACCAGGGCGTGCTTTCCCTTCAAGCGTTCTGGCATGGCTCTTCCTCCCCGATTGCGGAGCAGCGATCGCCGTCAGGCATCGACCATAGGCCCGGGGCCACCTAACGGCCACGGCTGCCGGACATCCTGGTCGTTCGGCTGAGAGATGTGACCCGGGCGAGCAGGGGGCTCTTGACGCGCCTCCTCCTGGGACGCGGGTACCCCTCCTGCGACGAACTCGCCCGAACGGATACATGCGGTCAGGTGGGCAGGCTCCAACTCGACGAGCGGCGGGACGGCGGTGCGGCACTCGGGCAGGACGAACGGACACCGCCCGACCAGCGGGCACTCGGCCGGTGGGTTGATCGCGCTCGGGATCTCGCCTGCAAGGTGAAAAGGCTCGAGCTTGCGGGCGGGGTCCGGGAACAGGACCGCCGACAGGAGCGCGCGGCTGTACGGATGGAGTTGCTTAGAGAAGATGACCTCAGTAGAGGCGACTTCCACGATGCGGCCCAGGTACATGATGGCGACTCGGTGACTGATCCGTTCGACGGCGGTCAGGTCGTGCGAGATGTACAGATACGAGACACCGAGGTCGCGCTGGAGTCCGATTAAGACGTCCAGGATCGCCGCCCGGGCGCGCGCGTCGAGCGTGGACGTCGCTTCGTCCACGACGACGAGCGCCGGGTGGGTCACGAGAGCCCGCGCGATCGCCAGTCGCTGCTGCTCGCTCGCGGTCAGCTCGCCGGGATAGCGGCTCAGGTACCGCCGGCCGAGGCGAACGGCCTCGAGCGTCTCGAGCGTCCGCTCTTCACGGGCCTCGCTGCCGAGTTGGCCCTCGATGAGCAGAGGCTCTTCCGCCGTCTGCTGGACTGTGCGCATGGGGTTCAACGACGTGTACGGATCCTGGAACACCAGCGACATGCGGTGGCGCATCGATCGAAGGGTCTCGTCGCCCAGAGCCGTGATCTCCTGACCATCGAAGACGATCTTCCCAGAGTCTGGCTCGATGAGGCGCAGGATGCACCGACCGACCGTGGTCTTGCCTGAGCCTGACTCGCCGACCAGGCCCAACGTCTCGCCCCGTCCGATCGAGAACGACACATCGTTGACGGCGTAGATGGCGGAGCGGCGATCGAGCGGGAACAGTTTCGTGAGATGCTCGACGCGGAGGAGCTCGTTCACCTTGCCAACCATGTCGAGGCGGCGGTCGTCCGGGTGTCGTTCGGGTTGCCCGGCGCGTCGGTGTGCATGATCCCCACGGACTCGAGGAGCTGGCGGGTGTGGGGGTGCTGGGGGTGCCTGAAGACGTCCTCCGTGAAGCCACTCTCCACGATCCGGCCTCCCTGCATGACCGCCACGCGCTGGCAATATTGGGCCACGATCCCGAGGTCCCTAGTCACGATCAACTGGGCCGCCTGTCGCTCGCGCGCGGCGGCGAGCAGCTGGTCGAGAACCTGGCGTTGGACCGTGACATCGAGACCGGCGGTCGGCTCGTCGGCAATCAGCAGGCGCGGGGAGTGCAGCAGCGACATGGCGATACAGACGCGCTGTGCCATGCCGCCACTGAGCTCATGGGGGTAGGCGTTGAGGCGACGCTCCGGATCCTGGATCCCGACGAGGCGCAACGCTTCCACGGCCTTCGCCAGAGCGACCTTGCGGCTCGCACTGGCATGGGCCCTGTAGACGAGAACCATGAGGTCGGCGACCTTCGTCACTGGGCTAAGCTGGGCCTTCGCGTTGGGCAGAATCGGCGAGAATTCCACCGCACGCATCCGCCGGAGCTTGTCGGGATCCATACCGAGAATGTCTTGGTCCTTGTACCGGACCGATCCCCCGACGACGTGCCCTTCCTCGGGCAGCAGGCGCAAGATCGCCCGAACGAGCACGGATTTGCCAGACCCCGCTTCACCGACGATACCGAAAGCCTCACCAGGTGCCACCCACAGCGAGATATCGTCGAGGACACGGGCTGTACGTCCCGCGCTCCTGAACTCGACGGAAAGGCCATCGACGGCCAGCACACACTCGGCTGGGCGAGAGGCGCCGTGGTCGTAGGTCTTGCCTAACCCATTCGCATCCGTCGCCCCGGCCTGCGCCGCAGAGACAATCTCCTCGGGGCCGCCAAAGGCCCCGAAGGACCCGGAATACGAGAGAACGCTCTGTGCCACCGCCCCCGCGGCAGCCCCCGATCCCGCCCCGACGGCGAGGCCCGCACCCTCCCGAGCCGCCGTCCCTTCAGCGTCGGTACTGTGCGGCTCGAGCAGGTGCGCCAGCGCCTCGCCGGCCTCGGCGAACGAGAAGACGACCAATCCGAGGGCGATCCCCGGGAACAATGAGGGCCACCATTGCCCGATGATCATGCTCCCCGCACCGGTCGAGATCATGCCGCCGAGTTCGGGCGTGGGCGGGTTGACGCCGGCGCCCACGAAGCTCAGGCCGGCCGTCAGCAGGATCGCGAAGCCCATAGTCGCCGAGATCTGCGCGATCAAGGGCGGGAAAGCGTTGGGCAGCAGATGCCGAAAGGCGATGGAGCGGTCCCTGGCGCCGATCGACCGTGCGGCCTCGGCGAACGGTCGCTGGCGCAATGAAAGGAGCTCGGCCCGCGCGATGCGCAGGAAGACCGGCATGTTCACGAACCCGACGGCGATGATGATGTTCTCGGTTGAGGCCCCCCTGATGGCGACAAGGACCATCGCGAGGATGAACACCGGAAACGCCTGGATGACGTCGAGCAGCCGCAGAATCGTCTCACCGAGCAGAGCCGCCACCCTGCGCCGCGAGCCCTCGAAGAACCCGGCGAAGACACCCAGACTGGTACCGACCACCACGGCGATGGAGATCGAGATGAATGCGACCGAAACATCGACGCGCGGCGCGGCGATGATGCGTGACAGGATGTCCATCCCGTTCTCGTCCGTCCCGAACCAGTGAGCGAAACTCGGCGGCTCTAGGCGCAGGGGTGGATTGGCCGTCGTCGTCGGGTAGGGCGCGATCACGGGCCCGATGACCGCCAGTAGGAGCAAGACCCCGACTGCGGCCAGGCCGAAGAGTTCCATGGTGCGCAGGGACGACAGTCGGCGCCCCCAGCGTGCTCCGAGCGATGCCGATATCCCGCTCGCCTGAGCCTTCGGGCTGGCCACGGCCTACCTGGACACGCGCGCTCGGACCCTCGGGTCGACCGCGAAGTAGAGCAGGTCGACGACGAGGTACACGAGCATTGTGAAGAGAGCGGCGACGAGAACGAAAGCCTGGACGGGCGCGTAGTCCGCCGAAATGACTGACTGGACCGCGTACTGGCCGATGCCGTTCAGGTTGAAAACCGTCTCGATCAGGACGGCTCCGCCGAGCAAGAAGCCGACGATGATGCCAGTCATGACGATGATCGGGGGAGCCGCGTTCCGAAGGGCGAGGATGAGGACCTGACGGTGGGGCACGCCAAGCCCCTCGAGATAGGTCGTGTAGTCGCTTCTCAGTGCGCGCCCCACCGTTAGCCGGGTCGTCTTGTAGATCTGGCCGCCGTACACGAGACCGAGGGTAAGGACCGGGAGTATCAGGTGGCCAACGGCGTCCAGGAACGTGCCGACCTGGCCGGCGAGGAGCGAGTCGATGGTGTAGAAGCCGGTGACGCTCGGCGGCGGAATCGCGCCGATCGACAGCCGTCCCTCGGGCCCGGGCGCCCAGCCCAGAATGGTGAAGAACAGGAACAGGAAGAGCAGTCCCATCCAGAAGTCCGGAAGGGCGCCGGCCAGGAGCCCGTAGACGAACGTCACGCGTTTGAGGAAGCGATTGACGATGCCGCCACCTCGAGCGGCCGTGATGGCACCGAGGGGCAGGAGGACGAGCAGTATGAAGAGCATCCCGAAGGTGATGAGCTCGAGGGTCGCCGGGAGCCTCGAGGACAGATCGTCGACTACGGCGGTCCCGCGCGACCACGACCGGCCAAGGTCGCCCTGCACGATGCTGCTCAGGTAGTACTCGTATTGCTCGGGGATGGACCCGGTGAGGTGCATCTTGACGCGGAGCGCCTGGACACCCTCTTCAGAGGCATTCGGACCCACCTGGAGCCGCGCAGGGTCCCCGGGGAGCATCCGGATCAGGGTGAACGTCACCACGGAGATCAGCAGCATCTGGGGGATGGCGAGCAGCAGGCGGCGTACTACGTAGATCCCGATGTTCACAGCGACCTACCCACCGGTGTGGCTTGCGCCTTCATGATGGACTCCCGTGGCCCGATCGTTCAACCAGGCGTCGTTCCGGCCCGCCGAGGGTCCGGCGGCGCGCCCCAGATCCGCGGATGCCGAGGATCACGTTTCTCTGGGCACGCCCGACGGCGCAGAGGCCGCCCGGCGTGCCCAGAGACCAAGTGTTGCGCGACCAACTCCGAGGGGACGTCGTCCCTACGGCGTGATGGTCATCCCTTCCACGACGTAGGACAGGCCGTAGTTGAAGTTCGCGTTGCTGACCTTGTCGGTCACCGCGTAGATGAAGTCGGGAGCCACGATGTTGACAGCCGGCGCCAGTGTCGAGACGTACTGCGCGACTGTCTGGATGCAGGAGGTGCGCTGAGCGAAGTCAGCCACGTTCCCGCACTGCTTGATGTCGGAGTCGGTCTTCGCATCGGCGAAGTGATACCACTTGGCATTGCCGTACGAGGCGTACCAGAGCTGGAGCGAGAACACCGGGTCCGGCAGGAAGGGAGCGTCCTGCCACATGGCGAACACGAAGTTCGTCGCCGTGCCGCCGACGACCATCGTGGAGATGGCGGCGGGCGGGAGCTTCTTCAGCGTCAGAGTGACGCCGATCTGCGCCAGCGACGTCTGCCAGGCGATGGCGACCTGCTCCTCTTCCGGCTCACCCGACGAGTACGAGAGTTCGGTGGAGAAACCGTTCGGAAAGCCGGCCTGGGTTAGAAGCGACTTGGCCTTGGTCAGGTCGTAGGCGTAGTTGGTGAACGGCTGGTAGCCCGGATAGGTCACCGGCAGCCAGCCCTCGTACGAGACCGCGAGGCCGTGGTAGATGCTGCTGGCGATCGTATCGCGGTCGATCGCGTAGCTCAGGGCCTGGCGGACGAGCGGGTTGTTGAACGGCGCCTTCGAGTCGTTCATGAAAGCGAAGAACTGCTTGTTCGACTGGACGGCGATCGGTCGCACACCCGCCTGACCGTCGAGGGCCTGCGCCTCGGTCGGCGAGAGGCCCTCAACCAGATCGACCTTGCCGGCCTCGAGCAGGGCGATGCGGTCGGCCGACTGCGGGACCACCTGGTAGATGATCTTCTTGATCGGAGGCTGGGGCAGGTAGTAGTTGGGGTTGGCCTGCAGGACGACCTGCTTGTCGGCCTCCCAGTCAGTGATGTAGTAGGCGCCGTACCAGGAGCCGGAGTGGTTGATCCAGTCGCCGGCCCACGGATCGGAGCTCGTGACGTGCTTCTTGGCTTCCGTCGAGTCCATGATCCACGACGGTGCCGCGCCGAGATGAGCCAGCAGCGGGCAGAGGTTGACCATGGAATTGCCGTTCGCCTGGTCGATCTCCTCGGTGTACTTGTCGATGGCGTGCCACTGGGAGATGTCGCCTGCGCCGCCGACGCCCATGAAGAAGGCGCCGATGAATTTGTCGGCAACGCTCCGCTGCAGGCCCCACGTGATATCGGCGGTCGTAAGCTCGTTTCCGTATGCAGACTTCACACCCTGTCGGAGCACCATAGTCACTTTCGTGCCGTCTGGTGCAAGCGTGCAGGACTGAACGATGCCGGGCGTAGTGGTGCTCAGGTCGGTGTTGGCGATCCAGAAGCCGGGAACCTTGTTTGGATCGGCGATGGTCTGCTGCGCCGTGTACGCAGCGTGAGCCCAGCGAAGACCGGACTCGCCGTAGAGCTGGGCACCAATCGTCCACATTTGTGGCGCCGATTGAGTGTCCGGATCAATCCCTGGGGGCGTTCCCGGGATCGCGATGATCATCGTGTCTTTGCTGGCCGTGGTCGTAGGTGCTGTCGAGGCTCCGCTTGACTGGGACGTTGGTGCCGATGTCACCGGTGCACCCGTAGTGGGCGTTGCAGTTGAGCTTCCGCAAGCGCTCGCTACGAGCCCACAGGCCGCCACAAGACCGATTAGCCTTCTCATACCTCTCCTCCTAACGAGTCTGGCAAAGCAATCACCAGCTCGCTCACATGCCGCTCACGAGTCCGGATAAACGTGCCGCCATAGGCCTGCCGCCTCTCTTCTCGGTCCGAGTGCAGAGCGATCACTCGTCGAGGTGCTGCGTCCGCTGGCGCACCCCGAGCTTGAACAGCGTCCGGTCGGGGTCAAACATCTCCTCTTCTAGGAGCCCCGCGCGCTCCGTCATCTTCCAGAAGGCGAGGTCCGCGAGGTAGACAATCGTGTTCTCCATACTCCGCTGGATCCATTCACCCTCGCCGCCACCGGAGTGGTAGCCAGCCGTGTGGGCCACCGTTTCGGGCAGGCCCACGGTCAGGCAGATGTGCGCGCCGTAGGCGGAGTGGCGAAACGACGGGTAGCCCGTCGCGGCTGGGTCAGCCTTCCAGCGAGCGAGGTTCCGCGGGCTTACCTCCCACGCCTTCCCGACGTCATGAAGCAGCGCGGCGGCGAGAACCAGGTCCCGGTCGATTCGAGTCTTGCCGGTAACCTGCTCGAGACCGTCCACCATCCCCAACGCGATCGTGGCCGTGCCCCTCATGTGGTCGGCCTGCGTCAGGGGCACCTTCAGGTAGGGACTGGTTGGCGTACCGGTCGGCGGGATATCCTCGATGCGCTCGAACTCCGTCTCCGAAAGGGCCATCACCCAGGCGTCCACGCACTTCTCGCGCAGCCCCGGATCCGTGATCTGTTCGAGTTCGGGAAGGCTCGCCCGTACTCCGCTGCGACGCGCCTCGATCAAGCCCGCCTCGGATTCCGTCATGGTCATCTGCATCACCTCGCGTGCTGAGGCTTCATGGAGTGGACGGCACCTCGAAAAGGGGGCGCTCCCGCCGAGTCTAGAACGACACAAGGTCGGATGCAAGACGTTGGTTGTTGGACGACCGATCTATCATAGGCTCGGGGTGCGTTGGGCCGTCGTATCATTGGGACCTAACGCAGGAAGGGTGGTGTTCCACGGTGGCACGAGATCGCCGGGCGTTGCCGCTGCAGGTTCGCGATGGTGTCCGCCAGTTCCTTGTCGAGCAGGGTCTTGGGCCGGGCGACCAGCTGCCCACCGAAGAGGAACTGGCAGATCGGTTCGAGGTGTCCCGAACAACTCTGCGTGAGGCGCTGCGTCTCCTTGAGCAGAATGGCGTTGTCGAGGTCCGTCACGGCAATGGGCGCTACGTGGCGGCTCTCCCGGTCGTCGAGCGCCCCATCACGCGACTCGAAGGGATCACAGAGCTCCTGAAAGCCATGGGCTACCAGATCTCCGATCGCGTGCTGAGCCTCTCGGTGGGGCCACCGACACCAGAAGAGGCAAGAGCCCTGCAACTGGCACCAACAGCGGAGGTGATCCACCTTGAGCGGGTTCGGATGCAGGGCTCCGAGCCACTCACCTACTCAGTCCAAACGATCCCGCGCTCTCTGTTCCCCGGCCCGATCGGCGACTACGAATGGTCCCTGCCCATGCACCAGCTTCTGGAATCAGTTGGGCACCGGGAGGCGGCAGCGAACACCCAGATCAAGGCCGCCACGCTCCCTCGGCAGGCGGCGCAGGCGAGCGGCCTCCCGGCCACCCTGCCTTGCCTGCTGCTCGTGCAGACGATCGTCTCCAAGTCAGGCGTGTTCCTGCTATACGCCCACGACTACATGAGGGGCGACCACTTTTCGTACGACGTCCGGCGAGTGAGGGACTGAGACACCCCTCCAGCGCCTGATTCGGGATGGAAGCCTGAGATGGCCGACCATAGGAGGCCAGCCAAACACAAATGGGCACAGACGATAACAAGGCGATCGTGCTTAGGTACTGGGAGCGTTGTTGGAACCACCAGAATCCGAGTGCGATTCTCGAGACTCATCACGAAACGTTTGCCCAGAACGGGGTGCCGCTTGGGACCGCCGCCTTCGAGCGCTCCCTCGCGGGGTTCTTTCAGGCGTTCCCCGATGTTCACGTGTCGATAGAGGACGTGATGGCACTCGACGATCGCGTGTTAACGCGCGTCGTGTACTACGGCACGCAGACCGGCCCCTACGAGGGGCTTCAGCCTACTGGCCATCGCATTCGTGTCACTGGCCTGGAGCTCTTCCTCCTCCTCGACGGTCGAATCATTCAGCACTGGCACGAGATGGATCATCTAGCAATCCTTCGCCAAATAGGCGAGGAGTCGGAAGGCGCCGAAATGAGCCCTGGAGGGGACTGTGCCTTTGAGCGTCGGAGTGATGAGTAGGAGCCGCACGGTGCGGCACGATGACGGGCGATCGATGTCTCCGCACCCGTGCGTGTGGCAGGAATCGAAGCGCTGGAACTCGAGGTCGTCCGGGTTGCCCTGGCCGACGAGCCCGGTGCGCTGGCGAAGGCCGCCCGCAAGCTCGCCACCGCCGGCGTCAATGTCGAGCTGATCCTCTCGACCGGGGCGCACGCTGTTCGGGGATCTCGTGGTCGAGGATTGGCGAGGTCCTCCCCGTCGCCTCGGTGCGCTCAGGTCGTCGCGTCCCGCTCTGCACTGCACCACTGCGGGAGCGGGTCGCGCTTATCTGAGTCCCCTGCCAGGGACGCTATGGCAAGTTGGTGTCGCCTATCCAAACCGCCAGGATGTGAAGTCGTATCCGTCCTGGGCCCATGTGTCGGAAGTTGCGCGCGCGGCAGCGGACGGTCGGGTGCCTGCCCTCAACCAGGCAGCGTGATCC
>Ga0187878_1002115_pt1 | contig 18091 bp, 17 predicted proteins | sample June2016WEW_17_1_FD_132979 | JGI IMG/M metagenome (GOLD analysis project Ga0187878, IMG submission 132979) | Peatland microbial communities from SPRUCE experiment site at the Marcell Experimental Forest, Minnesota, USA - June2016WEW_17_150 | ecosystem: Environmental > Terrestrial > Soil >...
CGAAGGAGAGGGCGAGGTTGATCACGATCAGCGTCATCGCGTTCCCGCCGAGCCGGCCGGTCGCCTGCCACTCGAGGATCATCATCGCGCCGAGGACGCCGAAGATCGCGCCGGAGGCGCCGACCGTGATTCCCGGCGTCTGGACGAGCGCGCCCGCCGAGCCGGCGAGGCCGGCGACGAAGTAGAGGCCGAGGAAGCGCGCGCGTCCGAGGTACTGCTCCACCGGTGCGCCGAACCACCACAGCGCGAGCATGTTGAAGCCGATGTGCAGGAGGTTCGCGTGCAGGAACATCGTCGTGAGCAGGCGCCACCAATCGCCCTGCGCCAGCTGTGGGCCGTCGAGCCAGAGCTTGGGGTAGAGCGCATGAGTGTTGGCGAGGATCGACGGTGGCATCGGATTGTTGATGCCGCCGCCCTGCACCGCGCCGATCAGATAGATCGCGACGTTGACGGTGATCAGCGCCTTCGTGACGAGCGCCTCCGTCCGGCCGAGCGGCATGTGCGGCGCGCGCGCGACGATCCGCCCGCGGTTGCCGATCGGTCTACCTGCGGCGCGGCGGCCGCCGGCGTGCTCGGGGCAGCGCAGCCCCACCGGGGCGACCGTCATGCACTCCGTGCAGATCGGGCGCCCGCACTCCGAGCACGAGAGCCCGGTCTCGCGGTCTGGATGGCGGTAGCAGGTCGGCAGCCTCGTCTGCGCCGTGGACATCGGACTAGGGTAACCCCGTGCGCGTGCACGTCGCTTTCACACCCGGCGAGCAGGCGCCGGCGCCGGTAGGGATCGTCGTCGACGTCCTGCGCGCGACCTCGACGATGACTCAGGCGCTCGCCGCCGGCTACGAGCGAGTTCTCTGCTGCGCCGAGATCGACGAGGCGCGTGCGCTCGCCAAGACGGAGGGCCCCGCGAAGCTCGCGGGCGAGCGGCGGCTGGAGCACATCCCCGGCTTCGACTTCGGCAACTCGCCGCGCGAGCTTGCGGGCGAGCCGGCCGCCGGCACGCTGATCCTGACGACGACGAACGGGACGCGACTGCTCGTCTCCGCGGCGGCCCGCTTCGAGCGCGTATACGTCGGCTCGCTGCTGAATCTCGACGCCGTCGCAGCCGCGGCGCGCGCGAGCGGGGAGGACGTCGCCGTCCTCTGCGCCGGGGTGCTCGGCGAGCTCGCGCTCGACGACGCCTACTGTGCCGGCCGCATTGCCGAGACGCTCGGCGGCGAGCCCGTCGATTCCGCGGCCGCCGCGATCCGCCTCGTCCACAGCTTCGACGGCGCGCTCGAGGGGCTCGGCGCGAGCCAGAGCGCACGCAACCTCCGCCGGCACGGGCTCGAAGAGGACATCGAGTGGTGCGCGCGCGAGAGCGTCCTCGCCGTTGTTCCGCGCTTCGTGCGCACGGTCGGCGGCGCAGCCGAGGTCGCGCTGTAGGAAGAACGCAGGACGGCCTCCTGGGAGAGCAGAGACCGTCCCGCGTCGGACTCGGACTTCGCGGCTTGGCGAGCTTTCCGGACGCTCCATGCGGCTAGAGCGCGCCGGTCGAAGACCGAGGGCACATCATTGCATTGTTGTTGCCGTCTGTCCAACCCCGGGGCGGGGGAGCTTTGCAAAGCAGATGAACGTTGCCTAGGCTCGGGGGCGGCGCCTGGATGCGGGAACGGCATCCTTGCGGCCCGCTTCGTGCGGGCGACCATGTTCCGCGCATCCAGGCGCCGACGCCCGCAGCCCGGCGGGGCTCCATCCGATTGACAGGAGAACATGTGTTCGTGTAGAACACGTGTTCCCATGATCGCCTGCCTCTCCATCCCCGGGTTCGAGCTGAAGGCGGCCCTGCGGAAGGCGCCTGCCCTGGCGGTGCGCCCGGCGGCGCTGGCGCCGGAGCCGGGCGGGGAGCCGTTGCTCGGCCCGGTGACGGCCGCGGCGGAGGCGGCCGGGGTGCGGCCGCTGATGCGGCTCGGCGAGGCGCTCGCGACCTGCCCGCGGCTCGTGCTCGTCGACCCGGATCCCGCCGCGGCCGAGCAGGCGTGGGAGGAGATCGTCCGCTCGCTCGAGGATGCGGGCTTCGCGGTCGAGCCGGCGGCGCTCGGCGTCGCCTACTTCGAGACGCGCGGAGTGGAGCGCCTGTACGGCGGGCTCGAGCCGGCGCTGCAGCGCGCGCTCGCCGCGGCCGGCGCCGCCTGGGACGCGCGAATCGGCGCGGCGACGCGGCGGTTCGCCGCGCTGGCCGCGGCGTCCGTCGCGCAGCCGGGCCGGCTGCTCGTCGTCCGCGACGCGGAGATGGGGCGCTTCCTCGCGCCGCTGCCGCTGACGCTGCTGCCGCTCGAGCGGCGGCGCTACGAGGAGCTGGAGGCGCTCGGAGTGCGCAGGCTGGGACAGCTTGCCGGGCTTCCGGGCGGTGCCGTCGCCGAACGCTTGGGACCGGACGGCCGGCGCGCCTGGAGCCTGGCGAGAGGCGGGGCGACCGCGCGCGTGCGCGGTCGCCGGCCGCCGTCCGAGCTGGCGGAGGCGCTCGAGTTCCCGGAGGCGGTTGGGAACGAACTGACGCTGCGGCGCGCGCTCGGCGCGCTCGTCGAGACCGTGCTTGCGCGGCCGGAGCGGCGCGACCGCTTCGTCCGCAAGGTCGCGCTCGCCGCCCGGCTCGTCGGCGGCGGCTCGTGGCGCCGATCGCTGACGCTGCGGGAGCCGAGCGCGGACGCCGACCGAATCCGCGTCGCGCTCGCGCCGAAGCTCGCCGACCTGCCGGCGCCCGTGCTCGAGCTCCGGCTCGAGCTCGTCGAGCTCACCGATCCCGCCGGCCGTCAGCTCGAGCTGCTCGCCGCCGGCGCCGAGGATCGCAGCCGGCTGAGCGAAGGCCTGCGCCAGGTGCGTGCGAGCACCGGCTCCGGCTCGGTCTGCACCGTCGTGGAGGTCGCACCGTGGTCGCGCATTCCCGAAACGCGCGCGCTCTTCGTACCGCGGGACGACTGAACGAGCCGCGCCCGGCGCGCGTCGAATCGAACTTCGACGGCACGCCGTGGCAGGTGAATCATCAGCCGGTCGTCGTCTTGCGCGAGGAGTGGCGGGTGCTCGACCGCTGGTGGACCGAGGAGCCTGTCGTCCGCCGCTACTTCGAGGTGGTGCTCGAGAGCGGCGAGAACACCGTCGTCTTTCACGACGGCGCCGGAGGGGGGTGGTTCACCCAGCGAGGAGCGTGAACCGGCGCGCGGACTACGCCGGGAGGAGAGCGCGCAGCGCGCGGGCTGCGACTTCCGGATCCTCCGCGTCGCGTATCGCGCGCACGACGGCGATACCGGCGGCACCTGCGACGACGAGCTCGGCCGCGTTGTTCAGGTCGACGCCGCCGATCGCGAACCACGGCACCCGGCTGCGCGCGGCCGCGGCCCGCACGAGCTCGAGCCCGCCGCTTTTTGCGTCGGGCTTGGTCGGCGTTCCGAACACCGCGCCGACGCCGAGGTAGTCGGCGTCCACGCCGGCGGCCAGCTCGAGCTCCGCCCGCGAGCTCACGGAGAACCCCACAAGCCGATCGGGCCCGACGGCTCTGCGAGCTTCGGGGACGGACGTGTCGTCCTGCCCGACGTGCACGCCGTCCGCTGCCGTCGCCCCGACGAGATCGGGGCGGTCGTTGAGGACGAAGAGCGCGCCGTGCGCGTCGCACGCGCGCCGGAACGGCTCGGCAGCGCGTACGAGCTCGGCGTCCGGGAGCTCCTTGTCGCGAAGCTGGACGACGTCAACGCCGCCTCGCAGGGCCGCGGCGAGCAGCGGTGCCGGATCATCTCCGTGCGGCCGCGCCTCAAGCACGAGATAGAGCCGCGAGCGGGCCAGCCGGTCCCGCCGTTCCGTGCCGTTCACCATGCTGGAGCCTACCCAGCGCGCCGTGGCGCGGTTCCCAAAGGCCCTCCGCCGGTGCGGCAGTTACGCTCGTGCCCGTGACCCGACCGCGCCGGCCGCCCCGCAGGCGGCGCACGGGCAGGCCAATCGTCGCCGCCGGCGTGATCATCGCCGGTGTCCTCGCGCTCGGTGTGCTCCACGGCACGCACGCGACCCGCGCGGCCGCCACCGTCACCACCGCACTCGCGCGGAGTCGTCCTGCGGCCCGTGTTGCGGCCGTGCACTCGGCGGCGGCACTCCCGGGTGCGCTCCTGATCGCCGACCGTGGCAACGACCGCATGCTCCTCGTCGACGCGCAGCACGGGGTGCTGTGGCGGTTCCCCACGGCGCGCGACCTCGCGCGCGGCACCCACCTCTACTTCAACGACGACGGCTTCGTGGAGCCAGGCGGAAAGGCGATCGTCGCGAACGAGGAAGAGGCGCACACGATCATCTCCGTGAACATCGAGACGCACGTGGTGACCCACCTCTACGGGACGCCGGGAGTGCGCGGCAGCGGCCCGAACGAGCTCAACACGCCGGACGACGCATACGTGCTGCCGGACGGGACGCTGACCGTCGCCGACGCCTACAACTGCCGCATCCTGTTCATCCGGAATCACGAGATCGTGCGGCAGCTCGGCCGCACCGGCGCGTGCTACCACGACCCGCCGTACGCATTCGGCGCCGTGAACGGCGACACCCCGCTCAAGGACGGCGGCGTGCTCGTGTCGGAGATCCAGGGCTCCTGGATCGACAACATCGCGCACAACGGCCGCCTGCGCTGGGCCGTGCGCGCGCCCGTCGCCTATCCCTCCGACCCCCAGATGCTCTCGGGCGGGCGCATCCTGCTCGCCGACTACACGAATCCCGGCGCCGCGGTGATCATCAACCGGCACGATACCGTGCTCTGGCGTTACGGGCCCTCGTCGGGCTCGGGAGCGCTCGACCATCCCTCGCTTGCGATGATGCTCCCGAACGGCAACATCGCGATCAACGACGACTACCGCGACCGCGTCGTCATCGTCGATCCGAAGAAGGGCGCGATCGTCTGGCAATACGGTCATGCTGGCACGCCCGGAACAGGACCGGGCTTCCTGAACACGCCGGACGGGATGGACTTCGTGCCGCTCGGACCGAACCGAACGCCGCTGTGGAGTCTCGTGCACCATCCGTAGCCGCGGTCGCCGCGGCCGCGCTCGTCCTCGCCGCCGCAGCACACGCGCAGGCGCACCTCGTCACGGCGGGCTACCCGTACGCGCGGTCGTGCCCCGAAGCCGGGGAGCGTGACGCGGTCGACCGCTGGAAGATGAACACGTGCAACTGCACGTCCTACGCGGCGTGGGCGCTCTGGCGGAACGGCTACCGCGTCGACTGGTTCATCGCCGGCTCCATGGACGCGTGGAACTGGCCGAACGTCGCGCGGCGACACGGGATCCCTCTCGGATCGACGCCCCGCGTCGGCGCCGTGGCCGTCTGGCCGGAGCGGGGGAAGTTCGGCCACCTCGCCGTCGTCACCGCGGTGCACGGCAACGGCACGTTCGACGTGGCCGAGTACAACCTGCCGGGCAGCCGCCCCAAGTTCGCGTTCGACCGGCGCACCGCCGTCTCGCCGGACGACGTCACGTTCGTGTACGTGCCGCGGCGGAGCTGACCCCGGCGCTGCCGACCTCGAGCCCTGCGACGTGGCGTCCGTCGCGCTCGACGGTACGGATCGCCTTCGCGGCCGCGGCCGCGAGGTCGCCGCCCTCGATCGTCAGCGCGACGACCTCTCCGGAGTCGACCAGGACCCGGAGGCGGTGGACCGGGCCGGCGGGCCGGGCCCGGGCGAGGATCGGCTGGAGCGCGACGAGCAGCAGGTCGAGCACGACGAGGGCCCCGAAGAGCCTGGGGTAGAGCCCGCTCGGCTGCGTCCAGATGAGCCCCGCGAAGAGCGAGGCGGCGACGAGGACCGTGCCGCACGAGACGGCGAAGATCCGCCGCACGATGTCCGGATCGCGCCGCTGGCGGCGGGCCGCCAGGGCGGACATCTGCGCGCCCGCGAGCGCGAACGCGGTCACCGCCCCGACCGAATTGCCGAGAGCGTCCGGCTGGGAGGGCGTCCAGACCGACGCGAGCGCGAGCGACGCGCTAACGGCGGCGAGCGATGCCGTCGCGACTGCGAGCACCCGGAGGCGCGCCTGATCCAGGAGCACGGTCGCCGGCAGCGTGACGAGGCCGTAGCCGGCGAGGAGCGCGGTCGTGCCGAGGATCCTGCCCTCGGTGCTGCCGAACCGTCCCACGAGCAGGATCCCGATCGCGAGTAGGGCGGAGGCCGACAGTAGGCCGGCGACACCGAACAGCAGGATCCGCCTTCTCGTCACGATCGCCTCTGCGCCGAGCATCGCGCAGACGGCAGCTCCGGCCATCCGCGAGGCCGCGGACAGGGGATGCAAACGAACGTATGTTCGTGTAGAACACGGGGATGGGTTTTGTGGAACTTCATGCGCACTCGGCGTATTCGTTCCTCGACGGGGCCTCGCAGCCGGAGGAGCTGGCGGCCCGGGCGGCGGAGCTCGGCTACCCGGCGCTCGCGCTCACCGACCACGACGGTGTCTACGGCTCGCTCGAGTTCGCGCACGCCGCGAAGCACCTCGGCGTCCGGCCGATCACGGGAGCGGAGCTCACCCTCGACGGCGGGTCGCACGTGACGCTGCTCGTCGAGACCTCGCAGGGCTACGCCAACCTCTGCCGGCTGCTCACGGCGGCGCACGCGCACACGCGTCCGCAGGAGAGCCGCGAGCTGCTGCCGCCCTCGCTCGACCTCCGTTTGCTCGAGGAGCTGAACGAAGGGCTCGTCTGCCTCTCCGGCTGCGCGCGGCACGGCCTCGCGGTACGCGACCCGAACGCGGCGGCGCGGCTCGCGCAGGCGTTCGGCCGCAACCGCTTCTTCGTCGAGCTGCAGCGTCCCTACGAGCGAGGGGACGCGCGCCGTAATGCAATGCTGCACGACCTCGCCGAGACGCTCAAGGTCCGCACCGTCGCGTCGGGCGACGTGCACGCGCACGACGCCGCGCGCGCCACGCTCCAGGACGTTCTCGTCGCAATTCGCTCCCGTACCTCCCTCGACGGCTGCGAGCGCGAACGGCGCGGCAACCACGAGTGCGTGCTCGTCGCGCCCGAGGAGATGCTCGACCGCTTCCCCGGCGACCGCGACGCAGTCGAGCGCACCTCCGAGCTCGGGGAGCGGCTCACATTCGACCTGACCCAGGAGCTCGGCTACCGGTACCCCGACTTCTCTGATCGTTCTGAGCCGGCCATCGGCCAGCTCTCCGGCCTCTGTCGCGCAGAGTTTGACGGACGCTATGCCTCGTCTAGTCCAAGGGTGCGAGCGCGTGCGCTCGCGCGCTTGGACGAGGAGCTCGTGCTGATCGAGGAGCTCGGGCTCGCCGGCTTCTTCCTGCTGCACTGGGAGGTGCTCGAGCTCGCGCGCGAAGTCGCGCGCGAGGTGCGCGGTCCCGGCTCGATGCGCCACGTCCTGCCGCCGGGGCGCGGCCGCGGCTCCTCCGTCGGCTCGCTCGTGTGCTACCTGACCGGGCTCTCGCACGTCGACCCGGTGGCGGCGAACCTTTCGCTCGGCCGCTTCCTCAACCGCGAGCTTTCGTCCGTCCCGGACATCGACCTGGATTTCCCGCGGGACATCCGCGAGCAGCTGATCGTTCGTGTGACCGAGAAGTACGGGCGCGAGCACGCGGCGCTCGTGGCGAGCTTCTCCACGTACCGCTCGCGCGGCGCGATCCGCGACGTCGGCAAGGCGCTCGGCCTCCCGTTCGCCGAGCTCGAGCGGCTGGCCAAGCTCTCCGACGGCTGGAACGCGGCGCGCGTGGCCGAGGAGCTGGCGCTGCTGCCCGACCATACGGCGAAGCTGCGCTCGCCGCGCTGGCGTGCCTTCGCGGAGCTTTGCGCTGAGATCGCCGGGCTGCCGCGCCACATCTCGCAGCATCCAGGCGGAATGGTGATCTCGACGCGCCCGCTCGTCGAGCTCGTGCCCGTGCAACCCTCGGCGATGGCAGGCCGGCAGATGTGTCAGTGGGACAAGGACGCGTGCGCCGATGCCGGCTTCCTGAAGATCGACCTGCTCGGGCTCGGGATGCTCTCCGCGGTCGAGGAGTGCGTCGACCTGATCGCGCGCACCCGCGGCGAGCTGATCGACCTCTCGCGCGTGCCGCTCGACGACCGGGAGGTGTTCGAGGAGATCCAGCGCGCGGACACCGTCGGCTGCTTCCAGATCGAGAGCCGCGCGCAGATGCAGTCGCTGCTGCGCACGCGACCGGAGACGCTCGACGACATCACGATCCAGGTGGCGCTTGTCCGGCCGGGGCCGATCCAGGGCAAGGCGGTGCATCCGTACATCGACCGCAGGCAGAAGCTGCGCGAAGACCCGGACTTCGTGCCGCCGGCCGACCATCCGCTGCTGCAGGAGCCGCTGCGCGAGACGCTCGGCATCGTCGTCTTCCAGGACCAGGTGCTCGACGTCGCGATCCACCTCGCCGGTTTCAGCGTCGGCGAGGCAGAGGGGCTGCGCCGGGCGATGAGCCGCAAGCGCTCGCACGCGGCACTCGAGGCCTACCGCGGCCGCTTCGTCGAGGGCGCGCTCGGCGAAGGCGTCGACGAGGCGACCGCGCACATGGTCTACGACAAGCTCGTCGGCTTCTCCGGCTTCGGCTTCCCCAAGTCGCACGCGGCTGCGTTTGGACTGCTCGCGTACCAGTCGGCGTGGCTGCGCCACCACTACCAGGCGGAGTTCCTCGCCTCGCTGCTGAACGCGCAGCCGATGGGCTTCTACCCGCCGGCGACGCTCGTGCGCGACGCGCAGCGGCGCGGCGTGGAGACGCGGCCGCCGCATGTCTTGTGCAGCGCTGCGCGCTGCACTATTGAGGGCGGAGCCGTTCGCATCGGGCTCTCGTATGTTCGCGGCATCGGCGAGGACGAGGCGGAGACCATCGTGGAGAGCCGCGAGCGGACTGGGCGTTTCTCATGTTTGCGCGACCTAGTCCAGCGCGTAGCGCTGGACGAACGCGCGTTGCGCGCGCTGATCGAATCGGGCGCCTGCGACTGCTTCGGGATGCGCCGGCGCGAGCTGCTCTGGCAGCTCGGGCTCGTTCCGCGCCCGCACACCGTGCCGGGCTCCGGCGGCGGCGAGAAGCAGCTCGCACTCCCGCTCGAGCCGACCGTCGAGACGCCGGACCTGCCGGAGCCCACGACGTGGGAGCGGATGCTCGACGACTACCGGACGACGAGCCTCTCGGTTGGCGTGCACCCGCTCGAGCTGATGCGGCCGCATCTGCCGCCGGGCACGCTGTCGAGCGTCGAACTGCTCGAGCAGCCGCACCGTGCGCGCGTCGCCGTCGCGGGGATGGTCGTCGCTCGCCAGCGGCCGGCGACCGCGAACGGCGTCGTCTTCATGCTGCTCGAGGACGAGCACGCGCAGGTGAACTTGATCGTGCCGCCGGCGGTGTACGAGCGCTTCCGCGCGGTCGTGCGCGGCGAGCCGCTGCTGCTCGCGCGCGGCTGCTACGAGCACCTCGACCGCAACCGCAACATTCTCGTACAGGAGCTCGTCAGCCTCGGCCCGCTCGCCCGGAAGCTGACGGACGGCGCCGATGTGCACGGCTCGCTGCCGGGCGCGCACCACTTCGGGCACCGCTGAGCTCCCCGCCTGCGGAAGACTTCCCTCTTGCAGCCTGCGCGCCTCAGCGGTTCTCGATCTCGAGCCCGAACGGGGGCCAGCGCCGATTCACCGCCCGGTTGAACGCCCGCTCATACTCCTCGGCGGCGTCCTGGTCGAGGGTGCGCGCGAACCGGTCGCGCATGTCGGCGAGCGCCTCGGTCGCCGTCTCGACGACGTCGACGTAGTCGCCGTACATCTCCTCCGCCTCGTCGCGATCGGCGCGGTTGTAGGCCGCCTTCGCCTCACGCACCTCGACGAGGAGGGCCGCCTCGTCCTGCGCGAAGACGTCGAGCTGTCGCGCGATCACGTCGGCGAAGCGGCGGCGGAAGATCACGCGAGCTCCTCGTAGATCGCGAGATGCGTGTGGGCTGCGGCGTCCCACGTCAGCTCCTTGCGCGCGCGGCGCGCACCGGCGCGAGCCTGTTCGAGCGCTTCGCGATCTGAGAGCAGTTCGTGCACCGCTGCGGCGAGCGCATCGACGTCGCCCGCGGCGACGACGCGCCCGGCGCCGAAGCGGCGAACCGGCTCGGCGATCCCCCCGACGTCGTACGCGACGGCCGGGACGCCGGCGCCGAGCGCGCGCAGCAACGCGCCGCTCTGGTCGAGCTCCGGCCGGTACGGGAAAAGCGCGACCGTCGCCTCGCCGAAGGCGCGGTCGACCTCCGCCTGCGGCAGGTAGCCGAGCCGCCAGTCGACCTCGAGGCCGCTCGCGCGGACGCGGTAGGGCTCGACAGGCTCGAGCGGGTCGCCGGCGACGAGCAGCCGGGCGTCGCCGGCCCCCCGCACCGCGTCGATCGCGTCGGCGAGGCCCTTGTAGGGGCGGATCACACCGAAGCAGAGGACAGTGCGGCCGTCGTCGCGGCGCTCCGGGTCGCTCGGAAAGACGGGGTGAGGGACGACGCGGAGCCGGGCGGGGTCGACGCCGAGCCCGGCGAGCGCCTCACGCCCGCGCTCGCTGTGGACGACGACGCGGTCGAAGCGGGCGAGGAGCCGCCGCCAGAGCTCGGTCCGGTGGGCCGTTCGCCGGGGCAGCAGGTCGTGCGCGGTGAACACGGCGGGGACCCGCGGCCGAAACAGGCGGACGTCGAGCTCCGGCACAGCCAGCCACTGGAGGTGGAGGACGTCCGCCGGCCGGCGACGGAGCGCCGCGAGCCCGAACGGATGCTCGGCCACCTTCAGCGGCAGCCGCAGGGGCGAGCGCCGGAACAGCCGTGACGAGAGCGGGTAGAAGAGCTCGCTGCGCACGTAGCCGTCCGCGGCCGGCGTCTCGCCGAAGCGGAAGCGCGACGTCACCAGCTCGACGTCTGCGCCCGCGCGTGCGAGGGAGGCAGCGAGCGCGTGGTCGTAGGCAGGCGTGAACGCGGGAGGGTCGGCGAGCACGATTCGCACGGGTCGTAGGCTACGTGCGTGCCGCTGCTCGTCCGCACGTGGAACGTCTTCCACGGCAACGCCGTTCCGCCCGAGCGGCGCGCGTACCTCGAGGAGATGGTCCGGCTCGCCGCGTCCGACGCGCCCGACCTCCTCTGCCTGCAGGAGGTGCCGGTCTGGGCGCTCGCACAGCTGGGCGAGTGGAGCGGGATGACGGTGATCGGCGCGGTGGCCGCGCGCCCGCGGGTCGTCAGCGCCGAGCTGGGCCGCCTGATCACGGAGCTCGACCACGGGCTCCTCCGGTCCGCCCTGACCGGGCAGGCGAACGCGATCCTCGTCGCGCCGCACCTGCGCGTGCTCGAGCAGCGGACGCTCGTGCTGAACCCGAGGCGTCTCCGGCGGGCTGTGTGGGAGCGGCGCGTCTGCCAGGCGGTCCGGATCGACGGCGTGGGCGTCGCCGGCAACTTCCACGCGACGAGCGCGCCGGCAGACGACCACATCGCGGCCGGCCAGCTCCTGCGCGCGGCCGCCTTCGTCGACGCCCTCGCGTTTCCCGGCGAGCCCGTGATCCTCTGCGGTGACGCGAACATCTGTCCCGGCCACGGCTCCAGCTACGACGAGCTGCGCTCGTGGGGCTACTCGAAGCCCGCCCCGGGCATCGACCAGATCCTCGTCCGTGGCCTTCCCGCCACGGCGCCGTTCATCTGGCCGGACGAGCGGCGGCGCGTCGATGGACGCCTCCTCTCCGACCACGCACCGGTAGAACTACACCTTGGATGACGTTCGAGGAGGCACGCGCGCAGTTCCCGGTGCTCGAACGCTACGCGTACCTGAACACGGGCTCGAACGGCCCGCTCGCGCGGGCGACGATCGAGGCGCTCACCGCGCAGGCGCAGCTCGAGCTGTTCGAGGGGCGCAGCGGCAAGGCGCATTTCGAGGCCATGCTCGAGCTGCGTGAGGAGGCGCGGCGCGGGATCGCCGCCGTGCTCGACGTGAACCCGGGCTTGGTCGCGCTCGTCGACTCGACGACGCGGGGCTGCTCGGTCGTGATCGCCGGCCTCGGCCTGCAGCCGGAGGACGAAGTCGTCACCACCGACCAGGAGCATTTCGGCCTCACCGGCCCGCTGCACGGTTCCCGCGTGCGCGTCGTCGTCACGTCTGCAGACGAGGACGCGATCCTCGCCGCGGTGACGCCGCGCACGAAGCTGATCGCGCTGTCGCACGTCCTCTGGACGACCGGGCAGAGGCTCGACCTCGCTCGGGTGAAGGAGGAGAGCGGGCTGCCGCTCCTCGTCGACGGCGCCCAGTCGGCCGGTGCGATCCCGACCGGCGCGGAGGCGTTCGACTTCTACACCGTCTCCGCGCAGAAGTGGCTGTGCGCACCGGACCCGACCGGCGGTCTGTACGTGCGCGACCCCGAGCGGCTGCACGTCGCCGCACCGGGCTACGCGGCGCAGGCGGCGTACGAGCCGTCGGGCGCGTTCACGCCTAGGGACGGCTCGGCGCGCTTCGACGCAGGGTGGATCGGCGTCCCGACGCTCGTCGGCCTCATCTCGGCGCTCGGCGTCCATCCGGAGTGGCGCTACGAGCGGGCGGCGCAAACCGCGGCGCGCTGCCGTGAGCTGCTCTCCGAGCACGTCGAGGTCGTGACGCCGCCGGGGCATTCGACGCTCGTCTCGTTCCGGCCGCCCGGCGACCAGACGGAGCTCGTCGCCCGGCTGGACGAGCGCGGCGTGATCGTGCGCGAGCTGCCGGGCCGCAACCTCGTGCGCGCGTCGTGCGGCTGGTGGACGAGCGAGGACGATCTGCGGCGCCTCGTCGAGGGCGTCGCAGCGGCGTGACGAGACCGGCGTGAAGGCGTCGGGCTTCCGTCACCATTCGCGCCCGGCGCGGCGATAGGCTCGAGCCAACGGGGAGGGAGGTGGGTTCTTCCCAGTTAGGCGCGTGTGACTCGAACTACCGGGCGACGGGCAGGCCGAGCTCGGAAGCGATCGGCTTCAGCGCCTCGACGACGGTCGCGATGTGCTCGTCGAGGTCGACGCCCAGCTCCTCGGCGCCCTTGTAGACGTCCTCACGGTGCACGCCCGAGGCGAAGGACGGCTGCTTCAGCTTCTTCCGCACCGACTTCGGCTCGAGCCCTTCGAGCCCGGTCGGGCGCACGAGCGCGCACGCGTGCACGAAGCCGGAGAGCTCGTCGCACGCGAAAAGCGCCTTCTTCAACTGCGTATCGCGCGGCAGACCGAGGTGCTCCGCGTGCGAGAGCACCGTCTCGACGACCTCCTCGGGATAGCCCTCGTCCCGCAGGATCGGCGCTCCATCCTGCGGGTGCTTGTCGAGCGTCGGATGCATCTCGTAGTCGAAGTCGTGCAGGAGCGCGGCAACCCGCCACGACTCCTCGTCCTCGCCGAGCTTGCGTGCATATGCAGCCGTCGACGCCTCGACGGCGAGTGCGTGACGGAGCAGCGACTCGCTCTTCGTGTACTTCGTCAGCGTCTGCCAGGCTTGGTCGCGGGTCGGTGTGGCCACCGGGCTAGGATAGCCGCCTCATGGCCGCCGTTCCTGCTCCTGACGCCTTTGTGATCGAGGGCGCGCGCCCGCTGAACGGCCGGATCCGCGCGGCGGGGAACAAGAACGGGGCGCTGCCGATCCTCGCTGCGTGCCTCCTCACGGAGGACGAGGTCGTCCTCCACAACCTGCCCCGCATCCTCGACGTGCAGACGATGCTCGACCTGCTCGCCGACACAGGCGCCGACGTGGAGTGGATCGGCGGCAACGACGTCCGCATCCGCGCGGCGAGCGTGTCGAAGACGGAGCTCGACGAGGAGCTCTGCCGGCGTATCCGAGCCTCGGTGCTGCTCGCGGGGCCGTTGCTCGCGCGCTTCGGCAATGCGATCGTCCCTCCACCCGGCGGCGACGTGATCGGCCGGCGTCGGGTGGACACGCACATTCACGCCTTCCAGCAGCTCGGCGCGGAGATCGAGTCCAACCGGCGCTTCACGATGCGCGCCGAGCGGCTCGTGGGCGCTGAGATCTTCCTCGACGAGGCGAGCGTGACCGGCACGGAGAACGCGGTCATGGCTGCCACGCTCGCGGCGGGCGAGACAGTGCTCGGCAACGCCGCGTGCGAGCCGCACGTCCAGGACCTCTGCCGCTTCCTCATGGCGCTCGGCGCCGAGATCGAGGGCATCGGAACGAACGTGCTGCGCGTGCACGGCGTCGACCGGTTGCACGGAACCGAGTACACGATCGGCCCGGATCACATCGAGGTTGCAAGCTTCATCGGCCTCGGCGCGATCACCGAGGGTGAGATCGTGATCGAGGACTGCCGCCCTGAAGACCTGGTCGCGATCATGCCGGTCTTTCGCCGGCTCGGCATTCGCACGGAGGTGGACGGCACGAGCATCCGCGTGCCGGACGGCCAGGAGCTCGTGATCGAGGACGACATCGGAGGCGCGATCCCGAAGATCGACGACGGGCCGTGGCCGGCGTTCCCCGCCGACCTGACCTCGATCGCCGTCGCCGTCGCGACCCAGGCGCGTGGCACCGTGATGATCTTCGAGAAGATGTTCGAAAACCGCCTGTTCTTCGTCGACAAACTCGTCGGCCTCGGTGCGCGGATCATCCTCTGCGACCCGCACCGCGTTGTCGTCACCGGGCCCTCGCGGCTCTACGGCGAACGGATGTCGAGTCCCGACATCCGCGCGGGAATGGCGATGCTGCTCGCCGCACTTTGCGCCCAGGGAACGTCCACGATCGGGAACGTGCGCGAGATCGACCGCGGCTACGAGCGAATCGACGAGCGCCTGCGCGCCCTCGGCGCCTCGATCGAGCGCGTCGAGACATAGTCAGCGGGGCGGCCCCTTTTCAAAATAGTAAGGATGAGGCCCCGCGGCTCCTGTAGCCTGCGCGCGACCATGGGCGCGCGCGAACACGTACCGGGCCGCAGCGGCATCCGCGTCGAGCTGCACGGCACCGGCACGGCGAGCGTCGAGACGGGGTTGCCGGTGCTCGACCGCCTGCTCGAGCGGCTCGCGGAATACGCGCGCTTCGACCTTACGCTCGAGGTCGAGCCCGACACCGCCGAGGCGGAGGTCGCCGAGGCGGGGAGCGCCCTCGGGCGCGCGCTCGCCGAGCCGCTGCGCAGCGCCGCCGCCCGCGGCTACGGCTCCGGCCTGACGACGTCGGCGGAGGCGCTCGCGAACGTCGTGCTCGAGGTCTCCGACGCGCCGCTGCTGGTGTCGAACGTCGACCTGACGCAGGCGCGGATCGGCGGGCTGGGCACCGATGTCGCCCGCCGCTTTCTCGAGCGGCTCGCGGAGGGCGCCGGGCTCACTCTGCACGTTCGCCTCCTCAACGGCACCGACTCGCAGCATGTGCTCGAGGCGATCTTCAAGGCGTTGGGCGTCGCGCTCGCACAGGCATGTTCGAAAGGAGCAGAGAGTGGCTGCTGAGAAGTCCGTCGTTCGCACCGAGGCTGCACCGGCGCCGTTCCAGGGCGCCCCGTACGCGCAGGCGATCCGCGCCGGCGATTTCGTGTTCGTGTCGGGGCAGCTGGCGCTCAAGCCTGGAGACAAGCAGCTCTCTGGAGGCTCGATCGAGGAGCAGACGGAGCAGGTGTTCGCGAACCTGTGCGCGATCCTGGAGGAGGCGGGCAGCAGCCTCGAGCGACTCGTCAAGACGACGGTTTTCCTGCAGAACCTCGACGACTTCCAGGGGATGAACTCGGTGTATGCGAAGCACGTCGGCGACCGCCCGCCCGCGCGCGCGACGGTCGAGGTGGCGAGGCTCCCCTCGGGCGCCCTCGTCGAGATCGAGGCGATCGCCCTCGGTTGACGGAAGGGTGTCTGACAGCGGTCCTGTGTCAGCCACCACAATGAGCGGGTGAGGCAGGAACTCGAGGATTACGTCCGCTCGCTCGGGCTCGACGCGTATCTCGTCGGCGGCGCCGTTCGGGACGAGCTGCTCGGCCTGGAGTCGAAGGACGCCGACTTCCTCGTCCCCGGCGTCGACACGGAGGGGCTGAGCCGGGCGCTCGAGCCGCACGGGCGTGCCGAGGAGCTCGTCGTCGCCGGCCGTCTCGTCGGCGTGCGGTTGCACCCGCGCGAACGGCGTGTACGTGCACTCGCGCCCGCCGGGATCGAGTTCGCGCCGCCGCGGGCCGAGGTCAGCACCGGCCCCGGCCGGCACGACTTCGAGATCGTCGCCGACCCCTCGCTCTCGGTCGAGGACGACATGCGCCGGCGGGACTTCACCGTCAACGCGATGGCACGGCGGCTCGCGACGGGCGAGATCGTCGATCCGCTCGGCGGGAAGGAGGACCTCGAGCGGCGTGTCCTCCGCACCGTTTCGGCGACCAGCTTCGCGGAGGACCCGCTCCGCCTCGTCCGCGCGCTGCGCTTCGTCTCGCAGCTGGGCTTCGAGCCCGACGAGTCGACGCTGCGCCAGATGAGGGACGAGGCGCCGTCGGTGAAGCTCGTCTCCGGTGAGCGGATCGGCGGAGGCATGGCGGCCGACGGGATGGGCGAGCTGTCGAAGCTCCTGCTCGGGCGCGAGCCGGCGCGGGCGCTCCGGCTCGCTCGAGACACGGGCGTTCTCGTCGAGCTGCTGCCGGAGTTCGAGCGCGCGGTCGGCTTCGAGCAGGAGAGCCGTTACCACGATCTCACCGTCGACGAGCACACGTTCGCCGTCGTGCAGGCCGCGGCCGATGCGCGGTACTCGCTCACCGTCCGTCTAGCGGCGCTCTTCCACGATCTAGGCAAGCCGTACGTCGCCTGGCGGGGGCCGGACGACCGGTTGCACTACTACGCCAAGCCCGGCCATGCGCCGCGGAACCACGAGCAGGTCGGCGGCGAGCTGGCCGCGACGGCGCTGCGGCGGCTGCGCTACCCGAATGCGTTGCGCGAGCGCGTGGTCTGGATCGTGCGCCATCACATGTTTCGCGTTGGCAAGGGCGACGGCGTGCACGCCCGCCGCTTCCTCGCGAAGCACGGCGATGAGCAGGCCTTCGAGCTCGTGAACCACAAGCACGCGGACTACCTCGGCAAGCGCGGCTCTGCCGGAGAGCCGCCGCCGCTCGAGGACATTGCACGCCTCGAGCGGTTTCGGGCAACGCTCGAGCGCGAGCTGGCAAGCCCGCACCGGCTCGCCGATCTCGCCGTCGACGGCGACGACCTGATCGAGCTCGGCTTCCGGCCGGGTCCGGCGCTCGGGCGGGCGCTGCACGAGCTCCTGGACGCCGTCGTCGACAACCCGTCCCGGAACACGCGCGCCGAGCTGCTGAAGCGAGCGCGGGGCCTGCCCGGGCGCGCCGCATGAGCGCGAACGCGCTGCGCTGGGACGGCCGACCGGGGCGCTACGAGGTCTGGTACCTCACCGTCGCCGGACGCTTCTGGATCCGCTACACGCTGCACGTGCCCGCTGACCCCGGCGCGGACGGCGAGGCGGCGCTCTGGTTCGGCGATTTCACGCACGCGCCGGCGATGCGCAAGGCGACGTTTCCGCTCGAGGCACTGCACACCCCGCGCGCGGGCTGGCCGCTCGAGATCGGCCCCGGTCGGCTGACGGACACGGAGGCAAGCGGCGAGGTCGAGGGCGCGCGCTGGTCGCTGCGCTTCGACGCGCAGGAGGCGCCCTTCGCGTACACGCCGCCGCTTGTGCGCAGGCTCGGCGTCGCCGCCACGGAGGTGATCGTCGTGAAGCCGGCGCTCGCCCTCTCCGGGATGGTCGAGGTGAACGGCGAGCGCCATGAGCTCGCCGCTGCGCCGGGCCAGCAGGCGCACGTCTTCGGGCGGCGCCACGCCGACCGCTGGGGCTGGTTCCACGCAACGCTCCCGGACGGGCGGTGGGCCGAGGGGCTCGTGGCAAGCGTGCGCGGCCTGCCGCGGGTAGCGCTGTACGCGAACGAGCGCGGCGCGGCGAACGGCCTGCTCCGGATCTTCCGCACCCGCGCGGCGCTCGAGCCGGGCCGCGTACGCGTCGGCCCCTACGAGGTCGAAGCGCCCCGCGACGCGTTTGCAGGGGTGACGTACCGCGATCCCGACGGCGCCGAGGTCTACTGCTACCACGCCGAGCGCGCCCGGCTGCACGGTCCCGGGATCGAGACCGATGGAGCCGCGCTCGAGATCGGCACGCGTGCGAAGCTGGAGGGGTGGCCGC
>Ga0187878_1002116_pt1 | contig 18086 bp, 15 predicted proteins | sample June2016WEW_17_1_FD_132979 | JGI IMG/M metagenome (GOLD analysis project Ga0187878, IMG submission 132979) | Peatland microbial communities from SPRUCE experiment site at the Marcell Experimental Forest, Minnesota, USA - June2016WEW_17_150 | ecosystem: Environmental > Terrestrial > Soil >...
GCTGCCCGATTGAGCAGGGTGAGCAGTTATTCACGGCTTTGAAGTACCTGGGGGTGCCAACGGAGATGATTAGGTTCCCCGGTGAAAACCACGAGCTTAGTAGGAGCGGTAAACCGAAGCACAGAGAGATGCGCCTCGAACACATTCTGCGTTGGTTCGAGAAGTATCTCTAGAACTCCATATGAGAAAGCTGAAAATGCGCATGCATTCGCGAGGACATGAATCTTCCTTCTCGTGTGCTATAGGCGGAAAGTTAGGGCTGCGGCGGAGAGGGGTGGAAGCTCGAGTGTAAACTCACCTCCAGCAAGTTTTCTGGAGTCCGATTCACTGAGGGGGATCGATTTCACGAGATTGGGTTGTTCAAACGTGTTAGCAGCTTTGGCATTTGGACCGGTTAGGAGTTCTCCGCTTTCAAGAGCTACAATGTCTCTGTCTACTAACCGTAGCTGTACGGTTGTCGGCTTCTCGGTGTGGCGATTGGTCGAGAAGAAGTGTAACCTATCGGTGTCGAGGATGGCGCTTGTGTCGATGAGACATGCGGGACCATTTGTCTTTCCCTCGTAGGTTGGGCCCTCGATGATTGGTCTCAGCGAGGTGCCGTGTCGGCGCTTGGAGAACATCTCAAATGCGTAGAAGATGGATTGGAGGAGAATCTCGTCTCCACGTGTCAGGATTGGGGCTATGACGTTTACGATCTGGGCGATGTTAGCCAGCTTCACAACGTCGGCGTGTCGGATGAAGCTGTTTATGAAACCTGTCACGACGAGGGCGTCTTCGAGGTTGTATATCTCCTCGACGAGGTGTGGGGCGCGTTGCCATCCGCCGTCCATCTGCCTGTTCTTGTACCAGACGTTCCACTCGTCGAAGCAGAGGTAGGTGCGAATCACGCTGCGACTCTTCGCTTGAACAAATCGGCAGCACGCGTCTATAACCTCAATCTGGCGGTCGATAGAGTTTGTTATTGCTAGGTAGTCGGGTGTATCGTTGTTGAGGTTGCCAACGTATCGGTGCAGGCTTATGTAGTCAGCTGCCTCGCCCACGCCCTCCAGCACTTGCCTATCCCAGTCAGCATAGGTTGCCATCGCGGGGCTGCTGGAGCCGCAGGCCACGAGCTCGATTCCCGGGTCCACGGTCTTCATCAGCTTAGCGGCCTGCCTGGCCCGTAGAGCGTACTGCTCCGCGGGGAGGTTCCCGATCTGCCATGGACCATCCATCTCGTTACCTAGACACCACAGCTTGACGTCGTGAGGCTCGGTGGAGTTTCGTGCTCGAAGATCTGCATCTCTAGTACCGGGGAGGGAGTTGCAGTACTCTACCCAGCTCCGGGCTTCCTCAGGTGACCCGGATCCGAGGTTTACGGTGATCATGGGCTTCCAGCCCATCTTTCGGCAGAGCTTGATGTACTCGTCGGTTCCGAATTGGTTGGGCTCGATGCTCTTCCAAGCGAGTTCCTGGAGCTTGGGACGAAGATGAGTGGGTCCGATGCCGTCTCTCCAGTGGTAGCCTGAGGCGAAGTTGCCACCTGGGTATCGCATGACTGTCATATTCAGTCTACGAAGTGCTTCAAGCACGTCTTTGCGGAATTCATCCTTATCGGCGTGAATACTAGCTGGATCATAGACTCCTTGGTAGACGGCTCTCCCTATATGCTCTAGGAAGCCACCGAATATTCTTGGATCCACGTCACCCACTATGTTTTTTGAGTGTAGGGTTACCTTCACCGATTGCATGATTTAAAAAATGGTTATGATAGGTTAATTAAATGCTCAGCTCGAGTGCGATGGGCTAATGTATTGAATCGTCATTTTTTAAGGAAGGATTCAAGCCCCACTTGGCTTCTCGCCCCGCCGGAATTGAACTCAATGCTCCTCCCGAGAAGCGCTGACAGACCCAACACAAACAAGACCTCGCCGCCCTTTAAGAGGAGAACCTGACCCTTGACCCCGATTACTTCCCCCACGACGGTGAGGCCATCATCCACCTTGAGGAGAATTGGCTTCTGCTTAACGGTCGGCATGTTGTAGTGCGGAGCTAAAACCCAGGGATCCTCATCGAAGCGTTGACTAGAGGAGAAGATCTCATGCACTCTCTCCCGATTCTCCACGAGGAGCTTCAGAGCCTGCTTCATATTATCCTCTCCGCCGAAGGCAGAGGCTTTGACACTCACACGAACCGACCCAGGCACACCTAGCCTTGTACTTATTATGTGCTCGAAGCGCCTGACCTCGGAACCATTTCCCGTGAGGACTCGGAGGGCAGCGTCGGCTCCTTGCTCGACCCAACGCGTCACGAATCGATTCTCTCGGGTGACCCCCACCTTAAGTCTGCCCCCGAATGCGGCGAGGTATACAAACGCTCGCGAGCCGAGGCACGCCTCCTGGACTTGATTGTCCGCGGTACAGGCTTCGCCTCTGCAGCGTATACAAGGTGTGGCGGAGTCTCTGGCCTGGCATGAGGGACACTGGGGTCCACCGCGTGCCAGGGATGATGTGGGACACGGCGTGAGGAGACCCCACCCACCTGGGCCGACTCTACCCCCATGCTGGTGGTAACCGATGCAGCGGCGACCCGGTTGGATCCTGAAGTTGAGCGTTGAACCGGGCGTGAGGGGGAGGCTCGTGTAGCCGTGGTCGTGTAGCATGAGGTTACAAGTGTAGAGCCCTTTATCCTCCCTCCACTCGACGGCGGATACGAGGCGCGGACTCATGGTATTGATGTTGCTCACCGGGTTTTGACCATTATGTTCGCGCGCGATGGATTTGTTGTCGCCTTTAGTTTATGGGCTTTGGATTTGTAAATGGAGGGTTCATGTTGTCATCAATGAGGCTACGATGATGAATGTGAAGCATCTAATTAGTGATTTTCTAAACAAGCCAGCGTGTGATCATGGATTTACTATTTACGTAACCTTATTATCAAACGGTTTCTCCAGAACAAATGGGTAGTTGCCATGTCTAAGGAGAAAAAGGGAGCCCTAGCCGTTAAGAAGGAAAAGAAGACCTTGCCCGCCGTTAAAGCACCTCAACCTGATGAGATTCAAGATTTCAATAAGTTGTTAGACACATTTCGCAATGAGATCGTGTGGGATCCATTCCGGGGATTCGAGTGGCCTGTTGAGTACGATCTTCCAATCAGAATACCGTATGTTGACGTCATCGACTCCGGTAAAGAATATGTCGTGAAGGCTGAGCTTCCAGGCTTGAAGAAGGAAAACGTGGAGATTGAGATCGGGACGAATGAGCTATCACTGACCGCTAAATCCGATGGGGAGCATGAGGATAAAGGTAAAAACTATTTGCATAGGGAGAGAGCCTACTCAACGTTCCGTCGACACATTGGATTCGCTGAGGCCGTAGATGCAGTGAAGGCATCGGCGAGCATAGCTGATGGCATCCTCGAAGTTAAACTTCCAAAACTCGAACCCGAGCCTGAGAAGAAGAAAATAAAGTTAAAACCTCAATAAACCTCTTCTTTTTTTACCATTCATGCGCGAGCAGCTGATTATACTCTCTGCGCGTGAGTTAGCTGATATAGTGCATTAATGGATGTTATTAGCTGTTAAGAAATCGTATATTGATAGCAGGGTACAATGGAACACGCTTATACTCCAGCGGCTTTGATTGCTTTGCCCAGGTGGGAGCGGACGAAAGGTCCAAGCAGTGGAAGACCTGAAAGCCGCGGAACCGTGAGGAGTGGGCTGCGAAGGAGCTTGGCTGGCTTTGGCTAGTTGAGGGACCTGCACTCCCCAGCTGATGATGCGTAAGCGGGGTCAGCGCGGTGATCTTGCCTGGGCACCCTTATTCTTCGGGAAAGTTTGTTCTAAAAAAACCCAATGCTAGGTTCAATTCAGCAAGAAACTGCGCACGCAGCCGGGGACAAAGAGTAACCCACTCAAGGTCTATTCGCACGCTGGTCGCGTGCGTTTGTCTGCAATAACGATTTTAATCGATTCCCCTCGAGATAGAATGGTTCATATAATGAATCTTTTTCATTTGCTACTCTTCGGGAGGCCGCGGACTCTGCGCTCAGCCTCTTCATCGAGCAGTAGTCCATAGGTGCTTGGCCTTCTCCAATAGGGGTACCTTGTCTTGCACTCCTCTCGCCTCTCCTTGACCCTATCGAGGTCTATGGTCGCGACCACAAGTCCCTCGGTGAGGTCGGGTATCCTCGCGACGTAGTTGCGGAGCCAGAAGACGCCGCTGCCTCCGAGTCTGACGGGGTCTTGGCTCATCCTGTTGGATACTACTACGTAGGCGTCGCTGACGCTTGATCCCGCTACACCGTAGGCGAAGACGCAGTCGTGGACGGTTGCTCCCCAGCACATCGGTGAGAAGAGTATCTCGGCGCCTTTGAGGCCCATTATCCTTGGGACCTCGAGCGCGCAGAGGTCCATGTCGATTGTGACGCCGATGACTCCGATCTCAGTGTCGAAGACTGGGTACTCGCCTGGGCCGGGGGCTATTCCGAAGTGGACCTCGGCTTTGCCCGATGCGTTTTCCGGGTGGTCCTTACGGATCTTCGCGATTAGCTTTCCGCTGGGGGAGATTAGTCCTGAAGTGTTGTAGTATCTGCCATCCTCGCCTCTCTCGATGATGGTGCCAGGAACGATATAGATTCCAAGCTCCTTCGCCTTTTTAGCGAAGAGGTCGAATGTGGGACCGGGTACCTTCTCTGCGAGTTTGATTAGTTTCGAGTTGTCACCCATTGTGGGGTTGTCGGTCATCCAGAACTCTGCGAAGCAGATTGCCTGTGCGTCTTTTCGTGCTGCCTCTTCGCAGTACTTCAGTGCCTTCTTCCTGTTCTCTTCGGGGTCCATAGTAGTTTCGAACTGGGCGGTTGCTACCCTGACTTCTCTCATTTTATCAACACCTAATTACTTTGTACACCTGTACAATTAATTACTGTGTACAGAACACTGCGCGCTAACCATTTTAGAAATAAATAATACGTGCGGCGTGCAAAGTCATCAAAATGTTGATGTCCTGTTGAACCTTATCAGAGAAGCAAAAGAATCTCGCGTACTGTAAATATATAACTGCGTGTCTTTAGGTAAACTCTAAGTGAAAAAAGATGCGCCGAGGTTTCCTGATCCTTGTACTTCTCTTGATCCCTAGCCTCACGGTTACTGGGGCGTATGCCTTTCAAAGCCCCGTCTCGGTCATCGCGTCGGTTTGGGGCACACAGCAGCTCCCAATGGTTGTTGAGCCGGGGACTAAGAGCAACCCACTCACAGTTTATGTCCAGAACTACGGGACAGCGATCGTCTACAACATGACCGTGAAGCTTACTCTCAGCTACCCCTTCTCCTCCTCGTCTAATGCGTCGAGCCTCACCAACACCGTCAGTATAATCCCAGCTGGCGTTAACGCCGCGACCACGTTCTACCTCGACATTGTGAGGGGCGCCACGAAGGGGGTCTACGTGCTTAATGTCGAACTCACGTACAAGGCCCTAGGTTCCGACTTCGACAAGGTCTTTCCCCTCAGCCTCCCGGTGACTACCTCGGCGGGCCTCACTGTTCAGAGTTCCGTCTGGGGCTCCCCGACGACGCCTATCGCTGTGACACCGGGAACGAGGAACGCGCCGCTTATCCTCAGCTTCAAGAATGTTGGGGACAACACCGCTTACAACTCAAGTGTCACATTGCAGCTGGCTGCGCCGTTCCGCTACGAGGCGATGGGTTCCAATGGCAGCGAAACGGCTCAGCTCGGTGTCATCCCCGCGGGTGGGGTGGCATATGCCCAGTTCACGGTGAGTGTCGACTCCGGTGTGGCGACGGGCCTCTACCCTCTAACGGCGACCCTCGTCTACAACAGCATCTCAACGAATCAAAAAGTGTACGTCCCTGTGAGTGGTTCGGCGAGCCCCACGGTGCAGAGCGTCATCTGGGGATCCATCAATAGCCCGATGCTGATGTCACCTGGCACATCGTCGGCCACACTCTTCCTCAACGTCAAGAACGCGGGGGACAGCCCAGCAACCAACGTGACAGCCACAATCAAGCTCACCAAGCCCTTCAGCTACGTAGCCGGTGGATCGAACTCGGTGGAGTCGGCCAAACTGGGTGTCATCCCAGCGGGGAGCATCTCCCCAGCCCAGTTCACGGTGAACGTCGACTCCGGCATCTCCACGGGGCTCTACCCGCTCAACGTGGACATCACATACAACAACGGTGCATCCGTAAGCCAGGTCGTTTACGTCCCCGTACTCGGGTATCCCAAGGTTGTATTGCAGAGCTACGGTTTCCAGGCTGGGAACATCTTCCCGGGGGACAACTACGTCACTCTGAGCGTCGGGCTCATAAACTCGGGTAACGCCACAGCGAGGGACGTCAGCACGGAGCTCAAGTTACCACCACAGCTCATGGCCTCCTACCCAGGGTCGACATCCATGACCCTGGGCCAACTAGCGCCTAGCGTGCCCGCCGCGGTCAAGTTCACGTTAAACGTGCCAAAGTCCACGCCCACGCCGCTGGACCTCAACTTGACGCTCAGCGTTTCCTACAATGGCATCGCCAAGACCTACTCGATACCCGTGACAGTGAGCGGCTTCGCCTCCTTCACGGAGTCCCCGACCACAGGGCCCTCGATGCAGCAGGGCGCCACGGACGTCACAATGTCACTGGTCATAGCGAACGATGGGAACTCGACGGCGAAGTCGGCGCAGGCTCAGCTCCTGCTCCCCAACGAGATATCGGGCAACACATTCACGTACCTTGGCGACATGGCGTCTAATGCCTCAAACATAGCCACCTATAGCCTCGATGTCGACAGCTATGCGGCTCCCGGCACATATTATGGCACGGTGCAGGTGACCTGGCTTCAGGATAATGCCCCAGGGCGGCAGTTCACGCAGAACGTACCAATCTCCTTCACAGTCACCAGGAGCCTCACCAATCAGATCGAGAGCGACCTCATGGCACCCATCGCAATCGTCGTCATAATCGTGGTTGCGGCTCTCGTGGTAATTAGGATAGTACTTACAAGGCGCAAGAGATGAGCATAAGCATTCAGATCAACGGACTCACCAAGTCCTTCAGCGGATTCCTGGCTGTCAATAAGGTCTCCCTATCGGTGAAGCGGGGGACCATATTTGGTCTACTCGGCCCCAACGGCGCGGGTAAGAGCACCCTGCTGAGGATGCTGTGTACGCTCCTCCAGCCCACCGCGGGGAGCGCGTCAATCGAGGGCTATGACATAGTGAAGCAGACGAATGAGGTTAGGCAAGTGCTCGGCGTGGTCCAGGAGAAGCTCCTTCTCTGGCCGGCCCTGACTGCGAGGGAGAACCTCGAGCTCTTCGGCCGGCTCTATGGCATGGATGAGAAGATCTTGAAGGAGAGGGTTAGGTCTCTAATTGAGGAGGTGAAGTTGACTAGTGTTGCCGATAAGCTCGTTGCCACGTATTCGACGGGGATGAGGCAGCGCATCAACATCGTTAGGGCCCTCATCCATGAGCCGAAGGTCATCCTGCTTGATGAGCCCACGAATGGTCTGGACCCCCAGAGCGTGAGGTGGGTGAGGGACTACATAGTGGACCTGAGGAAGAGGGGCTACACGGTCGTGCTCACGACCCACGATATGAAGGAGGCGGATGAGTTGACTGAGGAGCTCGCCATCATGGACAGGGGGGAGATATTGGCGGTTGGGAGGAGCGCGGATCTGAAGGAGAAGTATGGTGTGACGGACATCGAGGAACTGTTTCTGAGCCTTACGGGGAGGGAGCTCAGGGACTCGCTCACGGGTAAGGTCAAGGGGAGGGGTTGGTGAATTGGCGATAAAGTTCCCATATCATATCTACCTTATAATGAAGAAGGACCTGACGGAGTTCTACAGGATCAAGGCCCGCCTCATCTCGATGACGATGCTCCCGATTATACTGATGCTCCTCTTCGGATACATGTTCCCAGCCGGTGGAGGTGTCAACCACATCTCCATAGCCGTGGTGCAGCAGGATCAGACCCCGGCTGGCCTCCTCCTCTCTGACAACTTCATCTACGCGGCCCAGTCCACGAAGACCTTCGATGTTCAGACGACTACCTCACTCGAGTGGGCTGAGAACCAGATTACCCTGGGTAACATCTATGGCGTCGTGGTCTTCCATCAGGGGGTATCCGATCAGCTCAGGTCGGGTAGCGCCCAAGTTGAGGTGGTACTCGACCAGGTCAACCCGACCCTCGACCAAGAGGTGAAGGGTGGAATCACTCAGATATTCTTGGAGTTGCAGAATAATCTGAGCCCAAGCTTCACGGATGGGTTGCCCGGCAACACGGGGCCGACCATTAACCTCCAGTTCGAGGGACTCGTCCCAGGGCAGCAGAGCAGCTTCGAGTTCCTAGCCCCCGGCATGATCGCCATGACGCTGATCATCGGGGGGCTCTCCGGCTTAGCAATGACGTTCTCGAGGGAGAAGGAGCTTGGGACGCTGGATGGGTTCCTCATGACCCCCATTTCGAGGGTGTCCATTATATTCGGTAAAGGTCTAGCGCAGATCGTCCGCGGCTTCCTCACCAGCGGACTCGTATTCGCGATATCGATACTCCTCTTCGGGGTCCACGTCTATGGGAACCCGTTCCTCATGATCCTTGTGCTGATGCTGGGTGTGACAGCATTCACGGGCCTCGGCATCCTCGCGACGACCTTCGTCAACGATCAGGAATCCGCTCAGCTCATCATAATGATGATTCAGTTCCCGATGATTTTCCTCAGCGGCGTCCTCTACCCGATCCTACAGTTGCCTTGGTTCCTCAAGGACATCGCCGCCCTCCTCCCACTGACCTACGTCGTCTCCGCGTTCAGGGCCGTGATGATCCTCAACGCCCCATTCCAAGCCATCTACACCCAGGTGATAGTCCTGATCATATCCACGATTGTTGTCTACTCCATCGCGATACCCCTCTTCAGGAGATCAGTCATGAGGTGACGCGTGCACGGGATAATTGATATATCCCCTCCCCCCGGATAGGATGTCATGTCGGCGATTCATAAGCAGAGAAAGAATGTCAGGGATCGACTCGTCAGGGCGGAGGGACACATTCGGGGCATCATTAAGATGATCGATGAGGAGAAGGAGTGCCCCGATATCCTCATACAAATCGCAGCTGTAAAAGCCGCGATTGAAAAGGCAGGTGAGATAATCCTCGAGGACCACATCGAGCACTGCCTCATTGAGGCAGTCAAATCCGGGGACATCGAGCCCCAGTTGGAGGAGCTGAAGACGGCGCTCCAGAAACTGATCTAGGTGATGATGTGGCAGCGACGTGGAAGAAGATAATACTGGCAATCAGCGTCACCCTTGCTGCAGTCAGTTGGTTGAGTCAGACGTTCAGCCTCCTGCCACTAGGGACCTCCACGTTCCTCGGCATGATCGCGGCGGGTCTCGGGGTCGCATTCATCGGTGACAGCGCCTTCCACGCGCTACGAGAGGGTAACTTCGGCATAGACATCCTCGCCACCTTCGCTATTATCGCCTCAATCTACGTCGGGGAATACGTCGCCGCAGCCGTTGTGGTCCTGATGCTTGGTGGGGGTGAGATTCTTGAGGACTACACGAGTGGTAGGGCCTCCGTGGCGATCCAGAAGCTCGTGGAGGAGTCGCCAAAGACTGCGATTGTGATACGCGAAGGCAAAGAGAGGGAGGTACCCATCTCCGAGGTCACGATTGGGGAGACAGTCGTAGTCAAACCCGGGGGCAAGATCCCGGTCGATGGCATAGTGAAGTCGGGAAAGGCCTCCGTCAACCAGGCATCGATCACAGGCGAGTCTATGCCGGTGGATCGTAGCGCTGGCGAGGGGGTTTTCGGTGGCACAATCATCGAGCTTGGAAGCCTCGACATCGAGGTGACCGCTATCGGTGAGGAGAGCACTTATGGTAAGATAATCAAGATGGTCGAGGAGGCGGAGGAGCATAAGGCACCTATAGAGCGCACAGCCGACAGGTATGCCAAGTACTTCACACCGGTCATCCTCGGCTTGGGAGTGATAGTCTATATTGTAACGGGTAGCCTGCTCAGGGTCGCGGCGCTTTGGGTAATCGCGTGTCCATGTAGTCTGACCCTTGCCACCCCCATGGCTGTTGTCGCGAGTATCGGCAACTCGGCCCGTAAGGGCATCCTGATTCGTAACGGTGAGAGCCTGGAGAGGCTGAGTGGTATCGACGTCCTTGCCCTCGATAAAACCGGCACAATAACCACCGGTCGCCCCGAGGTTGTGGCCGTCAAGGGCTTCAACACAGAGGTGAACGTTGTACTCGACGTTGCCGCTACGGCGGAGATGCGATCCGAGCACCCCTTGGCTCAAGCCATTTTGAAGAAAGCTAGTGAGGAAGGCGTTAACCCTGATGATCCTCAGGGTCTCGTTATGGAGCCGGGTCTAGGCGTCCGAGCTGAGACTAAGTCTGGGATCATCCTCGTCGGAAACGATAAGCTCCTCGCAAAAAACGGCGTTGAGCTCACTAAGGAGGCTTCGGAGTATTCGTCGTCGGTCGAGTCGAATAGGACGCTGATCTACGTGGCCCGTGGGGGAAGCCTGCTTGGGGCGATTGAGGTGGCGGATACCGTCCGCGGCGACCTCTCAGGAACCTTCAAGGAAGCCAAGAAGTACGTGAAGAAGACGATTATGCTCACCGGGGACAACGAGTCCGTGGCGAAGTCGATAGGTGAGCAGGTCGGCGTCGACGAGGTGTTCTTCAACTTGCTGCCGGAGCAGAAGGTTGAGAAGATCAAGGAACTCAAGGCTCAGGGATATAAGGTCGCCATGATCGGTGATGGCATAAACGATGCACCTGCTCTGGCCACGAGTGATGTCGGAATAGCGATGGGTCTGAGGGGCACAGACGTAGCCATCGAGACCGCCGGCGTCGTCCTAGCAACTGACGATCTGAAGAGGATACCCAAGCTTTTGAGGATCGGTGCCTCGACAATGAACGTCATTAAGCAGAACCTCGTATTCGCGATGACCGTGAACGTGATAGGGATAGGGCTGAGCGTCACCGGGATCATTCCGCCCCTAGTCGCCTCGATCATCCACGAAAGCAATGCAATGATAGTTATGTTGAACTCTTTACGCCTTCTAGGGGTTGATTGAGTCCACACAAAATAGTGTGGGTGACATTACATAGCAACGCGTGATCAGAGGTGTAATATCGTGAATCCCGGGATTATCTGATGAGAAACGTTGAGACCAATCAGGTTAGAAGGTTAGTTGCCACATGATGAAGATGAAAAACCCCAAACAGAGGATGTATACAAAGGAACTAGAGGAGACCGCCGTGAGACTCCATGGACACGGTGGCCCATTTATGGTCGTCGGCCTCAGAATGGGATTAGAGGCACTGAATATTCTCGATGCCCGTGGATGGTTCGACATCAAGTGTGAAGCTGAGCTGAGGTGGGCGCCTCCTGATGCATGCGTTCTAGACGGTATACAGGTCTCAACTGGTTGTACCCTGGGTAAGCATAATATTGAGGTTAAGCAGGGCCAGGGCTTGTCAGCTACATTCAAACATGGGGATATGGGAGTCACGTTAAAGGTGAGGCCAAGCGTGTTAGCAAAGATCAGTGGAAGCCTCGAAGAACACGATCATGATGAGGAGAATCCGGAGCATGAGGCGGAGACGCGGCAACTTATGGATGAGTTGATTGCTATGCCTGTCTCGGAGTTATTTGAGATTATAAGAAATTGACCTTCAATTCAACTCCTTTCGAGCGCGTGCGAAGGTAGCCAACCTTGGAGAACAGATTGTGATAAATTAATTCCTCATAAAACTTAATTCTCATCCCATAACCTAGATCCATGGATTCGAGATTCTATCTACTGTTGCTCATCGGTGTGATCGGAGGATTAATTGGCGGCTACTTCATTGCATCAACCCTTCTACAGAATCAGATTGGGGCCTATGAGGTCAGAATCCAGAGTCAGGACGCTGTGATAACCACGAAGGATGCGCTGCTGCAGGTCCAGGATACACAGATTAAGGCCCAGGACACGCAGATTAAGGCTCAAGACACACAGATTAAGGCCCAGGATCAACAGCTTCAGGCTCAGAGCACACTCATCCAGACTCAGGAGAACCTGCTTCAGCAGCTTAAGGCAAACATTACGAAACTGCAGGAACAAATCCAGTCTATTAGTGATCAATTACAGACACGGGTCGGGATAGACTCCGTTACCTGGGGTAGCGATTCGTTCACATTGGATGTCAGGAACACGGGGCTTGTTAACGCTGTAGTTGAATCAGTGTCGATCAGAGTCAATCAGGCAGGCAGTTCATCCTCTACGTTTGAGATACCAAGCATCAGATCGTCTATTCCCGTTGGATCGAATGCGACGATTACCTTAACTTACCAATGGGCGACGTCAACGTCCTATGTGATTCGAGTGACGACTAACACTGGCTTCTATTATGAAGCGGTGTTCACCAGCCCATCAGCTTAACTCAATTGCATGCGCGTGCATTCTGCCAGCACCATTTACTAGTTTAGCAAGCGAGTGGTTTTGAGTAGCGTGAGTACGACTGACACTAGCAAAGCGAGTATTATTAGAGCCGCAACCCAGGCACTCTGAGTGCCCGTTAGACTTGGAAAACTAGCCACAAGTGGGGTACTGCTTAATACACCGAGGGTCATGCTCCGGGTGTCCCCGCCGTCTCTAACGAGTAGGGTTAGTGTGTTTGTCATGTTATTCGTGTCCACGAGTGGGGGCTGCCCGGGTATGGGGTTCACAACCATGATTCTGCTGAAGGTTAGGTTGAAGCGCGACTCTCCTAGATAATCTGATGTGCCTCTCCAGATGGTTTCATTGTCTCTCCTCAGTTCGAGGGATGCTGATTGTAGCTGTGCTCCACCACGTAGTACTTTGACTTCGAATCCGCGGGTTACCTGATAGAAGAGGTTGTCGACGCCATACGAGTCAAAGCTCTGAAGATCGCCACCATAGACTAGGCCACCACTGATGTAGGTTGGCCTTATCTCGTTGAAATCTGGTTGAATCCAGGCATCATTCTTCACGGTCACGTTTCGTAGGCTGTAGACTGTGTGCGAGTTGATGGTCATGTTGACGAAGCTGGAGTCTTTTATCGTGACTTGTCGAGTGGAGCCGATCCAGCTGTACCAGCCTGAGTCCCACTTGTCTATCTGTGAGTCTTCTATCACTGCGTTCTCGCTTAGGGTGAATGTAGTGCTGCCGATTCTGCTCTTCCTTATAGTCAAGCTTTGGATGGTTGCGTCGGAGGCATCGAGCAGCTTAATTGAGCTGTTGCTGATGTCAAGCGTAGCGTTTCCCCTTATGTTTAGACTCTGAGTCACACTGTCTTCAACTGAGATTTCGGAGTGGCCTTGACAGACGATGAAGTCCGGGTTCGAGTCTCTCAACCGAAGTGTGCAGTTCACAGTGTAGAGGCAATAGGTCTGGGTGATCCCCACGTCGTCGAAGGTGATATTTCCCGGTATTCCTCCGCCTTCGAGCTTGGAGTCCCAGTTTTTGATGTTGTCGCTGAGTTTGAGCCTACAGGAGTAGTTGCCGTTGTTGAGCATGAATTCTAGGACGGCGATTGTGGTGTTTCTGAGGTGGAGGCTCGATGAGCACTGCATTAGCTCACCGATGAACGAGTCCGCTATGTTGCTGACTGTGTCCTTTGAGGTGTTTAATATTCCTATGCTTGAGTTGTTTGCATAAAGTCTCGACTCATCAAGCAGGTTGATTGCGTAGGTGTAGTGATATGTGAGGTGTATTGTGCACCAGAACTGTTTGAAGACCTCGGAGTTAAGCAGTTTTATCGATGAATTGTCGTGGGCGCCGATGTTGTAGGGCACGGTCATGTTAATGTCGGAGTGGTCTAGCTCTAGGTGCCCGCTGTCTAGAAGCTCGAACGTCCAGTTTCCCTGCGTGAAGTCGAGGTGAGAGTTGACGAGTTTTAGCGAGGCGTTGTCTCTGATGATTATGCTGCCGTTAACAATGTAATCTTGGTTAGTTATAACGAGTGATTGGTTACCGCTGAGGATGAGGCCCTCCGAGCTCTCGGAGACCATAGTTGTCTGCCCGGTAACAATACGTGAGTTTGTGAAGGTCAGGCTTAGTAGAACAATTATGAAGATCGCCGGAGCCTTCAGAGGCAAAATTATTCGAGGTAGTAATTGATTCGAGTCGGAGAAAAGGTTATGCAGATGCGCATGCGCGCGCGTACTCACTTATTAATATTGATCGTCTCCACGATTTTTGCCTACTTCAGTTCTAAACTACTAGTGAGGAGTTCAGTCATGAGGTAACTCGCAACCTCAGTAACTAGGCCATCTGAGGTTTTCCTGATTCGCAAGCCAGCCAAGCATGAGCAAATTTCTCAGTTGGCAGCCACGAAGCCGGATGCTCCTTCGCCTTCTCCCAATTATACGGCGAGTATGTTAGGTTCCTAGGCTCTCCGAGATAACCGTCTTCAAGCTTCAGGGTTTGAAGTGGTTCTCCAGACTCCTCCGGTAAGCGGAGGGGTATGACCTCATCGAAGAATACCTCAGACAGCTCTAGGCTTCTCCCGATCTCGTGCACAGCTCCCGGTTCCACAGCGAGGGCCCATTGGGCACCCGCCCTTCGGTTCATTGAGAAGATGCCGTTGATGATATCGTTACGAAATGGGGAGTCCTTTGCACCGATGAACAGGATCCCCGGGACCCTTCGAGCAGCTGATGATGCCATGGCTGTGTAGTAGATTCCACCCTTGTTGAGGACAAAAGCTATTACGCGGTCGGGCCTCCAGCATGTGAACTCGTAGTTAAACTGGCCTCCAGCGGAGATTCCCCATAGTGCCAGTGGGGCATTCGCGACCTCGGCGTGTCCCGATAGCGTCGCGAGCTCGCTGAGGGCGTCGAGGAGGGCTTGTCCGCTGCCCATTCCGACGTTCGTGTACTCCTCTATGAACATGTCCTCGTGGGGCTTGTCTGTGAAGTAGCAGCCTAGGAGGCCAAATCCAAAGCGTTTTGTGATGTCATGCCAGAAGGATTCTGTTATCTTCAGCTTGTCGTATTGTAGGACCTCACGCCAACCTGAGGTTTCCACCCAGGATCGTGCATCCATGTTTGAACCGTGTAAGAGCACGAGGATGCCTCTCAGCGTTTTTCTTTTCTCTGGGATCCAGAGCCTGAACTCCGCTTTATCGTAGTTCTTGCCTGAGGGCATCTTTACATCGAATATAGTTCCGGGTTCTCTATCGATATTTGCCAAGACGATGCATCTTGTTATAGTAATAGTAACAATGAAATATTTTTATTTTTAACATTCACGCGCGCAATTTGAAGTAACGGATTGAAAAACTAGATCCCATATCAATTAAGATTTAATATTACCTTAATATTTCGAAAGATGATGAAGAAGAAAAGCGTAGCACTGGGAATGGTTACACTCGGCTTCCTAGTAGCATTCGCGTCGTTTATCCTCACCTCCTTCTTCACAGTAGCTACAAAACTTTTCCACTAAGAATCGCGTGGGCCTCTAAAACTAACTATTTAGTTTTTATTCAAGACAACACATCACAATGATGTTATGGTCGACAAACCACCCATCCTCCTCGTCGAGAACAATGAAAAAGAAGCTAACCTGCTGAAGATTATTCTTGAGGGTGAGGGATACATCGTCGACACCGCGTCCAGTGGATGGGCCGCATCTGAAAAACTCAAGATGAGGAAGTATGCGTCGGTCATCCTTGATTTCAGTTTATCCGACATGAAGGGGGACGAGTTGGCTGAGAGGATCGAGCTTGAAAATCCGGGGATGAGGATCATCTTATTGACGGGTTTTCTACCTGCTATTGAGGCGAAGAGGCTTGAGAAGTTTAGGTATATTTTCAATAAACCAGCTGAGCCTAGAAGGATTCTCGAAGCCCTGAGGGTGATAACGAGGGATTACAAGTTTGATTGATTGAGATAGTATGTATTTAAATAACTAGCCACTAGGCGGGTCTTCCCTTAGAAGACTCGGACGCTTCAAGTATTTTACAGGTCTCACCATATTTTTAGCTACTTCAATCCAAGAGGGTTGCGCGCGTTGTGGGGAGATTGGGTGGTCATGGTGCCACGGTTACGTAATAGAACTTGGTTATTCCCTGATCCGATGGAACAAAGACCCCTAAGTTGATGGTGCCCTGGGTGTTATAGACGAATACTGTGCCGCCGATCGCGCTGTCACCATATTTTGCTATGAAGCTCGTGATCTCATTTAGCGACTTATCAAATCCATCATGGCTGAGTGAGTTGGAGCCCATGTTGACGAAGACGGTGGGGTTAACCGAGGTCGCGTTCACGACCAGCAACCCACGATCCGCTATCGCCTTGTACATTCCATGGATTAGGGCGCCGGTCGCGTTACTCGGAGGCGGTGTGAGGCTGAATAGATCGTCGTATGCTGACACGGCGTCGGAGCCCGCTCCGACGCTGCCGGATGTCGGATCGATGGCGGTCATGAATGCCAACTGGGTCACGACTCCCTGGGTTCCAGGGTTAGTGTAAATCGCTACGAAGTATTCCAGGGTCCCGCCAACGGAGTAGAGGAGGTATGAACCGAATCGGTAGTTGGGGAGGAGGGTGAGCTCGGTCCTCACGTGGCTGTTTGTGGTGAGGGCGTTCTCGGCCGCTGAAGGCCCGATGAATGTGGCGTTTGTCGATGGCGTCTGGTATAATTCGATCTGGCCGAGCCTGTCACCGTTGTACGCGATGTAGACTCCAGCTAGGTTCTTGCTAGCTGCGCTCTGGAAGTGCGCGAGTTGCATCCCTACGAAGTAGGTGGAGTTGCCGACTGCCCACGGGATGTACTGCACGGTGTTGTTGTTTGGCCGCTCATAGAACTCGGATCCTGACCGCCAAATGAATGGCTGGTTGACGTGGTAGAGGAAGTCGTAGTCGAGTTGGCCGGGTGAGCTGGGTGATCCGAGCAGCTGCTCGGGGTACCTGAGCTGTGGGACGAGCCAGGCGGGTGCCTTTCCCCAGTCGCTGTAGTACTTGGCATAGTAGTCGGTCAAGAAGTCGTTGCTCCCCATTCCGATGAGGTCGTAGGTCGTGTATCCATGTAGGGAACCGTCGCTGATGTCTACGAGTACGACGCCGAAGAACCTCAGGTATGGGCTGGCCGAGAAGCCTGAGTGTATCGGGTAACTCGTGTATAGTTGGACTACGTAGTAGAGCCTGCTCCCATCAGTCACGAGGTAGGCTGCTGGGTCCATGGTGAGTCCGGATATGAGTACGTCGCCCACCCTCTGGTAGACGTCTCTGTGCCAGAGCATGTCGATGGGGTAGTTTGAGAAGGCGAATCCCGCCTGCCCTTCGCTGAAGGTGAACCACATGCTCTTCTGCCACCCGCTGAGGGTGTAGTCGGGCTGACCCACGTAGCTGGCGTTCTGAACCTCTTGGTAACCGGGCACGTGGACGTAGACGTTGGTGTCGAAGCCGCCGCTGGGCGTCGACTGGCCGTAGTAGATGGACGGTTCCCCGGTTACTCCGAACGCCTGCTGGGGTTGTAGCTCGGCGCCGGTGTGGGTGTTGATTACGAGGGTCCTCGATGCGTGGGTGTAGATCAGGTGTTCGCTTATCCAATCCGTGGCTGGGTAACTGGGGGTTGTGGGTGAGACCCAGTACTCCTTGTTGTTTAGGAAGACGATCTCTGAGCTGGCGAGCTGCATCCAGTTGTATGCGCCGATCTCCTTCGTCATCGTGACGGACGCTGACTGTCCATCCCATTGTCTTACTAGTCCAAGTATCGTGCCGGTGTTGCTTGTGGGGAGGTTTTGAAGTGAGCGGATGTTGATGCCGTTCAAACCAGCCGACCAATCGGTGACTGTTATGGTCTTCTGGGTCTGGGGATACCATTCATAGTTGAGGTAGTTGTTGTTCCAGTTTAGTTGAAGGTAGAAGATTACCCCGGTCACCGAGACGAGAACTAGGCCCAACACGAGGGGGACCACAACAAATCTGCTCATGGTACCCTGGGAGATCCCTCTTCCCCCACTACGGACAAACTGCTGTCCTGAGAGTGCTAGTAGGAGTAGGGCCCATGCGCCTACGTACCAGTACGGTGTCGAGGCGTTCATGGACCAGTAGGGTGCCCTCAGGATCA
>Ga0187878_1002117_pt1 | contig 18080 bp, 15 predicted proteins | sample June2016WEW_17_1_FD_132979 | JGI IMG/M metagenome (GOLD analysis project Ga0187878, IMG submission 132979) | Peatland microbial communities from SPRUCE experiment site at the Marcell Experimental Forest, Minnesota, USA - June2016WEW_17_150 | ecosystem: Environmental > Terrestrial > Soil >...
AGATCGCGGAATACGTTGCCGCTGCCTCGCACCACCTCCAGCGTGTCTTTCATGGCAACACCTTCTCCAGTCGCTTCAAACGATCCTTAATGAGGTCGATGTCGCGCTTAGGCGTCTTGATGCCCAGCGTCGATTTCTTCTGGAATGCATGTACTACCCAGATCTCCTCGGCGAGCTGCAATGCGTAGACAACGCGGAACGCGTCGCCCTTGAACGGCAGCGCAATCTCGAATACGCCCGATCCCAGCCCGCGCATGGGCTTCGCGATATCGGCCTTCCCTCCCTCGGCGGCAATCGTCAGGGCTGTCAGACATACGGACCGAGCCCCTTCTGGGAACGTCTCGAATTCCTTAAGCGCCGCTCTGATCCACGAGATGGGCCGTGTTGTTCGCGTCATCCGGATCCGCCGTTAGTTTCGCCAGTTCGCTAATCCTCGCGATTAGGACATCCCATGTTGTCATATATGACAACACACGTCAAGGAACTCAGCTGCAAAACCGGGGACGTTGCCCTATTTTGGAGGAAAAATGGGGCAACCTCCCCGGTTCTTCCGGTTCTTCGGTTCCTAGATCGCCCTTTATCTGTGCATGTCCACGTCCAGGGCCTGAAAATCTCGTCCATTTCTCTAGATTTGCAGCTTGGCTCGTGATCGTGATCGTGGTCCTGATCGGTATTTTATAGGCAAGAAGGGCCGATCACGATCACGATCACGATCACGACATCTGTCGAGACGGTTATTTTCGAAGCAGCCGCGAGCACAAGCACTTCCGGCTCCTGGCTTCTAACGAGAACAAAACTCCCGTTACGCTTCGCATAACGGGCTAACTAGGACCGAGTCCCCATGCGCCGGAGTTTCTCGAGCAGGGATTGCCGGCTGATCCCCAGGTTTCGGGCCACGCGCGACTTATTGTGGTGCAGGCGTTCCATGGTATTACGGATCATCTCTTCCTCGAGGTTCTGAACAGCGATTTTGAGATTCCCATCGGATAGGTTTTGGGTTCGCTGGCGCTGACGGATATGATCGGAGAGGAGCTCCGCACCGATTTCCTTCTCGGGTTCGGCCAGCAGAACCAGCCGTTCGATCTCGTTCTGCAGCTCGCGCACGTTGCCGGGCCAATTGTAGGCCTCCAGCAAATGCCGCGTTTCCATTTGGAAGCTGCCGACTTTGCGGTTCAGTTTGACGGAAAACTGTTTCAAGAAATACTCGGCGAGTGGCAGGATGTCATTGGTGCGCGCACGCAGGGGCGGGATGGTCACGGAAAAGACATTGATGCGGAAGTAGAGGTCCTGGCGGAAGCGTCCGGCTTCGACTTCGGCGCGCAAATCCCGGTTGGTTGAGGCGATCAGGCGCACATCGACTTCCCTGGGCTGGTGAAACCCGACGGGCATGATTTCGCCTTCCTGGATCACCCGCAGCAGCTTGACCTGCAGTTCGGCAGGCGCTTCGCTGATCTCGTCCAGGAAGATCGTCCCCCCATCCGCTATTTCGAAGAAGCCTTTCTTGTCCTGGACGGCCCCGGTAAAGGCGCCCTTGGCGTGGCCAAAGAACTCGCTCTCGACGAGTTCCCTCGGAATTGCACCGCAGTTTACGGCCATGAAGATCCGGTCGCGGCGGGTGCTTTCGTTGTGGATAAAGCGCGCGATGAGCTCCTTCCCCGTCCCTGTTTCACCCTGGATCAGGACGGTGGTTTCCGTGCCGGTCACACGGCGCAGCAGCTTGAGGATATTCTCCACCTCCGCACTGCCGTAAACGATCTTGTGAGACCGTTCCTCCAGTTCTGCCTTTCGGCGCAGGATGATATTCTCCGTGCGCAGGCGTTCATTCGCGGCCTGAAGCTCGGAGGCCAGGCGGTCGTTCTCGTGTTGGAGTTCGCGCTTCTCCAAGGCTTCCCGCACCGCCATGCGCAGATCATCCGGCACCCATGGTTTGGTGATGTATTTGTGCACCTTACTGGCGTTTATGGCGGCGATCAGATCATTCACCTCGGCATAGCCTGTGAGAATGATCCGCACCAGATCAGGGTGTTCTTTTCGGGCCGCGTCGAGGAACTCGATGCCGGTCATGTTGGGCATCCTCTGATCCGTGATGACGGCATCAATCGGGTTGGCGTTCAGAATCTGCAGGGCTTCTTCCCCGGTTTGCGCCAGGTGCACGGTATACTGATCCACAAAGGTTCTCTGCAGCTTATGCAGGTTTCCGGGTTCGTCATCGATCAAGAGCAAATGGTATTTCTTCACTTATTGGCGTTCTCCTGAAAGATGGGGAGGCGTACGGTAAAAATGGTGCCTCCGCCTGGAGCATTGGCGACGAAGATTCTGCCCTGGTGCTGTTCGATGATGCCGTAGCTAATGCTGAGCCCGAGCCCCGTTCCCTGCCCCACCGCTTTGGTCGTGAAGAAGGGCTCGAATATGCGTTTCAGGTTTTCGCGCGGGATCCCCTGGCCATTGTCTTGGATCTCCACCTGGATCACGCCGTCCGCAGCCCTGGTGCGGATCCACACGTCACCCTTCTCGCCGATAGCATGAAATGCGTTCGAGAGCAGGTTCATAAATACCTGACTCAGCTTCCCAGAAAATCCTTGGATCTTGGGGATATCCCCATACTCCCGATGGATCTCGATACGTTCCTTGTACTGGTTGCGAAGCAGATTAAGTGAGATCTCAATGGAGGCATGCACGTCGATTTCGGCCATCGTGTAGCTGTCCATACGCGAAAAGGTCCGCAGGTCGGAGACAATCGTGTTGATTCTGCTGGCTCCTTCCGTGAAATTATCGATCAAAGTCGGCAAGTCTTCCCGAATGAAGGCATAATTGAAGCTTTCCTTAAGCTGGGCAATCCTCTCACGATCCTCCTGGCACAGGCTCGGGAGACTATCGTAAGCCTCGAGCAAAGCTTGAAGTTTCCGGGTGTAGTCGGAAAGAAAGCCGGTATTTCCGTAGATGAAGTTGAGCGGGTTCTTGATTTCGTGTGCGATCCCTGCCACCAGTTGTCCGAGCGAGGCCATTTTTTCAGTGTGAACGAGCTGCTCCTGGGTGTTCTGGAGATCCAGATAGGCTTTTTTGAGTGCATCGTGGGAGCTTTCCAGTTCTCCGGTGCGCTGTCGAACCATGTCTTCCAGGTTGCGGTTGAGCTCCTGCAGCTGGTTTTCGCGAGCTTCGAGCGCGCGCGCCATATCGTTAAAGGTCACGCCGAGAATCCCGATTTCATCCGACGACCGGATTAACACCCGTTGGCTCAGATTGCCCTGAGCGATTGTCTGGGAGCTGTGGATCAGGTTCCGGAGAGGCACTGTAATACCCCGTGCAACTACAAATGTCGAGATAACCACCAGGATGCCCAGCAGGAAGGTCATGCCCACTAGCCACCATCTCAGTTTCTGGATCGGACGGAAAATATCGGTCTCGTCGACTCCGACACCCACGATCCATCCAAACGAGGTGTCGTCGATCGGAGCAAATCCGGAGATTTTTTTATTGCCTGCGGGAAACTCATAGGCGAAACTGCGCATTTGAAGCTTGATCGCGTCGTGCACGTTTCTCAACCCATGATTTTCGATGATCCGGGTATTGTAGAGATTCTGTGCGTCCGGAGGATAGGATGGCAAGGGTTCGATGTCGCTTCTATTTGCCCGATACTTATGCCCGATGATCCTGTCCGCGTCCTTCGCGTACATGAAAGCATATCCCGTCTTGAGGCCCTGGTTCGCCAGGTCGGGCTCCACGCTGTCGAGAATGCTCTGGATGTAGTACCAATTGATGATGCTGATCCAAACACCGATGATTTCATGCGTCTGGGGGTTGCGCACCGGTTCGGAATAAGCGATGTTCCACCGGTGGCTTTCGTCTTCATTCCTATAGTCATACAGCCGTTGAACCAGTGTCGACTGGTACCAATCCTGATGCGAGGATTCGCCGCGCACGGACCGTGCAAAAAGCTCTTTCTCGCCCGGGTAGCCGCTGATATCCGCGCCCAGGTAACCCAAAGACGGGAGCCGTTGATCAAACCGATTTACGGTGTTGACGGCGACAATTTTTCCCCGATCGTCCAGCACAGCCAAAACGTCATAAACTTCGTGGTTAACGCAGAAGTTGTTCAGGAGCTCGATCATGCTCTCCCGATTCTGTTCCCCAAGCGGCAGGCGGATGACGGAAAGGGTGGTGGCCATCGAGGCCACCTCTTGCTTCTGGTTGCGAAGCATGATGTCGATCTTGTCGGCAGTATCTTGGGCCTTGTTCTCGAGGACCAGCTTGATGCGGTCTTCTGCGATCTGCTTGCTGCCTACGTAATACGAGAAAATGGAAATACCGACAAGAGGGAGAAGGGAGAGCGCGATCATCAGGACCAGGAGTTTGCTGCTAAGACTCCCGAAAACCATAAAATGCGATCCCGAATCTATGCGACCCTTTTCCCATGCCATCGTCGCACCCGCCTGCTCTTCAAGGAGGCATTACTGGCTGAAATGGTTCATTGCCTGAAACTTTCTTCCGCACCTGGGGTTCTCAATAATGGCTGATGTGCCCATGGATCAACGAGACCCGGATGCGACCTTGATGATTGCTTTTCAGGACGGTAATGAGGAAGCATTTGATCATCTTCTGGACAAATATCAAGGACCTATTGTCAATTTTATTTACAAGTTTGTCAATAACACAGCTGAAGCTGAGGAACTGGCCCAAGAGGTCTTCCTCAGGGTATATAGGGCTCGTCACCGTTATCAGCCGAAGGCCAGGTTCGCAGCGTGGATCTACAGGATCGCAGCCAATCTAAGCATCAAGGAGGCGGACCGAAAGCGCCGGATGCACTTCTGGAGTCACAACTACAACTCGGCCGAGGATTCTCCGGCTATGGAAGAGCATTTCCGGGATCCGGCGCCGGATGCGGAGCGAAGGCTCATTTCGACGGAGATGGGACAAGTCATCCGCCGAGCGATCCGCTCGCTGCCGCGAAACGAAAAGATAGCGCTGGTACTTCGACGCTATCAGGAATTGAGTTACAAAGAGATAGCGGAGATCATGGATTGCACGGAAGCGGCAGTCAAGACCTACATCCACCGCGGAAAGCTGCACGTGCGCACCCAAATTCTCCCATATCTTCAGAAAGGGTAATTACTCAGGTGGATAGACTGAAATCTGATTCTTATCGGCGTCGGAATCGGTATCGGAATCGGTATCGACTCCGTTTCCTTTCGATTCCGATACCGATTCCGATACCGACGCCGAATGAGAGTTGTTTGCTAACCACCTGAGTAGTTACCAGAAAGGAAGGATCTAGATGCGATGCACCCGCGCTCAGAGCATATTGGCACGGAAGGCAGCAAGGGGTATCAGCGCGGACGACGAGCGACTGCTCGTGGAGCATCTGCGCGCCTGCCCTGAATGCGCGGGGCTCGAGGACGAACTCGAGCGCACCTGGAGCGCGCTTGAATGCCATCCTTTAGTAAAGCCTTCGCCCGATTTTGTTCCCAGGCTCAAGGCTAAGCTTCGAGCGGAACGGGAGGCATCTCCTGTCCTGTGGACCTGGCGGCCCGATCGAAAATGGCAGTGGCTTGCGGCGGCCGCCTGCATCTTGCTGGCTACAGTTCTGTTGACAAGAAATGGACCGCTGCGCCATAACACTCAGCCGGCAAATCAGGAATTGGGCATGGCGGCAGCCGATCGCGACCGCGGGGATGAGAAGATTCTGCAAGACCTGGAGCAGACCCTGGAATATTCGGATGCCGATTATCTTTCCGCATACGATCTATGGCCGGGCTCGCCGCGGGAAACCACGAACTCCGCGCCTCCGAAGGCCGGGCTGAATTACAAGACAAAGAGGAAGGAGTCATCATGAAAGTGCCCATCAGCTGTGCCTGGACCGGTCTCCTGGCCATTTTAATGGTCGAGGGGACCTTTGCCCAGGTAGGATTGAAGGAGATGCCCTCGGGCAAATGGTGGGTGGACAGGCGTATCATCCAGGAACTAAAGCTCAGCCCGGATCAGCAAGCGAAGATCGAGGCTCTGTGGAGGGGAAATCAGAGGACCTTGATCGACCAGAGAGCCGACTTTGAGAGGCGTCAATTGGACCTTGCCGACCTCCTGGCCAAGGATTTGGTTGATGAAGAAGCCGCCCTTAAGGCGTTCGACGGCGTTGCGGCGGCAAGGCGCAACCTCGAGCGCACAACGTTTCTGATGCGCCTGCAAATCAAGAATCTTCTGGCCGCGGAACAACAGCAGAAGCTCGAGACGATTGCCCAGCGCCTGCGTGTGCAAAAGGCCAAGGGCAACGCCCCAGGCTCCAACCCCACCACTCCCCAGGCTAAGAAATCCGGTCACTGAGGCAACTGAAACGGCGGGCCAATAACCAGTGCTGAGATGCGATGGGCCGGCCACTCATCGTCTCTCGTCTCTCATCTTGGCCGCAGTGCCAGCAGTTGTCGGCATCCGCCGGGATTCGGCGAAAGCAACTACTCAGGTGATTGCCGGAAAAACCTTGATGGAGATTGGAATCGGGGTCGGGATCGGTATCGGAATCGAAAGAAAACGGATCACTTTCGATAGCGATTCCGATCCCGACCCCGAGAAGAATCAGACTACAGTCCAAACAACGTTGAGCAGTTACCGGCGAAAAAACATCGCTCACCCCCATTGCTTTCCCGTTAGGTAAGGCAGGCGCAGGAACGTGGAGTGCTCGCGCCGACGTCGGATTACCCCGTGACATCCGGGCCGACGCGTCTTTCCAAACCGTGCCGGCCGCCCGGCAAAACTTGCCAGCCGAGGCGCGGCCATTTTTGGCGGCCACAAAAACTATTAAGCGCACGCCAGAGCCAAGTCGATAGATTAAATGAACTTTGCTCAAGAGCGGATCAAGATCGGCGCTGGCACGGGAAAATGCATATCTGGCCCGTGATCATTCCCCCCATTGAACCCGCAACCTTCGTGGAAAGGTGAGTTTGAAATGAAAACAATTGCTCGCTTCTACCCCTCGTTAGCGATTCTGCTTTTCATGGTTGCTCCCGCATTCGCACAGAATCAGTATCGATTTGAGCTGTTTGCCGCAGGGAACATTCCCAAGGACAAAGATTTCTTTATTGGCGTGCCACAATTCTCCCCTCCCATTTTGGTTTCACACCAGTTTTCCGCCGGCGTGCGGGGCGGCATCCGGGTTGGTGTCGATTTCAAAAAGCACTGGGGTGAAGACATCATCTACAGTTACGGCGCCAACGCCAGCAAAATCGTAAACTCCAGCAGCGGCGTGGATTTTCCTTTCACAGTGCGCTCGCACCAGATCGCATTCAACGCTCTCTGGTACCCAGGTGGACTTGATTCCCAGAAAAAGGTTTTTCCCTATTTGACGGCAGGCGTGGGCGGGACCTTTTTTGTCATTACCCCCATAACCGTGAATACGGCACTGGAGCTGGGAATGGGCAAGCTGCGCTCCGAGAATATCTTTGCTTTCAATGCGGGCGGCGGCCTGCGCTTCCAGCTGACTAAGCATGCGGGTCTCCGCTTCGACGCGCGCGACTATATGTCGCGGGCGCCGCGTTATGGCCTGGCTGAAAATTCAAACGATCCCGCTGCGATGGTGTTCCCTGCCAGCGGAGTGTTCCATCAGATCGAGGCTTCCTTTGGATTTGTTTACTACTTCTGAGACCCGCGCAAACTTGGTGATGCGGGACACCGCAGCGCCAGGCGCGGGAGGATATCCTCAACTAAATGAGGTCGCCCTATGAATGAGAGACTTTTTGCCGCCGGCAGTCGACGATGGATCCTGGCCCTGTGTCTTTGTCTTGCCGCCTCGTCAGCCGGGCTGCAAGCTCAATCTGGATCGGCATCGCAGTTTCTCTTCCCGCGCTTTGTTTCCAACTCAGGGGCAAGTACCGGAATTACCATCTTCAATCCCAACTCCGGCGCGGCAACGATAACCCTGACGTTTCGAGGTCGAGACGGTAAGTTGGTGGCGAACGTGAGCGACCCGATAACTCTGACGGTACATGCGCTCGGCCAGGTGGCTAAGACCGCCGGAGAATTGTTTGGCGCCGCAGTGAGTCTGGATGGCTCGCTGGCGATTTCGAGTTCCGCGGCAGGGCTGGTCGCAATCTATCAGACCTTCGATCCACCGCCGACTTTCATCGACGGGAGCGATGCCGCCGAAGCATCCCTGAGTCTGGTTTTCCCGGTAATCCCAGGCTCGACCGAGGGGATCTCGGAGATTGATCTTGCCAATCCGAACCTCCGCGACACCTCGGTCGATCTGAAGCTCTGGAGCTTAGATGGAAAATTGCAAGGCGCTGTCACAATAACAGTGCCGGGCGGCGGCACCTATCACAATCTAGCCCAGAATGTATTCCCTCCCGGCACCAGTTTCAGCAGGGCTTCACATATCACGGCAACATCCAAGGCACGGAACGTGCTGTCGGCCGCTCAGTCGGTGGCAGGCGCCAGCCTGTTCGCGGGCTTTTCCTCCAGCGCCTCGCTGGGGGGCACTGTGGATTTGGCGGCTCTGAATGCGGTTCCTCTTACCCAAGCATCCAACTCAGGAGTCATCCCTTTCTTCCGTACAGGTGGGCAGGACGCATCGACTCTTGCGCTGGTGAACCTCGAACCCGTGATTGAGTATGTAAGCGTAACCGCCGTTTCGAACAATGGTTCGACTCTGGGCGCACACTTAGTCACTCTCAAACCTCAGGGAGGTTTGAGGGCTCCGGTGCAAAGCATTATTACGGAGATCGGGTCTCATGAGCAGGAGGGATGGCTCCTGTTACAGTCTTCGGGACGGATGGTGGGGAATATCATATACGGCCGCGGCGATGCCGGGTCGCTTACCGCCATTCCCGTTCAGAGAACGCCGAAGGCCGAATTCGTCTTCCCTAAGCTCCTACAGGGAAGCGGCTTCCACACCGATTTCACGCTGGTAAATCCCACTCCGGTCACGAGCACTGCCGAAATCCAGATCATCGCCGGCGATGGCGTAACGGTTGCCGCCAATCAGATCACCCTTGGCCCGAGCCAGAGGGAGTCTATTTCTTTGAGCGCGCTCCTACCCGAGGTGGGAGATCTGCCGGACGGCGTGGTGCACGTGGTCTCTAATGGAGCTCTGTTTGCCGCCGCCGAGATCTCGAGCGACTCGGGGAGCATAACTTGGAACGTCGCCCCGGAGGACACCTCGTTTCTCGCCAGCCCCCTTAACAGCTTCGCCGTCACGGGCATAGTGACGGTTAACGACAAGCCGGCAGCAGGATTCCGGGTCGCGCTCGCGGGCCCCGTGGAAATGACTACGACCTCTGGCGAAATGGGAACCTACGTGTTTAGAGATTTGCCGCAAGGCAGTTACTCGATGGCGGTGGATCAGTTCGGGTTCCAATTTGCGCCCGCGCAAGCGACTTTTGACATCACGGATGCAAGCAAGAGGCAGAACTTCCAGGGGTTTACCGCCGCCAATGGCATCCTGGTGCAGCCGGATTCCCTGCGCGTGGGCAGTCAGGATACGACGGTCACTATATTCGGCAGAGATTTTAACCCGACCTCCCAGGCATTTGTCGACTCGCTGCAGCTGCTAACTACGTTTGTTGATTCCACACAACTGCAAGCCGTCGTGCCTGCTTACTTGATGGCGTCCGCGTCTATCTTCAACATCGCCGTCGTTACCAACGGTTCTGGTGTCTCCCCGAATGTCAGCCAAACCTTTGCCGTCGTGGCCTATCAAGACAAACCAGTTTTGACAAAGGCTATTACCTCGGGTGCGCTCGTTGAGGGGGGTCCGGCCGGCAATGTCACACTTCAGGGGACGGGGTTCCTGGAGGGAGCCGTGGTAAAGGTAAACGGCGCGAGTGATGGCATCCAGGTGACCGTTATCAGTGATGCGGAGATTGTGGTTTATCTGCCGGCGCCCTATTTGGAACATGGCGGCATTTATCCGGTGAGTGTGGAGAATCCATATCCTGCCGGCGCCGAATCCAACGTCCAATTACTGGTCGTATATTATCCGCCGCCTGCTGTAGAAGCGGTCCTGCCGGGCGTCTGCTCCGCCAGGCTCGAGTTGGATGCGGGTCCCCTGAACATCGATGTTTTGGGATTCGGCTTCCGACGCGGAGCCGTGGTGTTGTTTAATGACCTGCCCTTGGTCACCTCCTATTGCGAAACCGACGCATACTGCCTGAGCACTCACCTCTTCGCCAAAATCCCCGCTGGATTACTGCGAAAAGCCGGGTTTGGCGAGGTCCGGGTTCAGAATCCTGATCCCTCGGTGGCAAACTCGGAGGTGACGTTTGTGCGCATCGACGGGCTACAGCCCACCATTACCTCGGTTTTGTCGGGCTCGGCGACCATTGTGGATTCGTCAGCCGAGTTTTCTATGCCGATCATTGTGGAAGGAACCAATTTTGGCCCTGACACATCGGTTCAGATCTTCCCGCCAAACCCCGGAGACCCACCCGCCGACGCGGCTGTCGAACTGATCAGCAGCATCCAACTCGTGGTCTGGATTACAGTGAGCTACCCCGATTCCTTGGGCGAATGGACCGTCCAGGTTACCAACTCTCCTCCAGGCGGCGGGTCTTCAGATGCCGTCAGCTTTTTGATCTCAGAAGGGTCGTTTGTCGCCGAGCCCTTCTTGACCTCGCTCAGTCCGCGGACGGTAGCTCCAGGCGGTCCATCTTTTACTCTAACGATTAATGGGTGTAACTTGAAACCCGGAGCGGTGATTAACTTTGATACCACACCGCTTGTCACAACCGTGCTCAGCACATGGCAGGTGCGAGCTGTAGTACCTGCCTCCCTGATCCTCTCGGCGGGAAGGATACCGATCAGTGTAACCAATCCGGACGACGGTGGTACCTCAAACTGGTTATTCCTGGACATTCGGTGAAGGGCAGTTTGCCGTGGGCGGCAGGCGAAACGATCTGTCTGCTGCCTACTGCCTCTTGTCTGCTGTCCTTCAGAGCATTCCCCTGGATCTGAGTTGGACCGCAAACTGATCGGGGTACAGAAATCGGAAGGCCTCGATACCCAGAGCCTGAGCAGCTCGGACATTCGCTTCCTGGTCATCCACAAACAAGACGTCCACAGCGCGCGCCTGCATTTTTTCCAAGGCGTGGAGAAAAATCCTGGGATCGGGCTTTAGAGCGCCGACCTGGTGAGAGAGAATGAAGCCCTCGAAATGGCGCAGAGAGGCGTAATGCTCTTTCATGTATTCAAAGTGCAGCTCGTTGGTATTGGAGAGAGCCCACAAGCGGGCGTTGCACGCCAGAACGGCGAGCCATTGGTCGGGAATCAAGGGTTGATCGAGTACCGAGCCCCAAGCCGCGAGGAACTCGTGCCATGGGAAGCGGGTCCCAACGCGCCGGCACGCCTCTTCGTAGAATTCCGCCCCGGTCATTTTTCCCAGTTCCAGCTTTTGCACCAACCCATCTGCCGTGATCAGAGCTTCGAGTTGAGGCGGTTCGAGCCCCGTAAGCGCCGCCATCTCGTTGGCAAAGCGTTCATAGTTCAAGTCGATGAGCACCAGGCCGATGTCGAGAAGGAGACACCGAGCAGGTCCTGATTTCATTTTCATTTCCCCAGCGCCCAATCGACGGCAGCCTGGGCAAGCACGCGCGTGGCATTCACGACCGGGTAGTCCACGCGATCGACATCGAACCCAAGGGGGATCTCGGTACATCCCAGGATCACGGCCTTGGCGCCTGCCGCTATCAGAGTCGAGCCGATCTTTTCGAAGGTGTCCTGCCGGGCGCGCTCGTAGCTGCCGGCTTTGATTTGAAAAATGGCCTGCTGGAGACGCTCCTGGTCGCTTGCCTCCGGCACGAGGATCTCCAAACCGTGACGGGAGAAAACATCACGGTAGACTCCGCTCAGGATGGTTCCCTTCGTCGCCAGCAGTCCAACCGATTTGGCGTTCCCGATCTGCGAGCGTACGCTACGGTACGTCTCCTCGATCATGTCCAGAATCGGGATGCGCACCTCCGCCCGTAGCCGGGCCAAGAAATAATGCGCGGTGTTGCAGGGCATGGCCAGGATCCCCGCACCGGCATTTTCCAATGTGACGGCGGCTTTGATCAGGTAGGGAGTTGGGTTCTCTCCGCCATGAAGGATAGCCTGCGTCCGCTCGGGGACCCTTGGATCCGAATAGATCAGAACCGGTATGTGGTCCTGATCTTTCTTCGCGGGGGTCAGTCGAATAATTTCGCGGAAAAAGTCTGCCGTGGCTTCCGGTCCCATTCCGCCCAGAATACCAATGATGCGATTCGGCATTGCTATTCTCCCTCCTGTCGTTGCCCGATACAAATACAACCAAGAGGAGCTAGATGCTCGTCGCGGCTGTGCCAGAGGTCATGCTCGCTCTGGATGGCAATCATCGGGATCGGAATCGGGATCGGGGTCGCAATCGCAATCGCGATCGCAATCGGTTTTTGCGGACTATCAAGACCGACTGCGACTGCGACCCCGATACCGACCCCGACGGATTCAGTGTTCCCCTCCATTTTCGGAACAGCCAAATGTCAACATATTCATGAACTGATATATCCTATTCAAAATCTCTTGACCGCACCGTGGCGCGCTGGATGCGTTCCCAATCCAATTCGTATCCGAAGCCCGGCGCCTCGGTGAGACGTATGGTCCCTTCGGCTGTCACGGTCACCGGCGGTCGAACCGTGTCTTCAGCATAGTAACGCTTGCTGGCCGAAACATCACCCGGCAATGTGAAGGCGGCAAGAGTGGACATGGCAATATTGTGAGCTCTTCCGACTCCGCTCTCGAGCATGCCACCGCACCAGATGGGAATTTCGTTGCGCGCGCAATAATCGTTGATCTTGAGCGCTTCGCTGTAACCTCCCACGCGTCCGAGCTTCACATTGATGATACGGCAGCTCCCCATTTCGACCGCCTTGCGTGCGTCCTCCGCGCTATGGATGGACTCGTCGAGGCAAATCGGCGTCGCGATTTCTTTTTGCAGAAGCGCGTGGTCGACGATGTCATCATGCGCCAGAGGCTGCTCGATCATCATCAGGTGGAATGGGTCGAGTCCGCGCAGGAGGGGCATATCGGCCAGGCAAAAAGCAGAGTTAGCATCGGCCATCAGCGGGACATCGGGGAACTCCGCACGTATGCACCGAAGCGGTTCAACTTCCCAGCCCGGCTTGATCTTGATCTTGATCCGCCGGTACCCGGCGGCAACTTCCTGGCGCACTTTTTCCAGCAAGGCGTCAATGCTGACCTGAATGCCTATGGAAACGCCACAGGGGATTTCATTGCGCGCGCCGCCGATGTGCCGGCTGAGCGAGACTCCGAGCAGGCGAGCCTCCAGGTCCCAGGCCGCGGTTTCAACCGCGGCCTTCGCCATCCGGTGTCCGCGGATAGATTGGAGGACGGGGGCCACGGCGCGCGCGTCTTCAAGATTCCTTCTCAGAAGACGCGGGATGACGAAATCTGAGAGGATGTGCCAGGCGGTTTCGGTCGTTTCGCTGCTGTAATCGGGTTCTTCCCCCGCCGTACACTCCCCGTAGCCGGCACCGTCCAGCGTTCTCACCGTCACGAGGATGATCCTTCGATTGCTGGTGCGCCCGAAGCTAGTCTCGAAGATGTGAACCAGAGGCAGGTGGATCTCACGCAACTCGACAGATTGGATGTTGATCATCATTTCGCTCTCTTGCGGTAACTACTCAGGTGGTTGGCAGACATATTTCAATCGGGGTCGGAATCGGTATCGGAATCGAAAGAAAACGGATAACTTTCGGACATGAGCTACTGGATGTATACCGCGCTGCCACGGAGTCGATAGCGATTCCGATGCCGATTCCGACCCCGAGAAAAATCAGATTACAGTCTAGACAACCTGCGTAGTTACCTCTTGCGCGGCGGCCCCCAGCCGCCACCGCCAGGAGTCTCGACGACAACAGACTCGCCTGCCCGGATCTGAAAACGACACTTGGAAGGGAGGCGTCTAGCGCGGTGATGGCCCGTGAGAGTGGTCCGTCCGGGCCTGCCCGATTCACCCCCCATCAGACCGTAAGGTCGGGAGCGGCGTCGATCAGAGAGTAAGGTGGCATCGGCATCGGTAAGCAACTCGATCTCGCGCACGATGCCGTCGCCTCCCAGGTGCGCTCCCCGGCCTCCGGTGCCGGGCCGGAGCGAGTAGCGGCGCACCCGGAAGGGAAAGGCATACTCGAGCGCCTCGATCGGAGTGTTAAGCGAGTTCGTCATGTGGGTATGGATGCCGCTGTTCCCGTCGTGGGAAGCACACGCGCCCATGCCCCCGCCGACCGTCTCGTAGTAAGAGAACACCTGGCCATCTCTCGGGTTGATGCCGCCGAGCGTGAGATTGTTCATGGTTCCGCTGCTGGCCGCGGGAATACGCTCCGGCACCGCCTGGGCAAGGGCCCTTAGCAGCACATCAACTATGCGTTGGGAGGTCTCGACGTTTCCCGCCGCCACCGCCGCCGGAAACCGTGCATCCACGACACTCCCCTCGGGAGTATGGATGCAGATTGGGCGCAGCACGCCGGAGCTGGCTGGGATCGATTCCGGAATAAGAGCGCGTACGACATAGTAGACGGCGGACTCGGTAATGGCCCGAACTGCATTGATGCTCCCGGCGACTTGGGCGTCGGTTCCCTCAAAGTCGACGGTGAGCGTTCCGTCGGCCACGGTGATGCGCGCCCGCAGCCTCACTGCCTCGGTGGTAATGCCGTCGTCATCCAGGCAATCCTCGGCGGAGTAAGTTCCACCCGGAATCTGCCGCAGGAGGGCACGAACCATTTTTTCGGCATAATCCTGCAGGTGGCCGGCATAGGCGACCGCTTCGTCTGATCCGTAACGGGTGACAATGTGCAACAGGCGCCGCTCCCCGGTGCGGTTGGCGGCGATCTGCGCCGTGAGATCCCCTTCACGTTCGCGCGGTGTTCTGACGTTGGCCAGAATCAGCCGGAAAATCTCGTCCTCGCGTTTGCCCGCGGAGAATAGCTTGATCGGGGGGATACGGATTCCCTCCTGGAAAATCTCGGTGCTCAGGGGCATGGAACCCGGCGTCATGCCACCCACATCGGAATGGTGCGCGCGATTGGCAACAAAGAAAACGAGCTTTCGTCCCCGGTTGCTCTCCGCAAAGACCGGGCTAACGAGGGTAATATCCGGGAGGTGGGTCCCGCCCTCATAAGGGTCGTTCAGAATGACGATATCCCCCGGCCCCATGTTCACGGCCCGAACGGCAGCACGCACCGACATAGGCATCGAGCCGAGGTGAACGGGCATATGATCGCCCTGTGCAACCAGTTGCCCCTGGGCATCAAAGACGGCACAGGAGTAGTCCCGCCTCTCTTTGATGTTCGGCGAAAACGCGGTGCGACGCAGGGTCACACCCATCTCCTCTGCAGCCGAGGCGTACAGCGACTTGAAGATTTCCATCCGTATCGGATCGTATCTGCGCGACGGCATGTGCAACTCCTCTCCCCGCAAAGGAGATTAGGCTAACCAACGCCCCGGTTCTTTGCAAGAAATAACCGTCCAGACCGTCGATTCGAGATTCGAGAGTTCTTAATTTCGAATTTCGAATCTCGAATCTCGAATCGCTGACGTCTTGGGGGTTTCGATCTTCTGCCGTTTGAGGATTGAAAAAATCGCGCGGGTTGCGAAACAATAGGGATGCCAGAGCATGCTACAAAAGTGGTTGAAGCGTAGCTGAACGTGATCGAGGTTATTCTTTTGTTTTGTTATAGTTGGCCATCAGCCAAAAACTCTTCATCAATGCCGTCTTTCTGCCGATAAATATTCAGAGACATCGGCGCCCCTTTGCCCGGCCAGCGCAGGGGAGGCTCGACTTGATGAGATTTCACAGCATGCCACCGTGATCGGTCCATGGTGGACTGCCCGCGGGGTGCTTCCTTGCTAAAAAAACTGATAACCACGATGGAAATGATCAAGATCGAGCATACTCTCTTTGCGTTACCATTCGCGTTTCTGGGCGCTCTCTTTGCGGCGCAGGGCCTTCCCGGTCTTACTCAAATAGCTTGGATCCTTCTCGCCATGGTTGGGGCTCGCAGCGCGGCCATGGCATTCAACCGCCTGGTCGACCTTCCCTTCGACGCAAGAAATCCGCGCACAGCCAAGCGTGCGCTGCCGCGGAAGCAGCTCACGAAAGGCTTCGTTGTGGCCTTTATCCTCGCTTCCGCGGCGGTTTTCGTTTTTGCCGCCGCGATGCTCAATCCACTGGCACTTGAGCTGAGTCCGATCGCCCTGGCGATTGTGCTCCTGTATTCCTACATGAAGCGGTTAACGTGGGGAACCCACTTCTTCCTGGGCCTGTCGTTGGCGGGTGCGCCTATCGGGGCGTGGGTGGCTCTTCGAGGAACTCTGTCCGCGGTCCCGCTCCTTTTGGGGCTCGCCGTGCTCCTTTGGGTCGCAGGCTTCGACATCATCTACTCCTGCCAGGATGTGGAGTTCGATCAGGTGGAACGGCTCCACTCGATCCCCAAGCGCTTTGGTATCGCGCGCGCCCTCTGGATCTCCCGGTTTCTTCATGCTTGCATGGTAATCCTGCTTGCCTTGGTGTTCCTGAAAGCGGGGCTGAGCCTGTTGAGCCTGGCGGGTCTCGGACTGGTTACCATCCTTTTGGGCTACGAGCACAGCCTGGTAAGGCCAGACGACTTGAGCCGCGTCAACGCGGCCTTTTTCACGATTAACGGCTGGATCAGCGTGCTTCTGTTTGTCATCACCGGTATGGATATTCTCTGGCACCGAGCGTCATAGCTATGCCTTCACAAATCGGCGAACTCCTCATCAAAGAGAACTGCATCACCAACGAGCAGTTGGAGATTGCTCTCAAGCACCAGCGCGAGCATGGCGGCCGCGTGGGATCGATTCTGATCGCTCTCGGCTATGCTCAGGATGACGACATCACCTCCATTCTCAGCAAGCAGTATGGCGTGCCTTCGATCAACCTCGCCTTTTTCGAAATAGACCCGGCGGTCATCAAGCTTATCCCGGTCGAAACCGCGCAGAAATACATGGTCGTGCCGTTGAGCCGTGTAGGCAGCACGCTCACAATCGCCGCGGTCGACCCCACCAACGTTTTCGCCATGGACGACATCAAGTTCATGACAGGATTTAACGTTGAGCCGGTGGTTGCTTCGGAAGCATCGATTGTGGAAGCCCTGGAAAAGTATTACGGCACGCCGCATGCGATCGAGCTCAGGAAGGTCTACGAGGAGATCGCACAGGGGGAGAAGGACAGCTTCGAGCTCAATCTCGAGGCGGGATCCGAGGATCATGAAGAAGTGTCCATAGATGAGCTGCAGCGGGTCAGCGAGGAAGCGCCCATCATCAAGCTGGTCAACCTGATCCTTTCGGAATCACTCAGGAAAGGGGCCAGTGACATCCACCTCGAGCCCTATGAGAAGGACTTCCGCATTCGCTTCCGTATCGACGGCATCCTGTACAACATCATGAATCCGCCGTTGCGTCTCAAAGACGCCATCACGTCCCGCATCAAGATCATGGCCAAGATGGACATCTCCGAGAAGCGGCTGCCCCAGGACGGGCGCATCAAGATCCGCACCACTTTTGATGCGAGGAGGAAGGAGATCGACTACCGGGTCTCCAGCCTGCCCACGCTGTTCGGTGAGAAGATCGTGATGCGCATTCTCGACCGCGACAACCTGCCGTTGGACATGAGCAAGCTGGGTTTCGAAGAGGCCTCGCTGAAGCGCATCGAAACCGGAATCCTGAAGCCTTACGGAATGGTGCTGGTAACCGGGCCAACGGGGAGCGGCAAGACCTCCACGCTTTATGCGGCACTGAATCGGTTGAACACCCCTGAAACCAACATCATAACTGCCGAGGACCCGGTAGAGTACAACTTCCGCGGCATCAATCAGGTCCAGATCAAGGAACAGATCGGGCTGACTTTCGCCGCCGCCTTGCGGTCATTCCTCCGCCAGGACCCGAACATCATCCTGGTGGGCGAAATCCGTGATTTTGAAACCACGGAAATCGCGGTCAAGGCTGCGCTGACGGGGCACCTTGTCCTCTCGACGGTTCACACCAACGACGCGCCCTCCACGGTATCGCGCCTGCTCAACATGGGCATCGAGCCCTTCCTGGTGGCCACGTCG
>Ga0187878_1002118_pt1 | contig 18079 bp, 17 predicted proteins | sample June2016WEW_17_1_FD_132979 | JGI IMG/M metagenome (GOLD analysis project Ga0187878, IMG submission 132979) | Peatland microbial communities from SPRUCE experiment site at the Marcell Experimental Forest, Minnesota, USA - June2016WEW_17_150 | ecosystem: Environmental > Terrestrial > Soil >...
ATTGGCCAGAAAGGTCATGTCAGAGATCGAATCGCTGCTCAGAGACGCAATTCCAGAGATTCCGACTGTGCGAAGCTGCAAATGCGGGAGGGCTCTTTCGCAAGCAAGTGCGACGTGAGAAGTCATGCTTGAAGGCTTCCTGAGAGCGATCGGGGCCTACGTTTTCTATGAAAAGTGGCTTAGCGAACAGGTTAGGAAACAACCGATCCCCGAGCACGTGGGTATCATACTCGATGGGAATAGACGGTGGGCGATCGCGCGTTCAGGCATACTCTACGATGGCCACCGATTCGGGGCAAGAACCAGTGAGCACTTCCTCGAATGGTGCCTCGACCTCGATATCAAGACGATCACACTGTACGTCTTCTCAATGGAGAACTTCAGCCGACCAAGAGACGAGGTCGACACCATATTCAACATAATCGAAGAAGAGGCAAGGAGGTTACTGAAAGATCAGAGGCTGCATAAGAACCAAGTAAGGGTCAAAGCCCTTGGCCGCCTAGATCTGCTGCCAGAACGCCTGCAGGAAGCCCTTTTGGAGATCGAAGAAGCAACGGCGTCATACCAGAAGCACTACCTCAACATCGCCCTTGCATATGGTGGAAGAACTGAGATTATTGATGCCGCGCGCAAGATTGCGGGCGATATTCAAGCTGGCTCAGCCAAGCCGGAGGAGATAGACGAACAGTTCTTCATGAAATACCTCTACACAGCCCATCTTCCAAACCCCTATCCCGATCTCATCATACGCACATCCGGGGAAGAGCGGCTGAGCGGCTTCCTCCTATGGCAGTCGGCCTACAGTGAATTTTGCTTTTTGGATGTATATTGGCCGGAGTTTCGGAGAATAGATTTACTTAGAGCTGTACGAACTTACCAGATGCGCCAGAGAAGGTTTGGACGCTAGCCGCATACGCTTTCTCGAAGTCAGTCTGGCGTGAACATATGGGGTTGTGAGCTTCCAGAGCGCGCGTCAAGCTTTATCTCACATACGATACGGATTGAAGTCAATTGACAGTACAGCATGAGCGTCTAGTCTCGAAGGCCTAGTATAGCACGGCGGGATCGGTTAGCTCTTGGTTTACATTCGCAGAATTGATCTTAGAGGTTTCAAGACCTTCGGGAAGAAGGTGTCCCTAACCCTAGATCGAGGCCTAACTGTAGTTACGGGCCCGAATGGTTCGGGGAAGAGCAACGTAATCGATTCAGTGAAGTTCGCACTAGGAGAACTGAGTGCCAAAGAACTCAGAGGCGGAACGATCACCGACCTCATTCACAGAGGATCCCCTCATGCTACAACGAAATCTGCCTATGTCGCAATCCAGTTCGATAACGCGGATCGCCGTCTCCCGGTGGATGCGGACCTAGTCACGATCTCAAGGGAATTCAGAAGAGGCGGAGAGGGCGTCTATCGACTGAATGGACGGCGCGTTTCAAGAAAGCAACTCACTGACATCCTCTCGTCTGCCGACATCCAGGTTTCAGGCCACAACATCGTCCAGCAGCATGCGATCACGAGACTCGCTGAAGTGACCCATGAAGAACGGCGGAAGATTATCGAGGACATGATAGGCATCGCCGTCTACGACTCCAAGAAGGCAGAATCAGAGATCCAACTCCAGCAAGCGGATCTAAACATTAAGGTGGCATCGGCGCGAACCGACGAGGTTCGCCTCAGAGTCGAAGCCTTGGAGAAAGAAAGAAACGACTACCTGAGGTCTCAGCAACTGAAGAAAGAGACCAGCAAACTCCAAGCACAACTGACCTCTCACAGGATAGCCGAAATCCAAACTGAGATAGCTGATCTCCGGAAAGAGGTAGCCGACAAAGAGCAAACCATCGAACAGATCAAGACAAAGAAGGATGATATTACTAAAGAAAGGACAATGGTCGAGTCGGAACGTCAGAACTACGAGGAGACTGTCGTCGACAAGGGTAGCGCTGACCTGTTCAAGACGGAACGCAGCCTCGGAGATGTGAACGCGAACATTGCAGGTCTCAGGGCTGAGATTGAATCATCCAAGAGGACGACGAGATCACTCGAACTTCAGAAAGGAGATCTCGAGAAACGCATAGAGCAGGCGGATCAAGCAGTTGCAAAGTCCAAATCGGATCTGGCAAACAGCAGAGGCCGACTCTCCGAAGTTGCTGATCTACTTGAAGCCAAGCGGAAGGAAAGAGAAGCCTTCTCGGCGACACTCACGGAATCGAGGATGAAGATCGGTGAGCAGTCGAGCGAAGCGAACGCATTAGATGAACAGATTGCCGAGCTCAGGAACCAACTGATAGAGATCGACGTGCAAGGAAAAGCAGGCAGTACGAAGATCGCGCTTCTTGAGGGACATATCCAGACCCTTAGGTCGCGCCGAGGAGAACTCGATGCACTGTCAAAGAGCATATCCAGCAGGACAGAGGAACTTGCGAAGCTCCTAGCGCAAGAGAAGTCAAGGCTGAACACAATCGAAGCCAATCTTGCCGAATATACAAAAGTCGAGGTTGAGAAACAGGCGGAAGTGGCGCATGCCGCTGAGATTTCGAAGAAGGCTCGCCTGACTCTAGCGGAAGTCGAGACTCAGAAGAACGTGGCAGAGGTCATCGGGTCCGACGATTCAGCTCTCGAGCTGATCGAGGAGATGGGCAAGTCAGGCGCAATTGCAGGCATCCATGGGCGGTTATGTGATTTGATGCGCTACAAGGAAGAGCATCACAAAGCCATCGATGCCGCTTCAGCAGGTTGGATGAAGTCGATAGTCGTCAGGGATATCGACAGCGCCATCGGATGCATAGAGAGCCTAAAGAGAACGAAACTCGGGCGAGTCAAGCTAATCCCGATCGAGAGCCTGCGTCCAGCGAATAAGGTCGAACCCCCCACACACATCGAGGGAGTCCTCGGCACGATCGAGAGCTTCGTGGAGCCGCTTGGACCATTCGATCGTGCAGTCAATTTCGTATTTGGAGATACGGTAATTACCGCGACACAAAGATCAGCTTTCCTAGCTTCCCTTGAAGGATACCGCGCCGTATCGATTGCTGGGGATCTCTATGAGCCAGGAGGAGGCATGGAAATTGGCTATTACCGTGAACCGCTTGATGCCAGAAAGCTTGTGCCTAAGGAATCAACCCTTGCCGATGTCGCATCCGCGGTCACATCACTAGAAGGCCTGCTAGAGCGTAGCAAGAAAGATCTCGAAAGATTGAGGGAAGAGATCCTCAACCTGACCGAGAGCAAGGCAGCAAGCAAAAACCTGATCGAAGCGATGGAAAGAGAGGCTGACACGATAAGGCAAGATCTTGAACGAGCCGCAAAGGCCATTGAGAATTCTGACAAACGTGTCGCATCGCTAGGCGAAGAGATCGAACAAGAGAATCTCAGCGTCAATTCCTCCCAAGATAGAAGACACGATTTCCAAGAGAAGCTCGACCTGCTAACGAGAGAGAAGGCATCATTTGGACTTAAGGCACGATCCGATGAGCTAGCCGAATTGGAAGGCAGGCACGCGACTCTCTACGACGAGTTGAACAAGCTCATCCAAGACAAACTCGAGCTCGAAGGCAAGATCTCCTCACTCGAGGCTTCCATCACAACAATCACGCAGAATCAGGATCAGATGAAGGCTCAGATCGCGTCGATCGAGAAGCAGATCACAGACACACAGTCAAGAATCGAAGTTGCGAATCAAGAACTAGCCGGCCACGAAGAAACAATCAAGCAACTCCAGGACCGAAGAGAAGAGATACTGAAGAACGTGACCTCCGCCAAGGCGAAAAGGAACGAGTTCGAGCATGCTCTCAAGAATCTTGAAACCCTGCTAATGAAGACCATCAATCAACTCGAACCACTGAACCGCGAAGTCGCGAATCTGAACTCGGCGATCAAGGAGAAGGAGATGCGCGGCTCGCTGTTATGGACCGAGATCAAATCGCTAGGTTACAACGAACTCATTGAAGTGGACCCCAAAGAGCTTCCATCGGTAGAAGAATCGTTGGGTGCCCTCAAGCGTGAACATGAACGAATCGGAGCCGTAAACGAATTAGCGGTGAGCCAATATGAAGAACAGAAGACCAACTACAAGCAGCTTGCAACAAGGATCTACGAGATCGAGAAGGAACGCCACGCGATCATCGAATTCATGAACGAACTCGACAAGAAGAAGTTCGACATGTTCATGCGAGCGTACAACCAAGTCGACACGACCTTTCAGGAGATCTTCGCCAAGATCACCGGCACAGGAACAGGAAGAATGGTACTCGAGTACCCTGAAGACCCATTCAAAGGAGGAGTTGATGTCCTGCTCGCATTTCCAGGCAAGTCTGAGATGACGATCAACAGTGCCAGCGGAGGCGAGAAATCAGTCAGCACAGTCTGCTTCCTGCTGGCGCTTCAAGCGATACATCCGATGCCATTCTATATGTTCGACGAGATCGACGCTCACTTGGACGTTGTCAACTCGCAGAGACTGGCCGAACTGCTTCGTGATCGTTCCAAAGGGTCCCAATTCGTTGTCGTATCACTGAAGGACACCGCCATATCGAGGGGAAACAGGGTCTATGGCGTCTTCATACAAGAAGGTGTCTCGCAAGTTGTGGAGATGCCGATGGCGCAGGTGGCAGCCTAATGGACATAATCGAGAAGCCGTTCTGGCTACGACCTCCATACGTGATTCTGTTCGACCTGCTTAGACTGCACCGCATCAAACCATGGGATGTCAACATCTCATACATACTGAACGCATTTCTGGCAGAAATGAAAAAGCAAGGCTTCATCGACTTCTCCGCCTCAGGAACCGCCCTCCTGTCGTCTTCGATGATCCACAGAATGAAGTCTGAACTCGTACTGAAGATGGAAGAGCCACCCAAGCCTCCGATTGCCAGGCCGAACGAGGAAATCCCGCCACCACTCCCGTTCCCCATTCGATTTGAATACACATCAACTTCCATCGAGCAAGTTCTCTCAGTACTTGAGGAAGTTCTCAAACGCGAGAGTGCCGCTCTCGCGGACCGGAAGAGTCTCCTGAGTCCTCCAGAAATCCTCGAACAGATGGATGAATTCCTCGCCAACATAGAGAAGAACATCGAGGTATTCTACGATAGCCTCCTAAGGAAGACTGCGGTGACTCCAGAGCTGTCATTCATGGAACTAACCAAGGGCTCGACATTGCTGGAAGCTGTTAGAGTGTTCATCATGCTCCTGTTCTTGGTTATGCAGAATAGGGTGACCTTGAGTCAGACAGAGGACCGAGCTGACATAACGATCCGTTTGCCAGAGGTGGCAGCCACAGTTGTCTGAGACTCAACAGATCGAGGCTAGCGCCGACGAGCGTACAAAGAATCAAGTCATGTTGATCGAGGCCGCTCTGTATGTGACCGGAAAGCCGCTCGACGTGGGCGTCCTGGGATCGATCCTCAACATGCGGTCAGAGGAGAAGATACGCAAACTCGCGACAGTTTTGAAGGAGAAATACGCGCAGCATCCAGGGGCTTTGGAAGTCCTTGAGCTCTCGGACGGGCGATACGTCATGCAGCTGAAACCCGGATTCTCTAAGAGCGTGAAGCGCCTCGCGACAAGACAACTGCTCACGCCTGGTCCGCTGAAGACGCTATCTTACATCGCTCTCCGTCAGCCGGTCGCGCAGTCGCATGTTGTGAAGGTAAGAGGCAACCTTGCCTATGGGCACGTGAAGCAACTGCGAGACATGGGGCTGATCTCAGAGGAGAAACTGGGAAGATCGAAGGTCCTAAGGACAACCGCGAGTTTCTGCGACTACTTCAACCTCAGCCAGGATTCACGACTAATGAAGAAGCAGATACAGGAGATAATCGAAGAAATGAAATCCGCCCAATCCATAGCACCACGGCCCGCTCAAACTCAGGAAGCGCAGGCGAGTATGCCGCAGGAAGCGCAGACGAATCCTCCGCAGGAACAGACGAATCCTAGCGAGTCCTCAAAACCTACGAATGCGCGCAGCCAGTAGAATCGGTTCCTGCCAGAACATACGGACTTATCCGAAAGCAAACACAACTCTCTTGATGTGAAGTATTTGGTTGCCGTCAGAGACTTCATGAGCCGATCTCCTCTCACCGTGGATTCGGCAACATCGGTGGAAGAAGCCTGCAGGCTGATGGGAGAGAAGCATGTGGGGAGCATCTTGGTGTCAAGCAAAGGAGTCGCGAATGCGATCTTCACTGAACGTGATCTCTTGTCAAAGGTTCTTCCAGAGAAGAAAGACCTGGCTAAGGTGGCAGTAGGTGCCTACGCATCGTCGCCACTCGTCACAGTGGCCGGAGGCGCGGATGTCAAAGAGGCAGCACGAATCATGACCCAGATGAAGGTGAGACGGCTCGTCGTGGTTCGAGATGGACAGCCTGCCGGCATCTTCACCGCCGCCGATCTAGCAAAAGCTGCGGGCAAGTCGCCTCTTGAGATCTGAACAAATGCGAGGAGGAAGCGGCATCGTGACTCACGAAGAGGGAGCTTCCGATCTAAGGTGTGCCGAATGCGGACGTGTGCTCATGCGTGACAGCGAGGAGCGCAAATGGGCCAGGTGCAGGTTTTGCGGGAAACCGGTCTGCTTCGATTGTATTCGATACATCGGCACTACTATCAGAGGTCCTTACATGGACTACGTTGAGGCAATTCGAACATGTGAAGAATGCTACGTGAACAGAGGATAGGGGCCCTCGATTCTCGATCCTCCAGCAGACATCAATGGATTGCAGACCAGTGGCGCTGTCCCTACCGAGCTTCTTATAGGAACATCTCATTCACTGTAACAAGTAGCTGGTGACATCTGCCGTGGATCCAATAACCACAATGAACCTCGCTCTATGCATTGTGATAGTGGCCCTTGCGGTCGTGGCCTACAACAAGAAGAAGAATGCTGTGGCCTTGTACATCGGTGCCGCGTTTGGTCTCTTCGGCCTTTCTCATTTCATAGTCCTCCTTGAATTCGGCGGAGGAACAATTACCACTGTGCTCGTGATCATACGAACGATCGCATATCTGATAGTCATCTTTGCTTTGCTTAGGGTGTGGAAACCCTAGCGGATCAAGCAATTCTTATATGTCGTGCTGAATGGTGTGCACGCGTGAGTTTGGAGCGACGCTGATTTGCCTCAATGGCATGGTGACCAACGCAAGCGTAAACGTTCGGGAGGACGAAGCAAGGTCTACCGAGGTAAGCGCGCATACGAGATGGGCAGTGACCCAGCAGCGACTGTGGTCGGCGAACCTCGGATAGTATCGAAACGAGGACGTGGTGGCAATATCAAGCTAAGCGCGCTGGCAACCAAGTTCGCGAATGTGACAGACCCAGCAACTGGGAAGACAGAGAAAACTGAGATCAAAAGCGTTGTCAAGAACCCAGCCAACGTTGACTATCAACGTCGAGGCGTTATTACGAAGGGGGCCATACTCGAGACTCCCCTGGGGCAAGCCCGAGTCACTTCACGACCTGGGCAGCACGGCGTCGTGAACGCGATTCTGGTCCAGAAGACCTAAACCCAAGTCGCTTCTCAACTGAGTTCGCGAGCTATCTCAAGATAGCGAGGCGTCCAGAGATTGAAGCAAAATGGTAAGATGGTGGTCTGGTCCGCGGCGCTCGACTCAACCAAGTCCAGATCACAAGGAAGATGCCTCGCGAAGTCGCAGGCAATTCAAGCGCCACGAGTCGGTGAGCTCGAGAACGCCGCAAAGAAGCTTTCATACGATCCGCAACCGTCACCACATTCAGCTCTCCCTTCACACTGGTGGGAGAAAACGGGCTACATTCTCGTCACGCGCGGGGACAAGGCTAGGTCGAAGGTGCTGAGGGATTTGGCAGCGGAGATACGGAAGATACGAGGCTCGAAGCAGCTGTCATGATCAAGCTAGTATGATGGATCCGGTGCTGAGGCTTGGTTTCAGCCCTGGGGTTTTAACGCTTAGCATTGAAGCGAACTCTTTGGATCTCAATGCATCCAAGAACGATTGCACAGCGGGTTTCTCAAGGCGATCCTTCGCGAAGAGGAAGTCATAGGATTCGTCGCCTATCTTGATGAAATCAAGACCATAGGTCTCTGCAACAGTTCTGATCCCCACGCCCACATCAGCCCGCCCGTGAGCCACAGCAGCCCCGACCGCGGAATGTGACTTCGCTTCAGACGTGTAGCCCAGTATCCCCTTAGTGAACTCCTCGAGAGTGAGGCTTTTCGAAGTAGCGATCTTCGAAAGGTGAAGATCAACCAGCATTCTTGTGCCCGAACCTCGGTTTCTATTCATGAACGAGATCTCTCGGTTTAGGAGATCCTCGAAGCCGCGTATGCCCTTCGGGTTGCCTTTGGGAAGCAGGAAGCCCTGTTCACGTGCGTAGCCTCTCACCAATACCGCTTTGTCCTTCAATCCGAAGAGGTGATAGAATGGGATGTTGTATTCCCCTGTCTTCTCGTCGAGCAGATGCACGCCAGCAACATCGGCTTCGCCACGCCTTATGGCGTGAAGCCCTCCGAGCGATCCGGTGTTGATGACCTTCGAGACAAACCCTGGTCTGTGCTTGCGAATGACTCCGATCAGGACATCGATTCCAACACAATGGCTACCTATTACGACCAGATCAGCCGGGTTTAGGCCGGCGCCAAAAAGGTAGACCTTGACCTCGTCTCCTTCTTCGACGTAGTTGACCGTGTCAGGTATGTCGATGTATCCGTCAGAAAGAGAGAATGATGATATTGCGCCTGAACCGCCCATTGTTGGGTATGCGAGATAATCGCCCGCCGCAGTCCTAGTGAGGTGGACTGGCAAGAGTTCACGTCTGCCCTTTGACGTTACTCTCAATGCCAGTCTTGCATCATGAGCGACCACCGTCCTCGGTGTCAGGCCTGACATTTCTCTGAGGACAGGGGCGACGAGTGCGTGGAATATCATGAGCGCGGACGTTGGGTACCCAGGCAGGCCGATCAGGGGTTTGCCATTCACAACAGCGATGACTGCCGGTTTGCCCGGCTTGACTGATATTCCATGAACGAGAACTCCTGGCTTACCCAGATTATCGATGATCCGATAGATGAGATCTCCAGCACCCGCCGAGGTACTTCCAGAAGTCAGAACCATGTCAGCTTGCTCAAGTCCTTGCCTGAGCGTACTCTCCATGACTTCCGCATTGTCGGGCACAATCCCAAGATGGACTGGTTCTCCTCCACACTCGACCACGCTCGCCGCGATAGCGCTCGCATTGATGTCGTAGAGCTTTCCATATGTGAGAGGTGCACCCGGCGGAAGGAGTTCATTGCCCGTTGAGAGAATTGCAACACGCGGTTTCCTGAAGACTCCGATTCTCTCTATTCCGAGCGCGGCCAGGACCCCGATTTCGCGCGGTGTTATAGTCTCACCATTACGAAGGACCAATTCCCCGGCCATGATGTCGGATCCGGCAGCGCCTATGTTCTCACCCGGAACGACCGCTCGGAATACTTCGAGCATTGAATTAGTTCGGCGAGTATACTCGACCATTACGACTGCGTTAGATCCGCGCGGAACCGGCGCGCCTGTCGAGATCTCTATGGCTTCCCCGACCTTGACAGGAATCGAGCTCTGCTGACCTGCTTCGCACCGGCCAAGGATCCTGAGCCTTTTCGGATTATCGTCATCAGCGCCGAAAGTATCGTCAGCGACCACGGCATAACCGTCCATGGCGGCTCGGTCGAAGCCCGGCACATCTATCTGAGCTACTACATCCTCTGCTAGGGTTCGCCCTGTCGAGTCGGCGACTGGAACTTCATCAGTGGAAGCTAGTTCCGGTTTGAAGTACTTGTGAAGCTTGGAAAGGGCGTCCTCGATCGAAACTAGGGTTCTGAAGACTTTACGGTTTTCCAACGCTTTCACCTCGCTCGATAGGCCTAAAGAGCTGGGCCTCGACTTCGGTTCCCTCATCATACCCTTCGACGTTCTCCGGAACCACCACCATCCCGTTCGCTTGAGTGAGTGTCGTCAGAATTCCCGCCCCAGGAGCACGAAGCGGTTCCACGAAGAGCTTTCCCTCTTTCTCTCTGACCAGGACGCGTATGAATGTGCGAAAGCCAGGCACTCCAACAATCCGCTTGGTCGCCCTCCCCCGAATCTTCGGTTGCGGATCCTGCTCCGTTTCCAGCATCCTCAAGATGAGTGGCTGGACGAAAGTTGAGAAAGCAATCATCGCAGAGACCGGAAGCCCTGGCAACGACACAACAGGCTTACCATTCACGACGGCGAGTCCCGTGGGCAGAGACGGACGCATCGCTATACCATGAACCAACATCCCAGGCTTACCAAGCGCATTGAGAACCTCAGGCACGAGGTCGCCCTTGCCAACCGACGTTCCAGCAGTCACCAAGACAAGGTCCGCAGAGGTGAGCCCCCGCTTAACCTTCTTCGAAATCTCCTCAGCGTCATCTCTCGCAATGCCAAGATCCAGTGGTACGCCTCCGCATTCCTCAACCATCGCCATGAGCACAGGACGGTTGACATCAGCTATCTTGCCAGATTTCGCAGGGCCGCTCTCTAGCAGTTCATTGCCGGTCGATAGGATCCCAACCTTGGGTCTTCGCATCACACTCACGGTCTCTCGACCTAGTGCAACAAGGAGTCCTAGATCAGGAGGCTTCATCTTTCTGCCTCTTTGCAGCACCACTGTGCCCTGCTTCACATCTTCGCCGATGTGGGAGATGTTCTCGCCAGGTGCCACGGCAGCATAGATCTCCACATCGCCAGTGTCGAGTCGTTTCGTGTTCTCAACCATTACAACGGCATTCGCGCCTTGCGGCACCGGTGCTCCAGTGGCGATTGAAGCGGTTTCTCCTCTTCGGAGAGCCTTCGTCGGCAACTCTCCAATCTTGCTCTCGCCGACCAGCTTCAGCAGGCTCGGGTTAGTCTGCGAGGAACCGAACGTGTCTTCCGCAACAGCGGCATAACCATCCATGGCTGATTTCTCAAAGGCAGGAACGCTCGCGTCCGCACCAACGTCCTCGGCAAGTATCCGGTTGAGCGAACCTCGAACCGGGACAGTCTCCGAAGGCAAAGAGGCGGCTGGAAGTGCCTCGTAGAAGATGCGGCGTGCCTCCTCGATTCTTGTCGCTTCCCTGAAGCCTCGATCCCGTGCCTTCAAGATGGATATTCCTCAGGCCAAGTTGTGATCGGTCTCTACGGAATATTAAAGGATAGACGACTGAGCGTCATCTGGTCAATCGCGTCACGTGACCTTTGACAGCTTCGAGATGCGTCCGGCTGATAATGAACTTTTAAATAAGCGGCTTGAGGCTCGGTCAAACCGGTGCCGCCCAAACGAGCCGCCGTTTGCGATCAAACGCTTGATCATAGACGATAGCTCAGTGGTAGAGCAGCGGACTCGATCGCGCAAGATTGAGGCTGAAGCTGTTAGCCACATGGCAGCGACCCGTTGGTCGAAGGTTCGAATCCTTCCGGCGGCGCCATCTAGACATCTTCACGACTGGAAGCTGTCAACCGTCCCTGAACTGATTCAATCGGATGCCTACTGCGGCTCGATTGAGGCAGCACTGGGCTGGCTGCTCATAGTTACTGCAATACCTGCAAGCACCAGCGCAGCACCAAGCATTCTGATGGTCGTAGGTGTCTCACCAAGGAGAAAATACGCGAGCACCGTGGCCCCAATTGGTTCGCAAAGGGTGGCAACGGCCACGAACACCGCTGGCAGGCGTGCGATTGCCCAGTTGAACGACGAATGGCCGACCAGTTGAGGCCCCAGCGCCAACAACACCAGCCACACGTAGGTTATCGTGTCGTACCCTGTCAGAGATTGACTCGCGCCTCCGACCATCATCAACAGGACAACTGCCGCCATGCTGTAGACGATCGCAACATAGGGCGCCAGCGATAGTGACCCGCGCACACGCCGGCCTATCAGCCAGTAGCCAGTCACCATAAGAGCGCCGACAAGCGCTAAGGAATTCCCCAGCAGAGACGCGCTACGGGCTCCCTGTATCATATCTCCAAAGCCTATCACGAGGCTGCCAGCCACAGCTACGATCAACCCAAAGATCACAGGGCGCGTCAAACGCTCGTGGAGGAGAAGCCAAGACCCGATCGCCACCCACAGTGGCGAAGTTGCGTCCAGAACAACTGAACTTGTCACCGATGTGTATTCAAGAGAGGTGACCCACGCCGCAAAGTGGAGCGCCAAGAATACTCCCGAGGCAGCAGCCAACAGCCACTCAGTTGTCCGAAGTTTGCGGAGGTCGTTGTGGTTACGCCACAAAGCCACGGGCACGACCACGAGCGACGCGATCGTCATTCGGTAGGACGCGATGACGAGTGAAGGCGCTGTTGTTTGGGCGTTGCGTATGAGAATAGAGGCGGCGGAGACTGCGATGATGCCGATCAGCAGTATGATGCTTGAGGTGATACGCACAGGGTTCCAACCTTGCACAGACACTAGGGCATGGTGGCATTGCGATTACTTGTGTGTTGAGCTTTGTGTCCAGGGTTGGCGTACACCCAACAAAAGGTGTCGTACACTTCAATCACTTTATTCGGGGATAATCTCGAAAACATAGCAAGGGGAAAAGAATCAGAAAAGGAGGGAGAGTCATTCGCTAGCCTGTCACGATGAGCTGTCCTATCATCTGCGCGTGGTCGTCGGCACAGCCTGGAACTGAACAAAGCATTGTGAAGGTTCCCGCGGTGTCCGCGTTGAATTCGAGCTTAGTGCTCTGGCCGGGTGCTAATGGCCCTGTATTCAAGATCAGGTCCGGAATCGTGATGCCATGGACATCTTGTGGGTCCGTGTTGGTCACGGTCATAACTATGTAGTCGCTTCTTCGGACGGTTATTGTCCCTGGGTCGAAAACGTGGTGGGCGACCCCGTTCTGCATGACCGCCCTGATGTCAATGTTTAGTGTCTTAGCCTGAGCTTGCGGGTGTGGAGTGGATTGGTAATACCCATATGCTCCCGTGAGGATCAGCACGAGTATGATCAGCCCGATCAATATTCCCCTATTGGATTTCCTCTTCGTCAGTGCATTCTGCAATTTCACAATCACCTCCGCATTGCTTCTGTTGCGGCCACGAACCGCCATTGATTTGAGATGTTCAGAGGCCGGCACACGGAGGTTTGAGAGAGTGACGCTTGCCAAAAAGCAAGCAAACTAGGCGAAGTCTTGTGATCGAGGAAAGAATCACGTAACCGAACTCAAACGCTGATTCAACAAGAGCCATTTATCCATCTAAACCAGAGCCGGTTCAACAATCCATGTCTAGCATATCTGAACGGGCGTCCAGGCCGGCCTCTCACGGTTAATCTACCCGAGTGTGAGCCTCCATTAGGTGTCATGAAAAGGGCAGGCCTAGCTGAGCTTCCCCTCCATCCCGGCAGGTGTCCACCTTGGCTCTTCGCTGAGATGAAACGTCTAGGCGGAGCCATCGTCAAACTAATCGTGCAAGAGCACGGCAGGGGTGAATTTCTAAGAAGAATCAGCGATCCCTTCTTCTTTCAGGCCTTGGGGTGTACACTGGGCTTTGACTGGCACTCATCTGGGCTGACCACAACTGTATGTGGTGCGCTGAAAGAGGCAATTGTGCCACACGAATTCGGCATCGCAGTCTACGGAGGGAAAGGCCGAGCCTCAAGACGAACCCAAGACGAGCTCCAAGATGTCGCCGAGGTCTTCTCGCTGTCGTCTCATCAGGTTGAGTCACTCAAGTACGCAAGCAAGATGGCGGCCAAGGTGGACAGCACCTGCGTGCAGGACGGATACCAGCTCTACCATCACACCTTCATAGTGAGCGAAGACGGAGACTGGGCGGTTGTTCAGCAAGGGATGCAGGGGCGGCTCGCGCGCCGCTACCATTGGCTATCCGACAACGTGGCCAGCTTTGTTGAGGAGCCTCACTCGGGTATCGCCAGTGACCATCTAGGGCAGCTCGTACTTGACATGACAGCTCATGAGAGCGAGAAATCGAGAAAGGTCAGCCTAGACCTCGTCCGCGACAGCCCGAATAGCCTAACGCGCCTCATTCGAGGGTCAGAGCAAGCGTCGATCGACCAATACTTGCCCGGTCATCAGGAAACGCTGGTGCTTGTCATGCCGACTCAGCACTCCATAATGCGCCTATCCGAAGTAACCGAGAAGGCTCTTCGCAGAGCATACGAGTTACAACCTGACGGTTACGAGGAGCTTGTCGCTCTCCGAGGCATCGGCCCGAAAGCAGTCCGAGCCCTAGCACTTGTCTCAGAACTCGTCTATGGAACGAGGCCCTCATGGAAAGACCCCGCCAAGTACAGCTTTGCACATGGAGGCAAAGACGGCATCCCATTTCCAGTCGACAGGAGAACCTATCACAAGACGATCGAGATCATCGAGAACGCAACCCAGAAGGCGAGCGTCGGAGAGAACGAGAGGAAGAAGGCCATCAGAAGGCTGCACGCCCTCCTTTGAGCACGAAACCCATTCGGGGGTCGAAATGAATTGAATTGTCTGACGGTCGAAATCAATTGCGCGACAATCCACGGATTTCACCAGAAACGCTAGGCGTACGGTTCATGTGCTTGAGGTAGATTCAAGGCAGAGTATGCATTGAAATTGAAATGTGAGAGAGGCTGGTCTTGGACGCCAAGGAACTCGTGGAGGAGCTGTTCCGTCTAGACGAAGACATACGCTGGGTGGGTATAGCCGATCAACAAGGAAACATACTCCAAAACGCCCAAAGGCCTAACGCCGAAAGCCTCACCGACAAGAGCACTGACGAATTGACTTTGCAAGTTTTTCCGACCATAATGGGCTTGCTCTGGGGAAGACTTGTCGGAACGGGAATTGGAGATCTCAAATCTGTCGTTGCCGCATACGGACGATTGTACCTGATGGCGTTCTACGTGGACGAACTGCTGGTGGTCTTGACGTTTGAGCTGAAAGGGATACCCAAAGTCTTAGACAAGATCAATGGAAGATTCGGCGTTGGATTCGCCAGACTTCCCCAATAGTGCACTTGGATGTGTGAATAAGGGACATAAGGTCCCCTGATGGTTTCTGATGGTCTGGGGTTGCATTGTCGCAGCAGGCTACGGCAGAGGTTCCTCAGAGAGTTGCCGGCTGGAACTTTCTGGGGTTCGGCTTCACGACGGCTGAGCTTGAGGAGTACTATCAGAACCGCTCACCTCAGAATGTGTCGTGCGAGAATCCCTCATGCAAGACCAAGGCTAGAACGTCTTCAAAGCTGAATGCAAAGTATCTCTGCCCGCCGTGCTGGTACCGCGAGAAGCACAAGGAGCACGCCCTTCGGAAAATGCGAGAGCTCTACTACTGCATGGAGTGCTCAAAGGCGCATCCATCCATCGCTACTTAACCTTCGCCTTATCGAGAGATGCCTCTTCACCTGTCGTCCGTCGTCGTTTGATTGATGTGTGTGTGCGCACCAGCCTACCCACAGACAGATTCACTAAACTAGCTGTGATTGGCGCACTGCAGATCCTATGCAGACTGCACCCGCTCTCGAGAGGTGGATATGCTTTTCAGTGTTAGTGACCCGTTTCTTGGCATGAGAGTGACAACCGTTCTCATTCTCCTGTGTTTCTTGGCGAGTCTCTATGCGTGGACTGTCAATCCTGTCACGGTGCAGAATGACCTGGTATTCAGTCTCAGCAATTTGCTAGCTGGGCGGGTCTGGACTGTTGTCACGGCGATCTTCGTCCACGCCAATTTGCTTCACTTGGTCGGTAACATGATCTTTCTCTACGTATTCGGGAGCACGTTGGAAGGCGTGGCAGACTCCAAACGTATGCTGCTAGCCTTCTTCCTTGGAGGGATCGTAAGCTTTCTTCTGAGCTTGCCTTTCTTTCCGTCCGATGCGACATTCGTGGGCGCGTCTGCTGCGATATTCACACTCACCGCCGTGGTCATGCTAATGAAGCCGCTAAGATTCTCTTTCTTGCTACTCATGCCCGTTGGGCTGGTGGCGGTTCTATATTTCCTCTACAACGCCGCGGCCGTATACTATCACCTTCAAAGCGACGTCGCCTATGTCTCACACATAATCGGTTTCTCGCTTGGACTACCTCTAGGAATCGCCTGGAGCCCACAATGGAAGAGGAACCTACTAGTCTCGATTGGACTGCTTGCCGCATACTTCGTCCTGCTCTACTTGATCACAACGTACGTGCTACCCTTATTCCTCTAGCTTTCCACAGATCGTAGTCACCCGCCATATTACAGCTCTAAGTTCTTGATCGTCCTGCAATTACGCTCCGCTCAAAGAGGGCCATCACATAAGATAGTCATACTGCCAGGTGTTCCATGGAACGGATGGAACGACTAGAATGGTGACAGGTCGCGGGCACATTAGTGAACAGTTCCATTCCTTTTATGAGGATGGTGATGAAAGTACCGTTAGTATCAAACTATCGGAACGAAAGTTCTAGCCCGTCTACTTCCTCTAGTTTGAAGCCTTCTCGGTTCTTCAAGCGGCCAATGTAAAGAAGAGAGCATATGATCGAGCGCTGCATTTCATAGAGCGATGAACGGACCTGCTCAGTGTGCGGCGAGGGTGATGCCTGTGAAGCTAACAGATCGCGTCTTTGCGGAGTTCCGAAAAGTCATCTGGCTCCTAGTCATAGTCCTCTTGCTGTCGTACTTCTTCTCGATGGCACTAGGACTCTACGCGGTATTCTTTGTGCCCTCATCCATTCAGACAGCATCTGAACGCGTCGCTACTCTTCCTCTTAGTGTCTTCATGGTCGCCAACTTTCAGGTGCCACTTGGAGGACTTGGAACCAGTCTTGGCGTGCTCCTACTTGTGCTGTGGTTTCTTTATGTGGGCGCGTTCACCTTGGCTTGGTTCGATAGGCCTAGCTTTGCCTCTTCTCCCAAAGATGGCCGCCTTGACATCGCACATTCCAACTATCTTGTGCTGTTGCCTCAACTCGCCTGCGTTGTCTTAGTATTGGTTATTCTCCTAGAGAGCCTGCAGGAATCGGCCGGAATCCCGACCGGTGGGCTTCCGCCAGAGGCACCGGTAATTCAGTTCCTCGGCCTATCCTACGCGCCTTTCATGGAGGAATTCAGCTACAGAATAACGACGATTGGATTCATAGGCGGACTGTTTCTCCTCTTCAAGGCTGCGTCACCTCAGTTGGGCATGAGGCGGCCGGGCAGAGTGCGCATTCTTCTCCTGAGCATGTGGAAACCTCAGGCAGCAAAGGAATTGCTTGGGTTACGGACGATTCAGACTCACGGAGTTCCTAGAGGGCTTCTACGATCCGAATGGCTGCTGCTCATCATCAGTTCACTGGCTTTTGGCGCGGCTCATTACCTTGTTGGCGGAGGATGGGATATTGGCAAGATTTCCACTGCTGCGCTCGCAGGCTTCGCGATGGGGCTCGTCTATCTTAGGTACGGTGCGTATGCACCGATCTTGCTGCATTGGTTTTTCGACTACTATTTTGGAGCCTTCGATCTAGCCTCACAACTGAACCTGGCTGGTTCAGGCCTATTGTCAGCTGGAATCAACGTCTTGAATATTGGAGCAGGCGCTTTATTCACACTAGTGTTCGGCGCGTTGGCTCTTAGGAGAGCATGGACAGCATGGGGGCTCGACTCGCGGACACCGCGAAGTCAGGCAAGTTCTGTCGGCGAATTTCCGAACGCTTCATTGGGAGACATACGCTCCCCCGTCAATGCTGTGCTTCCAACAGCGGAGTGGCCGAAGTGCCGGACCTGTGGCGTACCAATGACGCCTGCAGATGAGGAAAAGCAATACTGGTACTGCCATAGAGATCATCAATGGTTTCTCTCAAAACAGAATACGTGGGTAGCTGAACAGGAAAGGGACGGGAAGAAACTAGAACAGAGCACTGCATAGCGCGTAGAGGGCAGAACCATCCGCACAGTCTAGAGGGTGTTTTGCTACTACTGTGGGGACCCTGTGCCACCAGACGCATTGTTTTGCTCGGATGATGGGCGAGCGAATTGGAAGAAGTCAAACCTGACTTGGCAGGCCTAGTCGCCGACATCGCGAAAGAGGAATGCAGGAAGCTCTACGACAAGCTGCTCACGGGCCTAGAAGAGGAACTAGCAGCGCTATGCAAGACACTTGACGAACTTG
>Ga0187878_1002120_pt1 | contig 18063 bp, 12 predicted proteins | sample June2016WEW_17_1_FD_132979 | JGI IMG/M metagenome (GOLD analysis project Ga0187878, IMG submission 132979) | Peatland microbial communities from SPRUCE experiment site at the Marcell Experimental Forest, Minnesota, USA - June2016WEW_17_150 | ecosystem: Environmental > Terrestrial > Soil >...
AGTATTGATGCTGCGGACCAACTCGAAGAGTGCCGCCAACCCTCCGGACGAATTGAAATCATCGTCCATGGCTTCGACAAATGTCTGCTGGGTCGTTTCGGTTTGTTTGTCAAGTTCAGCCCGTCCATTCGCAGAAGCGCCACTGGCGCCTGATTGTGCTGGTTTTAATGCAGACCGTAGGCGGTCAAGCCCCCGTTCAGCCGCATCCACGATATCATCGGAATATGAGAGGGGAGCCCGGTAAGAGCCGTTAAGGATCATCATACGTAAGGCATCTGCCTCATGCCTGGACAGGAACTCATCTATCGTCACCAGGTTGCCGATCGACTTGGACATTTTCTCCCCCTGCAGTTGCAGCATGCCATTGTGCATCCAATAACGAGCGAATGGTTTGCCGGTATAAGATTCAGTTTGGGCGATTTCGTTTTCGTGGTGTGGGAAGACCAGGTCGTTACCGCCGCCGTGAATATCAATTTGTTCGCCAAGGTGACTCAGGTTCATGGCTGAGCATTCAATGTGCCAGCCGGGGCGACCTTTGCCCCAAGGGCTCTCCCACGCAGGCTCTCCCGCTTTGGACGCTTTCCAAAGTGCGAAATCCATCGGGTGTTCCTTCTCTTCGCCAACTTCGATGCGTGCCCCTGCCTGCATATCTTCAATTTTTCTCCCTGATAGTTTGCCATATTCCGGGTCTTTTGTGACCCGAAAGTACACGTCACCGTTCTTTGTAGGATATCCAAAACCTTTTTCTATCAACCCTTCGATCATACGTATAATCTGAGGCATCTCTTGCGTGGCTCGAGGATTCACCGTAGCCGGCAGGATGTTCAAAACATCAATCTGGCGGCGGAACTCTTGTATGTACTTTTCGGCCAGTTCCGAGGCATCCACTCCCAACGATTTTGCGCGGTTAATGATTTTGTCATCCACATCCGTATAATTGATCACCAGGCGCACATCGTAACCGCGGTAGGTCAGGTATCGGCGGACAATATCAAATACCAGGGCAAACATTGCATGACCGATATGAGCGTCCGAATAGACGGTAACGCCGCACACGTACATTTTGACCAGATTCGGCTCAAGAGTTTGGAATTCTTCTTTTTTACGAGTGAGGGTGTTGTAAACGCGCAGCATCGAAATCTCCTGAAGATATTTCTCCGGCTATTATAAACTACTCAACCATGGGAAAAGACGGTAGAACCACTAATATTCGATAATCCTGAATAATAAAAGCGCGGCTGTTGCCGCGCTTAATAGCGAAGTAATAATAAAAAAAACTATTCCTTACCTTCAGGACGGGCAAAAATCATCCTCCCCGCAGCAGTCTGCAGGACTTTGGTTACAGTTACGGTTATTTCTTTATTTAAGTATTTGTTGCCGTTTTCGACCACCACCATGGTCCCATCTTCCATATAACCGACCCCCTGGTTGACTTCTTTTCCTTCCTGGATAACGTTTACCGACATCAGCTCACCTGGTAGAACGACCGACTTAACCGCATTGGCCAGTTCGTTGATATTTAGGATAAGAACCCCCTGCAACTCGGCAATGCGATTCAAGTTGAAATCATTGGTCAGGATGGGACACTTCATCTGTCTTGCCAGGATGACCAGTTTATCGTCCACTTCCCGGACACCCTCTACGTCTACGTCGCTGATTCGAACGACCACTGCCGACGCCTTCTGCAATTCTGACAACACTTCCATGCCCCGCCTTCCGCGTTGGCGTCGCAAACTATCCGGCGAGTCAGCGATATATTGGAGTTCGTTTAGCACAAAGCGCGGGATTAGTAATGTACCTGGCAGAAAGCCGGTTTTGGCTATGTCGGCTACACGCCCGTCGATAATGACGCTGGTATCCAGCAGGATTGTCCGGTTTGCCAAGGTTCCTCCGCCACCACTTCCTTCCTCACGACGGGAGGTTAATCCACCCAAGATATTGGCAATGTCTGCCTGGCGTGTGGTGAAAACTGCCACGCCAAAATAGCCGAACAGTACCACTCCAACCAGTGGCATTATTTTCCCCAGCGGGGAGGGTAGCAGGGAAAGAGGGAAAGCCAGCAGAGCTGCAGTAAGCAAACCAATTAGCAAACCGATCAGGGCTGAGAAGAGGGTTTCGGCAGCCAGGCGGCCCAAGATGGACCGCAAAGCGCGGATGGGGCGGGTGGTCAGGTAGGGCGTCAGGATGAGCCCTAGCAGGGCACCGACCAATGTGAAGGTGATGGTATAAAATAATTGCTGATCGGGGTTGTAAACAGATAGCCCATTCCCCACGTAAACCCCTACGATCGCGAAGACTGCCATGCCAACAATTCGAATAATAAAATCAGCGCTCATAATAGATAACTCCTCTCTAATAAATCAAAAAATAAATCCAATGGATAATAGCACGGCTGACACCGCCCGTCAATTGGTGGAAAAGTTGAAAAGAGGTATAATCTTTTCCCTTATAGGTAACCACGATATAGAATGGCATTCGACCGTTTTGGACGTAAAATCCATTATTTGCGAATAAGTCTCACCGACCATTGCAATCTGCGTTGCGTCTACTGCATGCCGGAAGATATGACTTTCCGGCCGCGAGCGGAAATGATGCAGGATGATGAAGTGTTACTTTTAGCGCGCCTGTTTGCTGACCTGGGGTTTGACAAAATCCGGCTGACTGGGGGAGAACCAACTGTGCGCGCCCATATTGTCGATATCGTGCGCGGCATCAGCACCACACCTGGCATCCACTCCGTTTCCATGACTACCAATGGCGTGCTCCTTTCGAAACTAGCCAATCCTTTGGCCGCAGCAGGCCTGGGTCGTGTAAACGTCAGCATTGATACCCTGGACCCAGCCAAATTCAAGCGCATGACGCGTCACGGAGACCTTGAAGATGTTTGGGAAGGAATTATTGCTGCCGAATCTGCCGGACTAACTCCGGTTAAATTGAACGCGGTTGTAGTACGCGGTTACAATGAAGAGGACATTGTTGACCTCGCAAATTTAACCCGTGATCATCCATGGCAGATGCGTTTTATCGAAATGATGCCCTTTGGTGGTGCCACTGATTTGCAGACCAAGCAAATGGTTTCTTCTCAAGAGGTTCAAAACCGCATTGAGAAGTCGGTTGGTTCTTTGACTCCGGTGAACGGAGGCGACCTGGATGGAGAAGCGTGTCTTTACCGGATCCCCGATGCTCAGGGTGATATCGGCTTTATTTCTTCGGTGAGTGCACCATTCTGTGCGGATTGCACGCGTGCACGCCTAACTCCGGAAGGCATCCTGCGCATGTGCCTCCTGCGGGATTTCGAGATTGACCTGCTGACACCATTGCGCGCAGGCGCATCTTTGGAAGAATTGCGCCAGCTTGTTTTAGGCGCTATCTGGAATAAACCCTGGGGTCACGGGCTTGCCGATGGAGAAATTATTACGAATCGTGTGATGAACGAAATCGGCGGCTAGGTTCCTAAGGGGGTAATTTTTCATGACCGGATTTTAAAAATCCTATGGAGGGCATATGAGCTGGGAAAATAAATTATTGCGGATCGTTCGAGTGGTTAACGCCCATGAGATTGGGACGTTAGGACGTCTCCTGAGCGCAATTACCGCGGTGGGGGGAAATGTGGGCGATATTGAATTGCTCAGCGAGAGTACGAACCAGGTGGTGCGCGAAATTACCATTTTTGCGGATGATGAAAAGCAATTGGAAATTATCCTGGATGCCATCCGCAAAAACCGTGGCACAAAACTGCTGGATGTGCGCGATGAAGTGATGGCACTGCACCTTAAAGGCAAGATCGCGGTTCGTTCCCGGTACCCAATTGATTCCATCGCAACCCTGCAAAAGGTCTACACTCCGGGTGTGGCGGAAGTATGCATGAAGATTGCCAAAGATCCAGCACTCGCTCATATATATACATCCACTTGTCACCTTGTTGCCATTGTCACCGACGGGACAGCAGTCCTTGGCTTGGGGGACATAGGTCCTTTGGCTGGGATGCCTGTCATGGAGGGCAAAGCCATGCTGATGGAGACACTGGTGGGTCTTTCAGGAGTCCCGATTCTTTTAAATACAAAGGATCCTGATGAAATTATCAAGACAGTGGCAGCCATTGCTCCCACCTTTGCAGCGATTCAGTTGGAGGATATTTCAGCTCCGCGTTGCTTCAGGATCGAGGAAGAACTCCAAAGGCAGTTGGATATCCCGGTCATGCACGATGACCAACATGGTACGGCCGTAGTGGCTACTGCCGTGCTTACTGTGGCTTGCCGCAGGCTTAAAAAAGAACTTAGCAAGGCTGTCATTGGTCAAATCGGGCTGGGTGCGGCTGGGAATGCCATTGCAAAAATTTTAATACGGATTACCGGTAATCCGGTCTGGGGGGCGGATCTGAGTGAGGAAGCATTAAAGCGTCACGAGGCCAATGGGGGCAAACGGTCAGATCTGAAAGGGATCATGGCCAACTGCGACATTGTGATCTCCACTACCGGAGTGCAAGGCTTGATTAAACCAGGAATGGTTCGCAAGGGGCAGGTTATCCTGGCCCTCTCCAACCCGCATCCGGAAATTGAGCCCGAAGTAGCTCTCAAACACGGAGCGGCCTTCGCCGCGGATGGGAAGCTGGTTAATAATGTGTTGGGCTTTCCAGGTATCTTCAGGGGAGCAGTGGATACTTGGTCGCCGCGTATTTCAGACGAAATGCTGCTGGCTGCCTCGGAGGCCATCGCAAACCACACGACAGCCGACCAGTTGGTTCCCAACCCGTTGGATCGAAAATTGCACCAAGCCGTGGCCCATGCTGTGGCTTTAAAAGCCATTGAGCAAGGCTTGGCTCGCGCTGAATACGTGCCATATATCCACGAATAATTAAGTAAATTATTAGTAATGAAGCTCCCGCATAGTACTATGCCGGAGCTTTTCTTTTTATTTATGTTCTGCGACCAGTTCTTTCAGCAGGGTTCCCAGGCGAGTCATCCCCTCCCGGATCAGATCCGGGTTGGAATAAGAGAAATTGATCCGCATAGTATTGTCCCCCCCGCCGTTCGGGTGGAATGACGCACCCGGGACAAAGGCTACCTTGCGTTGGATGGCAATTTTGAACACTTCTGCCGCGTCCATCCACTCCGGCATGATGCCCCAAAGGAACATGCCTCCCTCCGGTTTGGTCCAGCGCACTTCGTGCGGGAAGATTTCTTCCATCGTTTCGAGCATTACGTCACGGCGTTCCTTATAAACCTGGCGGATGTACTTGACATGTTCATCCAGGAAACCGCCCTTGCCCACCTCGTAAGCAACCATCTGGTTGAAAGCTGCGGTATTCAGATCTGCAGCTTGCTTAGATTGAACCAGTTTCCGGATGACCTGCTCCGGGGCGATGACCCACGCCAGGCGGATGCCAGGGGCAAGCAGTTTGGAAAAGGTGCTCAGGTAGATGACATTTCCGGTATAACACCCGTCGTCACCGCGGAACTGGCTGTCAAGCCAGACCAGGGAGGGGAGATGTTCTCCTTCGAAACGAAGTTGACCGTATGGGTCGTCCTCCACGATCGGGACCCCATACTGGTCTGCCAGTTCGACCAGTTTTTTACGGCGTTCACGGCTGAGAGTGGTGCCGCTAGGGTTTTGGAAGTTGGGCAGGACGTAGATAAATTTCGGTCCAATGCGCAGGGCCTCTTCAAGCTTATCAACCACCATCCCATTCTCGTCCGAGGGGACCGCGATATATTGCGCCCCATAGGCATTCCAGGCTTGGAGGGCACCAACGTACGTGGGTGATTCAACCACAATGTGATCGCCCTGATTGATAAAAACCCGTCCGAGAAAATCCAGAGCTTGTTGGGAGCCTGAAGTGATCAGGATGTTATCGGGCGTGATCTCGACAGAGTAGCGGCCTGTGTGACGGGCGATCATTTCCCTCAGCGGCCGATACCCTTCTGTTGTACTGTACTGGAGCGATTGAGGCCCTTCGTTCTCAAGTACATAATTACAAGCCGCCTGGAATTGTTTAATGGGGAAGACTTCCGGAGCAGGCAAGCCGCCCCCAAAAGAGATGATGTCGGGTTGCTCGGTCAACTTGAGTAATTCTCGAATGACCGAACTTCCCATTCGTTGAGTCCTGTTAGCGTAGCGATATTCCCAGGGTGTCTGCATTCATACTCCTTAGTTAATGATATGGATGGCGACAAAAAAAACCTGGCAGGTATGATTCACCTGTCAGGCTTGGCTGACTTTGAAACGCCGTGCAAAACGAATATCAACAGGATTCGAAGCATGGCTATTCAATATTACCGTGTTTTTTTCATCTTTGCAACCCTGATTCTGGCCCTCAAAATGGAAAGGAAAAACGTGAAGGGTTGAGGGTTATAGACTGATAATAAGATAAATCATTTTTTTCATAATCATTTTCCCTGTAAATCTCAGTACCCTCCCGGCAACGTTTTAGCTCGTGCTACAATGAACCCAGGAGGACGAAATGAAATACCCCCGGATACTTTCTTTTTCCTTGATCATCGGAGCCCTGGCATTACTCGGAACAAACCTTGCCGGTTGCAGCCCGGTTTCCACAACCGCCACGGCTTTGACTCCCGGAGCCATGTGCGGGAACGGTTTCTGCGATAACGGCGAGACCTCTCTCACCTGCCCGGCCGATTGCACATTGGGAAGTTTTAGCGGAAAAATCCAATCCACGCACATCAGTGTTATGGGGATTGGAGACATTGCGGTAATGATCGCCACTCCGAAGACGGCTCGTTACCCCGAAGGGGCGGGAGTAGTGGTGGAGATCCCTCCCATATTCTCGGCAGTTACCAGTTTCATGACGGACCCCGATCTCACCTCGTTGGGACTCATCCAAGTCAGCTTCATGTGGCCCGGGGAGACCGACAGCATCACAAGCAGCCGGAGCACAGGCACATTCGACTCGGGCGGTGAACAGTCCACCCAGGTGCTTCGGGACGTGATCCGTTTTGCCTCCGGTAATATCCCGGACGTCGATGGCAGGTTCATTTCGTCTCTTACCCCCATCACACCGCTGACAGGTGAGGTGGGACTGTACGCTTTTGGGGATGCAGGCATCACGGTTCCCAACGTAATCAACCTGTATGGAGATCAGATCCAAAACGTGCAGTTTTATGTTGGGCGGGAAAACCCCACGGTGGATACGTTTTCATGCCTGGAAGCGGGGTACTTGGACGACAGCGGACTGCCGGTTTATAACCCTTTTTACAATTATCCAGCTAGCTACAGCACTTCAGCGATCACCCTTTCATATACCAATGTGCGCTGGGACGCGACCTACAAGGACCCGCATACGGGCGCTGTGGGGCGCGCCTTCCTTGACCTGGACGGCAACGGCATAGTCAGCGCAGGCGACTTTATCACGAGCTGGCGGGTCCCGATCATTTTCGGGAAACGCACTTATTCCGTGGCGCTGACCCAGGCCCTGCTGGATACGGGCTCGCTTTCCCTCTCAAGCTGGCCTGCGGACCTTGCCACCCCGGATGAAGCTTCCCGCGATTGGTCTTTTCGGGAAAGCACCACCCAGTACATAGACATTCGCGTGTTGCTACCCAACCTGAAGGTTATGCTGGTCTTTGCCCAGGTCGATCATGCGCAGGCGGCACAGGACAAGCCTCACATCCACCAGGCATACCAGGGGTACCGCTTCGAGGCCGGGCTGTGGGTGCGGCTGAACCCTGACCGGGCATACGTGCAATCCCTCATACCAACGGCGGGGGACGAATTCCCGGATAACCCGGCTAATACCGAGCCTGCTGACTGGTCGCAGGTCGGGGCTTATGCCTACCCGGGAGAAGGAATTGCAAGCAGCCTTGTACCCCAGGCAGCGGTAGCTGAGATGGCAGATCGGACTCATTTCGGTCGCTGGGACGAAAACCTGGGCCAGGTGTTGTATATATATTTCCCAACCCCCACATTACCTTAACCATTTTCTTCGGCCTGATTGAATCATGTCCAGATACGATAAGGACAAGGGTGAAATGTGACCTTGGATACAGACCTTGGGAAAAGTTGATTATTATTCCCAGCCGAATTCTTGAAAGAAGACCCCAGCTCGGAAATTTTTAATGGCTTGCCGGATATAGGGAACGGTGTTATCAGGGAGAATATCGACATCGACCCAGCGCAGGTCATCGCATTTCTCTGGTTCAGCGTTGACCGGTTCACCATCCCATTTCTGTACGTGAAAGAAAAAGTCCACACGCTCGTCATTTGAATGCCTGTGGAAAACCCCGGCGAAGGCCATGTCCTGCGGATCGATCCGGACTCCAATCTCTTCATGCGCTTCCCGAATCCCAGCCATGCGGACTGTCTCCTCCCCATCGAGGTGACCGGCCGGCACACTGTAGTGCCCGTCCATGTAACCGGTCTGGAAACGGCGCAGGAGCAGGATTTGGTTGCCGCGGAAGAAGAAAAGGTGAATGGTGGCAGGGAATTTCACGTGCATGCATACCCCTCCAGCACCGGCAGTCAAACTGGACTGACGGTTGGATACTAAAAGAAAGACCTCAGTTGGAGATTATAGACCAAACTCCCCTAAAACTATCGAACCATGAACCAAAGGGAAGAACCAATCCAGCGCAGCGAGTCCATTCGGAAAACCCGATGCGCTGGGTATTTTCTGTGAGGATTTATTTGTTACGTCCGCTCGCGAATTTCTGGCGCAAGCTGTGGTTGGGGGCGGAATGGGGCGCTTGCCGGCTGGCTGATTTCCCCTTTGAAAATGAGGGGGCGGCGTCGCGAGGCTGGCGGCGCGGCGCAGAAGCCGGGTGGTCTGGGGCGGGGGTGGAATAGTTGAATCCCTCGAGTTTTTGGTGCACCAGGGGCTTGTCCATGATCTTTTCGAGGGAGCGGACCATGTCCTTATCGTCGGGAGTGACCAGGGTAAAGGCGTCGCCGGTGTGCTCGGCGCGGCCGGTGCGCCCGATGCGGTGGATGTAATCATCCGCGGTGGCGGGCATATCGTAGTTGATGACGTGCGAGATGCCTTCCACGTCGAGGCCGCGGGCGGCAATGTCGGTGGCAACCATCACCTGGTAATGACCGCTCTTGAAGCCCGCCAAAGCCGACTGGCGCTGACCCTGTGAACGGTCACTATGCAGGCTGGTGGCACGGAACCCGGCCTGTGCGATCTGGCGGGAAAGTTTCTCGGCGCGGTGCTTGGTGCGGGTGAATACCAGGACGGAATTTGTATCGGTCTGCTTGAGCAGCGCGAGCAGCAGGGAGGTCTTCAGGTGCTGTGGAACAGGGTAGAGGGCGTGCGCCACCGTGTGGGCAGGTTCACTGAGACCGACCGCGATGCGCTGTGGGTTTGTGAGGGTCTGTGCAGCCAGGCCCTCGATCTCTTTGGGGAAGGTTGCCGAAAATAGCATGGTCTGGCGCTTGGCAGGAATGTGTTTTAATATGCGTTTCACGTCTGGAAGGAAGCCCATGTCGAGCATGCGGTCGGCTTCATCCAGGACTAGAATTTCGACGCCCTGGAGCCTGGCGTTGCCCTGGTTAAGATGATCGAGCAATCGGCCGGGGCAGGCTACCAGGATCTCGACACCGTCGCGCAGGGCCTGCATCTGGGGTGCAGGACCCACGCCCCCGTAGATGGTGGCGCTGCGGATCTTTGTCCCGGTTCCGAGGTCCCGGATGGAATCGTTGATCTGCTCGGCAAGTTCGCGGGTGGGGGTAACGATGAGGGCACGGGTGCGGTTGCGAGGTCCGCTCAATAATTTCTGTAAAATTGGAAGGACGAAAACAGCGGTTTTGCCGGTACCGGTCTGAGCGGTGGCGATGAGGTCTCTCCCTGCGAGGGCGGAGGGCAGTGCGGCAGTTTGAATGGGAGTGGCCTCGGTATAGCCGAGACGATCGATCCCCGCCTGGAGGCGCGAATCAAGGTTGAAATGATTAAAGCTCAAGATATTCCTTTTCTTCAGAAGTCCGGGGGTGTTGCGGGGGTCGAGCGAAGCTCAAACGAACAACAGCAAAGACTGCTGAAATAATGCGATTATAGAAGAACAGGGTAACCGAGGATGGCAGGACTGTCAAGGTGGCAGTAAGAGCTAGGAGGGGTGGATTTAAGGGAAAACGTTGCAAGCCCCAAAAAGGGCGGACACCGTACCCGAAGTATGGGGATAATATCCAACCTGACTCAATTTAGGATACCCGGTTGCTTGTTTTTGGAAAAAAAGAGGAACAAACAACCCCACCCCTAAACCTGAATTTACCAAGCGAGTTTCTTCATTATAGAGAATGCCAACAGATGATGAATGAAACGGAAATTTTGATTTTTACAAATCAAACAACCATTTCCTTAGAATTAAACCTTTTGGGTTGAAACGGTGGACTGATGCAGTCCGCCCCTACATAGCAGTGCGAAAACAGAAGAAAACGCAATCCCTCGACAGGAGATTTCTCCCTGGGTTATGATTTTCGAATTGCTGGATGGAGAAGAAATTTCAATTGTTAAAGATCTGAATATAGATTTCAAAAGGGGGTCTGCTCCCCTGCTATAACTAAGACAATTATAGAATTAATGTTCTAATTCGTCAAGAAGGGGATAAAGTACGTGTTTTCTGGAGAGGGGACTGAGGGGGTGTGGATTTTCACCGCGACGAACCAAAACTGTCGGGTCGCCAGTTCCCTGATCACAGATCGACTGAGCGACCATCATTAAAGCTGAAAATAGCCCACACGCTTCCATCCAGAGGTTACAATCAAAGCATGGAGATCGACTATGAAAAAATCAGTGTAACCGCCCAACTGGCGGCGTATATGCGCCAGTTCAGCGATATCCCTTTCGCCAGCGATGTGGCCGAACTACTGCATTCACGGGAGGTATTTGAAGTCCTGCTACAGGGCCAGCAAATGACCTCCGAAGATTTGCTCTGGTATGCCCCGATTTTTGAGGTGCGCTATAAAAGCGTGACCGAGGCCATCCGCCGCTCCGGCAGCAACCAGGTGTTGGAACTGGCCAGCGGTCTTACCCTGCGCGAGCTGGCCTTCACCCAGGACCCGCGCTACACCTATATCGAATCCGACCTGACCGGCATCAGTGTGGAAAAAGAGGCGATCATCGCCAGCCTGCGCCAGAAATACGAGCTGGCCGATCACGCCAACCTTCATTTTCCAGCGGTGAACGCGTTGGATCGCAGCCAGCTTCAGGAAGCCGTCAAACGCCTGAACCGAGACCAACCGCTGGTGGTCGTCAATGAGGGGTTCTTTCAATATCTTTCCCCGGACGAAATGCTCGCAGTGGTGGGCAACATCCGCGAACTGCTGGCCGAATTCAAGGGCAGCTGGATTACACCCGATTTTTCGATCAAAGACGAGGTCAACCAGGTATCCGCGCAACAGCGCAATTTCCGCCGCATCGTTGACGCAGCCACCGAGCACAAGATGTACAACAACGCCTTCGATTCCCTGGAGCAGTTAATGGCATTCCTGCGGGAAATGGGATTGAGCGCGGTGGTCCATAACCCGGTGGACGAAACCGGGGAGATTGTCTCATTGCGCAGGCTGCACCTGCCAGCTGCGCAGCTCGATTCGATCAAAGCCAGCCTTCGCCTGTGGGTGCTCAGCCTCCCCAACCATTGGTAATCCCATCCGCTGAAAAGCAAAACGAGTTCTTCCCTGATTACCGATTGACGCCAGCGTAGCTGGTGAGATCACTAAAAAGAGAACTCTCTCTCAGGGAATCCGAGCTTTAGTGCTTCGACGAACCCGATATATGGCTTGGCCAAGAACCCGCTTGCAACATTTGTTGACGGCCGCGGCGATCAACTTGAACCGCCTTTATGCCTGCCTGACGGGCGTTCCGCTCGCTCTCAGACGTACGTCCCATTTCGCTGCCTTTTGCTCTTCGCCAACATGATCTTGAATTCGCCAACTGTATCTTCTCCTCGAGATAACCCTATTTCTCACGTCCCGCGCCCCAGAACTGACATGCACCCATAAAGTACTAGTTCAATGAATCCAAAAGGACCGAAGAATGGAACGGGGATGGCAAAGAATAAATAAAAACATTCCGACGCAGAGCGTCGGAAAGAGAAATTCTTACAAATCAGGGCATGAAGCTGCCTGCATGAAATTCCTTTTCGAACGAGGTTATTTCCGTTTAGAGGTGCCTTCTACATACATTTGAAACGCGTCCGGATCATCGGGGGGAGTAAGCTCGAAGCGATTGATGAGCGTACCGTTTTTTCCCTCCAGGAAGGTTGTGCGGGAGCGAGGAGCGTTCGGTTCCGGGTCACTGACCATGACAATAGTGCCAGTAGTGGCAGAGACGGTATATGAGGTGACATGTCCCTCATTGTCGAAGTAGACGGCGCGCATGTTGCCGGATGGGTCCGGGTAGATGACGGTCAGGTCGTCGTGGGAGAAAGCAGGGCGCTCGGGGATGGCGGGGAAATCGACGTGGTTCTTGCGCAGCAAGACCTGTTTCTGGAGGTCAAGATGAAATACCTGGAGCCCGCCGCCCTGACCGGGCACGCCGCCGCCTTCGCCGACCCACTCGCCGATCAAGAATTGCCAATTGTCCCAATTTGGAGTTGTCATTGTGTAAACCTCTTCATTTTTTTGGATAAGTTAATTATAAAGCACACTCAATTATTTGAATGATACCCAGATGTGAAGATATATTAGAAAAATTCTAATCATCCCCATCCCCAATCCTGCCGGGAAAGCTTCGGCCTCCATTGAGTCCGGAGCACCCCCAAAGGGGGTGCTCCGCGAACGACGTCTTGTCGCCGCCTCGTTTAGGGGAACAGCAGAAGAATCAAGGGTTGCGAGTAAAGCTCGCAACCCTTGATTCTTTGGTTTTCCAGGCTAGCGGTTTTCGACAAGCACGAGAGTTTTCCGTCTTCCTTTGGCATGGAAGGTTAAAACTCAGTTCCTTTTAGGATGGGTTGGCGGGAGGCGTTGGTTCCTTGGGTTTTTTCGGCAGCAGACCGGTGACGATCAACATGATACCGACCGCCAGCAGGACGACCGCACAATAGTCCTGGAAGTCCTTTCCGAGTATAAACGCCAGCAGGGAGGCCAAAAGTAGGCCGCCAGCCGGGTACTTCGACCAGTCTGTAGGCAAAGTCGCACGGCGCAGCCAGAGCAAGCCAAAGGTGACTCCCATACCAAGCAGCAGGATGCCAGTCAGGATCCCGTTCCATAAATCCTGGTTTTCGGGGACGAACATCGAGCAGACGACCACTATGCCGATAGAGGCGAATATACCTGCAGGTATGAGCGCCCACCAGCCTTCCTTCCAACGGAAGTAAACAACAAAGAAAGGCAGAGAGAACAGGAACATCCCGACCGCGCCAGTCACGTCACCGCTGAGAAGCAGGGATAACAGGGGAAAGACGCCAAGAATGGCCATGACCGCAGCCGGGATGAGCGCCCATCGGCGGGAGTGATCGAGCAAGTAGACCACCAGGAACGGCAGGGCGACGGCAAACAAGAACAAGGCGCCGATCAAGTTTCCGTTGACGCGGTCGGAGAGCAGGGTGACCAGACCGAGGATGAAGAGCACCCAAGCAGGGATGAGCGCCCAGCGGCGGGTACCGTTGGCAAGGAAAACGATCAGGAATGGCAGGGCAGCCGAGAGCAGAAACAGCGCGCCGATCAGGGTCCCGACGACCTGGTCAGCCATCAGGGTAATGATGGTGAGAATGGTCATGACCCAGGCGGGGATGAGCAGCCCCCAGTGTCGGCGGATGACAAATCCAACATAGAACGGCAGGGCAATTGCTGCCAGGATAGGAGCGCCCAGGAATGCCCCCGTGATATTGCGGGTGATGAGCCAGACGGTAAGAGACAGGGCAGCAAATATCAAGGTTGGGAAGAGCATGCCCCACCGCCTTAATCCGTTCACGAAATACCCCAGCAGGAACAGGATGGCAGCGCCGCCAAAAATGAAGACCCAGGCGTTGGTGGATATGCTGGAGAGGTCAATGTAGCCGAGTCGATCGGCCAGCAATACGGCGCTAAATAAGATGAGAGCGATACCCCAAAAAAGATTTGCTGTTTTTTTCATGGTGTCCTTCCTCCTTAATGCATTAGCTGTCTCTTCATTTACGTAAGGGATGGAAAATGGTTGCCCCGCGGGAAATATGTAATCTAGAAGAAAACCAGGGCTGACGATCCAATCGTCAGCCCTTAATGGCAAGAAACCTATTCCGGCAGGATGCGGTAATAAAGCTCGGGAGCTTTACGGTCCACGACCCGCTCGGCGGCCAATGCCAGGCGCAGGAGGGTGGCCTCCTGCCAGGGACGCCCAATGGCCTGCATACCAAGGGGCAGGTTGTCTTCGTTGTAGCCTACAGGGAAGGAAATAGCTGGCAGACCAGTAAGGTTGGACGGCGTGGCGAAACGCATGATCTCGACCAAGGTCGAGAGGTCCGATTCACCATCTGGCAGGGCTTTGGCAGGGATGAGAGGCGCGGGCAGGGCAGTGGCGGGAGTCAGGATCACGTCCGCTTGTTCCATGGCGCGCGCGAAGTTGGCGATCAAACGGGTGCGCACCCGCTGGGACTGAACGAAATCCATGGTCGTGAAGCTGCGCGCCAGTGCCAGGTTAATGCGCACGTCCGCGCCGTACTGATGGTGGTGTTCCGCATAATAGCGTTCCAGCGAAGTTGCCATCTCTCCGGCGATGGTAATGGTATGGGCGATGCGCGCAGCCTCGAGGTCCGGGATGACAACCTCGCGTAACTCGGCCCCCATACTCTCGAACCTGGTGAGCATAGCTTCACAAGCCGCGACCATGTCTGCGGTAGCGTGCCGGAACCAGGGCCAGTAAACCCCCACCTTCAAACCGTTCAGGTCCATTTGATCCCAGCCGGCCAGGGTGGGGGCGGGTTGGCGCAACGAGTTGGGGTCGCGTGGATCGGGACCGGCCATGACCGCGTAGGCAAGGGCTGCGTCGGTGGCGGTGGCAGCCAGAGGGCCCAGGTGAGCCACGCTCCAGCACAACGGCGCGGCACCAAACTCACTGACCCGTCCAAAGGTGGGCTTGATCCCGACCACACCGCAAAAGGAAGAGGGGATGCGGATCGAACCACCGCCATCAGCGCCGATGGCAGCCGGGCAAAGCCCTGCGGCCACGGCTGCGCCTGGCCCGCTGGAACTACCGCCGGTGAAATGGTTGGGGGCATACGGGTTACGGGGTGTACCCAGGTTGGGGTTCAAGCCGGTCACACCGATGCCGATCTCATGCATATTGGCTTTCCCGATCAATAATGCACCGGCAGAGCGCATGCGCGCCACGACCGTGGAATCTTCAGTGCAGGGGGACTCGCCCAAGAATGCGGTGCCAACTGTAGTGGGATAGGGGAGCATATCCACCTCATCCTTGACCGCAACCGGCACACCGTCGAAAACGCTGAGTGGGTGGCCCTCCTTGAGGCGCTGGGTGGATTCCCGGGCCTGCTTGAGCACATCCTCGCGGTCCATGGCGATGATAGCGCGCAGAGGAGGTTCAGCGGCATTGCTGGTCATGACCGCCTCCAATACACGATGAGCCACATCCTCTGGAGTGATCTTCCCCTCTCGGTAGGCCTTGGCATAATCCTGGACGGTGCTGTAGCGGAAGCCCAGCCCGGGTAGGGAGGCAGGTTTGGGCCAATCGTCCTGAGGCACCGCTCCCGCGGCTACAGCGGGCAGGCCGGTGTAACTAACCGGCTGCAGGGTGGGAGGCTCGTCGAACTGCTGCTTTCGCAACCAGTTAATTCCGGCGCTTTTGAACAGGCTGGGGATCAACAGCCCGCGCAACGGACCTTCCACAAGGCTGACGAACAGACGCAGCATCCCGCCAGCAAGGTAAGGCAATTTCACCGACTTGAGGTCATAGTTTGGATCATTGATGATTTCTTTTTTCATATTATTTTCCTTTGGAGGCAATGAACTGGCGAAAGCGAGACCCTGATCGACCCAGGCTTTGAGTCTCGTCTCGGAGGCGCACCCCTGCGGTTCCACCATGACCCAGCCCGCCATGGGATGACCGGTCATATCAAAGACACGCGTGTGGGGGCGGGAGAGAGCCTGGTCGGAATACTCCGGACCGACGCGGATGATCAGGTAGTTCTTATGGACGCCGCAAGCCATGTTGCCGTTGATGAGGAACCCGATCCCGCCGAACATCTTTTTTTCTTCCAGGTGGTGGAGTGGGCCGAGCGCGGTTCGGATGCGCGTAGCCAAGAAGGTGTCGTAAGGCATGTTTTAATTCCTTTTTCCAATAAGAATACTAATTATTATTTCAATTATGCACGAAATGAAGGTCGATGGCAAGCTCGAATATTGCGAACACTTAATGGATTAAACCTACCCCGTCCCCTCCAGTAAAGGAGGGGAGAGAATTGCGAAAATAGGGTTGTGAAGGATTCTCGCATCTCTTTTCTGTATACTTCATTTTGTAAACCAGTTTTCAGTAACACGTGAAAACCACCACCTAACTTTGATGTTAATCCCCCTCAATGAACCATGTCACATTACAAATTTGGAATTAATTCATGACAAAAGACAGGTTTTTTTTCGGTTATACTGTTGACTTCTCATTGAAATGCAATAATCTGATAATAGATAAGGCTAACCCGGGGGTACAGAGTTGTGGGTCACCAACCGGATCATCCCGGTCACAACTGCCAGGCCGCTGAAATAAAAAGGTTATCAACCTGGTTCCCCATACCGCTGCGTTTGCAGACGGGCTTGAACAAGAAAGGATTATTAGTTGCAGATAAAAACCTTATCCCGTTCCCTGAATTTGCTCATCATCCTTTTAATAGCATTTAGCGCCGGCATGGTGGTGCATGCCGCTGCCCCGGCTGCCATCCCTCAGGCAACCACTTTTACCTTCAAGGCTGTAGCAGATGCGTATGTTATCCAAACGAGTCCCAGCAGCAATTATGGCAAGGCCACGAATCTGCGGGTGGATAGTTCGCCCACCACACGCAGTTACCTGCGTTTCATAATAAGCGGACTGAGTGGCGGAACGGTACAATCCGCGATCTTGCGGCTTTACGCAAACAGTGCCAACGCAATAGGTTTTTCGGTCCGTTCCGTGACAAACACTACATGGACGGAGATTGGAATCACCTACACCAATTCCCCCGCAGTCGGAAATATCATCTCAAGTTCGAAGCCCTTTAACGGTGGGGTATGGGTCGCGGTGGATGTCAGCAGCTACATCAAGACTGAAAGCACCTACAATCTCGTATTAACCACAACAAGCTCAACAAATACCAGTCTGGCTTCACGCGAAACCGGAAGCAAGGCTCCTCAACTGGTGGTGACTTTCGTAAGCCAGTCAACGTCGACTCCTACCAGAACGCCCACTAAAACAATTACAGCCACTGCAACCCCCACGAAAACGTTAGTCGCGACCGCGACGCCCACAAAAACAACCATCCCAACCCTCGCTCCCACAAAAACCACCATTCCTACCTTTGCTCCCACTATAACACCTGGTCCGACAAGTTCTCCAACCAGTACCGGGGGCACCAGCTGGCAGCCATCCTTCCCGATCCGGGCCGCGTTCTATTATCCCTGGTTCCCTGAGGCCTGGACACAGAAGAGTATTTATCCGTATTCCAATTACACTCCCCAGCTTGGTTATTACAGCTCGACCGACCAGAATATCCTCAAGCAGCATATCGCCATGATGCAGTACGGCAACATCCAGGCCGGGATCGCTTCCTGGTGGGGCCAGGGCAGCCAGACGGATACCAAGATCTCCGGCCTGCTCTCCGCGGCAACCGGCACAAACTTCCGCTGGGCTTTGTACTATGAAAATGAGAGTCAGGGGGATCCATCGATCAGCCAGATCCAGAATGACCTGACCTATATTCTCAACCATTATGGTCAGGATCCGAGTTACTTGCGGGTTAACGGTAAATTTGTGGTCTTTGTGTATGCGGATGTCAACGACGGTTGCGGAATGGCCGATCGCTGGAAGCAGGCCGATACAGTGGGAGCATATATCGTACTCAAGGTTTTCCCCGGTTATACACAATGCACCAGCCAGCCGGATAGCTGGCACCAATACGCCCCCGCCACACCAGCCGACCAGCAAGGGAGTTA
>Ga0187878_1002122_pt1 | contig 18057 bp, 20 predicted proteins | sample June2016WEW_17_1_FD_132979 | JGI IMG/M metagenome (GOLD analysis project Ga0187878, IMG submission 132979) | Peatland microbial communities from SPRUCE experiment site at the Marcell Experimental Forest, Minnesota, USA - June2016WEW_17_150 | ecosystem: Environmental > Terrestrial > Soil >...
ATCAGCTCGGTGGTGCCGTCGGGGAGTTGCCGGATCAGCGCCACCAGCTCCCGCGTGCGTAACCGGCCGGTGAGCCGGAACCCCGCGAAGTGGTCGGTGGCACGGCATCCATGGCGCTCGAGCACCGCGCGGAAGCGCCGCCGCAGCAACGGAAAGTCGAGTGGCTGCCGCACCCAGCGTATCCCGAACTCCGATGCGACGCGCGCCACCGCCTCCAGCACCGGCGGCAGCAGGTGCGTGTGCTTGTGCGTGTCCAGGTGCGTCGGCTGAAGCCCCGCCTCGAGAATCCGCCGCACCTGCGCCCTGAGCTCCTCGTACACCCCGATCTGCCGGAACGCCATCGCGCGGATCAGCTCCGGGACGCTGGAGGGGAGCGCCCTCTCCGGGTCCGCCACCGAGCGCCCGCGCACCAGCACCAGGTGGCAGCCCACGTCGAGTCCCGGGTTCGCACGCGCCAGCCGCACCGCGTCCTCGAACGCCGCGCCGTTGGCCATCAGAGTCGTCGCTCGCAGGATCCCGCGCTCGCAGGCCTCGACGATCCCCGCGTTCACGTCGCGCGTGAACCCGAAATCGTCGGCGTTGACGACCAGCGTCTTCTGCCGCTCTCCCACCCCGCCATTATCGCTGTTCCGCCGGAGGCGGCGTGCCGCGCGGTCAGCGCTTAAAAGAGACCCATCTTGATCCGCAGGAATTTCTTCGGGTTCTTGTGGATGTCCGCGAGCAGCGAGTGCAACTCCTCGGTCATGCCCTTGATCGAGTCGTAGAGCTGCGGGTTCACCATCAACTGCCCCATCGTCCCCTGCCCCGAATTCAGGCGGTCGAGCGTGGTATCGAGCTTGCTCAGAACGCTCTCGATCTGCTTGTGGACCGTCTCGTCCTTGAGCAGCTTGCCGGCCGTCCCTTTGCCCGCGTTCAGATCGTCCAGGATCTTCCGGAACTCCGCGATGCTGGCGCGAGTCTCGTCGTATAGCGCCGGGTCTTTCAGCAGCTTGCCCGCGGTCCCCTGGCCCTGCTGCAATTCCTGGATCACCGCGTCCAGGCGCTGAAGCGACGCGCGCGCGTCGTTGTACAGGCCCTCGTCGTAGAGCAGCTTGCCGACCGTGCCCTTGCCGCTCGAGATCGCCACCGTAACCTTCTGGAACTCCGCCACCGTCGCCACCAGCCGATTGTAGAACTCGTCGTCGATCAGGAATTTCCCGATCGTGCCCTGGCCCGACTCCACCTGAGAAACGATCTTGTCCAGCCGGTTCAGGATCGCCTGCACCGAATCGAACAAACCGAAGCCCTTCTTCACCAGGTCCTCGATCTCGGCCGAAGCCTCGCTCGGCAACTCGCCTTCCGGCTGGACCGTCTGCGGTTTTCGTCCCTTGGCGATGTTGATGTACTTGGTCCCCAGCACGTTCTCCGCCGCGATCCCCGCGATCGAATCCACCGGGATCTCGCTCAGTCTGTTCGAGTTCACCTTCATCACCACCCGCACCACGCGGTTCGGATCGGTCGATCGCGTCAACTCCACCCCTTTCACGCTGCCGACCAGAATGCCGTTCAGCCGGACCGGCGCCCCGTCGGCCAGCGCCGCCGAGTCCCGCATGTAGGAATAAATGTTCGCGTACCGCTCCCAGAGGGACGTCTGCCCAGTGAACAGCCAGATCAGCACCGCCAGGATAGTCATCGCCACAATTGCCATCACCCCGACCCGCAATTGCGCCCATCTCACCTTTTTCGCCGCAGGCATAAGTTCAATCTTCGCGCTTTACGAATTTGGATAGGTAAGGGTCCGCCGAAGCCTTCAACTCCGCCAGCGTCCCCTGGAATGCCAGCCGTCCCTCGCGCAGCACCATGAACGTCGTGCGCGCCCCGTTCCCGCCCTCCCGCTCGCCGAGCTGCTCGATCTGCTCCGTCTCGCGGTTGTACCGCGAGGTCGCCAGGAAGTGGCCGTCCTGGTATCGGTGCGTGGCCATTACGGTGGTGGTGTTCTTCAGGTCGCGCTCCTTGACCACCAGGGCGATGATGGTGTACGCCGTGATCGGGTCCAGGCCCGCCGTCGGCGAGTCGTAGAGCACCAGCCGCGGCTCGGTCACCACCGCCCGCGCAATCCCCACCCGCCGCCGCATCCCGCCCGACAATTCGCTCGGGAACTTCTCCAGAGTGTGCTCCAGTTCGACGAACCGCAGCGCTTCTTCCGCGCGCTCGTGCATCTCTTCCGGCGTGCAGTCGAACCCCGCGAGGTTCTCGATCGGATAGCTCACGTTCTCCTCGATGGTCAGCGAATCGAACAGACCGCCTTCCTGAAACAGCACGCCCATGTTGCTCCGGATGCCGAACAGGTCCCGCTCCCGCAGGTTCGTAATATCCTGTCCGAACACATACACCCGGCCCCCGTCCGGCCTCAGCAGACCCAGCGCCGCTTTCAGCAGCACCGTTTTCCCGCTGCCCGACGCCCCGAAAATCACCAGCGATTCGCCCGCCTCGACCGCGAACGACACCTCGTCAAGCGCCTTGTGCTCGTCGAAACGCACCGTCACGCGCTCGAATCGAAGCACGGGTTGGCTCGGTTCATCGCTCATCCGGGCGCTACAAGCTCACAAAAATCCTGGTGATGAAGAACGTCAGAAAGAAGATCATCACCGAGGAAACCACCATCGCCTGCGTTGTCGCGCGGCCCACTCCCTGCGTGCCGCCCGTGGTGTTGAGGCCGTAATAGCAGCCCGTCAGCGCGATGGCGAAAGCGAAAACGAACGGCTTGATCAGCCCCTGCGCCATATCGGTGTAATCCAGGGCCTGCCAGGCCGTGTTCCAGTACTGCGTCGACGCCATGTTCAGCACCAAGAACGAGATCACCCACCCGCCGAAGATCCCCACGAAATCCGAGATGATGGTCAGCAGCGGCAGCACCGCGCAGGTGGCGATCAGCCGCGGCGTCACCAGCTTCTGGATCGGGTCCGTGCCCAGCGCGCGCATGGCGTCGATCTGCTCGGTCACCTTCATCGACCCCAGCTCGCTGGCCATGCCCGAGGCGTTCCGCCCCGCCACCATGAGCGAGGTCAGCGCCGGGCCGAGCTCCCGCACCAGGGTCAGCGCCACCAGCTTGCCGGTCTGGCCCACCGCCCCGTATTGCGACAGCGCCTTGGCCATCTGCATGGCCATGACCGCGCCGGTGAAGAACCCCACCATGACGACGATCGGCAGGCTGCCCACGCCAATGATGTCCATCTGCATGAAGATATCGTCCGCGTAGTGCGGCTTCCGCACGATATTCAGCAGCGCGCGCCCGGCCAGCAGGTAGAAGTCCTGCACTGCGACCACGCGCGCCTTCAGGAAATCGATCACGTTCGCCTGCTCCTCGAATCCCGATGTTAACATAGCAGCTTGCGAGCGTAAGAGCCTGTGGTGAAAGTACCGTTTAAGGCGCGGACGCAGGCGGAACCGCCTGCGCCACAAGGAGAATCAACGACTTGGGCCAGTGTGGGGCAGGCGGTTTCGCCTGCCACGGATTTTCACCCCAGGCTGCTAAACCCGCCTGGGAAACTCGAGGGAGCCGGACTGGTCTTCAATCGCGGAGAAATGCGGGGGAAGGCTGAGGATGGACGCCGGCCGGGGCGCGGGCGCCAGGAATTGCCCGCTGCCCCGGGCGTGCCTCTACAGCACTGGAGACGCCACCGCGCCCGTCGTCCGAACGCGGAAACTCTGCGGCCGCGGGGTGCTGATGCGCTGCGGGCGCAGTTCTCGGGACGGCCGGTCCTCGATGGTCACGTTCAGCGTCACTTCCTGGCGATTCCGAACCACGGTCAACGGGAAGGTCTTCTTCGCCTCCGGCTCGCGCATCCGCCTGGCGACCTCCGAGGGCGTGCTTACCTCCGCGCCGTCCACCTTCACGATCACGTCGCCGGCTTTGATTCCGGCCTTTTCCGCCGGGGTGTCCTTGCCCACCGAGCGCACCAGCACGCCTTTCTTCACTCCGAAGAATTCGGCCAGTTGCGAACTCACCGCTTCGGCCTCGATGCCCAGCGTGCCGCTCCGCCAGGACATGAACGGCTGGGGCAGGTCCGGCATCTGGAACCGCAGCCGGCCCAGTTGTTCCTGGAACTTCTCCATCTGCTGCTGCCAGTTCCGATCCCCGGAAAAGTTGCGCTCGATCACGACGTGCTTGGCCTTGCGCTCGCCCACGGTCGCGGCGAGCGTTTGGGTGGCGCCGCCCCGGCTGACGAGCAGCTTCACCTGCCGCCCCGCCGGCGTCTCCCGCACCAGGCGGACAAACTGCTCGGTGCCCTCGACGCGCTGGCCCTGGTACTCCAGCACCACGTCGCCCTGCTTCAGTCCCGCCTTGGAGGCCGGGCTGTCGTCCTCCACCTTGGTCACCTCGACTCCGTGCACGTCGGACAACTTCAGTTCCTTGGCGCGGTCGGCATTCACTTCTTGCACGCCGATCCCCAGATAGCTGCCTCCCTTTCCCGAAGCGATGTGGAAGACTTCCGGCAGGGAGGGCGGCGGCGCGGGTCCTTCCTGTGTGAGCACATACTCCTCCTCCAATTCCGGCACCACCACAGGCGCCGGGGGAGGCCCCGGAATCTCAAGTCCGGGTTCGGGCGGGGCGGGAGGCGCGGGAGGAACCGCCTGCTGCGCCATCAACCCCGCACCACCCAGAATCACCAACAGCGACAACACCAGTATCTGTTTCATAGTCCTCACTCCATATGACCTTATCTCTGGCGACGCAGGTAGATCGTGCCGCCGGAAGCCATCAGCCGCAGCAGCGGCCCGCCTCCGTTGATCGTGCCCAGCGCTTCCGTTTCCGTCTCGTCCTGCCTGAGCCGCGGGCGGATCTCGCTGAAATCCGAGATAATCCGGTGCCCGCCGGGATATGCGCTGATCGCCTGAACCGTCACCGCAAGATTAGACGGAATCAGAACCGTTATGTCACCACCGCCGGTGCTCAATACCGAATCCAGGAGCGGCCCTCCCGCCAGTTCCACCAGGATGCTGCCGACCTGCGTGGCGGCCCGCAATCCGCCGTACACGCCATACAGTTGGATAGCGCCCCTCTCCGCCTGGCACTCGACGTTGCTCGCCGAGCGGATTCGGATGGCCCCCGCCACGGTTTGAGCGATCACCGGGCCGTTCGCGCGAACGACCTCGATCAACCCGGCCTGGGCCATGGCGGTGACGCCGTACTCGGCCCGCTCGATGCGGATATTGCCGCCCCGCGTCGATGCCCGCACCAGCCCCTTGGCCACCTTCACATAAATCTCGCCGCCCTCGGTGTTCAGGCCCGCCTCGCCTCCGATCGTATCCGCGCTGATCGGGCCCCCGCCCGAATAGCACAGCACATTCCCCCCGACCTGGCCCAGGCGAACCTGCCCCCCGCTCGTCCGCACCGTAACATCGCCCCGAATCCGGTCCACCTGCAACCGGCCTCCGCGGCTGTCCGCCCGCAGCGATCCATCCAGGTCATAGGCCTCGATAGATTCGCCCTGGGACTCCAGAATCGTCTCGCGGAGTTTGCGCGGCACGCGCAACCGGAGGTCCGCCGAGGTCTCCCAACCGGGGGGCAGACTGACCTCCAGCACCAGCCCTCCGCTCCGCTTCGCGGTCTTGACTGCGATCCCGCCCAGCAGCGCGCGTGCCCGCGCCGGGTCCCGGACCTTGGTGCGCTTCGTCAGAACGTATCCGATATCCCCCCTGGCTTCGCCCTGCAAGAATACCGCGCCGCGCGTGGACACCTTCAGCAGCTCGGAGCCCGCCAGTGACGCGGAGCCGTTCGCCGTCTGGACCCAATACCTGCCCTCCCGAACGACGTGGGAATCCGTCTGGGCGGCGCACGCGGCCGCCAACGCCGCCGGAATCAACCATAGCCAACCCGTTCTCATCAGAATGTCCCGACCGATGCGTCCATCTCCTGGAGCGCCCGCTGACAGCGCAGCCGCACGTAGTCGTTGCTCTCCTTCTGAACCAGTTCTTGCAGCAGACCGACGATGGCGTCCCCTTTCTTTAGTACCAGCAGATCGATGGCCTGGGTCCGAATTCCCGGATTGTCGTCCGCCAGCAGGGCTTTCGCCAGCGCGCTCCGCACTTCCGGCGCTCCCGCGTACGGCTTCAGCGCATCCAGCGCCCTCAGGCGCACCCCGGGGTTGGGGTCGTGCTCCAGGGCGAACAGCAGCGTGCCGCGCAACTCGTTCGAGGCCGGCCGCGTGCTCAGGATGTCCATCGATTCGGCGCGCAAGCCCGCGTCGGTGGATTCCCGGGTCGCGGCCATCAGCAGGCGGTGAATCTGCTCGTCACCGGGGTACCCGGTGAGGAGGCGCTGGCGCGTCTCCTCAACCACGACCCGCACTTTGCCGGAGGCTTCCGGCTGCACGTAGCGCACCCGCGAGACCGCGGGCTCCAGCCCGTTCCCCGGCTGCGGCGCACTGGTCCATCGGGCGGCGAAAAATCCCACGGCAACCAGGGCCAGCGCACCCACCGGACGCGCCATGGCGGGCCACCAGGCAAACCAACCGCCCCGGCCCGCCGACCGTGGCGCGGCCGTTTCCAGCCCCAGCTTCAGATCGCGCCGGCAGCGGGCCAGCAGGGCCGCCGGAGGCCGTGCGTCCCGCTCGTCGAGGGCTTGGTGGATCCGCTTTTCGACCTCCAAGCCCTTGCGGCACCCCTCGCAGCTCTCCAGGTGGTCCTGGAAGCTCTGCTCCTCTTCCAACGAAAGCTCGCCGTACAAGAACAGCGAGTAACTCCTGGTTGCCGACTCGCAATTCATACAAAATCTCCCAGCGCCACCCGCATCTTCTGGGTCGCGCGAAACAGGCAGGTTTTTGCCGCTTCCTCGGTGCTGCCCAGCGCCTCCCCGATGGCCCGCAGCCGCAGGCCCTGGTAGTGCCGCAGTTCGAACACCATGCGCTCTTTGGCGGTCAATCCCCGAAGCGCCGCCTCGATGCGCGCTCCCAACTGCTGGCTGAGAAGGCTCCGCTGCGGGTTCCCTTGCGCTCTCTCTTCCACCACGCCGTCCATGCGGTTCCACGACCCTTCTTCCGTTCCGATCACCGCCGGCTCCTCCCGCCGCACCTTCCGCTTCCGCAGATGGTCCAGGCAGACGTTGGTAGCCACCCGGTACAGCCACGTATGAAAACTGCAATCGAACCGGAACAGGTGCAGGTTCTTATAGACCCGCAGAAACGTCTCCTGGTACACGTCATAGGCGTCTTCGATGGACCGCAGCAGATTCATCGCCAGCCGCAGCACACCCCGGTCGTAGGCATGGACGAGCTGCTCGAAGGCGTCCTCGTCGCCTTTCTGTGCCGCCCGAATCAGTACCGCCTCTTCCACGCCCGGGGCTGGACTCTCGTCCGTCGCCGCTGTGGCTTCACGCGTCACGCTGAGCGTCTACCTGAGAATAGGACGGTTTGGGACGAAAAGGGTAACGCCACCGGCGGTCAGGGGACCGCGATCAGCCATCAGCTAACACAACCGCGGCCTTGCGGATAGCTGATGGCTTCCCAGCTTCCCGGCTCCTCAGATCAGTTCCAGCTCAATCCGCTTCTGCGCCGGGTCCAGCGCCGTGATGCGGAAGCTGCGGATCTGCCCCGCGCGCGCGGGCTCGCGGCTGGACTCGGCATTCAGCGTCTTGCCCTGCTTCCACTTGGCGGCCAGCATCGCGGAGAGCGACGATACGTCGGCCGAGGCCGGCCCGGAGCTGTCCTGCGTTTTCTTCTGCTCTCTGGGGAGCGCACAGGGGGCCAACAGCCCTTCGCCCAATTCCACGCTCGCTTCCTGCTTGTGGACCTCCACCACGCGCCCGGTGACGATGTCCCCGACTTTGTGCTCGGCGATATACTCGTCCGCCGTGGTCGGCTGAAGCTGCTTCATCCCCAGCCGGATGCGCCGCTTCTCCCGATCCACCTCCAGCACCAGCGCCCGCACCGTCTCCCCGGCCTTCAGCACGTCCTGGGGATGGTTGATGCGCTTCTCCGCGCTGATATCCCCGACGTGGATCATCCCCTCCAGGCCCTCGCCCAGCTCGACGAACGCCCCGAACTTGGCCAGGTTCGCCACGCGGCCTTCCACCACGCTGCCCACCGGGAACCGCTGCGCGGCCTCGTCCCAGGGATCGCCCAACGCCTGTTTGAGCCCCAGGCCGATTCGCCGCTCCGCGCCGCTGACGTTCAGCACCACCACGTCGACCAGTTCGCCGGGTTTCACCACGTCCTTGGGCTTGATGGCCTTCTTCGACCAGGTGAGGTCAAACAGCCGGATCAGGCCCTCGACGCCGGCCTCCAGCTCCACGAATGCCCCGAATTCCGCCACGCGGGTGACTTTCCCCCGCACCCGGTCGCCAACCTTGTATTTCTCCCCGGCCAGCGACCAGGGGTCGGGCGACATCTGCTTGAGGCCCAGAGAAACGCGGCGGCCTTCGCGGTCCACCTTGAGGATCTTGACCTCGACCGACTCCCCGGCGCTCAGTAAGTCCGAGGGCTTGCCCACACGGGCCCAGGACATGTCGGTGACGTGCAGCAGGCCGTCCACGCCGCCCAGATCGATGAAAGCGCCAAAATCGGTCAGCGTTCGCACCGTGCCGCGGACCACCGCGCCCTCCTGGAGCGCGGCATAGACCTGCTCGCGCGCCTTGGCCTCTTCCTCTTCCAGAACCACCCGGCGGTCCACCACCACGTCTTCGTCCATGACGTCCAGCTTGATGATCTTGCAGACGATCTCCTGGCCCACGAGCTGCTCCAGGTCCGCCAGTTCCCGCACCCCGCTGCGCGAGGCCGGCAGGAACGCCCGTACCCCCACGTCCACGCTCAGACCGCCCTTCACCACCCCGCTGACGATCCCGGCGATGCCGCGCTTCTCCGCAAACGCCTTTTCCAGCGAGGACCAGTCCTTCGGCCGCTCGACCTTGATCTTCGAGAGCAGGTAATAGCCCTCCGGCGCCCGCCCCTTGATTGAGACGATCACCTGGTCGCCCGCCTTGATCTCCACATTGCCGGAGGCGTCCCGGAACTCCTCCACGGGGATGACGCCCTCGGTCTTCAAGCCGATATCGACGAAAACCGATTCGGAGGAGATGGTCACCACCGTTCCCTGGCGGCTCTCCTTCTGGCCCTCCGACGCGCGGCGGTGCGATTCCTCGAATTCCGAGAGGATCTCCCCGAACGAGGAATCTTCGGGAGACGCTTGGGGCGTCAATTCAATGGGTAGGGATTCGGGACTCATGGTGCGGCAGACAACCATTTTGGCACAACCTGCGGCGGTCCGGGGTAAGATGGCAACGTGGCGCGCTGGTGGCATTGGATCCGTATCCACGACCTGGTCTGGCTGGCGATGTTCGTCATCGTCGCCGCCGCCGGGCCGGAGCGCGACGCCCATTTCATCTTCCTCCTGTTCCTGGTGGCGGGCCTCCAGATTGCCGAGCCCAGGGTCCCCGCGCTGGCGGCCCGCCGCGGCAGCGTCATCGCCAACCTGCTCAAATTGGGCCTTGGGTACCTGATCATCTCCCATTCGGGAGGCCCCATCGGCGGGATCAACAGCAGCTACTACTGGATTCTTCTCATCCCCGTAGTCTCCGCCGCCACCACCCTGGGAGTGGGCGGAACGGCGCTGTTCACCGTGCTGGCCTGCGCCACCTATCTCTCTTTCCTCCTTCAGGTCGACTGGCAACTCTACCGGCTTGACCCGGACCAGGTGGCGGAGTTGAGCCTGCGGCTGATCTCTCTGGCGGTCATCGGCTTTCTCACGCAGCGGCTGGCCGAAGCCAATCGGCAGGAAGCGCTCCGGGCGCAGGCCGTGGCCGGCCAGCTTGCCGAGGCCAATCGCAATCTCCAGGAGGCCGAGGCCGTCGCGCGGCGTTCCGAGCGGCTGGCGGCGCTGGGCCAGTTATCGGCGGGGCTGGCGCACGAGCTGCGCAACCCGCTGGGCACGATGCGGGCCTCCGCGGAAATGCTGCGTACCAGCCTGCCCGCGGGCAACGAAGTCGCGGCCGAGTTGGCGGGCTTCATCTCCAGCGAAGTCGACCGCATCAACTCCCTGGTCACCCGGTTCCTCGATTTCGCCCGCCCGCTCGAGCTGCGCCTCCAGCCCTCCGAGTTGAGCGAGGTCATCGACCGGGCCATCGCCCAGCTCGAGCGCGACACGCCGCGCCAGGTCACCGTCTACAAGAACTACTCCCCCGACGTGCGGCCGTTCCCGTTCGATGCCGAGCTGATCGAGCGCGTCATTTACAACCTGCTGCTCAACGCCGCCCAGGCGACACAGTCCGGCGGCGCCGTCACCGTAAAGACCCGCCCGGTGGACGGAGACGTCGAGGTCTCCGTGATCGACCGCGGCGCCGGCATCCACCCCGAACATCTCGAGAACATCTTCAACCCCTTCTTCACCACCAAGAAGGAGGGCGCGGGACTCGGCCTCGCGGTGGTCTCAAAAATCGTGGATCTGCACGGCGGTAGAATAACTGTCGAAAGCGAACCCGGCAAAGGCAGCGTCTTTCGCTTGTTTCTGCCCTGCGAATGAAGACCCGTATCCTGGTTGTCGAAGACGAAGAGAAGCTCCGGCGCGTGCTGGAGCTGCAACTGCGCTCCGCCGATTTCGAGGTGGATCAGACCGGCCTGGCCGAGGAGGCCCTCAAGCTGGCCGACCGCGCCGGCCTGGTTCTCACCGATCTCCGCTTGCCCGGCATGAGCGGCCTCGAGCTGATCTCCGCCATCCGCCGCCAGAACTCGCGCACCCCGATCGTGGTGATGACGGCCTTCGGCACGGTCGAGACCGCGGTTGAGGCCATGAAGGCCGGCGCGGCCGATTTCCTGCTCAAGCCCTTTTCTCTCGATCACCTCATGACCGTCATCCGCAAGGCGCTCGAGATGCGCGCCCTCCAGGACGAGAACCTGAGCCTGCGCCAGGAGCTGGGCCGGCGCTACGAGTTCGACAATATCGTGGGCCATAGCCCGCCGATGCAGGAGGTCTTCGCCACCGTGGAACGGGTGGCGCCCACGCGCGCCACCGTCCTGCTGGCGGGCGAGAGCGGCGTGGGCAAGGATCTGATCGCCCGCGCCATCCATTACCATTCCCCGCGCAGCGACCGCCCCTTCGTCAAGATCAACTGCACCGCGATCCCCGAAAACCTGATGGAGAGCGAGTTGTTCGGCTACGAGAAGGGCGCCTTCACCGGCGCCAACACCACCAAGCCCGGCAAGTTCGAGCAGGCCGATACCGGAACCGCGTTCCTGGACGAGATCGGCGACGTGCCCGCCTCGATCCAAGTCAAGCTGCTGCGCGTTCTCCAGGAGCGCGAGTTCGAGCGGCTGGGCAGCAACAAGACCCGGCACATCGACGTGCGCATCGTCGCCGCCACCAACCAGGACCTTCGCGCCGCCCTCGAGCAGGGCACCTTCCGCGAGGACCTCTACTACCGGCTCAACGTCGTGCCCATCAATATCCCGCCGCTGCGCGAGCGCCGGGAGGACATCCCCTTCCTGGCCGAGCATTTCGTCGCCAAACTGGCGCGCGCCAGCGGCAGCCGCGTCGAGTCCATCAGCGACGCCGCCGTCGAGCGGCTGATGGGCTATCACTGGCCCGGCAACGTGCGGGAATTGGAGAACGTCATCGAGCGCAGCATCGTGCTCTGCCCCGCTACGCACCTGGAGGCCGCCGACATCCGCCTGGACACTTCGCCGCGCGCCCCGCGCCTCGCCGCCGACAACTTCCTGCCCGACGGCGTCACCCTCGACGAATACGAGCAAGCCATCCTCCGTGAAGCCCTCCGCCGCGCCGACGGCAACAAAAGCCAAGCCGCCCGCCTCCTCGGCCTCACCCGCAACGCCCTGCGCTACCGCCTCTCCCAAATGGGCCTGGACAAAGAGGCCGGAGGCGGGGAGTAGCGGGCGACTACTCGTAGTGCGTCCACATACGAAGCACTTTGACGGCCTTCAGGTCGTCGAGGATCTGATAGACCAGCCGATGCCGGATGTCGATGCGGCGGGAATACGCGCCGGAGAGGTCGCCGACCAGCTTCTCGTATCGAGGCGGACTCTGATACGGGTTTGCCGCAAGGACAGCCAGCAACTCCTCGGCTTTCCGGCGCAGTCCCGCCGCCGAGATTCTTTTCGCGTCCTTTTGCGCTTGTTTGGTGAAGACGACTTGCCAGCTCACCAGCCTGGTTCCTTCGCGCAAGCTCCCACGGGAGTCTTCATGCCCTCGCGGACCGATTCACGCATTCCCGGAACAGACAAGAGATAGAGCGTCTCCTGGATCGCGGTCCAGTCGTCCTCGGAAAGCAGCACCGCATTCCCGCGCTTCCCGGTGATGAGAATCTCCCGGTGCGAAGAGGCCGCTTCATCGAGGAGGCCATAGAGCCTCGCTCGGGCGTCGCTCACGGTGACAGTGGTCGGCGGCTTGGTTCTGGGCACGCCAATAACCCCCTCCCCATAGTACGACATTACGTACGCCTACGGCGCCGTCGCGTCCCCGGGCTGCAACCTTGCGGCTCATCGAGGTTTCACGCGGATCTCGAACGACTCCTCGACGCGCTTGCCGTCGGCGCCTTCGGCGGTCAGCGTGTAGCGCGTATCCCGCCGCGGCGCGACGTAGAGGCACCGGCTCAGCGAGGGCCAGACTGGCTCGACCTCCGGCTCGAGGCGCACGGTCTTGGCGTTAGCCACTCCGTAGCACAAGATCGCCTGTTCGCCCTTCCTCAGCGCTCCAGGGCTGGCGTAGAACTGTAGGATCTTTACCGCGCTGCCGGCATCGGGAGCCGCCGGCGGCGCCATCTTCCGCGTGCGAGCGCGCTCGAACTCGCGGCTGCTCCGGCAGCGGTCCGCGAACGTCCAGCCCAAGTAGAGCAACGCGGCTGCCGCCGCCACCCACATGTACCGGACGACTTTGCGCATGGCCTATCCTAACTCGAATGCCGCCCTCGCCGGCCCGGTAGAAACTCGTACTCCGTCCGATATGTTTGTTAGGTGGACAAGATACTGTAACTTGCGGATCGCCAAGGGCACAGGACAATGGCTCGGCTCAGCGCACCTCTCGACGCATCGGACCTCGGCTGCGAGGCCAGACTCCTCGACACCGGCCTGCGCAAGTCCATCATCGGTCAGGACGAGGCCATCGTCCAGATCGTCAACGTCTACCAGGTGTTCCTCACCGGCATGCACGCGCCCGGGCGGCCCGTCGGGAACTTCCTGTTCCTCGGCCCGACCGGCTCGGGCAAGACCCGCATCGTGGAGGCGACGGCGGAGATCCTGACGGGGAGCGCGCGCGCCGTGGTGAAGATCGACTGCGGCGAGTTTCAGCACAGCCACGAGATCGCCAAGCTCATCGGTTCGCCCCCAGGCTACCTGGGTCATCGCGAAACCCACCCCATGCTCAGCCAGGAGACGCTGAACCAGTACGTTACCGAGAGATTCAAGTTGAGCTTCGTCCTGTTCGACGAGATCGAGAAAGCCAGCGACGCGCTGTGGAATCTGCTGCTGGGCATCCTGGACAAAGCCACCCTCACCCTAGGCGATGGCCGCAAGGTGGACTTCTCCAGCTCCCTGATCTTCATGACCAGCAACGTCGGCGCCGCCGCCATGAGCGCGCTCACCAACCCCCGGCTGGGCTTCGTCTCCCCCAACCCCGGCGAGCGGCTGAACGACAAGGTGGCGCAGACCGGCGTGGAAGCCGCCCGCCGCAAGTTCACCCCCGAGTTCATCAACCGGCTGGACAAGATCGTGGTCTTCCGTTCGCTGGGCGACGCCGAATTGCGGCAGATCCTGGACCTCGAGCTGGCCTTGGTCCAGGAGCGCGTCTTCCAGTCGCAGAACGCCAAACCATTTGTCTTCAGTGTGACCGCCGAGGCCAAGGACTATCTGCTCCGGGAAGGCACCGATGTGAAGTACGGCGCGCGCCACCTGAAGCGCGCGGTCGAGCGCACTCTGGTGCAGCCCATGTCCAACCTCATCGCCAGCGGCCAGATACAGCAAGGCGACTGGGTGCGCACGGACTACGATCCCACCGCCGACCGGATGGCCTTCTTCCTGGAGGCCGAGAACGTCTCCCCCTACGTCATGGCGGAAATGGTCAAGACCTCCCCCTCCCTCTCCGCCGCGGCGTAAGTAGGATAGGGCTCCAGCCCTGTCCCGAGCATTACTGGGAGCCTCGCCGGCCGTGGCCGCCGCTTCTCAGCTCAGGTTCCGCCCCTGATCCAGCGCGTACACGTGCCCGCTCGCTACCGTCGTCAGCGCCAGGTACAGCACCAGCAGCGCGAACTGCTCCACGGCTTCCTTGTCGCTCACCGCGTACTTCACCGCCGAGCTGGCACGGATTCGCTCCCAGGCCTCCCGCGGGAAGTCCTCCGGCGGCAGGATCGGCCCCGGCGCCACCGCGTTCACGAAGATCCCCCGCTCGCCGTACTCCAGCGCCATCGCCCGCGTCATCGCCGCCACCGCCGCCTTGGTCACCACATACGGCAGGTTCCGCTTCTGTGGTTTGCCGATCGAAGTCGCGTCCGCCACGTTGATGATGTGCCCGCCCGGCGGCATCAACGGCACGATCAGTTGCACCGGCCAAAAGGTGCCCAGAATGTGTGCCCCGACGTGCTCCCGCCACTCCCGCTCGCCAACCTGATCGATCTCGACCCGCCGGTACACCGAGGCCATATTGACCAGGATGTCGATTCGCGGGAACTCGCCCCGCACCCGCTCCACCGCCCCCTTCACGCTCTCGCGCTCGGAAACGTCCGCCTGCACCGTGATGGCCCGCACACCCAGCTTGCGCGCGGCCGCCGCGGTCTCCTCCGCCTCCGCCCCCGAACGGCGATAACTCAGCGCCAGGTTCACGCCTTGCTCGGCCAGCGCCAGCGCCACCCTACGCCCGATCCGCCTGCCCCCGGTGATCCACGCGGTCTGGCCCTTCAGCCGGCCGAGATGTTTTTCGAGCAGTGTCAAAGCAGTTTCCGCAGGGCCGCCTCCAGCGCCGCCATGTCCGTCTCGCCGAAAAACGAATGCGCCTTGCGGCCCTCCCGATCGTAGAGGAACAGCGCCGGCAGTTGGCCGCTCCACTTCGCATCGATCGCGTTGATGAACAGGTCGTCGTCTCGCGGCCGCTTGATGTAGCCCGGCGGCGGCGCCCGCTGTTTCTTCAGGAACTCCAGCGCGCCCGCCTCCTGTTCCGGCTCATCGCAGGAGATCGTGATCAGCTTCAGCCCGCGATCCCGGTACCGGTTTTCCAGCGCCACCAGTCGCGGCATCTCGGCGCGGCACGGCTCGCACCACGTCGCCCAGAAGTCCACCAGCGCCACCCGCCCCTTCCCCGAGACGGCCAGCTTCTGGAATCCTGCCTCGTCCACCGGGATCAGCCGCGCGGGCTGCGCCGCGACCGCCGCAACGACCGCGCACTGGATCAGGAACAGCCGTCGCGTCACGTCGCCTTCTTGACTCGCTTGATCGTGCAGCCGAACGCCTTGGTCTCCGGAGACTCCACCGCCCGCCCCGCCAGCACCGCCTCCAGCGCGTTCCTCAGCCTCTGCGTCTGAACCCGCTCGATCGCCTGCGAGTCGTCCACCGACCCGTGGTACCGGATCGTGCCCGTCCGGTCCAGCACGAACGCCTCCGGCGTCACCGTCGCTCCGAACCGGTCCGCCGTCACGTTGTCGTCGTCCTTAAAAACCTGGAACGGGAAGCCGTGTTCCTGCGTGTGCCGCGCCACCTCCGCCGCCGGCTCCGTCCGGTTCGCGTTGATGAACACGAACTTCACCCCCTTCGGCGTGTAATCCGTGTACAGCGCCTTCATCCGCTCGTTGTACGCGTTCGATACCGGGCACTGCGTGGCGATGAACAGAACCACTGTCACGTCCCCTTTCAGCGACGAGAACTGCACCGCGTTGCCCTGCACGTCCTTGATGCCAAAATCGCTCACCTGCGATCCCAGCTTGAATTCCTGCCCCCACAGCACGGCGGTGCATGCCCACGCCGTCAATAGCAATCGTCCCATGTTCTCCTCCGTTGGCGGCACCGCTCGCCCGCCGTCACTTCTTCAACTTCAGATTGATGACCGCCTTCTTGCGCGAATCGAACGTGCTGAGCGGCTTCCAACCGCTCGAAACGCCTTCCCGCTGGGCCTTCAGCCTGTAATCCACGTTTGTGTTCAGCCCGTGGAAAATGTAGCTCCCGTCTTCCCTCGTATTGAACGTGCGGATCTGCTGGGTCCTGGTGTTTTCCAGATACACCACCGCGCCCGCCACCGCCGCCTCATTCGCATCCGTCACCGTACCTTCGACCGACCGGACGTTCGGGTCCTCCTTGATCTTCTGCGCCAGGGCCCCCGGCAGCGCGGCCCAGACCGCCAGACCCATCGCCAGCACCGTCAGCGCCGCTCTTACACGTTCTCCGGATACACCACTCATTAGATTTTCCGTCCCCCTACTTGGATGCGCGTTCGAGCAGAAAGAATACATCGATCCGGTCTTCGGCGGTCACCGTGACGGGCTTGTCCTGCGCCTGGTATCCGGCCGCTTTGGCCCTGACCGTGTAGCTCATCGGCGCCGCCGCCACCCGCATCACGAACTCGCCTCTCTGGCTCGTAACTACCTGTATTTTCTTAAACTTACGAGCCTCATTCGAGTCTCCAACGGCGGCCAGTGTCACCTCCGCCCCGGGCAGCGCCAGGCCCGTCTCCCGGAACACCGTGCCCGCAATCAGAGCGTAGCGCGGTTGTTCCTTCTTGCCCTTGTCCGCGCCGGTGGCTCCGGTCCCGCTCCCGAGCAACGCCAGCGCCGCCGCCGCGGCCGCCAGGCCCGGGCTGGGGACGAGTCTACTTCCAGGTCTCGTCTTCCTCATCCTCGTCGTCGAAGTCCGAATCCTCCTCGTCCTCGTCGTCCTCCTCCGGCTCCAGATCCAGCGGGTCCACGCTCACCACCCGCAGATCGGCGCCGCAGTCGCTGCAGCTTAGCGTGTCTTCTTCCTCGAGCTCGTCTTCATCGACGTCGATCTCCGCGTCACAGACCGGACAGATCACCATGCCCATCCCTCCAATGAAGTGCCAACCATTTTCCTCTATTCAAACTACTTCGTTTTTGGGAAACTGCCAAGAGCCGATCGCCGCATTTTCTTGCGCACGCCCTATTTTCCTGCCCGCCGCCGCGTGGCCGCCGGGACGGTCTCGACTCCTGCCATGGCTCCCATTGTAGACCGCCGTGGGGCGGACCCCCCTGATCGGGTCGAGTGGCGGGGATTGCGCCCCGTCATCCTCCCGAACCCAATCTCAGAATCTCCTGCCGCAACCGCCGATGCCCCGCCATCGTCCGCAGGTACCGCGATTCGTCCGGCCCCGTCTTGGCCCGCAGGATCCGCGCCACCCCGCGCTTCTCCTCCGGCGTCCACCGCCCCAGGTCCGGGATCAGCGCCAGCACCAGCGCCCAGGCCTCCTGCGCCGGCTCCAGCTCGATCCCCAGCGCGCGCTCGACCGCCGCCACTGCCGCCCTGCGCATCTTCTTCGCGTCCCCTCCGAACCGCTCCGCCATCCGCCGCTGCACCGCCAGCCCCAGGTGGCGCACCCGGAACCGGTCCCAGCTTCCCTCCTCGTCGTACACCATGTACCCCGCTGCGAACTTCCGCAGCGTCGCCGCCGGCGTCCGGTAACCGCTGTCCTTCGCGATCCTCTGCTCCTCGACCGCCAGCCGCCGCGCCGCCCGCTCTCCCACTGGCCGGAACCCCAGCTTCCGGTAGAACCAGAACGCCCCCGAGTCGATGGCCTCCTCATTGTGGCGCCCGATCTGGTACGGGTCCACCGAAAAGCACCTCACGCCCGTCAATTGCCGGAACAGCCGCATCAGCCGCGTGTACAGCCACGCCGATTCCCCCTCCCGGAAGGTGTAGTACACATTGAACCCGACCTCCATCCGCTCGAACAGGCTCAGCGTCTCGACATACCCTACCGGCACCCCGTTCTTGGACATCACCGCGCAATGATAGGCCCGCAGCGGCAGTCGCCGCTCTGCCGGCACGCCCCACGCGGTGAACCGTACCCCCCGCCCCGCCTCCGCTCTCAGCACCTGCCCCGGATCGCCATAGGTGAACCCGTACAGTTCGCGGTACCGCG
>Ga0187878_1002123_pt1 | contig 18051 bp, 19 predicted proteins | sample June2016WEW_17_1_FD_132979 | JGI IMG/M metagenome (GOLD analysis project Ga0187878, IMG submission 132979) | Peatland microbial communities from SPRUCE experiment site at the Marcell Experimental Forest, Minnesota, USA - June2016WEW_17_150 | ecosystem: Environmental > Terrestrial > Soil >...
CGCTCAGAATCAAGACCGGAACAAACCGGACCAGCAGCCCAAGGACAGCAGACGAGAAACCCGCGTATGAGATAGGCAAACTCTCTGACATGTTCGACATCCTAAGGGCTAGCGTCTGAGGAATTCAAAGCCACGTAGAAAAATCGCACCAGTCACCATGTGGCAGAGAGACAATGCCAGATCTCGATCGTGAGCGCTCCACTGAGGCGAACTCCTTCCGTTCTTTTCGGTACGGCTCCAGAGTTTGACCAGACCTGCAACCATGTCTCAACTACTAGGCCAGGGACTTCCGAAACGCTCCCTATCCGATGTGAGCAGAGCCCCCCTTGAGGTTGAGGTACATGTATTTGATCCAGTTGAGACTGGAGCACATCTTCCACGCTGTCACCATCTCAGAGGAGACAGGGTCCGAGAAACTCACCACTGACGAGCTACCCATGAAATTGGGCAGACTAGGCAACGTCAAGCCTGAACTGTCAGTATTCGTGGGCTGCGATTTAGTAGGCTTGTGGCGCTCGCCCTATCTCTATTAAGAACGGGAGCATACGAGAGAATTCCACAAGCCCTTCCTAGAACGAAGCAGAGAGGCTAAAGAGAAACCAGAGATCCTCCTACCCTTGGGTTCAAGCGGTCAGTTTCACCACACACAGCGGTTTAGAACCGTAAGCATAAGCGAACTTGCGATGATCCTCGGCATGAAGAGTACCTGTCATGGCGAGGACGGTCACAAGCCCAAGCCATCATCGTTCAGCCAGTCATAGGATCTATGTTCATGTTCACGTCCAGAATGGCGTCGTTCACCGCCAGGTACCTTCTAGGGAGAGATATGGATAGAATATCCGTATCGATGGATATTATCCCCTCATATCCTATGCTTCCAGTAACAATATCCCCGTGCGTAACGCCCAATATCCATATACAATATCCTCCTTCTCTGAACATGTGAACGCTCATCGTGAACATCTGAACAGGGTTCATGAGCATCTGAACAGGGTTCATGAACATGTGAACAAGCGGGAGGGATAATCTACAGTTGAAACTGATTCCAGACGAAGTCAAACGTCAGATCCTAGGACTTTGGATGGATGGAATGACCTTAAGGCAGATCTCGCTTGAGAAGAAGGTGAGCACAGGCGAAATATCCAACATCATCAACGTCTACAGGCAGGGAAACCCAGGCCTCGACGAACTGCGAAAGCTACACTTGGCGCTAGGCGAGGCGAAGAAGTCTGGATCTACTTTCTAACTGTAGACAGAGGGGCGACAGGCTATGGCGCGACACTCATGAAGAAGGAAGGCGCAACACTCGTAGCCGCGCAGGTGAGGCAGAAGCATCCATCCGAGCTATGGCACATGAGGTACCCATCATTTGTGGAGGCGATTGAGGGGTTGAAGCAGGACGTTCTAGATGGCAAATACGACGAAAGGCTGGACACGGACGCTGCCAAGCTCATCTTCGATGCGCTCAAAGACAAGGCTGGTTGATGAATTCCATCTGTTTGAGGGCTCACTGATCTCTTCTCTGAAATACTACAACAGAGCCTAGAGCGTGGCACTATGACCCTGTAAAGCTGTCTCTCATTCGCAGCGTCAATGTTCTCGAGTGTAGGTCTACATTCAATGTGTTCTTGACGCGCAGACAAGAGCTTATTACAGCAATATTCGTGAGAAGAAGAACTCCTCAGCAGTAGAGGCTAACAAGCTGTGGGAACTATACGCACTCAGAGTGCCCTCTTGAGATCAAATCCAAGGTGAGATGAATGGTCACGAGTCTTATCGCTGGCGGCGCCGGTTTCATTGGGAGTCATCTTGCAGAGGAGCTTGTAAGACTGGGCAGGAAAGTAATCGTCGTAGACGACCTCACCAATGGTAGGATGGGCAATCTGGCGTCAGTCGAGGATCAGATCACCTTCCATCAACATGACATAACTCGCGGTCTGCTATCGCTTGAGGGACTTGAAGGGATCGGTGAGATCTATGACCTGGCGTGCTATCCTCGCCAGATTTCTTTCGCGAATCCCATAAGAGACTGCGAAGTGAACCTAACGGGGACGATCTCTTGCTTGGAGCTTGCTCGAAAGACGGGAGCCAAGGTCCTATTCACAAGCAACACAGGGATCGTCTCCAACCCGCAGAGTCTGCCCGTAGATGAAACGTTCGTTCCGAACCCACTGACTCCGTACGACATTCACAAGCTCGCAAGCGAATACATGCTAAAGGCCTATCACAAATACCATAGGATCAGAGCGGTGACTGTGCGTTTCGCATCGATATATGGCCCTCGTCAACGTGTGAACGACAAACTTGGATGGAAACCAGTCATTCCAGAATTTGTCACGAAATTCCTGAGCGGCAAAGTCCCAACCATAGACGGAGATGGAAGACAGACTAGGGATTTCCTGTATGTGAAAGATGCTGTTAGAGGAGTAGTCCAAGCAATGGAATCGAAGGCCCCGGAGGCGAATAATGGCGGTATGTTCATTCTCGGAACGTGTGTGGAAACCAGCATCAACGACATCTGCTCGGCCATTGTCCAACTGCTAGATTCGAAGGTCAAGGCGCAACACGGGCCTGCGAAACTCGAAGACATAATGAGAATGCGTTACGACTACACAAAAGCCAAGACGACTTTCGGTTTTGATCCTGAGACATCGCTTGAGGATGGGTTGAGGGAAACGGTTGAATTCCTCAGAAAAGAAGCCAGATCGCAGATCAGTGGTCCGTGACTCCGGGCTTCTATCACGATGGATAGGAGACAAATGTTAGCCATTACCGTGCCAGAGTGTGAATGCTCGCGTCCGGTTCTTTCCCTCCAACTTTGGTCGAGCACACGCTAGAACCGGACAATTCTCAGCTTCCTTCCACGTGAAGAACACCGGCGAGACTCGCCGAACGCCAAGAATAACGTATCTACCCAGATCGCCGACGAGCTGCCTTGGCGACGGACCATTTGCAATATCGAAAAATACGGCGTCCTCATCCCGAGCCCTTTTGCAAGGTTCTTCCGAGGAATCTGGCAACCACATTCTTCATTCTCTCGACCTGAAATGATCTGATGAAGCTTCGAAGCTCAGGGTCATGGGGCTGATAGAAGGAGTCACTGGGGGTCACAAAATAAGCCTTAGCGTAACTCGCGAGCATGTTCAATATGATGCGCCTCGGAACTGCGCCTGAAACCAGGTTTTGCAGGCATCTTCCGAAAAAGAAGATGGGGTGGTATCCTAGCATGTGAGGCATGTAGCCCCACTCCGCGAATGCGTGACTCTTCCCAAATTGGTGAATGTGCTCGTAGGGGAGTTCGTTCATGCATTGTACTCTGAGTCCTCTCCGCATCGCTTCATATACTAGCCAAGGTTCATACCCGCTCTTCTCAGGAAAGCGGAAACCAACTGACCTGAGAATGTCATTTCTGACTAGGCGCCCGGAGCCTTCCGGCGGTTTCCACCCATCAAATGGTGCAGGAATTCCTCTTGTACCGCTCGCGACCGCGAGCAGAGGATCACGATTCATTCGCTCAACCATAGCTCGCACATAGTGCGATGGATAAACGCAATCGTCTGCACTGATGAAAGTAAAATCCACACTACGATCCAGTTTCTCGCGTTCCGCCTCAGCAAGACATTCGTTCCAATTCCTGACCACACGTTTAATATCATATCCCAAGTCAGGGCGGCGGAGAATGCGAACGACGGTGGTGGACTTCTTCTTGTAGGCCTCAAGGAGATCTTTCGTGCCGTCGGAGGAGCCGTCATCGAAAACGATTACGCGTACGGGAGGCAGCTCCTGGCCAAAGATTGACTTTAGGGTACGGTCAAGGTCTTCACATCTGTTGCGCGTTGTTACCAGTGTCCAGTAACTCATTCGCGTAGGCTCCGTCTTTGCTGCATATGGGGTGATCGAGCTCGGAACGTATGTCTCTGGGTCACCATGAGAATTCCGGCTCTTCTCCATGCTCATCAATGAATATCCTATGCCAAAGGTCAAGGCCTAGCATCATCCAAGCCATAGTGTACCAGCGCGTCCTCGACGGGCTCATCGGCAGCCTTGTCTTCTGAAGCACCTTCTGATGCCATCGACCTGCAAATTGCTTCACTACCTTGGATTCGGGAAGATACTTTTCTGCATATTCTCTAACTGCACTCTTCCACCAAGAGTAGATATCAATACTGAATCCCCATTTTGGTTTCGCAAAGCAACGTTCAGGAAGGATTCCTTTCATGGCTGATCGAAGCAATAGTTTCCCCGAGTTCATGGTCATTTGATACCCGTAAGGAACACCAAGCATCAGCTGAAGCAGCAAGTCGTCGAGAAGAGGGACTCTTACCTCTAATGTGTGAGCCATACTCATGGCATCTTCTATTAGCAAGTAGTCGTACGGGAGTTTCGTGTGGAACTCGCAGCCGATCACCTTTTGCAAGAAGTCGCCGCTGCCAGAAAAGTACGGGCGAACCTGGTCTGGAATCGTTCGGTGAATTTCTGAAGGCGGAAAACCGGTTATTATGGTCGAATAGGCCAGTGTCTCGCTCGTGATGGCTTTCGCGTATCTTCCCTTTCCAGTCGGAACCATACTTGCCGCGGTCGCCAATGTCTTGGCAAGTGGTAGTTTACGGATCGTAGAGAATTGGCGTGCCCTTTTGAAGCGAGAGCTAGTTGGATAGCCGCAAAACAGTTCATCGCCGCCTAATCCGCTGAGGCACACTTTGCCAAATCTGCTTGCTGCCTCGTCAACGAACCAGGAATAGAGATTGACCTTAGGCATTTCGGAGTGCCATATCATTCTCGGAAAGACATGCATCGCATCGCTTGCGTCTATCAGAAGTTCGTGGTGGTCTGTACCGAATTCTTCTGCGACTAGTTTTGCATCCGAAAACTCGTCAGTGTGTTCACCAAAGCCCATGCAGAATGTCTGCAATCTCTCTGATCTTGCTTTGCTTGCGAAAGCGACAACTGTACTTGTATCTAATCCACCGCTCAGGAACGCGGCGACCGGAACATCAGATGTCTCAGTCTGTCGCACAATGGAGCTTTTCAGCACTTCCCTAATCGATTCTGCTGAAGGAACTTTCTGATCATACGGGGGAGGCTTCCAATACTCGTTGACCGAAATGTGACCCTCAGCATACCTCAGGTACGACGCCGGACATAGTTGTTTCACCTCGTTGAGCATCGACATCGGAGCTAACAGATACCCGACTTGAAGCAGTTGTGTGACTGCGACTTCGTTGACTGTTGGAGTATCGACAAGGCCGGCAGAGAGTATTGCCTTCGCCTCTGATGCAAATGCAAAGGTGACGCCAGCTTGCGCATAGTAGAGTGGCTTGATCCCGACTCTATCTCTGGCAACAAGCATCATGTGCTTGTTTTTGTCCCAGACAGCAAAGGCGAACATGCCTTGGAGTTTTTCAAAGGTTTCCTCTCCCCACTCTTCATAGGCATGCGCAATAACCTCAGTATCTGAAAGAGAGCTGAATCGGTGTCCGTACTGTTGGAGCAACACCCTGAGCTCCCTGTGATTGTAGATCTCTCCATTCAAGACTACCCAAATGGTCCCCGTCTCGTTCGACGCGGGTTGGTGGCCGCCTGTCACATCGACGATGGCCAACCTGTCACAGCCGATGCCTACATGGTCATCGACGTAAGTTCCGACGTCATCGTGCCCACGGTGCTTGATTGCATCAAGCATTCTGAGCAGGGTGTCTCGATTTGCTTGTTCTCCAGCAAGCCCAGCTATGCCACAGATCGATACTCCTCTCCCTAAAGCGAGATCAGCTTGGTCGTCACTCGGTCTGCCTACATTTCGAATGCCTATTAAGCGTGATCGATTTGTAGGGAGTCAGTTGGTCGACGCTTTCGTTCTTTCTTCTCGTTTCACGCGTTGGATCGTTATTTTTCACCCGTGGCTGGACAAGGGGGCCATGGACCTCTCTTTGCAAAGGCGCTTTCCGAAAAGGAAGCAATTCGTTCAGCTTGCGAATGTGAACTCTGCAATTACGAAAGCGGGCAGGTATTTCTCCTCAGAATGCGCGTGTCAAAGCTTCGTTCTCGGGGTTCCCACGTAACCGCCTTCGATGAGAACTTGGAGTTTGTCTTCCAAGTCTCTAATCCGAGACTTGTCATCCTTTGTAAGGAGATTCTGTGCGTCGAGCAATCTGCTCAATTGTGTGAGCAGCTCTAGATAGAGAGGTGCAAATGCTTCCCGATTGAATCCTGGAGGGAGTTTGTAGTAGTAGGGGTTGGCCTCTACTCCGATGTCTATTTCAGAGGTGTAGGCCGGGGTTCGCTTGATGTGAAGCCATCCCATTGCGACGCTCAGTGGAACTCCCACGATCGTTATGAGAATAGCGAAGGGTATGAAATGGCCGAAGATGCTTTCGACTTGTGGCATTTGGGCAAGTGCGAGATACCAAACTACGACCAGTGTTTGGACAGCTCCCAACACAAAGGTCAGATAGGTTGCGTAGCCTATTCTGAAATAGTACCACATGCGGGCAAGATAGCGAACTTTTCCGGTCATGACCGGTCTGAATCCAAGACTCGGTATCGCCCTATTATATGATTCCTCTTTGGAGGCCATGTCTAATTCAGGGCTTTGTTGATTCGTCATTGAATTCTGAAGACTTTGGTGGCACGGAGTGTCCATTACTGCTCTATTTTCTTTGGAGTTCCTCGCAGATCCCTAGCTGCTGCCTCGCCACTAGCTTCATCTCGCAGTTCTCTGCGATCCATGTTCGGCCTTTTCGACCATAATCTTCGCGTAGACGTGGGTCTTCGAGTGCCACCATTTGTTGATAGATCTCTTCTGCCGTTCTCGCCTCTGCCACTGGTGGTGCTGAGACGTGCCATCTAGTCCAGAGCAGAGGGTCAACATATGCGACGACTGGTTTTCCACACGACATTGCTTCTGGGCTAGTCGTGCCCAATGCTCCGAAAACATACTGGTCAAACACCACGTCAGCGGTGTTGTATAATTCCACAAGCCTTCGTTTTGGCATAACCGGCAGCCATTTCACCGAATCTTCGATGCCCAACTGCTTGACAAGATCCTTCGTCATGTCAAGGTAGTTTCGCCCACTTAGTACGTCACTTTGTCCCCATTCAGAGAGCAGCAGGAGGGCGTTCGGTTGACGCTTCAGATACCTTTGAAAAGCATACATTAGAATATCATTGCCTTTCTCAGGCCAGTCTTGGCGACTTGGAGAGAAGAAGACCGGTGAACCATCAAAAGTTGCCAGGGGCTTACTAGGGCGATAAAGGTCCATGTCAACTGCGAAAGGAGTGTAGAGCATCTTCGCTGGCGGATATCCGGCATTGACGAACATCGAATAGGTATCCACGTTGGTAAACAAGATCTTGGCTGCGCTCCTGTATCCGATTCTGGCTAGCTGATAGGAACGGAAGTTGTATCGATGGAGGTAACGTATCCACCCTGCGTCATAGATTACGTACGGTTTGTGGTGCAGCAACTTGTAGAACAGCGCGACCTTTGCGAAGGGAAAGTGTCCGATTACAATATCATAATCAGCCAGCTCCGGCATCCTCCGAAACCACTTCAACGGTACGCTTAGAGGATACCAACTCCTTCTCAGATCCCATATGTGAACGTAGTTAGGCATGCGCCAACTTTCATTGAGAATAGTCCAATCTGGATCGTAGAGGTTTCCGATACGTGTCATGTCGATCTCTCCTTCTTCCCAGTGAGGGAGGCTTGCCACGTGTGCTGGACGGTGAACAATGAGGTGAGCGTCTGCTCCGATAGCTCGAAGGCCCTTGACAGCAGACCAGCCATCATTCGCCATGTTAAAGCAGTGAAGGATCCTCATTGTATCCACCGACGCGAACTTCTTAGCGTGTAGATTACTTTTCCAATTCGTTTCGCTTGACTTTCATCACCTCCTTCTGGGAGGCACAATGGGCTGTTAGCTGAGCTATCGCCAAGCATCGGAATAAGATGGCAGAATGGCTGTTGACCCAGAATGGAATCCGGCGTTAGGGCCGCTCCACTTGACCGCCCGCTAGTGATGACAAGGTTCCAGTGGCTCACTTAGCATCCTCACCTAGATGGAGCTTGATATGCATTAGAGTGTATTCCTAAGTTCGTGTAGGACTCACTTGTCCTGCCTGCCATAGGTCTCTTCCGTTCCTCTCGTACCTTGCTGACCACAGTGCTAAGCTCTACTAGATGACGTGGTTCCCTTGTGTTATACAACGTGCGATTCGTATCTGGCGAAAGAGGTAGATGGTACTTCCTCTCCACTGAACAACTTCCCGTTGGCCAAGGGGGTCTCCCAGGAAATCACATCTTGTTTTGTTTGGTAGTACACGCCGCTAGGCTGCCATCCTTTTCTGGCAAAGTTGCAACTGCGACATTGTGCCAAAGGCGGATCAGATGTGAGGAGTTTCCGCCTAAATTGCTTCGCTCTTGAGCTATTCCAGACGAATAGCGGGTTCTGCTGGAAAACGTTTCCTAGGACGTACTCATAGTTGTAACAGAAATAAGCGTCGCCGTTCGGCTGGACAAACATACCGTCCCATGACATGGGGCAGTCGCGCCAGTTCGAACTTGGTTCCAGCATGTAGTCGAAACCGACGATCTTGAGGGGGGACTCGCCTGCAATTCTACGATACTCTCCAATTTGCTGCTCAAACTGAGTGCGCTGGATCATCAGCGGCTTTTCAAAGTCTTGGTAGTCTGGCCTGGTAATGGGATCGACCATCAAATAGGTGAGTTCACTTGCGTGAGGCTCTAGCATCTTGATCAAGCCCGGTATCTGGGAGAAGTTCCTAGACGTTATCACAGCGTTTATGTGAATTGGCGGGTTGTCAAACCTGCCTAGGCCGAGTTCACGCTTGAACTGCAAGAGTCGCTCCAGATTTTCCATAACCCGATTCAAGTCGGCGCCGCCGCGCAGATAACGGAACGTCTCAGGATCTGAAGTGTCGATGCTGAACACCATATCGTCGACTCGGAGCAATGCGTCCAGTATGTTAAGATTTAACGGGATCATTCCGTTTGTGGTAAGAGACGTTGAATAGCCACCTTCATCCGACAGCCAGCGGACGATGTCGGGTGTTTGCGGATTCATGAGAGGTTCGCATAGTCCCATTATGCATACGCCGCTCACGTAGGGCATCCGATGCATCAGTTTCTTGACTCGCTCTACGGTCATTGAATCTCTTGGCGGCTGGAATGTCTCACGCATGCAGTAGACGCAGCGAATATTACAGAGATGGGTTACACAGAGGCCCACTTGCGTAGGGATCGCTCGCAAGCTATGTCTTCGATACAAGTAACGGCCAAAACGTGCCCAGGTTCTTCTTGTGAGCTTCAGTCTCGACAACTCCTCAATGGCTCGGGTGATCTCTTCTTGCGTTGAAGAAGATGTCTTCGCTTTTGCTTGCCCATCTTGGGTACCGGCGTTCGTAGTCCAATCCTAACTCCTCGCACCAGCGCCTAATTTCGCGCTCCCCAATCTCCCTATTAATAGAGGGAGACAGTGCATCGAAGCCTTCGTGAACACTGCCGTGATATAGGCCGAGTTTGATCCACATACTTATGATTCTCCGGCGGGTTGAGAAACCGAATGGTTTCAAGACCTCTCGCATTGCTCTGACTTGACGAGAACGAGGTCGACTGTACACGTAGCAATGAATGAGACCGCCGCTCCTCACGGCGTCGACAACGGATTTGAATGCTCTCTCAGGATCTGCAGTGTGATGAATGACGCCCCAGCACCAAACCAAGTCAAACTGGCCCGCCAGACCCGCATTAGATATCTCGAACAGGTTCATGACCCTTGCATTCAACCCCCATTTTCGAGCAAGTTCAATCGCGCTGGGGCTTGTGTCAATTCCGAGAACGTCACACCCTATCTTCTTCAGTCCATACGCCCAACGACCCTGACCGCAGCCTACATCCAGGGCCCTCTTGCCGGCAAGATCGGCTGGGGCGAGACCCAGTTCATCTACGATCATAGTGTCTACTTTCTCTCGCCATCCAGGAGCCCACAGTAAGATCGCCTGATCTCCTGGAGGTCCATCCTCTGCCAAGTGTCGCCATTGCCAATCGAAACTTGCGATCGTTTGTTCCTCTTGACGAGAGACAGGCTTGGTGGGCATCTCGTTTCGCATCCTTACGTCTAAGCTACCTTAGGTTCGAAGGGAACGAGCGGCACCCTCTTTGAGGTCAAGCACATGTTCACTGTGACCGGAGGGCCGCGGTAGTTATTCAAGGTCATGGGCTTCACATTAGGATCTTCGATGCGTGCAAAATCGTACATGCTTATGCGTCTGTCGCCAGACACGTGAATGTGCCCCTTCATCTTTGCACGCATGAGGTCTGTCACGGCTCTCGCTACTTGATCCGGGTATAGGTAGGTACCGTATCGGTCTACGAAGGCTGAAGGATGCTTCCACTTTCCTCGCCCTGCGAAGTTCGTGCGGATAATCAGAGCTTTAAGATCCGATGTCGAAGCTCTTTCAACGACCGAGTGCTCGGCCAAAAGTTTCGTCATTCCATAGAAGTTCTTTGGATAGGGGATGTCCTCCTCACTGTAGAATCGCGTAGGCTCGTCGCCAGGAAAAACACAGGCTGTGGAGACGTAAACAAAGTAACCGTCAGGCTTGTGCCTTGATAGGGCATCAAGGATGTTCCTAGTTCCGTTCACGTTGGTTTGATACGCTTGCCTCTGGTTCGTCTCGCATGTGCTGACGCTGGCCAAGGCAGCGCAATGGATTGCTGTCTCCACTTGGTTCGAAGTCACGTAGTCGAAAACGGTATCCCTTCTCGTCAAGTCCAGGTCTGAATGGCTAGGCGTCAGAGCTTCGGGCACGAGTCTGGCAAACTCTCTTCCAAGTGTTCCAGATGCGCCCGTTATGAGGAGCACTGGATTCCGGCCTCTTTCAGTAGCTGCCTTGTTTCCTGTACTTCGAGTTGTCTTGCGTTGAGGCTAGTGAACTCCTCTTTCATATTGCCATGATAGCCACCGTGGGGATGGACCACGAAGCAAGTCTCACGTTCCTCGGTTCTTCGTGTTTCTTCCTCGTTCAGAAGCACTTCTACTGTCTTCTCGCCGGGACGGATTCCAACGTTCTCTACGGGGTAGTTTTTCCCCGCAAGAGCTTCGACTAGGTCCAATACCATGCAGGCAGGGTTCTTAGGAATGAAGATCTCTCCTCCATGCATATTCGCGCTTGCATAGAATACTAGTTCGATCGCCTGTCTCAGAGTTAGTAGAAAACGGCTCATCTTTGGATCTGTGATCGGAAGAGGTCTTCTTTGTGCAATCAGGTCTCTGAAGTAAGGAACCACGGAGCCCCTAGACCCGAGCACGTTACCATACCTTACGACGCTGAACAGCGTCTTCGAAGAAGGTTTCGGATCCAACCAGATCTTCTCGGCAAGAGCCTTTGTCATTCCATATGTGTTTACGGGCTTCACCGCTTTGTCGGTGCTAACGAAGATAGCCTTCTCGACTCCGTTCTTTGCGCATGCTTCCTTCACGTTTAGGGTTCCCTGAATATTGGTCTTCAACGTTTCAAGTGGGAATTGTTCACAGGTTGGCATGATCTTGAGGGCGGCTGCATGATACACGTAGTCTGATTTGATGCACTCGCTCACGCGGTCAAGATCTCGAACATCGCCAATCACGAATCTAAGTCGTGGGTCAGAGATGGCTCGTTGCATGTCAAGTTGTTTCTCCTCGTCTCTGGAGAACACTATGACCTCTTTTGCTTGATATTTCAGAAGTTCAGGGACAATTGTGCGACCGAAGCTGCCTGTTCCGCCTATGACAACAATGGATCTTCCTTTCAGGAGGTCAGCTATCTGCATCGAAATTACCTCATGAGACTCTCATAGAGCTCAAGGCATCGTCTCGCCACTCTGGTCGAATCATGGATGTCAACCGCATACTCTCTAGCCCTTGCTCCTAATGCCTTACGCGATGTCTCGTCCTCAGCCAAGGAGACGATGGCTGCCGGCACATCGGTGCGGTCCACGCTTGTGAATGGGCAATCTGGAACAAAGGCCTTCTCGTCCTCTCCGATCTGTGTGATAACCGGGATGCCCATGGCCGCCGCTTCGACAGCGGCGAAACCGTAGAAATCTTGTCCGACGCGATCTACCCAGACATCGATCTTACCGTAGTAACCAGTCATATGTTCATGCTGTATGATGTTGAGTAGAGGAAGTGCTTCAGCCTTCGTTGTCAATTTATCCAGTGCACTGTCGATCTCGCGGCTCGGAATAAACTTCTGCTTCGATGGATCGAGCGATTGGGCACAGTATCCGATTCGGAAGTTGTTGTGAGGGACCATCTTCTCGGGGGAAAATACGTCTGTGTCAACAGGAATTGGAAGCCAAGTCGCATTGGGCACTGCTTTGAGGATGCTGGGTAGAGACACAAATGACGGAACATTAGCCGGGTACAACGAACCAGTCGTTTTCGGATCATGATAGTGTTGGATCAGTTTTCCTCGCCAATGAACAATAACATTCTCTGGAAGTCTCAGGGAATCATGGCTGTGAAGGATATCAAAGTCGTAGTATCTCTTCCATTCAGAGCGACGACGGATTTCTCTCCACGTCCTGAACCGGTGACGGTGGAAAAGAAAATCTTCCTTGAAACCGAACGGATGTGGGGCAGAAGACAGTACTCGGCTTTCTACTCCTATTCTTTGCAGACTCCTGCTGATGATTACTCCCACGCCGTTGTGCTCATAGTGCAGTACTTTCAATCCAGCTCATCTTGTCGAGTGATTCAGTCCACTTCTAATTCGCGGGAAGCCCCAACTGCCAAACAATTCATTCACGATGTCCACCACACTCGGATTCAGTTGTTGCCCGGTCGTGCAGACTCCTGCAGTCTTCGAGCCTGAGGAAGCTCGTGTTTGCGCCCTGAGCTGCGCGTAAATGCTTATAAGGAATCGGTTGTGCTTCGCTGATTCAGTTAGGTCTACAGTGGAAGACTGCTGTTAGCCGTAACGTGAATGCGTGTAGGCCAACACTCCTTTTCCCTGTCCTAGCATAGAACGACTGTGACGTGAGGTGAATCTGTTGAGTTCCGAGGAAAGATCCGGTGGCAGGTCCTTCAACAAGCCAGTTGAAGAGGGCAAAGAGTACGAGGTTGACATCAAGGAGACCAGCCGCAGAGGCGACGGTGTTGCCCGCGTGGAAGGTTTCGTCATCTTCGTCCCCGAGACCAAACCTGGTGAGCACGTCAAAGTGCGTATTACCCAAGTTGGTCCCAGATTTGCAACCGGCGAGGTCGTCAAGTAGACGCCTCCTACAATAACCACCGATCGTTTCGGTGCTGCAATACTCCTCTGTTTTTCTCCTAACCAATCATGTTCAGACTGGTCACGATGACGAAGGGAGCGGCAGGCCTGCGCAGCCGACCTTGCCCCTTACTCGCCTGTTGAAGTTGGGGCAAGTAAAGCACTCAACAAAGGAAACTCTCTTCGCCTTGACCGGGCAATCGACAGCTTCTTTCTTCATCTTCGCTAGGGCTTTCCCTTTCACTGCGCCCTTGATCGCTTCAAGGCTCTCTTTGGATGCTGGAATCGCCTTCGGGGCCTCAACAACATCAACTGAGTACTTGTCTTCCGCGATTTCGCTCAAGCTCGATCACTCAGGTCTTCAATGTGCGGTTCAGACTAGAGAGGCGTCAGAATGAGTAGGGTCTTAAATGACTTCCGATCGTTCCTGCGCGGCCATCTCGATACTTCAGAGCGCTCCTCGGAAAAGGTCTCGGCCTCTATGTATGGTCAGTCTGGGGCGGGCATTGCGTTTGTTTACCCTAATTCTATTGGTGCCCTTAATGATAGCTGCCGGGACTCCTTCTGCACCTTGGCCCATCACGAGCTCCCCGGCACAGGCAAGCTCGTCGACGATCGACACAAACTTGAACTTCAACATGTTGCCAAACAGATCCTTGACTCCGCGGTAATCAACGAACGGATCAAGTCCGCTCGCACCGATCGCGAATTCGCTCTGTCCAGCTCTGAAGGGCCTACTGTATGTGTCAGTAATGATTACCTGCACGCGTTTTCCGGTTTGCTTCAGTATTCGTTTCGCGATATTCGCTGCTGACAGATTCGGGTTCTCCGGCAGGAGACAGTACGCGTCGGGGCCTTCCACGTTGGATTTGTCAATGCCAGCGTTCAAGCAGACGATCCCGCGCTTAGTCTCAACAAGAAGTATCCCAGGCTTGACCTTGATGACCCGACGCGACTCGTTGAGGGTCAACTGAACAAGCCGGGGGTCCTTGAAACATTTTCGGGCGATCTTGACTGCACGAGCAGATGGTTTAACCCCGGAGAGCTGTACGATCTGACCTTCCGATTTCGAGATGATCTTGTGACCAATGACGAGGACATCGCCATCCGCAATTCGAATGCGAAGGTGTCTCGCTCTCTCTAGCACCAGTTCGGCGATGTCATTCCCTGGCTTCACAAGCGGAAAACCCTTCAGCCCGAGAATTCTCACCTCGCCTCTCATTCTTCATCACGGGTTGCGCTCAGATCTTCTCGAATCATATTCTCCATATAGATAAGGTACTTTGGCGACTGTATCGAACCGGGCGGGTCGTGGTTTCTGGCAGTCGGCGCTTGCAGAGTCGCTGCATGTTCAAGTGTTCCGGATTTCGCGCCGAAGGGGGCTCAGTCACATGCTTGATCCAAGAAGAGCTTTTATGTGACTAGATCAGTGGAACGTCGAACTTTCACGAACAAGGTGTGCGCACAGCTTTGGCACTGCCATTCGAGACATTAGCGCTTTGGAGCATTCTCTCAATCGCGATAGCGGCATTGGTTTACGCAATGCTGCTCGCCCGTCAGATTCTACGTGAGGATTCCGGTTCCGGCAAGATGAGAGAAGTTTGGGAAGCCATACTGAGAGGCGCGAACGCCTACTTGAAGACGCAGCTGAAGTCGATCGTGCCTTTCATAGCTTTGTTGGTTGTCGTACTCTATCTGACCTCGGCTCTTGTCGGAGGGCCGTTCAACATCTCCATCGGCAGAGCCGGCGCCTTCTTGATGGGTTCCGTCTTTTCAGCCTCAGTCGGGTACTTGGGCATGAACATGGCTGTCAGAGGGAACGTTCGGGTTGCATCAGCGGCAAGGCGTGGCTTCCGGGACGCTCTCAGGATCGCCTACAGGTCTGGCACGATAACGGGCATGTTGACAGACGGACTTGGCCTTTTCGGGGGAACGATAATCTTCATGATCTACCGACAATCGGCTCCGCAAGTTCTTCTTGGATTCGGATTTGGAGGCACCCTGCTGGCGCTCTTCATGCGAGTTGGCGGAGGCATATACACTAAAGCAGCTGACGTCGGGGCGGATCTCGTCGGGAAGGTTGAGAAGAACATCCCTGAAGATGACCCTAGGAATGCAGCTGTTGTGGCCGATCTAGTTGGCGACAATGTTGGTGATTGCGCTGGAATGGCTGCTGACATATTCGAATCCTATGAGGTCACGATCGTGTCATGCATGATTCTGGGGCTCGCCCTCACACCATTCGACATCAAATGGATACTGTTCCCACTGCTTGTCCGTGGTATCGGAGTCGTCAGCACGATAATAGGAACCTACGCGGTCTCCTATTGGCCTGAGAGGTTCACTAAAGGTGACGCCTTCAAGGCAATGGATCTTTCTTACGATCTCTCCGCTGCGATCTCAATCGCGAGCTTCTTCGTCTTGGCCGAGTTCTACGTTCACGACTATCGAGTCTTCCTTGCAACGACAGTAGGGATTCTGCTCGCGATATGTTTCAATAAGATAACCGATCACTTCACGAATCCGAGAAAAAGTCCAATCGACCGACTGGCGAAGTCATCTCAGACAGGAGCCGCGACCGAGATCCTCGAAGGATTAGCGCTTGGATTCGAAACAACTGTCTGGGCTCTTCTGGTGATTGCAGTAGCTATCGTGGCGTCGATTCTCTTCTTCGCAGGCTCCGCGCAATTTGCAATATACGGGGTCGCACTTGCAGGAATCGGTATGCTCACGTTGACAGGCAATAATGTCTCAATGGACACATTCGGCCCGATCGTGGATAATGCTAATGGAATCGCAGAGATGGCGCACTTGGAGCCTGAAGCCCGCCAGACACTGGCCCACCTCGACGCCGCCGGCAACACAACCAAGGCAGTCACAAAAGCGATTGCAATAGCCTCAGCAGTATTGGCGGCGGTCTCGCTCTTCGGCGCCTACACAGAAACCACCGGCCTCCAGAAGATCGGTCTGAACATAGCTGACCCACTAGTCCTCGTTGGCCTGCTCGTTGGAGGCGCTCTCCCGTTCCTATTCAGCTCGATCTCGCTTCGAGCGGTCGGACGTGCGGCTTCCCTGATAGTGGAGGAAGTTCGTTCCCAGTTCAAGATTCCTGGCGTGTTCGAGGGAAAGAAGCCTCCGGACTACGCGAAGGTTGTGAGCATATGCACATCCGCGGCTCAGCGTGAGCTCTCCAGCCTAGCGCTGCTGGCCATCCTGACGCCGATCGCGCTTGGCTTCTTGTTGAAAGAAGCAGCCCTCGGCGGCTTTCTCGCAGGGATCATAGTCACAGGGCAACTGCTTGCAGTCTTCATGGCAACTTCTGGAGGAGCTTGGGACAACGCGAAGAAGAAAATCGAGGACGGGTTCTACGGTGGGAAGGGTTCCGAGGAGCACAAAGCTGCCGTGACATGTGACACCGTCGGTGACCCACTGAAGGACACTTCGGGACCAGCATTGAATCCCATGATCAAGGTGATCAACTTGATTTCACTGCTGTTCGCGCCGATCATTCTGGAGTTGAAGGGCGAACCTTTGATCACGGGGGCCTTCTCAGCGATACTGCTCGCAATAGTTGCAATTGTTGTATGGCACAGCAAACGCGAACGACCGTTGACGCAGGAACAGAGCGATACGCCCTCAAACTCGCAGAGAGCATGACTGAGCAAGATCAACTTGCGAGAAGTTTCCCTCCGAATCGCTTGATCAAGCCTTTAATCCTACCCATGAACCGTGTCTACCAGTGATCTAGATGAGCGAGGAGAAAGAGCAATCTCCGACCGGCATACTGTATCAGTGCATCAGCTGCGGTGAGAAGCTCACCCTAGATCAGCTAGCCATGACTCCTGAGATAAAATGCCCCTTCTGCGGCTACAGAGTCCTCAAGAAAACAAGACCGCCAGTTGTGAAGCGAGTCAAGGCAAGATAGTGACGACACGTGCCTCACCGTCCGTAGAGGGATATTTGTTCCCTCTTGATGACTAGTGCTCTTGGAACAATTTCGTATCCACGAAGGTTCGAACATGGGCGGCCCTATACGGGGGGAGTCTAGATCGCTCAGGCCTCGGCAGGAAGCCTCAGGCAGTTTCACCACGGAAGAAGGAGAGGTCCAATACCCTGTTGATTTGAGATGGATATGTGTCCGATGCACGAAGTCGTGCTGCGATCTTCCAGGGCGCACAAGGAACATACTACTCGCGCAAAGTGACATCAAACGGATCACAGATTCCAAGAAACTTACGGCTAAGGAATTCAGTGTATCCTCAAGAGGCTCATTTCCATACATTAGGAAAATGAGAAAACTCGGTGGAAGATGCGTTTTTCTTAAAGACTCAAGATGTTCCATTTATAGAGCACGACCTCTGATCTGCAGATTCTATCCATTCTCCCTCCACCCCGCAAGGAACAATATGTTTGAGATCGGATTCGACCTGAGTTGCTCAGGAATGGGCAAGGGGCCGTACCGAAGCGAGAGATTCTATCGCGATCTCGTAGAGCTTGCCAACAAAGAATTGAGGTCATGGTAGGATCCAACGAATTGTCTCCATAGGCCACGTGAGAACCGTAGGAATTGCACTAGGCTTAAGTCTCATCAGAAATCAGAGATGCAGACAACGGTCAAAACGGTGACACAGGCACTTGGCGAAGCCGGACAAGTACGAAATGGTTGCTGATCTCGCAAGGAGGAGGGGTTACTTCTGGCCCTCTTTTGAGATTTATGGCGGGGTGAGCGGATTCCTCGACCTAGGTCCGCTCGGAACGGCCATGAAGAGGCGAATC
>Ga0187878_1002125_pt1 | contig 18043 bp, 15 predicted proteins | sample June2016WEW_17_1_FD_132979 | JGI IMG/M metagenome (GOLD analysis project Ga0187878, IMG submission 132979) | Peatland microbial communities from SPRUCE experiment site at the Marcell Experimental Forest, Minnesota, USA - June2016WEW_17_150 | ecosystem: Environmental > Terrestrial > Soil >...
GGGCGCTTCTCGGTGGCCTTCTCGATCTCTTCGGCGACCAGGCTCGCTATCATGTTCACTGTTGTGGTCTCGCAGCCGATGTTGAAGGCTTCATTAAGTATGCCTTCCGTAGTTACGCTGAGTGCAATAGCTCTGCATACATCCTCGACGTGGACGAAGTCACGTGTGCTCTTGCCGTCCCCGTATACTGTGAGTGGTCTATCTTCTAGGCCGAGTGCAACGAACTTCGGGATGACTCCTGTCCAGCTAGTGTAGAGTCCGACGCCGTAGACGTTCCCGAATCTCAGGTTAATTGTCTCGGCTCCAGAGTTTTGATGATGAGCTTCGACAAGTTTCTCTCCAGCGAGTTTCGTTACTCCGTAGAGATTAAGGGGACGTTGAGCGTGCCTTTCTGTGACTGGTAGGCTAGAAGGAATACCATAGATAGCTGCACTGCTGCAGAAGACGATCCTACGAACCCCAGTTTTCTCTGCGGCTCCAAGTACACGGTGGGTGCCATAGACGTTTACAGAGACTGCCTCCTCGGGGTTATCGTTGCAGACATCGAGATCAGAGAGGGCAGCCATGTGGACCACAGCGTCCGCTCCAGAGAAGAGATCATCGAGATCCTCGATGTTTCTTATGTCTCCCTCGATCAACGTAAGATTCTTAGCGTTCAGGCGACGGAGATAACTATAATCTCCTTTAGCTTGATTGTCCAATGAAGCGACGCTGTGTCCCTCGGTGATTAGGTTCTTAATCAGTGTGGAGCCGATGTAGCCCGCTCCCCCTGTGACAGCTATATGCATCTCGATTCAGGGGTTAGTAGTCGTCTTGGGTTAAAATGGGTTAGCCCTTCCTTCCCTATCCTTATATCCATCCCTAAACCCTCGCTTCTCAGTGATTGGCATGATCTACTGCCCCCAGTGTGGTAAGGAGCTACCCGACGACGCTGCTTTCTGCGATAGGTGCGGGCACAAGATGAGTGAACCCGTCTCCCCATTCGAGGGTAGGTGGGCGCACAGGACTGAGAGACATATGAGACATATCGAGCGCTTGGAGAGGCTCGATCGCGGCCCAGATTACCTGGATGGCGTCGGGTTCGGTGTTTTCCTCGTAGCGATCGCCTGGGTGTACCTCCAGTATCCCTGGGTCTGGGATGAGATAACGGCGTGGTTCCGTGACTGGGTTAACGGCCCGACTATGCTGCCCATGATCCTGACTGGACCGATATTCCTCTTCTTCATGATAATGGGCACCTGGGGAATCCTCGAGGGTGCGCTCAGGATGGTGGCGGGGCGCGTGACGAGAGGGATCGGAAACATCGTTGGAGCGATGGGCAGCTTCGCAATAGCCTATATGATTCAGTTTTACGGGCAAAGCATCATAAGTGGGTCCACCCTGCTGCCCGGTTTTATTATAATAATAGGCGCTATGATCGTTCTCACTGCAGTCGTCAACTCATTCGCCTGGTCATCCACTCGAAGGGATTAAAAACGCGATGAGTCATGGGAGAAGTATGCTCACCCAGCAGATTCTCGGGCCCGTATACCTTATTGATTCCCCCTATTGGGGTTCTCAAGGGGTCCTGGGGACATACGTCGTGAAGGGAGGGGAGCCCATGCTCATTGATCCGGGGCCTACGAGCCAAGTTTCTGGTGCCCTTGAGGGGCTGAGGGAGCTGGGTATAAGGCAGCTCCGCTATGTGGGGTTGACGCATATACACCTCGACCACGGGGGCGGCGCTTGGAAGGTGATCGAGGCTCATCCTGAAGCGGACGTTTATGCTCACCCGAAGGCGGTGGAGCACCTCGTTGATCCGAGTCGCCTCGCAGCGTCAGCTAAGCAGTTCTTCGGTCCCGCCTATGAGCGGTATGGGGAGGTTCGCGGACTCAACCCTATGAAGATTCAGGAGTCGCAGGATGGTGAGGTTCTCGATCTGCAGGGGGCGACACTAAAGGTGATATGGACTCCAGGGCATGCGAGCCATGGGCAGAGCTTCTGGGAGCCGGACTATCGGATCATCATCCTCGGGGACTGCGGTGGCAGTTTTAGCAGGAGGAGTGGGAGCATCTTTCCTATCACTCCTCCCCCCTTTAACCTTGAGAGGGCATTAGAGACTTTAGATAAACTCATTGCTCTCCGCCCTGAAATAATCTGCTACAGCCACTTCGGCTACTCTTACGACGCTGTTAAGAAACTCGTCTTCTATAGGGGGGAGCTCCAGACGTGGGGAGAGGTCGTTGGGAGAGGTGTGAAGGAGGGACTCGACCTCAACGGTATCTGGGAGTTGCTTAAGGAGCAGGACCCTATTCTCCGCCTCTCCCTCGACGAGGATGGTAATAGGCGTACGACGGCGATCCCTAACATAATTGGCCTTGTAGAATACACAAAGTGGAAGCTAAAGGAAGAGGTCGCCAAGTCTTCATAGGTACCGTACGCGAGAGAGCATACAAGTTATCAAATAATTGTACCCTTTCACAATATGTGTGATAAAACGATAAACCAGATGCGCACGCTTGTGTCTTGGGGTTGACATCTCTATAGATTAGCCTGCACATGAATACATCATGCTACGTCTTCATCTATGGACTCATTGAAATCGTTAACATCAACGGCATCACTATGGACATCATTGGCACAACTGTCATTCACCGTCACATCCTTGCTTCGTAGCAGTTCCTTGATTTTAACGTAACGCACAATCACCGTCATGTCCTGCTGGTGTCTGCTGCTCGTTTGCTGGTGCTTGTTGCTCTGTTTGCTGCTCCTCCGCAGGTGTCCCCTGCTCGGTGTGGTTTGCTTGTACAGTATGGCTCTGAGCAGCAGTATGCCTTCAGCAATATTCTTCTCCCAGTTTCCCAATACACGCGCGCCTAAGAGGGTCTCCTTCACACCTTTCCTCGCCTGTATTACACTCCTTCACGACTCTCCTCGCTTGTATTACACTTGGCTTCTTCTCAGGCGTGAATCCCCCAGACCCCATCCTCTCTGGGGGACCAATGACCTCTACCTCGGTCGTGGCTTAGACCACCGGTGGGGAGACGCTCTGCTGTAATACGTTTAGCCTTGCGGCTGCAGGTGTCCGCTGCTGCTCCGCTGCTCGTTCGCTGTGTCTGCAGCTCTGTTTGCTGCTCTGTTCGCTGCTCTTCCGCAGGTGCTCTCTGCTGCCTGCTGCTGCCTGCTACTGCTTACTGCTGCTGCTTACCGCTGCTGTTACTGCTGCCGCTGCATGCGCTGGTCAGAGCTATACTGTACAAGCAAACCACATCGAGCAGCAAGCACCAGCAAGCACCAGCAAACACCAGCGAGCAGCAGGCAGCAGCAGTAAGCAGTAGCGTCATCATCTGCAGCAGCCGCTGCCAGAGTTGAGCCGTCGCCTGGGGCTGCTGCTCTTGTGACTCCCTGCTCCGCAGCAGCTCCCAGTTACCAACATCACTCCCTAGCGCACGCGCTCAACAGTATGAGCAACGTAGCTCGACAGGGCTGTCATCTTAATTGGTGAGGAGCCAGGTATTATAGAGAAGGATGATGCGTAGTATGGTGTCTGTTATCAGTCACTGGATCAATGGATGCGCAGTCGAGGTTCCACCAGAGAATACCGGGCCAGTCTTCAACCCGGCTACCGGGGAAGTCATCGCGCGGGTTCCAAGGGGAAGCGCACTCGAGATCGAGGCCGCCGTCGCCGCCGCACGTAAGGCTTTTCCCCTCTGGCGAGACACCCCGCTCATCGCTCGTAGTGCGATCTTCTTCGCCTATAGAGAACTCTGCTGGAAACACAGGGATGAGATGGCGCGGCTCATCACGCGTGATCATGGTAAGACATACCCCGACGCGTTCGCCGAGGTAACTCGCGGCCTGGAAACAGTGGAATTTGCCTGCGGGTTGCCCGTTCACCTCACCGGAATGAATACGCCGAACATATCAACGAATGTGGACGCTCACACTCTGCGTCAGCCCCTCGGCGTAGCCGTCGGTATCACGCCATTTAACTTCCCAGCGATGGTACCCATGTGGATCTACCCCATCGCCCTCATGTGCGGCAACACATTCATCTGGAAGCCCTCCTCACATACGCCAGGTGCAACACAGCTCCAGGCAGAGCTTTGGAAAGAAGCTGGGCTACCCGATGGCGTCTTCAACGTCGTTTACGGCGGACGTGAGGCTGTGGATGCGATCATCGAACACCCCGGCGTCGACGCAATACAGTTCGTCGGTTCCACAGCAGTGGGTCGAATTGTCCATGAACACGGCATCAAAGCCGGAAAGCGTGTCGGATGCTACACTAGCGCGAAAAACGCGATGATCGTCCTCCCAGACGCAGACATGGAACTTGCAGCGGACTCCGCAATCGCCTCTGGGTATGGTTCAGCGGGAGAGCGCTGTATGGCTCAGGCACTCGTAATAGCTGTTGGCGATTCCGGCGACCGGCTGAGGCCGCTAATGGAGGAGCGTATCAACAAACTAAAGATCGGCCCTGGAACCGAGCCCGACATTGATATGGGTCCGATTTACTCAGCGGAGCACCGCGAGTCGATAATCAAATGGATCGACAAGGGAGTCGCCGAGGGGGCAAAGCTTGTTGTCGATGGCCGCTCGTTCCACCACACCACGAATCCTGGCGGATTCTTCCTAGGCGCCACGCTGTTCGACTATGTTACTCCAGAGATGACAATCTACCAGGAGGAGATCTTCGGGCCAGTGCTTGGAATCGTGCGATGCGCCACTTACGACGAGGCGATAGCCATGATCAACAGCCACAAGTACGGTAACGGGACAGCGATCTTCACCGCGAACGGCGGCGCAGCCCGACGCTTTGAACTCGAGGTAGACGTCCCGATGATCGGAATCAATGTACCGATCCCTGTACCCGCAGGTTACCTATCGTTTGGCGGCACGAAGGCCTCCGCCTTCGCCGACCTACAGATGCGCGGCGAGGACTCGATACGCTTCTTCACGAAGCAGAAAGAGGTCACAGTGCGCTGGCCCAAGCCTGGTAAGCAGGGGCCCCTCAGTTTGGTCTTCCCCAGCAACAGCTGAATCCCACCTTGGCGCGTGCAAGTGTGAATTAGGGGCCAAGCATGCGAAGCCGGATGAAAACGATCATTTCCTCTCATACACTATTTTTCCGCTCACGATCGTGGCGTCGACTGGTATGTCCTTGATCTCCTCATCGGGGACAGTGAGGATGTCCCTGCCGAGGACTACGAAGTCGGCGAGCTTGCCCTCCTCTATGCTACCAAGGCGGTCCTCGTCGAAGCTCTGGTAAGCGGAGTTAATTGTGTAGAGCCTCAGAGCCTCCATGACGGTGATGCGTTGACTCCTGCCGATTGGTTTCCCCGCCTTTGTCATTCTATTCACCATCGCGTGGATAGCCATCAGCGGCGGGAAGGGAGCGCACGGATGATCGCTGTGTGCTGCAAGTTTTATCCCCTCATCTAGAAAGGTGCGCGCTGCGAACATCCTCTCGAGTCTCTCATCTCCGAACGGAACTAGAAGCTTATCCCCATGATAGTATGGGTAGGGACCAAAAATCGTCGGGAGAATGCCTAGCTTTTTGATCTTCGCCACAAGCTCCTTTGTGATGACAGTGCAATGTATATCCCTGTTCCTCGGGTCCTCGCGAGGATACTTGGCCTGCAGCTTCTCCATGATGTCTAGATACATGGCAATCGCACGGTCTCCATTGGCATGACAACTGAGCCTATACCCCGCAGCGTACGCCTTCCCAAGTATATCCTCTGCGATCTCCCGAGTCGTAGACATGACCCCATAGAATCCCGGCTTATCACAGTAGGGCTCCGTTACAGCCGCGGTTCGCGCTGATATGGCTCCGTCGAAGAAGAATTTGAGCCCACAGAGCCTCAGCATGTCATCGCCGAACATCTGGTGGATGCCCGTAGCATTTAATTCGGGAAAAAGGTCGATATTGGCGTCCATCCTCATCCTGATGGGTAGTTCTCCCTTCGTGTTGAGATCGATGAGTGCCCTAATCTGGTGCTTGTCGACGAGGTCATAAACGCAGGTGAGGCCGACAGATGCACAGTCCCCTAGTATCGATTTAGCTCCCAATGAACTCTGCTCCGCTGTTGGTTCCTGGGCTTCACGGGGAATGATGAGGTCAATGGCCTTCTCGTGGGCTCCCCCAGTTATCTCTCCCTCCGCGTCCCTGTCAAACCTACCGCCAACTGGATCCGGAGTCTCCTTTGTAACGCCTGCCATCTCGTATGCCTTGCTGTTCAGGATTGAGAAGTGGCCACCTACCGTAGAGATGCTTATTGGGTGATGTTTACTGGCAACATCCAACTCCCATCTTGTGGGGTGTCTCTTCTCAGCGAGCTTTGAGTCGTCCTCCTGGTACCCGAATATCCAGGCACCATCAGGTGTCTTCTTAGCGCGATCGGCGAGTCTCTCCTGTATGTCCTTAATCGATCTGACTCCCACCTCCTGGCTCAGATCGACGAAACGTAATCTACCAGCGCCTTCATCCGCCATATGACTGTGTGAGTCCATCAAGCCAGGGATAACGACCCGCCCCTTCAGCTCTATGACCTTCGTGGAGGGCCCAATCCAGGCCTTCAAGTCCCCGTCCTTCCCCAAAGCTATTATCTTGCCATACTTGACGGCGACGGCCTGAGCTGTCGATTCCACCTCGTCCATCGTTATTATCTTCCCACCTTTAAGCAAAAGATCGGCGTACATCACAGAACCAGAGAAGAACTCCACTTAGGATCTATAAATCGTGGTCGCCAAAGTGCTGCACCCCCAAAAGACGTGTGCATGATTACCTGGAGCCTTTTCTGCCGCCCCCTTCTCGAGTTGGGTCTTGGGGATAAGCAATAAGTTCCCGCCCATCATACCCATAACTATGCACGAGAAACTCGCAGCCAAGATAGAGGAATTCAAGGCGATGGGAATCCAATTCACCCTCGACGGATTCGCAGTAGCCGATTTTCTAACTCAGCTGGATGCATTCACAGACATCAGGTACATCGAATTCAAGGGCTCTCGCCTCTCCATCTGGCTGGGGGAGCTTAAAGGCACGACCAAGGACTGGGCCGCAATGATACCTTTAGCCAGCATCCTCGGCACGATCACAGCTTGCGCTGAGGACACACCCGAGGGCTATAAGCTCTGGTTCGAGTGGATGCTCCCGAAGGACATCCACTACGAGAAACAGATCTAAAGAAATAAACATAGAAAGGATCAAAATGTGTTCTTTTCGTTAAATAAAACTCTAAAGCGATTTATGATTCACCTAAGAAAGAAAAAGCATACATTAAGCAATATTTCTGCAATAAATAGATGGAATAGGGCGAAAGCATTAACCTAACATTTTTATGGATTCGAGACGCCTCCCATATCGGTGCCACAGGTGTCCGGTGACCATAAAATTTAGCCGAAACACTCAAGACACCAGCAGTATCAAGATTCTAGACCCAACTGAGGACCAGAGATGACCTTCCAACCAATAGACAGCAAAGTCGACGTCGCCTCACTGGAGCGCGAAATACAGAAGCTTTGGAGAGAGACCCACACCTTCGAGAGGAAGCGCAGCCTGAACGAGGGTAAACCCAAATGGAGCTTCATAGACGGCCCGATAACTGCCAACAACCCCATGGGCGTCCACCATGCCTGGGGTCGCACCTACAAGGATCTCTGGCAGCGCTATTGGTCGATGCGTGGACGCGATGTTCGCTACCAGAACGGCTTCGACTGCCAGGGACTGTGGGTCGAGGTAGAGGTCGAGAAGGAGCTCGGATTCGAGACGAAGCGCGATATAGAGGCCTATGGCATCGCAGAGTTCGTAAAGAAGTGCATACAGAGGGTACTAAACTACTCAGCAATACAGACCGAGCAGAGCATACGTTTAGGCTATTGGTGCGACTGGAACGACCCCGAGGAGCTACGAAAGCTCGCAAAGGCGATGGAGAACCCCATGCAGCAGACCACCTACATTGGCTCCCACGGCCCTGTCATAGGCACAGCTGAGTACATAGTCGGTCAACTAGGAATGCCACAGGTCGGCGGAAGCTACTATACTCTAAGCGACGAGAATAACTACATGATCTGGACAGCCCTGAAAAGCTGCCATGAGAGGGGCTGGATATACAAGGGCCAGGACTCGATGCCGTGGTGCCCCCGCTGCAGCACAGGCATCAGTCAGCACGAGATAGTCACGGAGGGCTACAAGGAGATCACGCACACAACAGTCTATGTCCGATTTCCCCTCAAGGAAAGGGAAGGTAGTCTCCTCATCTGGACAACCACCCCTTGGACTCTGACAAGCAACGTCGCTGTCGCCGCCCACCCGGAACTAACCTACGTCAAGGTCAAACACGGCGACGAGATACTTTACCTTAGCAAGGGAACACTGACCAGCGTATTCACACAGAAGGGCAGCTACAAAGTCCTGGAGGAACTCAAAGGAAAGGCTATGGACGGATGGCGGTACTCTGCACCGTACGACGACATGGAGATACCCAAGAAGCTGTTTGTACCCGAGGCTCACCGCGTCATAATGTGGGATGCCGTTGGCGAAACGGAGGGAACTGGGCTGGTCCACATCGCGCCAGGAGCTGGTAAGGAGGACTTCGAGCTCGGCAAACTCAACAAGCTACCTGTCCCCGCTCCCCTCGACGAGTTTGGAGTTATAATTCAGGGCTTCGGATGGCTCACGGGAACGCACGTCTACAACTCAGCCGAGCCTATCTTCGACGACCTGAAGTCACGAGGTTTTCTCCTCCGAACCCAGAAGATCACTCACCGATATCCAACATGTTGGCGTTGTGGCTCCGAGCTCGTCTTCCGCCTCGTCAACGAGTGGTTCATCAACATGGGTGAGAAATTCGAAAAACCCTACGAGGAGGTCACAAATAGTGAAAAGGACCATAACTTGCGTTACCAGATAATGGACTCCGCAAGCGACGTTCATTGGATACCAGACTTCGGTCTTAAACGTGAACTTGATTGGCTCCAAAACATGGATGATTGGATGATAAGCAAGAAGCGCTACTGGGGTCTCGCTCTACCAATCTGGCAATGTAGTTGTGGTTGGTTCACGGTTATTGGAGATAAGGAGGAGCTCAAGAGCAAATCTACCTCCGGCTGGGACAAGTTCGAGGGACACAGTCCTCATCGACCTTACATAGACTCCGTCAAGATAAGATGTGAAAGATGTGGAAACGAGGCCAGCAGGATACCCGAAGTCGGTAACCCGTGGCTCGACGCTGGGATAGTTGGTTACAGTACCCTCAGGTACCGTAGCGACCACACTTACTGGGAGAAATGGTTTCCAGCCGACTTTATCACCGAGTCCTTCCCTGGACAGTTCCGCAACTGGTTCTACGCTATGCTCGCAGAAAGTACCATCCTAGAGCGAAGAACCCCTTACAAAGTCTGCCTAGGTCACGGTAATGTACTCGCTGAGGATGGACAGGAGATGCATAAGAGTTGGGGCAACGCCATCTGGTTCGACGAAGCAGCCGAAACAATGGGCGCCGACGTGATGAGATGGATATATTGTGCAGCCAAACCGGAGAACGACGTATTATTTGGCTACACAAAAGCAAACGAGGTGAAGAGAATGTATTTTATGACGCTCCTCAATGTCTACAACTTCTTCACAATCTACGCCAACCTCGATAAGTGGACGCCGGACCAGCAGCCAAGGAACCTGCAGCAACTTGACAGGTGGGTCCTTTCAAGGCTAAACACTCTTATCAGAAACATTACCACATATCTTGAAAACTACGACGCATTAACTCCGACTCAAGAACTGGAGCACTTCGTGGATGCTCTCTCAAAATGGTACGTCCGAAGGAGCAGACGTCGTTTTTGGAAGACCGAGGCTGATGATGAGAAGAAAGGAGCATACGCGACCCTCTATAAGTGCTTAAAGACGGTCACTCTCTTAATGGCGCCATTCACGCCACACGTTTCGGAAGCAATATACCAACGCCTCGTGAGGCCCGTGGAGACAGGTGGCCTCGAAAGTGTCCACCTCAACGACTGGCCGAGTGTTGATGAATCTATGATTGATGAGGGACTAATGACAGAGATGGATCTTGCAATGAGCGCAAGCAGCCTTGGACGTGCTGCAAGGGCGAAGAGCCAGATAAAGCTTCGCCAGCCTCTAAGCGAAGCAATAGTAGTCGTCTCCAAGGAACAGTTACAGATCGTCAAGAAAGTGAGTTCACTCATACGCGAGGAACTCAATGTTAAAGAGGTTAAAGTGACGAGTGAGCGAGACATCCTGCAGAGCTACGTAGCCAAGCCAGTGCCACGACTACTAGGAAGAAAACACGGCAGAAACTTCACAGTGGTAGCAGAAGCAATTAAGACTATGACACCTGAACAAACAGAGGCACTAGCAGCCAATAAATCGGTATTAGTAAACGTCAACGGCAATCTTACAGAGGTTCTCCCAGAAGAGGTTGAGCTTGAGTCAAAGCCAGTCGAAGGTTACTCCATAATGGAGGAGGCTGGGCTTCTTATCGGCATCAATACAGCTATAGACCAGTCCCTTAGCAGCGAAGGCCTGGCCCGTGATATAGTCCGACGCATTCAGTCACTCCGTAAGGAGGCAAACTATGATATTAACGACCACATTGAGACCTATTACCGCGGTGACCCTGAGATAATCGATGTCTTCCAAGAAGAGGCTGAATATATTAAGACCGAGACCCTCTCAGACACATTTCAAGAGGGCATACCACCTAAGAACGCAAAATCTGGCTCATACGAGATAAATGGACTCCAACTTCTTCTAGGCCTCTGCAAAAAGTAGCCCAACGGCGTCACCTTTATCAACTGCACCATTTGTTTAATCCGTGATTAAACATGCCAGGAAAGAAAAGCCTGAAGAAGATGGAGAAGACGCAGGACACCGAAGCTCCGAAGGAGGAAAAAAAGAAGGAGAAGTTAATCGGGTCTGTTGACGCTATTAATGCGAACAGTCCCGAGCTTATGGACGCTATGAAGAAGATGAAAGTAATCACTCCTCCCGCTGTTGCCAGCCAGTTCAATTTGAAGGTCAGTGTAGCTAAGAAAATGCTTGAGGAGCTTGACGCCAACGGGACCATCAAACTCATGGCCCACACAAACAACTTGAGGGTCTACGCCCTTCCTCAAAAAGCTAATTAAACGGCAACAATAATTATCCTAGAACCACTCTTCAGGTTCTTAATGATCTCGAGACCATTCGTTAACCTACCTATCTTATTGACCGGGCCATATGTCTTCGCGGCCTCCGGGTAGATACATAGACTCCCCGTCCTGGGCCAGTATGCAATGGTACCTGCTTCTACCTGCGTTACTGACTTCTCGGTCCCTCTCTTTAATCCAAGGAGGATGGAGACGCAACCCTGAGACGGCACCGTCCTACCATTTATAGGCAGAATCTTTAAGATGTCACCAACGGTAAGTGGAGCAGTCAACCGATTCAACTCGCCCGATGCCTCACCGATCCCCGCGATCTTTACAAGTATCGGAATCCTAGCCTGGCTCTCACCCATGGACAAGTCTCACCGCATAGCTCACAATCTCATTTGCTACCTTAATGTTGGATGCGAGGTCTAGCGCCTGCCAACCAGGAGAGCCATTCACCTCAAGTATCACCGGACCATCCGGGGACTCTATAATGTCCACGCCAGAGTAGTCAAGCCCCATAGTGTTTGAGGCCATCAAGCCTAGCTCAAGCATCTCCTCCGGCACCTTCTCATTCACCATCCGCCCACCTTGGGCAACATTCGTCTTCCATTTTCCATTGGCCCTGTACTTATACGCGGAGCCGACAACTGAGTCCCCTATCACGAAAACCCTGATATCCCTGCCAGGGTTCGGCACATATTTCTGAAGGATCAACGGCTGACTATATCTATCCAGCATCTTGTAGGCGTTATATGCAAGGTCCGGATCGCTGAACCTCATACTCCCCTTCCCCATACTGCTTAAAATAGGCTTATAGATGAAGTCCCCGTAGACCTCTGATACCCGATAGGCATCGGACATAGCCTCCGTTGTGTAAGTTGTGGGAATTGGCAGGCCCTCAGCCTCGAGGGTGTATTGTGTTGCATACTTATCCCTCGCCCTCCTGAATGCGTAGCACGGGTTAACCACTCTTATTCCCGCTATCTCCATGTGTTCTATTAGACTGATACGCCTAGTGAGTTGTTCACAGGAACCCGGACCAAAGCTTCGTAGAAGACACACATCGAAGTCGGTGACATCGATGTCCCTGAGCCAGAATCTGGAACCCGATCCAGAGACTTCGCTCGATACCTCAGCGGTTTGTCCACTGATTACCCCATGACCCTGGTTTTTGGCAGCTTCGACTAGCTCCTCGCTGTTTCTGCTTGCCACTGAGCCATAGAGGACGAGAATCTTCATAATACCTGCAATACTGAGTGGGACCCTCGTAGATAAGCACACACGTTCGGCAATAGTTTGCACACTCATTCAATCGAGCTATAATACGAAATTATTCCAATCAAACCTGCGAAAGTAAATGGTTTATTTGAGTTTAGCTGAAAGTCCATAACGTTTTTAAGATGCCCCCAGTTTCCCTAGGTAGAAATTAACTAGGTAGAGGTCAACCTATTGTCCACCCCTCGAAATGCCATCCCACCACTCCCGAGGATCAGTCCACTGCAATTCCTGCTTCTCATTCAGCTGGAAATGTCACCGAAATACGGGTACGAGATGTTGAAGTCAATAAAGGAGGCATTCGAGGGAGTATGGGAACCCAAGACGGGAACTATATACCCTGCGCTCAAAAGCCTCGAGAGAAGAGGTTTAATCGAACCACTCGCACGGGACGGCGTAGACTTCTACCAAATAACCGAAAAGGGCCGTAGTTTCCTGGAGCAGATAGGCTCCCATCAAGAGAACAGCTCGAAGTTCAGCGCGAGATTCATCACAGTGCTAATCAAGTGGATATCTCCAGAATTAAAGAAGAAAATAATATCATCTTTCTCATGGATGGCGAGCGACGACACGAATATGTTGGGTAACATCATCGGTTTCTTTGATGAAAGCGTGGACAAAGATATCCGACTACTATTCCTAAAGGGAATGCGTAAGAAGATGTCTAAACGCCTGGAAGAAATTGATAAGACTATATCAGAATTGGAGGCTAATAGGCCTTGACATTGGTCATAGAAACACGCGATCTAATCAAGGAGTACTTCCAGGGAGGTCGCCCGCTCATTGTGCTGAAGAATATCAACCTTAAGATAGAGAAGGGGGAGTTCATGGCCATAATGGGGCCATCAGGGAGCGGAAAGTCGACGCTCCTCAACATGCTTGGAGCATTAGATCGCCCAACCTCCGGTAAGGTCTTCATAAACGGGATAGACATTTCGAATCTCAACGACAACGGGCTAGCCGATCTCAGGAATAAGGAGATCGGCTTCATTTTTCAACAATTCAATCTCATACAAAGGATGGATGCCCTACACAACGTTGAGCTACCCCTCTCAATAGGTGGAGCCCCCCCAAAAGAGAGGGAGGAGAGAGCAAAGCAGCTCCTCAATTCAGTGGGACTCGGGGATAGAATCGATCATAGGCCTAATCAGCTTAGTGGAGGCGAGCAGCAGAGGGTCGCTATAGCAAGAGCCCTAGCCAACGACCCCCCACTGTTCCTCTGCGACGAGCTAACCGGCAACCTCGACTCCAAGACCGGACAGGAGATCATGGGTCTACTTCGTCACCTAAACCAGGATCAAGGCAAGACCTTCGTACTCATCACCCACGATCCCAATGTAGCACAGGCCACAGATCGTCTGCTACAGATACAAGACGGTGAGATCGCTGGGGAGAAGAGATTCAAGTGATGTACATGAAAGGAATAAGTAGATTTTTAATACCAATCCTATTGGTCTGCTTAACTGCAGGCCAGATAGCGACCACGCACGCGGATGACTACATCCCCCACCTGCAGGTCACGACGACAAACACAACATTAGCTGCAGGATCAAAGGGAAGCATAAGCATAACCTTCTACAACGGGGGAAACTTCGATGTTACAGAGATAGAAGCGCTATTAACCTCAACAACGCCAGGTGTATCGATCCTGGACGGATCCCAATATGTCAATAATAAGATTAGTTCAGGCACTTCAGCCACTTATACACCAACCATAATTATGGATCAGAGTATTGGCGTCGGTGCATACCCCCTCACGATGACGCTCAGTTATCTACGTGCCGGCCGCGGGATCGTGACCGAGTCGATCCCCATAACCATCGTTGTGAATCAACCATCACTTCCCGCTGTAAGAATAACAACATCCGAGAGCATAATAACTCCGGGTGCTGAAACCGTAGTTACCCTGACAGTCGAAAACATGGGCAACACAAGCATCAAAGACGTCGACATTACACTCACCCCAGCGAGTCCGCTCCTCACGTTGACAGACCAGATCAATAACTACTTCACCGAATTGAAAGCGGGGACATCAACCTCATACGATGTAAAAATAAAAGCACTTGAAAACACCCCTATAGGTGCTTACTCTTTGACAGCGCAGGTATGGTACATAAACGACTCTGGTGTTGAAGCAAAACAAACAATTAGTATACCTCTGGAGGTCACTACAACCGTTCAGACAAGGAGCCCCGTGATCACAATCGCAAACTTGAATCCGAGTAGAGTCATCCCAGGTGAGCAATTCAGCATAGATCTTCAGGCATCCTGCTCAGACGCCGCAGTCTATAACGTAAAGGCCGTACTCAGCCCGGATGTTACAAGCTTAATCTCGCCTCTGAATCCAACCACCGTCTCTCTAGGTGATCTACCAATTGGTGGGAATGCCAAATTCACCTACATCCTCCTTCTGAGTGGTGCTGCCACAGCGGGTGACATCCCACTCACTGTCACCGTGAAGTACATCGACTCCAAAGGCGTTCAAGGCGTCGCAACCGAGACGATCACCATACCCGTAGAGAACCTCGTCCAGTTTTCCTTGATGGAGGATATGGTAATCACAGCTCAGAGGGGTAGTAACCAGAGCCTGGAGGCCGATTTATTGCTGGTGGGTACCGGTAAGGTCGAGTTCACCCGAATTCAGGTTCTACCCGATATACACGTGAATCAGATCGCTGGTAGTACACAGTACATTGGGGCGATAGATCCTGATAGCCCGGTGCCATTCACGTTGAAGTATGCTGTGAACAGCAACTCAACGACAGGAGACTACAGCTTAAAGTTGAAAATCACTTATCTGGATAGCAGGAACACTCAGCAGAATTCTACGATAAGTGTTCCCTTAACCATAACAAACCCGTCGACAGTCATACAAACACCTTCAAGTAATGGCGGGATATGGGGCTGGTTGAAGAGGCTATTCGGTCTTCAGTAGGTCGAATGACCCTTGAACCTAAGGGACATATTTGGCACAGCCTGGGATAGCGTCAGGTCAAGGAAGTTTAGATTCGCACTCAACCTAATAGGCATACTTATCGGATGTGCAGCAGTGACTGGACTTGTATCGATAACTCAAGGACTCAGTAACAATATAAGTGGTCAGCTACAGATCTTCGGACCACAGGACATTATGGTGGTTCCAGGTGGATTCACGGGTGGGACCATGTCATTAGGTACACTAACCTACAAAGACCTTACAACTATATCAAAGGTTCAGAATGTCACTTTAGCTACACCAATAATAGCGAACAAGGCTTCAACATATACCTTACAAGGGAAAACGTATCGCGTCACGACATACGGCATCACCGAAGACTTCCAGAAGATAAACCAGGATGCCAAAATCTCAGATGGTAGAGGACTTGTCCGAAGTGATAATGGCGTGATAATAGTTGGCGCAAACGTCGCCTGGCCTCAGGACCAGTCTAAGCCTGTCTTGGGAGTGGGAGATAGAATAACACTTCACGCACTAGTAGGAAACACAGACAAAACTCTATCAGTACGTGTTGTGGGTATCCTTTCTAAAACGGGCGCCAGCTTTGGCGTAAACCTCGACGACTCGATAGCCATGTCGCTTCGAGATGCTCAACAGTTCTTCGAGACGGGAAACCAGTTCACATATATTATGGCCCAAGCCGATTCAATTGACAACGTGGCTTCTACAGCCGCTGCCATCAAGATTCGAATGGGCAAAGGTTATAGCGCTGTTACGTACGAATCGGCGAAAGCCGTAATGGATCAGGTCATAGGCTCGATACAGGCAGTCCTCGGTGGGATAGCTGCTATCAGTCTATTGGTCGCGGGTATTGGAATAGTCAACACGATGACCATTAGCGTAATGGAGCGTACCCGAGAGATTGGTGTGATGAAGGCAATAGGGGCTAAGAGCAGACACGTATTAATGATGTTCATTTCAGAAGCTGTCTTCACAGGTCTAGTAGGCGGTCTCCTAGGTGTTATCGTTGGTTTCTCACTCGGCGAAGTAATTGGATCAGTTGTTGGAATCACCCCTGTAACATCGATTATGAATGGGATGCTCGTCACGGGGTTTGCAGTTCTGACCTCCATGTTGTCAGGTATCTACCCGGCTTGGAGAGCCGCGAATCTAAGCCCTGTTGAGGCCCTTAGATCAGAGTAATTGGTGCGGCCGCCGGGATTTGAACCCGGGTCACCAACTTTCCCCAAAAAAAGGCTCATGGGGGGCTGGCGTCCTACCAGACTGGACTACGGCCGCGCGGGTTAACAGAGGGATAGACAAGAGCGATCTAATAAGTATGTCGAGAAATCACAATACATAAAATTTCTTGCATTCATGTGCAAAGTTAACCGATTAAAGCATTTATATTAAACAATTAAAGCAAAACCAAAAACAGTTAAATATTATGTTTGTCCTATTGGGTTAACGCTTAGGGCCATGGGCCTGTAGCTCAGCAAGGAAGAGCGTCGGCCTTTTAGGACCTCAGGGTCGAAGAGAGCCGTTGGTCAGGGGTTCAAATCCCCTCAGGCCCGCTCCGCCAGCTGGGGGATGAGATGAATGGCAGAGACGAGGGTACGGGAACTAAAATATAGAATGATGATCACCGACCTGTTAAAGGTCGCAAGCGAGAGTCACACCTATCAGGAATTGTCCGATTACCTCGGCCTCAGTCCACCAATACTCAGCAGGTACATGAGAGGACATGTACTACCGAGCTACGATAGGGCTCAGGGCCTGTACGAGAAACTAATGGAAATCACCGACATCAAAGCCGAGTTGAAGAAGCGGATAAATTTCGACGAAGAGGGCTATTTCGACAACACACCGCTCGTTGCAGAGATCACTTGGCTTAAAATAATGGCGAACTACGCGATGGAGAAATTTGCAGGTCGCCGTGTGACGAAGGTACTTACGGCCGCAGTAGATGGTATTCCTTGCTCCACCTTAGTCGCAAACCTCCTCGATGTTGACTTGCTAATTGCAAAGGAGACTAAGGAGGTTGGTATAAACGAGTTCCTTGAGGAATCCTTCATACCTAAAGGTTCCGCGATGAGGAAGACTATGTATGTCCCAAAAGCCTCACTTAAAAAGAAGGATAGTATACTCATAATAGATGACGTCGTGCGTAGTGGCGAGACTGTGAAGGCACTCGTTGACCTCGTCAGAAATCAACGCGCTGACATCGCTGGGATTTATATTCTTGTCACAGTCGGAGACGAGTGGAAGAAGGACCTCGGAGAGATAATAAGTAAGGAATCCTTCGAGGTGCTCATAGAGCTGTAATATATGTTTTTTGAGGATTTAGAAGTGAATAACAGCTTCCTTACAGCGTTGTGAAGGAATTAAATGGAATTGTGTGGTGCTCCCGCCTAAGTAGTGGCGTTTTTCTTAGGTTCAAGTTGTTGAATGGATAGATGGATTAGTGAGCGTATGGAGGCTGGATAGCTTAGCTTCCGATGAACCGTTCTTTCACGGCTCCTAAACTTCGTGTCTGCGGTACCGAGTTACAAGACTATTTAGAAGAAGTGAGATTCCTTCACCCTAATTCAAACGCCTATGAACCACGCAGTAGCGATTAACGCAATAGAGACGATTAGCCCAATCACAAGGCAGGTTACTAGTAGTCCTCCGAATATCCAAACAAGTATTCCTCCTCCGAGA
>Ga0187878_1002127_pt1 | contig 18035 bp, 17 predicted proteins | sample June2016WEW_17_1_FD_132979 | JGI IMG/M metagenome (GOLD analysis project Ga0187878, IMG submission 132979) | Peatland microbial communities from SPRUCE experiment site at the Marcell Experimental Forest, Minnesota, USA - June2016WEW_17_150 | ecosystem: Environmental > Terrestrial > Soil >...
ACAACTGAAGCCGCCGAGATTCCCGAGTGTGACACGCTCATCATCGAAGCGACATATGGGGATCCGAGTTTCATCTTTCCTCGACGCGAAAGAACGTACGCGCGGATCGTCAGCTGGGCCCTTGGCGAAGTGAAGAATGGGCGCATGCCAACGTTCCACGTTTACTCATCCGGAAAATCGCAGGAGATCGTGAGGTTGTTCAACTTGTACACGAAACTTCCGGTCGTGTGCGCCTCGGTCGTAGGCAGAGCAAACGAAGCGTACAACGAGGCTGGTGTGGACCTATCGTTCGTTGAGGCTGAGACAGCGGAGGGCAAAATGTTGCTTCGCAAGGGGAGCTGCGTCTACGTCACTACAACCGGAAGCAACTCGTCGGTTCCGAGCCACGCGTCGGAGGCGATGGCGACCGGTTGGGCGGTCCGTTTCAGTTCAGGAAGCTACGCATCATTCCCCCTTAGCAGCCACGCTGGCTTTGATCAATTGGTCAAGTATGTGGCGAGAACCGGAGCAAGACGCGTCTACGTATTCACAGGCTACAGTGAACTAATCTCCGAACATCTAAGGGGAGAGTTGAAGGTCCAGGCTGATCCGCTCCCTCTGTTGTCACAAAGGAGTATTCTGGATTTCTAGGGCCATGTATGGATGTCTACTTGAACGTCAGGTAGGCGAAGATGCTGATCGCGATCAACCCAACGGATAACATTAGGACTAATTCTGGGCGCATCTTGATTCCAGGCGTTTCCTCTTCGAAAAACCTTAACAGTCCTGCACTTGCCGCTGGCATGGGCGCTTCTCGCTTGCGCCGTTTCTCTCGTGCGCTCAAGGACAGACCTCTTGCTAGTTGAGCGAGCCGGGCACCCACTTAAACGTTGACGTGGTTGCTCAGAAATCATACTTGGTGCTCGCGTCCGACTGGAAACGAATAGATGATTCTTCGGTTCAGCCACGGCAGGAACAGAATCAGTAAGAGGAATGGCAGACCTACGCCTGCGTAGACGAGCAACCATTGACTCGCGGATGGCGCAGTGAGGTCATATGCGACCATCACTAGGAGCGCGATGATAGAGGCGACTGCGGCAGGGACCAACAATCTGCTCCGCATCTGATATTTCTTTGCGAGGCTGTGAAGGGCGTAGAAGAATATTGCCGCGAACAGGAAATCCGCGGTCTGGTCCAGATATGCCCAGATTCCCGGCAGCGACCAGAAGAGGCCGAACCTCTGGGATGTCAGAGGCCAGAGGAAGGAAACACCTACTTCGTATGGGAGATCAAACAGGACGTGTGCGAACATTCCTATCGCGATTCCGAATAGGCCGCCGCCTACGCTCTTGCTTATAGCCGTCTTCCAGAGCAGGAGCCCGATCAGGGCTAGAGCCAGTATCGTGAAGAAGCTGTGGGTCAGTGTGCGGTAGGGAGCGAGCGCTTGTTGCATGTTACCTCCGGCGGCTATGATAATGATCGAGATGAGCAGGTCTACATCGGGGATGAGCGAGCCCCAGACAATTCCGAACCGCATGGTTCGGGTTCCAACCTCTCCTAGGATCATGCGTCCTTTGGTTGCGAACGCGATGCCGATCCCGATAAGCCCATGGAGGCCTGTCCAGACCATTAGGCTCACCATGCGAGAATTGGGTCACCTTTTATACTAGTCTCCCCTCTTGAGCGTTCAGTATACTGAAGATCCTACTGCGTGGATGACGGGAAGGCCGCGTGGCTCGTGCCGATTATCGCGTCAAGTATCATCTTTCGTATAACTAGATAATAGGGACGGTGGAATGCGGAAATGGGTTATGAGGATCGTCGTGCCCCGAGGCAAATGACGAAAGTCAAATGCTCCGATTGCGGCGCAGAAACGGAAGTACCGTTTGTGCCGACAGCGGGCAGACCAGTCTACTGTAGAGACTGCTACCAGAAGCACCGAAGGTACTAGGCGACTTGCTTAGCAGTCAAGATTGACCGAGTTTCTTTGTTTTCTTTCTCTTCATCTTCTCACACATTGTGGCGATGAGTCTGTGAGCTGCGTGTCTCGTGGACGAAAGCCTCAATATAGCTGGAGTAGTCTTTGTATCTGTTAGAAAGGAGCGGCTTGCGATACCTCGTTACAAGCGACCGGGCATCGGTGAGGATGAAGTCAAAGAGCGAGTTCTCAAGATGATTCGAAGAGTTTCTCCTCACGGATACGGTATCGAGTTCCGTAAGATACGCCAAGTAGGCGCGCTTTGGGAGGCTGATGGCTCCTACCGTGTCGAGGGCAGGGACGCTGCTTGCCGCTTCACCATCAGGCTGAACCCGCAGGGTGCGGTCAAATTCAAAGATATTGAACCGCCGTAAGAAACTTCATTGTAGGCAAGGCTGAGCTTGATAGCACGTAGGCAACTGGAAGGGCTCTTAATTTCCATGGGATCTCTTGCTTTGCTCTAGATCATCAAAACCCTAGGACTTGAATCCATCATGCCTGTTGCTGGAGCTGTATGGCGAAATATGCCGCAATACAGAGGTACAAGGCCAGCTCTACGCTATCAGGGAGCAGGTAACTGAACGACCTGGCGTTAGTTGCAGTCCATTTTACTACGTCGTCAACGAGAGATCTCAAGCTCGGCATGATTTCTTACTTCCGACGCAGCGTCATTGTCGCTAGCGTCTTTAACTTCTGAGGATGATTCGTTCAGACGATAGATCGACTAGGTGATGGAGATCTCATCAAAACAGTCGTGATATCTTGTTTGTGTCTGCGAACCTGCGTGTTCACCACTCTGAACGAGTCGCCCTGAAAGGGAGTCCCAAGGTCCGAGCTCTGTCGAACTATCAGAGGTTGATCAGGACTATGCCGGCGATCGCGAGGATCGCTCCCAGAATCACTCTCGTGTTTATTCTTTCTGACTTTGGTATGATCACATACGCGAGAATCACGGTCACAACAGATTTCAGATTGTATGTGGGAACAACGTAGATCGTAGGCGCGAAAGACAGCGCAGCAAAAAGTGTTACCTGGCCGAGCGCACTTAGAAAACATCCACTGACAAGTCGACGACTGCGTTTCATGTCAGAGAGCATACCAACTCCTACGTCTCTCGATATCAGGTAGAGCACCATCGGCAGCAGAGGAACTCCACTTGCAATTGCCAGTGCGGTCATCGGAAATCTATGCTCAGCGAAGCCAAATCGGGTCAAGAGGTTCGTTACGGACCACACCAAACCCGCCAAGAGCGCATATGCGATTCCCTTCTGCCATCTCCACTCGTCTCTGTCAACGTCCGATGCCGAGACTGTGAATACACCGGCCCCGGCCACTAACACTCCGGCAATCACAGTAAGAGTAGATGGCTCATCCAACAAGGCCATCCCCAAGAGAGGAGTCAGAATGGCCGAAACATTGGAAACTACACTAGTCCTAGAGGCTCCCACTGAATCTATGGCCAAATAGTACAGCGTCATCGCTACTGGAAAGTGGAGCACCCCTATCACCGTCCAGAGCACAACATCGGTCAGGGCCAGTCGATTCCATAGGGCCGATTCGTAAAGGAGCGCTGCGATGAGGGAGATGATGAAAGTGGCTGCGACAGTCACGAAGACCCCGTACACCGGCCTCGTGGCCTCGAAGGCTTTCCTAAGGAGAATCTCCCGGCTACCCCACATTATGGCTGTAGCTAATGCTAGGAGGATTCCGACCGACACGTCCAATGCAGTTCGCCAAGACTCGTCCGTTTCGGCTTAAGAATTGCATGATGTCCGCTTAAACACAAGAGGAGGCTCTGATTCTGGTTTTCATGCGCACGAGAAGGTAAGATGCGTATGTTTTCACTCTGTCAGCGTCGGCGTCGATAAGGAAACAAAGCAGACAAAGTGGAAACAAAAGCGGGGTGCCTATTTGACCAGTCTCTTCCTGAGGAGGTTCACAGGAACAGCGATGAAGATAAGAATGAAAACGATCATCCAAGCCAAGTGCAGCATGACTCCATATCCGATGTTTCCTACTACAACTGGTCGTATGATTTCCACGAGATGATAGAGCGGACTCAGAAATGCGATTGTTTTGACTATCGAAGGGAGAGCGTCTATCGGATAGAACACGCCTGAGAAGAGGAACAGAGGCGTTATGAAGAGCGTGAAGTAGAAGTTGGATTGGTCAATGCTCTTCAGGAAAGAGGTGTAAGTGAGACCCAGAATTGCAAACATCATTCCTCCCATGGCGCCAAGGAATGGAACGAAAATTGCATACCATGAGTGCGTCAGGCCAAGAGCAGTCACGACGCCCAGCATGACTGTTGCGTATATGGTGCTTCGGGTCATTGCCCACATGATCTCACCGACAACAATGTCCTCAACAGTTACAGGTGTGGCCATCATGGCCTCGTAGACACGATCGAAGTGGATTCTTACGAACGTGTTGATCGTAGTTTCGAAGGATGCTGCATTCATGACGGAGGATGCGATCAATCCAGGAGCGATGAACTGAATGTACGACAGGCCTTGCATTCTGCTAACATACGCACCCAAACCAAATCCAAGTGCCACCAGATAGATGAGCGGGTCCATTAGGTTGGATATTATCGTTGATCTGTAGACGTACTTGTACACACTGACCTCACGTTGCCAGACTCGAAAGGCTTGTTTGGGAGAGAAAGTAAACGGTTTGAATGGGTTCATTCAGTCAATCGTCTCCCAGTCAACTTGAGAAACACATCCTCCAGGGTGCTCCGGCGTACCAGGGTGTAGTCGGTGTTGACATCGCTACTCTTGATTTTCTCTAGTATTCTCTCGGCCTCATCAGTGTACAATACGAGGAGATCTCGAAAGCTGTCGTGACCTTTTGCCATCGAAAGGCTGAATGCTAGGATCTGAGACCTCATCGGTTCTGTAACTCTAACCTCCAGCACTTCTCGACCAATGTGTTTCTGAATTAGATCTTGAGGTGTTCCCTCGTCGATAATCCGGCCTTGGTCCATTATGGCGACTCGATCGCACAGCTCCTGTGCCTCATCCATGTAGTGTGTGGTCACGATCTGAGTTACGCCACGTCTCTTCAGCCCGAAGAGTTTGTCCCAAACCAAGTGCCTAGCTTGCGGATCCAGTCCAGTGGTCGGCTCGTCCAGGATCAACAGATCAGGTTCGTTCATCATGGCCCGGGAGACTAGTAGTCGCCGCCTCATTCCGCCAGAGAGTTCAGAGACTTTGGCCATCCGTTTCTCAGTTAGCTCCATGAAGTTCAGCTGTTCTCTGGCTCGAGCGACTGCAACATTCGATGGGATATTGAAGAACCTTGCATAGACTGTAAGATTCTCTTCTACCGGCAGCTCTTCGTCTAGGTTCGCCTCTTGGGGGACAACGCCTAGGCGTTGCTTGATCTCCCGCATCGACTTGCTCGTATCCAAGCCGAATACCCTCAACGACCCGGACGTGAGCGGGGAAACACAACCTATCATTCGCATGGTCGTCGTCTTGCCCGCACCATTAGGGCCAAGGAAACCATAACACTCCCCGTGAAGTACGTCGAAATCAATGCCACGAACTGCCTCTGTTGTTCCGAATGTCTTTCTTAGATTGCGAGCGACAACCGGATGTTCAACAGTCAAGAGGTTTCTTTCCCCTTTTTCACATGGCCAACGCGAAATCTGTTGTGAGTCATTGCTCTGGTATCCTTATACGCATGGCTGATCGCGGATTTCCAGATTCTGAACCATCCTGTTCTCGCGTGGGTGAATATCGAAGGATCCAATCAATCATGGAATGCAGCGCAGTCTCGCCTCAGTCGTACATGTTTTAGACTCGTCAAGACCAGGTCTGGATGATTTGACCTTCAATACCCTGAATGCGAGTTGAACAGCAGGGCCAATAGTCACTGCAAAGAGTATCGTTCCCACCCACAACGGTCCTCCAAGTAGCCACCCTATGACGACTGTAGCTGACTCGAGGAGTGTACGCGACCAACGCAAGCTAGTCTTGCCTATCCGCGAAAGAGCCAGCATCAAGCTATCTCGTGGACCCGCCCCAGCATCTACTCCGACATAGATTGCAGTACCGAAACCCATCACCAACGTTCCCAAGAGGAGATATGCAACTTGAGCCCAGAAAACGCTGGGAACAGTGGGTACGAATGGTCTGAGCGCGTCAACCCATACGCCGATGAAGATCATATTCATGATCGTCCCCCAACCCAACGGCTCACCGAGAACCACGTCCACGATTACAACAATGAACGCCACTCCAATACTGGCCTCACCAAGTGTGATCGGAAGGTGATGAGTAAGCGCCATGTGTAGAACATCCCATGGGTCGAGGCCTAGATCCGCTTGGACCATCATGTCAATGGACATCCCGAAAAGTAGGAACCCGATCTGAATGATGAAGAAATCATAGGCGAACCGTTTCCAGCCCATCCAGTGGAACTTGAAAACTCCCTTAATCACTCCCTTAGTCACGAACCGCACCGGAGCATGACCACACAATCAATCAGAAGCCACTGATGGGTGAAGATGAAACGAGGAAGCCAATGACATCTGGTGGGTGAGGTGGTTTCTCTTAGGAGGTCAGTCTTAGGCGCGATTTCTGTCTAGAACCTGAAGAGGACTTTCTCGAAATCTAGGACTCTTCCGTTTCTGACTTCGACTTTCTCCTCTCGCAGTAGCTGTGTCTTCTCTCCCACAGTCTTTCCAGAGGTCTTTCCTCCAAAGCCGCCAATAGTCCCATCAGATCTCACCACTCTGTGACATGGGACTCTGGGAGCATAGGGGTTCTTGCGGCAAGCATTCCCAACAGCTCTGTATGCCTTCGTATTCAGTTTCCTAGCGATCTGGCCGTAAGTCGTGACTCTCCCTCTAGGAATCTTTTCCATGAGTTTCCAAACTCTCTCGTCGAAGTTCATGCTCAAGATCACCTATTGCTCATCACTTCGTCACATCCCAGATGATCTGAGATAAAAACTGTGGCGGCACTCAGCGGATCGAGTGGCAGGAAGAGCAAAAGGCCTACCCGCTAGTGACGGTGATACTGGCTGTAGCGCTGCCCCGCGAGAAGTTGGATCGAATTCACGTAATAGCGCTCGATTTCGTCATCATCGGTTTGACAATGATTGGCATCACTGGCTGACATGTTCCATGTCGCGAGTTCCGCAACATCCAGCGACTGGATTCTTCCCGATCGGACAGCGGGTTTACACTCAGCCCGGCAGGACTTGCGCGATGTCTTCTACCAACGGCCTCGAACCGACGTAGAGGGCAGTTCGCTGGTGCGGTTCCTTTGGCTGGAGATCAAGGGTCGGTGTGCCCGTTTCGTCAACGGCGGTACCTCCGGCCTCTCGGCACATGAAGGCGACGACGGAGGCCTCGTACATGAGGCGAAGTTTTCCGTGGGGCTGGTTCTTTTCAGGATTCGGGTGATTTACAATGGCAGGATACATGAACATGCCTCCATTAGAGAGGATCCGGTGGAAATCTCCGGCTAACGAGCCGAGATATCTGAAGACGTATTTCCTCTCATTCTGTTCGATCCAATTCTGAACACTCTTAGCGTAGGTGTGTCGGTGGGCTGGGTTGAACGACAATTCCCACTCTTTCGTATCCTCCGAAAGGATCATGCGGGCAGGCTTAACGAAATCCATGGTTTCGTCTGTATGGAATCGCCATGTGCCCGCATCCTTGAGCGCGAGTGTGAACGTGCCCGTGGGAATTACGAACATGCCGGCAGCGATGTAATCCTTTCCGGCCCGTAGGTGGCCGTCCTCAGGTCCATCCAGATTCCTTTTGGCAATGCCGAATAGGAAACCAACCGGCAGACCGTGGGGGACATTTGAAGAACCATCCAGCGGATCGAAATAGACGAAATAGCGGCCACTCTCGTTGTTGATCGGGATGATCTTCTCCGACTCCTCACTGATTGCATGAATCACTCTGCCTGAGGTCCGCAGATAATGGATGGTGATCTCCTGGGCGATCTGATCCATGCGCAAGACATCCTCCCCGTGGACGTTTACGTTGCCGGCCAATCCCAAGTTTCCTTTCAATGCACCTGTCAAGTAGTAGCGTTCGATGTGTTTCGCCGCACTAATCAGGGCATCCATCAAGATCAGAAAGTTGTAGGTGCGGTTGTGTTTCTCTTGATGATCGAGCAGGAAATTCGTGAGAGTCTGTTCGAATCGGATCATCGTTTTTCCCTCATCTTGGTATCTTGCCCTTGTGCGAGGTAGCTATGCAAAGTTGATTTCTTTGATTTCTCATAGGGAAGGCGCTTCCCACTCCTGCCTCTGACTAGGCCTTCGGCTTGTACTGTTTCTCAGATTTGATGAACGTGCCTTTCTCGTATTCCTCGAAGGCGATCCGCAGTTCTTCTTGAGTGTTCATCACTATCGGGCCGTACCATGCTACTGGCTCACGGATGGGTTTTCCGGAAACTAGCAAGAACCTCACAGCCTCATCAGCGGTCGTAAACGTCAACTGGTCACCATCATCGAACATAATCAGACTTTCAGGACCGATCAGGCAGTTCCGTTTAAAATCAAAGTAGTTGGCGCTTTCCATTTCATAGGCATACGGATCCCGTCCTTGATCGAAGTATGCCTTTCCTTCAATCACATACGCGAAGACTGTGTGTCCATTTTTCACGGTGTGCAGGAATTTCGATCTGGGAGCAACTTTGACATCTAAATACTCAGGATCGGTGACGATATCACGGACTGGCCCTTTGACACCATTCATTTCACCGCAGATGACTCTCACCTTCGCGCCCCCCTCCACACTGATTTCTGGGGTTTGCCCACTCTTGACCTCCCGATAACGGGGGTCCATCATCTTGTGCGAAGCTGGGAGGTTGGCCCAAAGCTGGAAACCCCACAGCAAGCCTGGGCCCTTTGGCATTTCCTGATGAATGATCCCGCTGCCGGCTGTCATCCATTGAACCTCGTCCGAGTGGATGATGCCAGCATTTCCCATGCTGTCTCCATGCTCTACCCTGCCGTGAAGCATGTACGTTATCGTCTCGATACCGCGGTGCGGGTGCCAAGGAAAGCCGGCGATGTAATCACGCTCATCATTCGAATGAAAGTCATCCAACAATAAGAACGGATCCAGTTCGGGCACATGTTGATATCCGAACGCGCGTTTCAGACGTACGCCGGCACCCTCGAGGGTCGGGGTGCCTCGCCATATCTTCTTTACTTTGCGTACGGTGTTCATGTTTCAACGATCTAGTTTCTACGGGCGCTAAGTAAAAGCATGGCGCTGTGCGGTCCAAGAAGCCGAGATGCTTCTGGAAGTAACAGAATGGTATCTGTTCGAACGCGGTAATCCTCGGGCAGGAGCCTATCGTGGTATTCCACGGCGGTCGTGACGCTATTTGCTGATTGGCCGGTCATCCGCGAATCTGACGTGTCCTCGATTTGATAAGCCGCTCGCGGATGTATCGAGCATACAATCCAGTTCGCATCTCCGTGAAATCGTACTCCTCATACCCCTCGGGAGGTTTGGAGAGATACCTGCTTTCTCTGTAATCCTTCCACATCTCTGCTGGAGCCAGTCTCTTCGAGACGCTTATACGAGCGACATCGACGCCCAGCACCCCTTCCTGCGACTCGATCTTTTCCCGAACGAATGTTCTCATCCTCTCCTTGCTCGCTGAAAGCATCGACAAGAGAATGTCATCCTCACCGAACGAATACGCCGCGTAGGTTGGGAACAGATCCTCAGCATAACCCAAGTGCACGGTTCCGTCAAACACGTCTCCAAGCTTCTCCGAGGCCACGCGTATCGCAACTTGGTACCTCTCAAGCTGCTTGGGCCTATCCCTTGGCGCTGGGAAAAAGACCGGTTTCAGAAGAGTGATGGTCCTAGTTTTCTCTGAATTTATCGCGGATGGAATCTGATTCAGCAGAACGTCAGCGAAAGCATCGATGTCCTTGACATCATATATGATGCTCACGAAGTCCTCTTCTTCTCGTATTGAGGCATAGAGCGGCGTGCAATCTCTACTGGATATGTTCTCCACGTTACCGAGGACTCTATCCCACGTGTCCTTCAGGTCATCCTTCGGAAAGATCCGCAGGATTATCATCATGAAACCAGTCACGGCAGACATGTACACAATGTTTCAGCAACCCTTAATCTCTTCCGAAATGGGGCCAAGACGAGAAGCGGACTCTTCGTTAAGCAGCGCGTGCTATTATCCAGGAAGAATAGAATAGCCATGGGGAAAACAACGGAGGAACATTAGAAATGCTAGTTACCCAAACGCTTCAGAGATTGAATGATACATTCGTCGATTCAGAAAGGAAAATGCCGGTTCTGTTCGTGGGGCATGGAAGTCCGATGAACGCGATTGAAGATAACGAATTCAGCCGAGCCTGGGTGGAAGCGGGCAAAGCCCTGCCTAGGCCAAGCGCGATTCTTAGCATTTCAGCTCACTGGGAAACCTCTGGTACGCTCGTCATGGCGATGGAACGGCCCAAAACGATCTACGACTTTTACGGATTTCCAGAATCGCTCTACGAAATGAAGTATCCCGCTTCAGGTTCGCCCAAGTTAGCTCGGCTCATTCAGGACACAGTGCAGAAGACGCAAGTGGGCTTCGATCAAGCTTGGGGGCTCGACCATGGCACGTGGATCGTCTTGTGCCGGATGTTTCCCAAGGCCGACATACCCGTCGTCCAACTCAGTCTAGATCGAACTCAACCGTCGCCGTTCCATTACGCGCTTGGGAAAGAACTGCGCCCACTTCGGAACAAGGGCATATTGATCGTTGGCAGTGGGAACATCGTTCACAACTTGGGTATGATGGCTTGGCAAGGCAAGGCATATGATTGGGCGAAAGAATTCGATGAAACCACAAAGCAGTCGATTCTGTCACGTGACCATGCCTCAATCATTCACTATCAGGACCTAGGAGAAGCAGCGCATCTATCGGTACCTACGAATGAACACTATCTGCCATTGCTTTATGTCCTCGCATTACAAGACGAACAAGAGCAGGTCCATTTCTTCAACGAGGGAGTGACGCTCGGCTCGATTTCCATGCGGTCGTTGTCGATAGAGTAGTTCGCAAACTCGTCACTTCGAGGAGACAGTGACAGAGCTTTTACTGAGATACTTCTCTCCATCATTGTCTGATCTTGATGTATTCGTAGGCTGCTCGTGCAGTCTCGAAGGCATAGTGCACATTCTGGAAGTCTTTGCGGAACATTGCAACATCAACCTTGACTCGTTCAGGAGGTTCCTTGTCAATGACCACGCGCTTGATAAATTCGGCTATTTCGACCATTTGTGATCTCTTCATGCCGAGGCGGGTGATCTCTGAGACGCCCAGTCGTATTCCGCCTGGGTTTTGGTAGTGGCGGTTCGCTTGTATGTCGCCCGGGAGTAGCTGCCGGTTGACGATTATGTTTGCCTTCTCAAGCGTCCTTTCGACATCTCCTCCAAGGCCATACTTGGTCGTGTCGACGGCGAGTTGATGCGACTTCGTGAATCCTTTGCTCTCCGCAAGCGTGTTCAGTCCGCGTTCGTATAACGCTTGGCCGAGCGCCTGAGCGTTTGCGATTATCTCGGATGCGTATTCGCGACCGAACTCCAGCATTTCTGCGAATGCGACGGCTTTCCCAGCGACGGTGTGAAGGTGATGGTTGCTGGTGTTTGACGGAAATGTCGCCTTCTTGATCTCCTCGGCGTACTTCTCCCAGGAGACTACGGTGCCGCCTTGAGGACCAAACAATGTCTTGTGTGTGCTCATCATCATCACGTCCGCGCCTTCGCGGAGCGGGTCCTGGAACTGTCCACCAGCAATGAGGCCTGAAACATGCGCTGCATCGTACGCAACGATGGTTCCGATTTTATGGAAATACTCTGCTAACTCCTTCACCGGATGCGGAAACAGGAATAGGCTACCGCCGAATGTTGCGAGCTTCGGGCGCTTTCCATCCTTACTCAGCTTCTCAACTCTCTCTTTCGTCTTGTCCACGTCGATGTTCATCTCGTTCCGGTTGAAGACGAAGTATTCCACGTCGAGACCGTGGACGCAGCCGGCGGTTCCGTTGAAATCTTTCTTTCCCATCGAAATGTGGCCGCCGCTCGGAATCGCAAGAGCCATCATGACGTCGCCAGGGTTCGTGAATGCCGTGTAAGTGACGAGGTTCGAGCAGACACCAGAAACGGGGCGAACATCAACGAATTCTGCACGGAAAAGCTGCTTCGCTAGGTCGATGCAGATTTGCTCGACTTGGTCGATGTACACGCATCCGGCGTAGACTCGTTCGCCAACCCATCCTTCCGCGTAACGGTTACCAAAATCAGAGACGACTGCCTCGCGGACCGCAGGGCTGGGAACATTCTCAGACGCGATTAGCGGAATGCTCTCGGAGAACCAGCTGTGGTGCTGCTCGAGTAGCTCGAAGATCTTATCATACGAGCTCTTAGCAGAACTCAACAATTATCCCTCTCATGGTAGAGTAGTAAGTGTGAACTAATCACTCTTTAGATGGTTCAGGGCGATACTAAGCGCGAACAAGAGCGTTATCCCAGAACGTCCTCAGTGCTCTTTGACGTCAATTGGGCAAGATCCTAGCGACCCTGCCAGACGTGCTTGAGAATCGTCTTAGAGAGCACCTACGCAAGCAAGACGACTTGTCTCGTATCGTAGGTGAAGCGCTTGAGAGCTGACTAGGGGCCAATGTTCCTAACGTAAGTCTTAACAATCGCTCGTAGCCTTAAAAGTCCGAACAGAAAATGGTCTCTCTAGCCGCAAGCGTAACGGCGACGATCTTGGCCGGTGCGATCTGGTTCGCGTTCATCGTGCTGTATCTTGCCTTCTATGCGGGAGGTATGGACTTGTGGCAAAAGGCAGCAGTCTTCCTAGCCTCTGGTGCGATAGTAGGAGCCATAATCGGGGTCTTCTGGGCAAGATACGGTTTGAAGGGCACGAGTTAGCACAGGTCAACTTCTGTTGCAGTGAAATAGGAGCCTGACGCAGGCAAGATAGTCAACTTGCTGATCTTGTCTGCCCTTCACGGGCCTACCTCTCCACTCGACCTACTACCAAATTATGATCTCACGATGAAGGACTCAATCGATGACGATCTGCTCAAATTGCGCTCGCCTGTGATCATCCAGCGGACCGTCCATGCGAATCTCGTTCAATTCGTGCACGCCTACTCTCCGAGGGTATAACAGTCAAGCCTATAGAACTCTGACTTCATTGACTCTGTACCTCTTATCGTCACTGAACTAATTCGATTCGGGAACTTTGTCCAGCAAACAACCACGGGGGCATAGGAAAGGCCGAGATTGGAATCTTCGTCGCGAGCGGATCTAAACCGAAGCGTATGGTGAGGCTGTAAGCGCTTATATTCCTCCGGGGCTTAGCCGGCCTCGTGATGGCGTCTTGGCTCAGTCGCGGGTCGCAGCTAAGCTCGCCCTTACTGCTGGTCTGGCCGCAACGACTACTGTTGCGACGATGTTGATTCAGATCCCAATTCCACCGACGAGGGGCTACCTGAACTTGGGGGACATCCTAGTTTTCACTAGCGCTCTCTTGTTCGGCAGGTTCGTCGGAGGCTTAGCAGGCGGCATAGGTTCGGCCGTAGCCGACATCATAACCGGGTACGCGTACTTTTCGCCGTACACGCTGATCATCAAGGGGTTGGAGGGTTTTCTCGCAGGCGCGATCAGAGACGGAAAGAGTACACGTCGTGATGTCCTCGGATGGTTCATTGGCGCCGTCGCTATGGTTACGGGCTACTTTGTGGTGGAATCGTATGTGATGGGGTTCGGTGTTCCAGCCGCGCTCATTGAAGTACCCAGTAACGTTATTCAGGTTCTCTCGGGGGCAATCATTGCTATCCCGCTGGCTCGAGGGCTCAGAAACAGAATTCCCAAGATACTAGTCTAGTGTATAGTCAATACGCCCGAAGATCATCCAAATATGATGTGTCGATAGCCCAAGCATTGGAACTGAATCCGCGTGAGGCATTATGGCTGATGGAAAGGAATCTAGACTTTCAACGCCTCAAAGGAAACGCGAGGGCTCTCGATTCCAGAAACTACATTCTAGATTTGAGACTGGTAATTCGTAACTCCGTTTTCTTAAGTCAAAGCTTAAGTGACGCGGTCACTTAGGCGCGATTCGTGACCCGTTGTCAGTTCTCAGAAGGAACAAGCTAAGAGAGTTGCTGAAGGAAGGCAAGCCGACTATTGGGACGCATATCCTTAGTTCATGGCCGGGCACTGTGGAAGTCATTGGGCATTCTGGGGTTGTTGACTATGTTGAGTTCATGAGTACCTACGCGCCCTATGAGTTGTACTCTCTTGACAATCTTGGTATGGCATCTGAACTGTTTGACATGTCGACTATGATTAAGATCGACGCAGAACCAAAAACCTACCTGGCTCAGAGAGCGATAGGTGCAGGGTTTCAGAATGTACTCTTTGCAGATCTGCGAACTGTGAAGGATGTTGAGGAAGCTGTGCGAGCCGTCAGGGCGGAACCTAGAGGATGGAACGGATGCTCTATGCATAGGATTGAGGGGTACTTGTTGGAGTGTGGGTCGGAGAAGTTCGTCAGGTACTGTGACGACGTAGTGGTGGCGGTAATGGTGGAGAAGAAGTCGTTGTACGACCGCTTAGAAGATGTGATGAACACGGACGGAGTCGATATGATTCAGTTCGGCCTATACGATTTCTCCATGACTTTGGGACTGTGGGGACAGACTAAGCACCCGAAGGTACGTGAGGCTGAGGAGAAAACCATCAAGATGGCGCTGAAATATGGCAAACATCCAAGAGCAGAGGTCGATTCTATGGACGGGTTCGAAGAGGCAGTCAAGAGATACATTGACCTAGGAGTGCGTGACTTCTGCGTCGGCACCGATGTGGGCATTCTATTTGAGTCGATGAAGAAGTACGCTGGGATTACCAGAGAAGCTTTGGAGAAGACGTAATTTCGATTTGAGGCGGTTAACGGTTTTAGCGTGGTTCAGCAATTCGTACAGACTTGCGATATCTTTCCAATCGATTACCTTGGCGACATGTCCCATCTCATGAAATGATCCTTCAAGAAGCGATCGAGCCTTCGCGGCATCCTCATCCGTCGTGACGAGATACGGGATGCTATTCCATTTGTCCCAAGCATGATCATAAAGCATGCTCGTTATGTGGGCGCGATATCTCGGGCTCCCCATCCCGTATCAGGTCGCGTCGATATTGCGGGAGATCGTGTTACTATCAGGCGCTCAGTCTAGACATGAGATCGGGTCCCCCATGAGGGCGGTCGGATATGCGGCACCGAATCATTGCGGCATAGTGGGCTCCATAATGGGAGGGGCATTGGGGAGGCGCATAAGGGGAAGAAGGCCCCGATACGATCAGGCTACGGACATGTCGCATACCGAGATCACCCTAGATTCTGACTAATCGTCACATCTCTCGATGGTATGCATCTGATGTCTCGTGGATATCCGGAGGGTCCTTCCATCATGGTCTGACCACCCATGGCATTCACCCCGTGACTCACTTTGCGCCTGGAAAGCTGGCCGCCCATGGGGCATTGAGAGAGGTAGTTTAAGCGGCGAATGGATGGGCGGTTGGTTCGGGAAAAGTTATAAGACTCTTTAACCTTACATAAGCCGATGGAGGTATTGAAGTGAAGAATGGACGTTTTCTACTCATATCTGCTATTGTAATTTCACTTCTGGCTCTGCAGGGAACACAGGTGTGGGCATCCCCCGCCCTCAACGCAACGGATGCAAACACCGCGAATGAAATGGCGTCCACGGTCTCGACTGCTCACATGAGCGTCTATCTCGTCTTTCCAACCTCGGTCTATCCTGGGCAGACGGAAACCATCTCGGCCAATACAACCGCGACGTCGAGCGGCACAATAGTCAGCTTCTCGATAGGCGTCTTCGCCCTCATCGATGGGCAGCTCATGAAAATAGCATCGCAGACTATTGTAGCGAATGCTTATGTTGCGGTTGGTGAAAAGTGGCGGAGCTCAATCGTTGTTGCTATTCCAGCTGATGCGCAAAGTGCCCTGCTGACTGGAACGATAACTGAAGTTTGGCAGCAAGCACCGAGCTACTCATCTTATCACGTTACGTCATATTACAACATGCCCTACTACACACAGAACTCCCAATACTACAACTACAACTACAATTACAATACACAGCAACAGATACGCCTGCCGAGGCAAACACCAGCCCCTGAGACCGTAGGCCTATTCAACGGAGTTGCAGCCCCTGAGACCGCACGCCTACCCAACGGGGTCGTAGCCCTTTACACGCCTTCTGGTGGCACAATTCAACTCAATCCGCAGCTGGCTCTCCCGAACGGAAACGCAGCCTTTCAGAAGCCACCTCAAACTTATGTTCAACCCTACGTGAACATGAACATACACCAACGGCCGTACATGTCTCGCCCCGCGACCTATTATGGTCCCAACGTTACCAACTATCCGCCGAACTATCTTCCAAACTATCCTCCTACACAGGTGACATCCCAGCAGACCTTCGCGCTCACTTACATCCTGGGCTAGAACTCCTCAGTAGGTAGAAGAGTAGAAGACGACTGCGTCCGCAACGTTCTCGGAGCGCCCGCCAGGGCGCTTCCACCCTTATTTTTTGTCCGTAGCTGGACTCGTTCTCATGCATCGTTGGGTAGCTTAAGGATCCATTTGGCGCATCGCCGATCTATGTGTGATCCTCATCATAAATGCGATCTAGGCAGCCCATGTGGGAATCTATGATACGGTCCGTTATACCGTCCGTGATATTCGTCACATGAAGGTATCCGCTCGACTTGTCGCAATGTTCAGAAAACGAAAATGATCCATCACTCGTTGTTCTTTTGGTGTTCACCATAGGTATGTATGGAAGCGCAAGATTGTATCGTCTCAATCAGTGCCTCACCAAACGCTTTAGAGTGTGAGAGTGCACGCGCTACAGGATGATTGCTATGTGTGGTCCGTACTACTACCGCTACTATTCTCCGAGCTTCAATCCCCGCTACTACCTACCCTGCTCATACCCGATGATCTGTATGGGTCCGAGCTTCTATCCATGGTCTCCAATGCCGTGGTTCCAACCCTCAATGTTCGGATACTGGTAGACTCGCCAGCACTAGGGTTACCTCCGTGGGATAGAGAGCCGAATCTATCAAGCTCCTGAGAGAAGTCCTATTCCTCAATTCGCTTATGTTCTGATCCTCCAGCGGCATACAACCAATCGTTGATTCTCATGCCTCTGATAGGGAATCCGCGGATCATCTCGGATAGCCCCCGATGGACACACATCCAACTATTCCCAATTCTCTCATTTCCTCGTATGATATCTGTGTATGATTCTCATCCCATATACGAGCGGGGCATGCGCATGTCATAGGCATCTTGGATTCTATCGAGATGACGCTGCAAGGAGTTCTTTGATAGCATCTTCGCAACCGCGATTAACGTTAAGTGTCCACTAATTATCGCATAGACCAGCAAACACTGAACAATGTCTGGGATTGCGTCTATCGACTAATAATTGTCGCGAACACTGCGTCAGGACGTTCTCTTGGATCAGGGAACACTGCTTCCGGATAGTCTGGCTCAACGCTTACGGGTTCAGGATAGCAGCAGTCGCAACCACACTCTAACAAGACTTCGAAGGGAGAACCGCATAGGTCGCAAAAAATGCTCTCTGGCAGGTTTTCTCTGCCGCAATTGTCACAAGTTTTGAGTTTCGATGACATCCCGTGATCCTCCAATGTTTGCTCGTCATCGAACCTTGACGGTGGGAGGCTGATACGTGTACTTCTGCCGTGGAGGTTGGTACTCGTACGTCTGAGCTGGAGGCTGATACCAGTACATCTGGGCAGGAGGCTTGTATACGCATGTCTGAGTTGGGGGCTGATACACGCGCTTCTCAGGTGGAGGCTGATAGGCGCATTCCTTCGGAGGTGGTTGATAGTAGACTTCTGGGGGTTGGGGCATCAAGCGTTCCTCGGCAGCATAGTATTGATGTGGCACGTAGACGGTGTATGCAACCGGCGGCCTCGGGACATAGTAGTATGACATCTCTAGTC
>Ga0187878_1002131_pt1 | contig 18024 bp, 21 predicted proteins | sample June2016WEW_17_1_FD_132979 | JGI IMG/M metagenome (GOLD analysis project Ga0187878, IMG submission 132979) | Peatland microbial communities from SPRUCE experiment site at the Marcell Experimental Forest, Minnesota, USA - June2016WEW_17_150 | ecosystem: Environmental > Terrestrial > Soil >...
GCAGATAGTGGACGCGATCCAGGACCTGGGCGGGCACGCGATAGTCGTTCCTGGTGACACTCGTCGGGCTGACGATGTGCGAAGGATAGTGGACGCCACGCTCGAAACATTTTCGCGTATCGATTACCTCATCCTGAACGCTGGCGCCAACTGGAGGGCGCGCGATCTGACGACGATCCCGCCTGAAGAGTGGCGATGCGTCCTAGAAGCGGAGATCGACGGCGTGTTTCTTCCGTTGCACTACGGCCTGCCGTCCATGCGTGCGCAAGGTAGCGGAAGAGTCGTGATTCTTGGATTGCTGCATGCGATGCAAATGGACAATTTAACAGATATGGCGCTTGATTACTGTCTCGGCCGTGCAGCTCGCACCTGGCTGGCCGTTGCTCTCGGATGCGCTGAGTACACGGCTGGAATCAGCGTCAACGTGTTGGAGCCTGGCTATGTTACAGGCCTGACCTTTAAAGAGGCGCTTCGTCTAGCGGAAGCAGACAGAGGCGACATGTTTACCAGAGGCGCCGCCCTGAATTCCCACGAGGTAGCCCGCACGATCGTGTATCTTTGCTCTGAGGCCGGGCGCCATATATCGGGAAGCATCATCCGAATTCCTACACACATCCTTCCGGTGGAGCGTTAGGGGGTCGAGTGCATTGTTATACTGAGTCGAGGAGAATCGGAAGCCGCCTGCTGAACACGGTCGCATTCGGACTTGAATCGCCTCTGATACCCGGCGGGGAGGCGCCCATTATTTTCTGCAAGGCCTCGGGTGCGTATCTAAAGGATGTTGATGGGCGAACATACATCGATTTCAGCAACGGCTTGGGTTCGGTTCTTCTCGGCCACAACGATCCGGACGTGAACGGCTGTCTCGTGGAGTGCCTTCAAGGTGAGTCCGATGTCTTGGCCGGACCTTCAGAGTTGCATGCCGAAGTTGCGGAGCAGATTACTCGCGACTTGGCCAGTGATTTCGGTGTGGTGTTCTTCTCATCCGGAACAGCTGCTGTGCGGGCAGGTGCCGCGATGCTAGCCCGAATCACTGGCAGGAAGGTGATCTTGAGTGCAGGCTATCATGGATGGGATCCTTTTTGGGGCGCAGGACCAGATATTTTAGTCCCAAATGTTCACGGAACTGTCGATTTCTTCTTCTGTCTCGACTACCTCCACACCTTAATCGCCCGCCATAATGGAGAGATCGCAGGTGTCGTGTTCTCTCCGGACTACCTCTACCTCGATAAGGCGTGGTACGACGAGTTTTTCGCGATCTGTCGCAAGGCAGGAATACACACTTTAGCCGACGAGGTGAAGCAGGGATACCGTTACGGAGCAGGGTCGTCCTTGGTTACGGTCGGGCAGCGCGCAGACCTTTGCACGTTTGGCAAGTGCCTTGCAAACGGGCACCTTCTGGCATGCGTTGCCGCTCCGAAGCCCTTGCTCAAATATGCTCGCGACCTTGTGAACACTGGCTTTATCGAACGACTCCCGTTCGTCGCAGCAAAGGCCACCTTGGATAAGATCAAGCGTCTGGAGGTTCAGGCCCAGATTCGCAAACATGGGGACACATTCCTCGCGGGCATAAGCGAGCGGCTCAAAGCTAGCCGCCTGCCGATCGAGATCAAAGGCGTCGGCAACCTTTTTCAATTCGTGATTGGCGACCAAGCACTCGAGAAGGCGTTCTACGAGGAAGCCATCGTTAGTGGGCTGGTGCTCTTCGCAGGTGACAACCAGACGCCGAGCTATGCCCTTATGCCGGCGGTTGTGACTGAAGCTCTCCAGCGAATCAGCGGAGTCATTTTGCGCCTGGAAACCCGCTTCTGTTCGCTCCGAGATGTCCCTGTGCCACAACAGGCCAGATGGCTGGCAGCATGGCGGACGATGGAAGGATTCCCTGAGAAGTCCGTGTTCGAGGCAGATCGTCGCCGGTTCTTACGTCTCTATGCGCTGGGGGTGGGTAGGGATGGTTAGCCGACCGATCCGAATGGACCAAAACGAAAATCCTCTGGGCCCCTCGGGATTTGCGGTATCTGTCCTACGACGATTCGCTGACAGTGTTCACCGATATGACTGCGGCGAGATGCGGGCTTTGCAGGAAAAACTACAACAGCGGTTGGTGAGCCCGCATGGAGACCGTGTCTCAGTGTGTTTGGGAGACGGAGCTGACCACCTGCTTGGGTTGGTCTGCCAAGCAGTCCTGGCCGAGGGCGGTTCCATTCTCGAGCCGGAATTGAGCTATGGGGAAGCCTCGAGAATCGTTCTGCTGATGGCCCATCGAACCCGCCTCGGATGCCGGGCTGTGCGTACACCGATGTGCCCGGACCTTGGGGTTGATCTGTGGGCGCTTGCGCGGGCAGTTTCTCCCGAAACTCGGGCGATCTTTCTCACAAATCCGAACAATCCAACGGGCAGGTTCATCGGATTGGAGAGAATTAACGAGTGGCTGGCCTCTATTCCCAAAGAGGTCATAATTGTCCTCGACGAGGCCTATATTGAGTTTGCCGCGGCTGACTCGCGTTCCTCCATCCGCATGGCTGCGCGTCATGAGAACTTAGTGGTCATCCGGACCCTCTCGAAGGTCTACGGCCTTGCAGGTCTGCGGCTGGGCTACGCGATCGCGATTCCGGCCCTGCTTGAACGCGTGATTCCATGGAAGCTTGGTCAGCCCGGGTCACTTGTATGTCTTGCGGCGGCAGCCGCTTTAGATGACGACCAGCATCGTGCCCGAACGGTTCTGCTAGCATCGCAATTCAGGGAGAAGCTACAACTGACTCTTGAGGGCCACGACGTCACACTGACGCCGTCCCAGACGAACTTTGTTTTTTTTCGAGCTGGGCAGAGAACGGAACAGTTGATAGAAGCCCTCTGTGAGAGGGGTATCCGAGTCGCACGATTCGATCACCAAAGTACAGGGACGTGGTTACGCGTATCCTCAGGTACGCCAGAGGAAACAGATTACCTTTGCGAACATTTGCGCACATTCTTGCGCACAGGCGGCTAGCGGGGGGCGTGTCTCGTCCTTTTGCGTCTCTCAACATCAATCGGCTCTCCGATTCACGTAATACGATTCGACGAAGAAAGCGTTTGGAATGCGAGGTTGTCTATGAGAGTGATTGTCGGCCGGAAGGTCCTGGACGTCAGTGGCGAGGATCTAGCCCAAAAGCGCAGCCGGTTCGCTCTGACTCTCATTGATGTCGGGACGGGAGATGGTCGCTTTGTTTACCGATACGCAGCGGCTCACCCAGACACATTCTGCATTGGTATCGACCCTGTCCGTGCGCAGATGCGGGAAATCTCTGCCAAAGTGGCGCGCAAGCCTTCGCGCGGAGGCCTCCCAAACGCCTTTTTCCTCGAAGCGCCGATTGAGAACCTGCCTGCAGAGCTGGAAGGTGTTGCTGACCACATTACGGTGAACTATCCGTGGGGATCGCTCCTGGCCGCTCTTGTAGTCCCGCACGTAAGCCTTGTCCGTGAGATCGCGCGTCTTGGCAAGAGAGGAGCCACGCTGACGATCTTGTTCAACAACAGCGTCTTCCAGGATGAGGAGTACATGACCCGGCTGTCGCTACCCGCCACTAATGAGCAAACTATGAAGCAACGGGTCGCGCCGCAGCTAAAGCAATTGGGCATCGAGATTGCGTCGTGTTCCGTCTTCGAAGGCCACCCACCTCAATGGACAAGCTGGGGTCGACGATTAGTGGCGGGGTCGAGCCGCAAGACAATGGCTGTGAGTGCAGTGATTACGCGCTGAAGAAGGCAGCCACGCGACCGATCTAGAATCCCGCACTTTGGGATCACAGTGCTTCTCCCCATACATTCCAGCTAGTGCTAGTTATATTGGGAAAAACCATCGAGATCAAAAACCTGCCGAGCCCCTAATTAAAAAACAATAGGTGAATCTACCTGTGGGCGCATCTGCATCGAGACAACTCTCCACATAACGTCAAGTTGGAAAATGGCAAGAGTCTTTTCCAGTTTGACTCCTCCGCGGCCTGCATAGGACGATGTCGTGCATCGCGCGAACACCTCCGCCTCATTCCTGATCATCGTGTCAGGCTTGGAGCAAACGGCGTGTTGACAGTGACATTCCCAGAAATTATCCAAGCCTGGGATTACTTCAGGCTTTGGCAGTTACCCCTTTCCGTTTGGAAGACACCCAATCGGCTCTTCGATGTCAGGCTGCAGAATCCTCAAGGATCCAGAACTGCTCGCTAAAGCCGTTCGGGCTGCCTCGCCTCTGGGCATGTATACAAGCCGCATCGAGGTCTTCTTGCCGTGTTTGCGAAAAATACAGCCTCATGTCCTCAAGTTTCTGATCGATGTCGATTGCAATCCTCACGGGAATTGCCGACGGAACATATGTGCTGACAATTCGTTCGATCTGCATGAGGTTCAATCGAGAGCAGTAGGGCACGTCCTCGTAAAAGACCGTCAATTGCCTGCGAAGGCGGCTCCGAAGAATTGCATCCCGAACGATCTGGTGGTCGACGTGACCTCCAAGAGCCAGCGGCGCAAAAATGATGTGGTACATAGAAGTCCGCAAAAGACCCGCGATTCTGTGAGCCACGTCAGGCCAGACTGGATCGAGCTCCGGTGCTGTAGAAAGCTCCGTAACCTTGTCGTACCCGCGGCAACCACTGTCCGGAGTTTCCCAATACGCAGCTGTGATACGGTACTTTCCACAAAAAATCAAGTCCTCCTCCCTGCGAATTGAGGATATGGTCTCAGGCCCCTTGGCTTCGATGTTGGGCGCCCAGATGCTTGTGCAGAACACATTCACCGAGGAGAGACTCGTTTTTGCGTGCATAGCCGCGATGAGACCTCCCATCGAGTACGCGAGGTCATCAGTATGTGGAGACAGGCAGAGAACCGGATGCTGGCTAAGTCTTGAGGTGAGTTCATACATAGTCATGACCTGACTTCGCTCAATTGATTGCGGCTCAATAGTATTCCAACTTGGCGGATGGACTTTAGCTCACATCCCAGGAACACGCTGCAAGCCGCCAAGCCAAAAGCTTCATAGTCAAATGCAAGAATGAGTACTCAGTCTTTTTTCAATTAATGAGAAAACAGTTCGACCGTCGTACGACACGCCCACCAGTACCGCACGCGGTTCCGGCGAAGTCTGCCTGAAGTGAATTAATACCGTCCGCTCCTGGTCGTGTTGGACGCTGAAGAAGCGGTTAGCGTGCTTCTCCAGCACCATACCTTGAACCTCAATGCTCTCTTCTCTGCCCAAGGCGGTTTGAACTCGCCTCGCTGGAGTCGCGACAGTATTCGGGATCTTTGCACAGGAGTGAGGACCTTGGAATCGTGAAGGCTCTCGATCTGTAGTGTCAAGGAGCGCACCTCGTTGGCGGCTTATTATGGGGTGAGATTCGGAGTTACCGCTCCCTCGACCCATGATGCGAACGTCCGCAGGTTGAACACCCCCAGACACACTTCGCATACACCAGCCACTCTCGAGGGGTCTGTAACAGGTGCATTTCGTAAACCACCTGACGCGATCAAGCGGAGATAAGGGCTGCCTAGAAAATCCGAGACGATATCGTCGAAATCGCGGTCATGAAGGGTACCCAAGGAGAGAGGCGAACGATTTGAATGCTGGTTAAAGTTGCAGCAACAGGAAGCCCGGCCCGTCGGGTCGAACGCCAGGCAGAGTCCATCGCACTCAGGCATGGTCGAGCGGTCGTATTGGCAGAACGCTCTGGCCGGCAACTGAGCCCCACGACCCATAGGTTGGAGGTCCCAGTAGCCGGGCTCGACACCATTTTGTCGCACCGCCTCCAAGAGACGCAGATCGGTATTAATTTCGTCGGAGTGGCTGACGTCGACGTGATACGCGATGCCTTGGGCTTCACATGCCGCGATGGCAAAGGCCACGCGCTCGAAAGGTATGAACGCGAGGTGGTATACATCGGTGCTTATCACGAGTTGTTCTATCCCGGCCTCATGCAGTGCCCGCGCGCATCGCATTGCCACTTCTGGAGACGACGCCCAGAAAGCGTTCGTTTCTATCCAGACCTTGTAACCAATCCCAGCGGTAGCAGAAGTCAAACTGATGATCTCATCGAAGCGCCCCAACACCTCACCCCCGCTGAGCACCAGGCGAACGAAACCACGAGCGCGGCCTCTACATGCAATCTTCTTGGCCATTTCGAGAGACATCCAAAGGTTGGAGTGGGGAGTGGAACCTGTCGCGCAATGTCGGCACTCGGCAGGACACCATAGGGTCATTCCCAAAAAGAGGCGCTCGGTGTATGGCACGGCACGCCATAATTCGGATGCATCGTAGGCATTGACCGCGTGTGTCACCGCATGCCATCCCAAGATTCATGAGATGATTTCTCGAAACGCGCACCAGAGTGGCTAATAGACTCCTTCGACATTCATTAACTCCGTGTTATTACATCGCCGGCAGATTCGGGTCAGAGTACGGTCACCGGCGATAAGCGCCTGGCGATGGCGCGCAAACTTTTTGGCATGCCAGATTGCGGCAAGGGTTTCCCGGCGAACGTCGCCCATGACCGTGGTCTCCAGGTAGTCTTCGTAGCAAAGCACCACTTTCCCGGAGGAAGCAATGACCATCATAAAACTCGGTGCAAGACAAATTGCTCGAAGCGGGGTGGCTGTCGCTGCCCCTTGCGGTACAAGGCCTCCCCTATTTGTATAGATGATGTCAGGGTTCGTGTGATCTTGATATCGAATACGTTGCCAATGGCCGGCATCAAGACCAGCCAGATTGTCCAGCCATCGGCGGTCGTGTTGATGATCCTCCTGGGCCGTAACAACAAAAAGGGTGCATCCGCGAGAAACCAGATCGACAACCCTGCTCCGGTCGAGCAGGTCCCCGTTCGTGTAGATGACAATACGAGCGTCGGGTAGAGTACTGTGAGCCACAGAAACGAAGGTCGGCAACCTTGAGTCGAGCAGTGGCTCATTATAGAAATGAAATGATAGTCGGCCTGCAAATCCCAGATGGGCAAGTTGCTCGAAGAGACTGCAGACGAGATCAGATTCAAGCCGGTGATGTGGCCGTTGGAAGCGAGATCTTGGACAGTAGGAGCATCGCCGGTTGCATGCACTATCGGTCTCGATCTCGACGGCCAAGAGTTCATTCAGTTGAGCGCTCACGTTTCGCCTGACACTGATTTTCGGGAAACTGCTTTGTAATGTTGGACTAGGGCTTGCCCTACCGCACGGAGTGTAAATTCTTCTGGGACCTGGCCAGCGCGATCGTCCCGACACATAGAACGACCCTGAAGCACCTCGCTGAGTGCATTCGCCAGGGCGCGAGAATCACCGGCAGGGACCAGGAGACCATGGCGTACCTTCTTAACAACAGACGGTATTCCTCCTACCGCCGAAGCTACGATCGGCACACCGGCGGCCAGCGCCTCGAGAAGTGTACCGCCTAGTTCTTCATGCAGTGATGGCATCGCAATGACGTCCGCGCGTGCCATCACCGCCGGCACCTCCTCATGTCGAATGAATCCTGTGAATGTGAACCGTTCTCTTAGTCCAAGGGAGTCAATAAGACGTTCGAATTCTGGTCGTTGATGGCCGTCACCACAAATAAGGAAATGTACATTGTCTATCGACATGATCGCAGCCGCCCGAGCCAGCACCTCCCACCCCTTTTCCGGTGCTATCCGCCCTATGAAGGCGACCAAGCGCCGGTGATTGGGTATCTGGTATCGGCACCAGAAATTAGCTGTATCTTGGGAGCGCCGCCCATCGAACCGCTCATTGTCCACGCAATCAGGGACGACGGCTAGGCGCTGTTGAGGGACGACATGATGTCTCAGGTAAAGATCGGCCATACGCTCAGTCAGGACAAGAACACGATCCGCTTTGCTTACGGCGCGACGTTCCGCAAAACGTGCAGCAGGGTGCCCGATCGCCTCCAGTAGTGTACTAGGGTGCGAAGTGAATATCGCACTGCAGTGTACGGTCAGGACAAGCGGAGCTCCGATCACTGTAGCGACGGCTGGGGCGGCTAGAAAAGTCCATGCGAGCTCACTGCAGTGACAGTGGATAACATCTATCTTTTTATTTGCGCCCCGGATGCGATTCGACAACGACCAAACGAGCGAGCCCAGCGCCCAATTGCCCAAAAGCCCAGCCATGCCCTTGGATTTGGAGCGAAGTGTAGGCTGAGGTAACCGGACACTAACGATTTGTGTGCCCGGCAAGTAGTCTAGGTGCCGCGGGGTATCCTGGTTGCCGATGGTGAGAATAATCTGCTCCACTCCCAAAGCCGCCACAGCTTCCGTGTGTTGAGTGATTTGGACTTGCATCCCACCCATCGGCTCATAACGCAGGTCCCAATACCCATCCTCCGGCTGGCGGAAGTAGAAGTATGGTGTTAGTCGGAGAACAAGCATCCTCTATTCCAATCGAATAAGAACCATCAGCACTTCTCGGACGAACGGATTGTGGCATCCGTATAATTCTCGGAAGCGTCTCATGGTGCTAGCCTGAAAATCATTCAAACCCACATAATCGGGAAGCGAGTATGCGTAATCCAGCTCCTGGGAGGTCTCCAAATGCATCAAGGAAAGACCGCTGGCGTTGGCGGCATCCAGGTAGTCTTCGAAGAAGCACCGGTTGAGCGACGGATGATTGAACACGTAATCTACGATCACACTTGCGAGGTCTGCTTCAAGACAACTCCCAAGCATGGTCCTCAATTCCTCTGATGAGAGTAGAAGTTGCGACCAGTGGGGCAATAAACTGTGCTCAAAGAACGTTAGGTGCCGACCATTGTATGTGATGTCCAGGTGATGTCCGTCCGGCCCCGACCATATAGGCCCGAAATGAAGCCAAGCGATGCCGTTGGGCGCCAATAGCCTTCGGATTGCGACCATTGTCGAGGACAACGGGGAAATGTGCTGCAACGCATTGCAGGAGAAGACCAGATCGGCACAAGAGTCTTCCAAAGAGGTATGAGTGATATCTTCCGGGATCATCTGGTGCTTGTTTGTCGTCCATGCTGAGTTCGCTAGGGGATCGATAGACGTCCATTTGCTCACGCCCTCAGCGCTAACAACGTCCGAAGGCATGACGCCGCCGATCTCAAGTACATGCGCGCCCGCGAGGCGGCATTCTTGGGCGAATCTGCGAAACGATCTAATTTGGTCCGTGGCAATCGGACCCTCATGCCTGAGGCGATTCTGCACTGACCAAGAGGGAACAGAAGGCACTCTGGTCCTCCAACTCGGTGGTAAATGTTGGCCGGCTGTAAGCACTACGCCTCCGATGGGATGCTTGCTGCCTGGCGTTGCACCTTCTCGATCGCCATTGCAATGTCTTCCATATCCTTCTCATTACTAAGAAGCGCCCAGTGTGGGAAGCAGATGCACTCGCGATGGATATATTCCGCATTGGGTGTCTTGAAGCGAGGCGTGGTAAGTGCCTGAAGATGATCCTTGGAAATATGAAAACGGCGCTTGGATTCAGGTTTGTATGACGGAACTCGTGTTAAAGGCGTATAGGTTGGGAAAAACGGAATGCCAAGTTCGGCTGAAAGTGCTCGGCAGATCGCTTCGACTGAATGCCCGGCAAAATACTCGGACTTGCACCTCATGACATAGCAGTAGAAAACCCGACGAGTAACGCCCTCGAGGCAGCGGAGCGGAGCTACGCCCTTCATTCCGGCTAGCAGTGAGTCGAGATGGGAAGCGTTCCGAGCTCTTCTTTCATGATCTTCCTCAAGCCTTTCGAGCTGAGCGAGTAGGATTGCGGCGTGAAATTCTGAGAGGCAATAATTCGTACCCTGAATCTCGTCAACCTGGACGAGTTCCATATCATGGAGTGTCAATTTTTTTCCGGTATAGACTCTAGCGTCAGCACGCAACTGCTCCATGCGGCGTGCCAGCATGGGATTGGAAGTTACTACAGCGCCTCCTTCACCACAAGTCAGAACCTTGCTCTGCTGCATACTGAAGGTGCCAGCAATGCCGTAACTGCCTACAGGCCGCCCTCGCCACGCCGCACCATGAACGTGAGCGCAATCCTCAATCAGGGGGACACCAGAATCCCGCGAAATCGCAGCAAGATCATCGAGGTTAGCAACGCCGCAATAAAGATGGACTGGTACAATCGCACGTGTCCGCTCAGTGATAGCTTGCCGCGTAGCATCCGGGGCGAGGCACAAGGAGTCTGGATCAACATCTACGATAACGGGCACTGCATTAATGTTCGCGACCGTAGTAGCGTTGGCTACCCATGTAATGGCGGGCACAATAACTTCGTCACCAAAACCAACGTCGAGTGCTTCCAGGGCGACTACAAGAGCGCTGGATCCATGGTCGGTCGGCACACAGAAACCGGTGCCACAATACTTCGCGAAAGCATCTGCAAATCGTCTCTCAAGGAGTGGTGCACCGGCCCACGGCCCACTGTTTGTCCAGCGACCGTTCTCAAAAACTTCATTGAGGAGAGTGTCAGTGCTTGGATTTTTCCTAGGCCAGCGCGGCCATGCAGCATGGCGGAGTGCCTTACCGCCGTTAATGGCCAGTGGATTTTTCATCGATATTCCTTGTTCCATTTTAGTGGGTCCTAATGTCAAGTTGGACAGTAGATTAACAGAATGGGCAACTCGCCGTCACCAAAAAAGGAAAACAGGATAGACCTACGAGATGAGGCGGAACCGCGGGGAAACGACGATCCGATTTCAGACGTGTTTGAAAAAAAGGGTCTTCAGCGAAATCTGTGGGTAAGAAAAAGACGAGATGATGTTGCGAGCCAATATCCATCGTCATTTATGCAGAAAAGCGCTGGCAATTATCTAAACCTCGGGTAATTTGCACTCCTGGAGCATGCTAATGTATTCTCCTTCAGCTACTTACGCTGGCTTCAGCGTCCGCGAAACCCGTAGATTCCACAGAGGAGCCTTTTGAGTTCTTCACCGTTTTGAACGCAGCGTTTTAAGTTATTGCCGATTATGGTGTTACGGGATTGCTCCGATTGATCTGGCCCTTGTGGGGCCGATTTGTCCTTCGCGGGAAACTTCCGGACGGTCGACCAAATTGCGGAGCGCCAACTATCGAGCAGGACACCAATCCAAGAGCCGGAACCCGCGCAGGCGTTTTTGGCTGCCTGCTTTCCACTGTAGACCGTAAGCTATTGATTGTGCGGCATTTTTACGTTTGTCTGGCAAGCGCAACCTTGCCTGTCAAATCGGCGAAAAACCCATCCTTTTCACCTGCAGCCCAGTCTGCAATCCTTCTGCCGCTGGTGTGCATTTGTGTGATCGCACTCGCTGCCAGTTGGTGCAACGACAAGTTACAATTGACAACCTGATCCAAAATACATTACTAGTTAAGTATGAATCAGTAAGCGAATTCTTGAAGCGGTGCTCAGAAAGAGGAACAAAATGGCAAAAAAAGGGACGACTCGCAATAAGCATGTTTACTATGGTGTTAATGGTTATCCAAAGACCACAAAGCGTTTCCCCATGACGCGGAAATCGAACGTTTCGATTGCTTCCGAACATGGCAGTGACGTGACAGTGGTTGAAAAGCCTCGCCAAGAGTAGTCCATCCTTTTACGCCGTTTCATAAATACGCTAACGTATTTCTGCTGTTATGCAGCGAGCTTCATCCGCTTGACCAGTGCGTCAAGGTCAGATCGCGTGAACTTCCACTCGAAGGGCCTTCGCGATTCGTTCATGGTGCGCCCGTGGGAGCCCATGAGCCTCCTGTGCAGGGCGTGTAGAGGGGGCGAAGTCGTTTGGTGTGAGCGCCTTCCTTTGAATGAAGGAGAAGTAAATCTCGCCTTGATTCAGCCAACTCGAATGCACCGGTCCATGAGCGGGTACCAGCCGCGCATGTTTGGTGCTGAGCCTCGGAATACACTCCGGCGCTAGATGTGCAGAACTGATCCAGTAGACGCGCCGAGCTTCGTTGTAGGGCAATTGGCGCGACACACCTGGTCGACCCCCGCCGATTGTCTGAAGACAACTATTTTTTTCTCCCCCAAAGGAAATAATTGTCGTTGATCAGCCGATCAAACGCCGCAATTCCGCTATTCCTCTCGCCGCGGCCAATCAACTTCGCCCGGTGAACGGCGAGAGCCGCCGGATATGCATAGGCTCCTCAGCGTTGGTACTCCTGTTCGATCTTGGTGTAGAATCTGGCCGAGGAGGAAGCAACGCGTGCGTGCGGCAACATGCCTTAATGCTCGTCTTCATGTCTGCCGATAGGACGAACTCGCCGTTTTTAAGACGACAGCCTTTCAGAACAGCGAGGGCCGGTCGTGACTGGTTTGGTATTCCGCCGCATACGCAGCAAATCAGGTGGAAGCTACGGAGCAGCTGTTGTAATATCTTTCAAAGCTGTAGCATTAGGTTCAATATTTGAGTTCTTTTCTGTTTTGAATGCAGCGTTTTAAATCATTGCCGATCATGGTGTTACGGGATTACTCCGATTGCTCTGGCCCTTGTGGGGCCGATTTGTCCTTCGCGGGAAACCTCCGGACGGTCGGCCAAATTGCGGAGCGCCAACTATCGAGCAGGACACCAATCCAAGAGCCGGAACCCGCGCAGGCGGTTTGGCCGCCTGTTCTCCACTGTAGACCGTAATCTATTGATTGTGCAGCATTTCAACGTTTGTTTGGCAAGCGCAACCTTGCATTTAAATCGGCTAGAAGATTATTTTTGATTCCCAGGATTCTGTCTGTTAGCAGAGGCTAACTCAATCAAATGAGTGGAGCGAAAAAACATGAAATTACAAGACGTAATGGAGTTTTTTGACCAAAACCCCGGCCAATTGGAAGCCTTCGTGACCAGGCGCTCGTTGGATATCGGCCGCGCCTTAGCGGCAGAACCTATCGCGTCCGCTGAGATTGTCGCTGCTCAGCCAATAATGATCGCGGACGCGCTCGCCTCCGAACCAATAGGTGCTGCAGAGATCGCGGCGGCCGAACCAACGATGCTGGCAAACGCATTAGCTGGGACGCCCTCTGGAATGAAAGAGATTGCTGCGGCTCTCGGCAGAGCATCCAAACGATCTTGAACGCCCAAAGTAAGGCTCTCGAACGGTGGGTCTCGGTAGGAATTGGCCTACACAGGCGGATGTAGAGGTTTGGTGATTTCATTTTGTCGACTGCTTTGATCGAACAAGAGATTTGATTTCCGTGACATGCGTGAATGACCGTGAGTAAAGACTGCAAGCGGAGTGTTGGGGTACGTTCACGAGTTTTCGAGCGATGGGTGAGGAATCTGCCGGAGCGTCTTGCACCGCATCATCCCAGGTCGCAACTTCTTGCCCCTCTGTATTCGCATCTACTCGCTAATCCTGCCCGCCACGCCATAGGCCGCAGATTACTGCAGGACCGCTTGCTCGATCTGACCATTCGTATGGCACGTGATCATACGGATTATTATGGGGCGAGTGTTCCGAAACGCAAGGACCGTTGGAATTACGAAAACCTCATTGAGTTACCGCCCATCAGCCGCCTGGAGGCTTTTCGGCACAACCGCGAGTTGATCGCACGGATTACCACTTTTGGTTTTGTAACCTTTACAAGTGGATCCACTCATCAACCTCCGTTGTTGATCGAACGTTCTCTGGAAGAACAGCAATACATCCAGAACTTCTTCACATGCATTCAAGGGCCTTTGTTCCCAAAGTGCACGAATTTGTTAGCGCCGCTCGGACTGGCAGAAGGATTTCTCGATCACGGAAGTGTGCTTCGCGCACCTGCTTTCGGATACTCTTTCATTGTTGATCTTGCCAATAATGCGGGTCAAGTTCGCGCTGCGTGGCTCTTACAGCAGAGCTTTAACATCGCTAGATTTGAAAGTCGAATTAGCTCAATACAGGGCTCCTTCCACAGTCTTTACTATTTGTGCCACTTCTTAGATGAAGAAAATATCCAACTACCTCCCGGCCAACTCAAGTCTATAGTTTGCTTTGGCGCTCCGGTTCCATTGCATAGCCGGCGAAATATGGAGGCGCTATTGGGAATTCCGGTCCATGACAACTATTCCCTTGCAGAAGTATTCGGCGGAGCCCGATATTGCCACGACTGCAACGCTTATCACTTCGATCCTTTCCTAGTAGAGGAGGTTCTTGACCTCCAGACTGGCAAACGGATCGACGAGGGGTCGGGGGAATTAATTCTCACCCCCCTGTTTCCCTTCTGCCAGCGCTTTGTCTTGTTGCGATACCGTACTGCTGACTTGGTGGAGACATTTCGGACCGAATGTCCTCAAGGAAATCGAGCCTACCGATTCCGTGGTCGGCTACAACATGCGGTTGCATCCTGCCAATCAGGCCCATTGCTAGGGGAAGCGGAGGTCGCAAACGCGATTGAGGGTATTCCAGAAATCAATAGGGCAGATTGCTGCCTCACACTGCTAAGTGACTCGACCTTCATCGAGCCACCACGGTTTGAGATGCGTCAGATACCCAATCAGGAAGGGATCTCACTGTCTATCGAGCTACGATGGGACCCGAGATCGAGGCTGCGTGAATTGAACAATCTATCGCGACAGGTTCGACAAGCAGTGCTGAGGGGGGTGCCGTCAGACGTCGCCGCATGGTTCCGGCGTAAATCTACGCGATTCAGGATTGAGTTCCTCCCGCCAAAAAGCCTGCGTGATCGAGAATACTGGAAACTCTAGCAGGTTTTCCAAGAACCTAATCCCCAGGAATACGTTAGCGTATTTATGAAACTGATTACCTAGGCTGTGCTGGCAACAAACAGTTGCCGTGCAGATTCGAAGCGCCAGCGTTTGCGAGAAACCCTCGGCGCTCTCTAATAATGACCCACTCATGCTCACGAAAAGTGACCCAGGGGCGGTGTGAGACAAAGGGCCGTTCTGAGGGCGCGATTCAACATCATCCACGCCGAAGGCATGCCGTAAGAAAGGCTTACCAACCTCTCTTGGCGCGAGCCAAGTCTTCCTATCATCAAACAGATGAATCTCTTTTCACGAGCAGATGTGGGTCACTTCTCGCGAGCGCCGAAGAGAAACTTCCTATCTATCAACTACCCACACAAATGCTCTATGAATAACCAAAGAACGAATTAGAAAAACAGTTTAATTTGTCCAACTACAAACCGAATAGCAGTGGGTCAGATTGAATGGCGACCAACCGAACGGCGACCGGATCACCAAAATGGCTGGAGGAGCCTCGCTGATTTCGAACCTTTCAGCGAAGGTTCCTCTGCCGCCTCTAACTAAAAAGCGGCGGGATATGGAAGCCAGAAGCAAAGCCAAAAGGGATCGGCACAGCACTAGCGAACACCGGCTATTATTGAGATTTTGGCTCCTAGCTTTCGTCTCCTGGCTACTGACGAGAATAAGATTCTCGTTGCATAACGCATAACGGTCTAATGTCGCCATATCTCAGAAAGTGCCTCACATTAATTTCTGCTTCACGGCTTCAAGACGATCTTCATTGCTCGCTTGGGGTGATGGGTCAGGGTATTGAGATCAAGGCCCAATTCAGCGAACGCGCTGACTCCGTCTTCGAGTGGAATGATTTTTGTGAAAAACGGTTTCGTGTTGATTCGGCCTTCACGAAGTATACGAATCGCGGGCAACATTGTGTTCTGACCTATGTACATCCCCAGAATCTTGGTGGAATAGCGAGTGATATCGTTGGGCGTCAAGGTCATTTGCACGCCCGAATCCATTCCGAATGGTATCACCCTGCCACCCGGAGCAACGCACTCAAGCGCCGTCTTTAGCTCAATCCCCGTGGCTTCTACTACTATATCAGCCTTACGCCCATAGGTGAACTCGGCAATCCTTGTCATTATGTTTTCTTGGCGTGGATTCCATACAGTGAACCCAAGTTCCTTGGCGATACTGATGCGGAATCGGTCAATTTCGGTTACCGCAACCTTGGCGGCGATATTTCTGGCGAATGATGCAAACAGAAAGCCAATTGGCCCAAAGCCAATAATTAGAACGTAATCATAAGGCATCATCAGTATGGCATTCATTCCATTAACCACGGTCGCCATGGTCTCAACCTGGGTGCCAAGAACATCGTCGATCTCGTCCGGCAGCGGATAGCACACGCTCTCTGGAACGAGACAGTACTCAGCGTATCCGCCGTTGCGATGGATTCCGATTGCCTTGTTCCCGATTTCAGTGCACTGGCTGCTCAGCCCCATTCGGCAAAACGAACAGAAGCCACAGCGGGGATTATTGTCAATTGCGACACGGTGGCCGACCTTAACGTGTGAAACTTGGTTGCCAACATCAACTACGATGCCATTGAATTCGTGCCCGAGCGCTATGTTTTGATGATAACTGTGCCTGCCTTCAAGAATCTTGATATCAGTACCACAGATGCCGCAGGCCGCGATCTTAATTAAAACGTCATCAGGCTTTGACACATTTGGAATCGGAATCCGATCAAGCTCGAGCTTGCCAACCTCTCTGAATATGAGAGCGTTCATGGTCTGCATTGTTTTTCTCCTCAGAGTTTCCTTCCGGCATGAGCTACTGCAAGGCTTCATGGTGTCAGTGGGCAAGGTAGCATAAAGCTCTCCCTTGTGGGAAGGATCTATTGCGAGGGCATGACCAAGATGGCGTAGATGCAGGCAAGCAGGCTCGCGCGCATGAGTGGATGCTACATCCGATCAAAAGTAAACTGCTGATCATTTCCTTTCCACAATTTTCCCTTGACAATTCGATTAGCCAGCACATACGGTGAGTTTGTGTTGCTGGGACGAGTGCCTCGAGCATAAAAACCCGCACCATTTTATACACGCGGGCCAATTTGATTCTTCCGTGTTTGATCACGGCTAAAGTCGACGTGAGCGGGCTGGCTTCAAAAACAACCATCTGCTGATAGGCGAAGCTCTGTCTTTCGAGTTTGAAGGCAAAGTTCTTAATCCGTTCGGCGTCGATATCGATCTCCCCCACTGGGTATTCACCCGACTCAAGAAATTGCATCTACTCGAGCGTGATCGGCCGACAGGCAAGATGCGCATCCGGGCGCGCGTGTTCGGGATGATGCCGCTGTGGGATGGGCCGGATTTCAGGCCCGATCGGCGCTACCGAACATTCGATCCTGGCTATCAGCGCGCTTGCTCCGAGGATAGCGGGTATGCAAGTGCATTCCTCAAAGCGCTCGGGCGCGATTGCTCCGGTCTCGTCAATCCCGCCGTCGAACGCACCCACAACTTTGAGTCCTACCTCGACCATTCGCGCCTTTCGGACGAATTCCGGCGAGCCGTAGTGGACGAGGCTCTGCTGGCCGTAAAGGCAAAGAGGCGGACGAAAACGGCATCACTGACGGGTGGGAAAGCCATCAGCAGGAGAGGCCGGCCATTCCGCTCGAGCACTATGTTGACACACGCTCTGCTGGACGCGACAGGGGAACCGCAGGCGCGAGGCCTGCGGGTTTTTCTGCGGTGGTTTGCTGCGGATTGTAGGTGGGAAGTACTGCGATCAATCAGTTTGTCTTGTGGACCTCCCTTCGATGATGAGTGCTATTGCTCCCTCGTCGAGTGCTCGGAATCCAGATGCGGGCGCCCAACACAGGACCTCCTAACTCACGTAGGCGACTTCCAGCCGCCTGTGGCCCCACTGAAGAACCAGCGCGGAGTTATACCCGGGGAAGATTTCGCGGGATTCGCCGATTTCGCCGCAGTAGATCCCGCTTACGACATCCGCCACGTCCTCGCCCAGGTGCTTCTGGATGATCTCGATCGTCTGGCCGATGCCGGTTCCCAGCGTCGGATTCGTGCGGGTCAGGTCGAATAACTCCCGGTTGATCTGCCTTTTTGTTCTTGCGTCCATTTTGGTCGACCTCCCTATCGCCGACCGCAGTAGGGGCAGAATTGCTCTTTCCATGACGCCTCTTCTGCATCTTTCGCGAACCTGCCATTGTTGAGCATGTATGGGCCGTAGATCAGGCCGGCCCGCCGGTCCTCGCGGAATCCGCCAATGCATTCGGGGTGGCAAAGAACCCATCTGCCATGAACCTGATAACGCTGCAAAGCAACCGACGTGGCCATCGCTGTTTCCCCCTAAAAGCTGTTGTAAAGCAAACCGAGAAGGAC
>Ga0187878_1002132_pt1 | contig 18024 bp, 19 predicted proteins | sample June2016WEW_17_1_FD_132979 | JGI IMG/M metagenome (GOLD analysis project Ga0187878, IMG submission 132979) | Peatland microbial communities from SPRUCE experiment site at the Marcell Experimental Forest, Minnesota, USA - June2016WEW_17_150 | ecosystem: Environmental > Terrestrial > Soil >...
GAAGCGGCATGTTGAAAAGTTTCACTGAAACCTTGCCGGACTGCATGGAAGCAGATGTTGTCTCCCCCTTGCAGGAGATCTGGTCGCGCATGGCCGCATAGTAGCCCCCCTTACGCAATACAGCCCCGGCCAGGCCCGGCATGGCGGCGGAAAGGGAAAGCGTGGCGCCATCCTCGACTACAGCTTTCTCCACATCGTCGACCGCGTCGCCATCCAGAAATATCGTTTGGATCCTCTTTTCAAGATATTCAGTCGACAGGCCGAATTGTTCACAGAGAAATGATTTAACGCTGCATCCGATATTTCCCTTGATCCAAAATCCGTTTTGCAAAAGCTGAGAAAAGGCCGGGATGAGGCCGGCCACGACTGTCAGTGAAATATGTCTTGGAGAGGAATCTTCGAAGAGATTCCTCCCACTGGATTTGTCGCTATAGGCCATCTATCACACTTCCTCCTGCGGATAAACGAACGGGGTGGCCCGTTTCAGGCCACCCCGTCGAATACACGATTTGAGAGACTTTTACCTACCAGTTGTACACCCTATCCAGATCTTCATCTGTCACCTGGAACGTCACATTGTGGGGCGGAAGGGGTTCCTTCTTGAAGTACTCGGGCAGCCGGTCATGTTTTGCCGTGAAACCTGCACGGGCATTGAAGTCCCGCTCCATCTTCAGCACATTCTTGCCGAGAGCTACCACGTCATCGGCGGTCAGGCTGAGGCCATAAAATGCATTGAGCAAATCGATGAGCGCCTGGAACGTATCCGGCTGATCCAGGACCGCGAAGGCAATGAAAAGGCACATGCCTGTGGAGTCAACGGCCGCAGTGGCGATCTGTAGATTTCTGGAGAGGTCGATCTGCCCTTCCGGCTTCAGTGGATCCACATACCCTCCCACTTTGAGGATATTCGTGGCGACCGCATATCCGGCCGTGTGATCGGCGCCCATGGTGCTCGTGGCATAGGTGACCCCGATACCTTGAATCGCGCGCGGATCGTATGCAGGCATAGCCTGCCCCTTGACCACGGGAACCCTCTCTATGCCGAAGACCTTGCCGGTCACGGCGGCGCCGTTCCCGAGTATGCGTCCCAGGTCTGTACCTTTTCCCACTTCCTTAACGAGCCTGATGGCCGCCTCGGCATCGCCAAACTTCGCCAAGCCCGCCTCCATGGCGACTGCTATGGTCGCCCCCATCTCGATGGTATCAAGACCAAAATCGTCATCCAGGCGGTCAAGCATGGCAATCGAATCCAGGTCGTCTATGCCGCAGTTCGCGCCATGAGCCCAGACCGTCTCATATTCCGGCTGTTTGGTCAGGTAATGGCCGTCCTTGTCCATGTATACCCCCGAGCATTGGATCACGCACCCCCGGTGGCAGCCGTGGGTGGGAATGCCGCCGCGGGCCTTCTCCGTTTCGGCCTGCGTTTCGCCGCTGATCTTGGAAGTACCCAGAAAACGGCCCCACTGGAAGTTATGGGTCGGATATGCGCCCGCTTCATTGATTACGTTGGCCAGTATGTTGGTTCCAAACGCAGGGAGTCCCTCGCCGGTGACCGGATGTTTCCTGAGACCGTCAACAAATGCCTTATTGGCCGTTCTGAGCTTCTCCGGGTCTTTGGCAGTACGGTTCGACAAACCCGTGTCGTCGAGGACTATGACCTTCACACCTTTGGAGCCCATCACCGCCCCGGAACCGCCTCTGCCGGCATGGCGGGTTGGCCTCTGTTCCATATCGGTAAAGGCCACTGAAGCGGCGGACATCTTCATCTCGCCTGCCGGTCCGATGGAGATGCACGCGATCTTGTCGCCGTACTCCTTCTTCATCTTTTCAACCAGGTCATAATTGCCCAGCATAGAGAGGCTGCTGTCGGGGGTTATTTTCACCCCGTCCTTGTTGATGAAGATCTTATAGAGACTGCCTTCTTTGGGTTTACCTTCCAGGATGATCGCGGCATAGCCCAATCGCGCCAGCACCTGTGAGGGCTGCCCCCCTGAGTTGGATTCTTTGATCCCGCCTGTCAACGGGCTCTTGCAGCCCACTGAAATGCGCCCCGACTGCGAGGCACTTGTTCCACTCAGCAGGCCCGGCGCGATAACAAGTTTGTTATCCTCACTCAGTGGATGACAAAGCGGTGGCACTTCCTTGGAAATAACAGAGGAGGTCATAGCCCTGCCCCCCAACCCGGCATACTCCCCCAATGGAACGACACTTACTTTTGGACCGCCTTCGGCCCCCATGTTGATTCTGAGAATCCTGTCCATAAAAGTCCTCCTTCCCCGGTGAGATCTCGCGAAGACTCAAGGACACACCCGTCCCGAATCCTGGCAAGAGTTATAGGTAAACAAAAGAGTAAATTCACTCCCTCATTCAAATGACTAAAAGCATGAAAAAGTGATATACGAGACGCATGAATGTTTATATTCTACTTATGCAGCGAAGCTTGTCAATATGTCAAAAAACACATAACCGCGAGGAATTCACGCGGAATCTGCGACCTCTGCATCTGCTGTAACCGCGGGGAAAATTGTTGACAAGAATACTTCTTATGTTATAATGATTCTAAAGTAGAAGGAATGCCGAATGACATCCAAGAAGAAATATCCGATAAAACTTACGCCCCAGAGGCTCGCCATCCTCGAATATCTCGAGGGCAATAAATCACACCCTTCCGCAAGCGACATATATAAGGCGGTATCGGAAAGATACCCGATGATGTCCTTTGCAACTGTGTACAACACCCTCGATACCCTGAAAGAAAAAGAGCGGCTTCTCGAACTGTCCATTGATCCCCGGAAAAAGCGCTTCGATCCGAATACAAAACCGCACCATCATTTAATATGCCTGGAATGCAGAGCGATTACCGATGTTCACCGGAATTTTGCGCTTGATTTAACGGACAGCGAAAGGTGTGACTACGAAATAACGGGAAACCATGTCGATTTTTACGGAGTTTGTCCGAAGTGTAAACGGGGGAGGAAGTCCAAAATATAATTTTCAGGAGGTGGAATCATGTCGAAGACAGAACAGTATCTGAAAGAAGCATTTGCGGGTGAGTCTCAGGCGAATCGCAGGTATCTGGCCTTTGCCGCTAAGGCTGACCAGGAAGGCTATCCCCAGGTTGCGCGTCTCTTCCGGGCCGCCGCGGAGGCTGAGACGATCCATGCCCACAGTCATCTCCGGGCGCTCAATGGCATAAGGAGCACAAAGGAAAATCTGCTGGAGGCCGTTGCCGGCGAGAACCATGAGTTTACGAAGATGTATCCAGAGATGATCGAAGCGGCTAAGGCGGAAGGACATAAGGTGGGGCTCAGATCATTCAGCTACGCCAATGAGGTGGAAAAGATTCATGCCCAGCTCTATCAGAGTATTCTTGACAGCCTGGGGACATCTCAGGACTCCTATCCGTATTATATCTGTCCCGTTTGCGGAATGACGGCTGAGAAGGAAGCGCCGGCCATATGTCCCGTCTGCGGAACCAAGGGATCAATGTTCCGGCGGGTTGATTGAGTGTGAACGCGCCGTATCATCGCGACGCAGTTTCCAAGGGAGAGGGAACATGAAAACGGAATATATGCCCATATTCCTTGAGAAAAAGAATGGAAGTGTGAACGGTGCCTGGATGCACTTCGATGCGCTCATCAACGCGAGGATTCTGCCTCTCGCCTACACCTCTGATCTCGGCGTTCTCAGGCTCATGGTGGGTGATCTTGATAAGGCCGCGGGCGTGCTCAGGAAAGAGGGGTTGATCGTCAGGCAGACGGCCGATGCCGTAGAAGTAGTACCGGATAGGTCATGCGGCCTCCTGGACATTCTCAGGACGCTCACGGAGCATGGCATCGACGCCGAATTGACAGGCATAATACCAGGGATATATCAGGGCTGATGATATCCTTTCCTGCCGGTACGGCAGGCACAGATGCAAATTACGCAATACGGCTCCGGTAAAAATCTGCCTGATAAATCTCATCCAAAGGCCGCCGGGGCCATTCTTTTTCCGTCAAATAGTGGATATATTTAAGCGTGACAAATCCGTCGAACCAGCGGTGGAAAGCGGCAAGCAATGCATCTTTGGTCTTATATTGCCGCTGGAAACGTCCCCAGATGTCAGTAAATCCACGATTCTCGAGAAATTCTACGGTCTTGCGATTCGTAAGTTCGGCGAGTATTCGTGGAACCCCCTCATCAGTGTGGGTAGATACGGCCGTAAGGAGTTCTCGCAGAGAGACAAACACCCGGAAATCATATGCCAGGAGAGGCTCTCTGCCATTGAGGGCTGCTTCAGCCATGCGCTTGCCGGTACCGAATGCCACGCGCCGGGAAATGCGCGCGGAGGGGAAGACCATGGTCTTCTGTATTTCACAGATAGTGCCCGTTTTTGCGAGCTCCATGCAGAAGTAGAAGTCCTCTCCCGCCTGCCTGCGGGCCGCAAAACCGTTGGCGCGGACGTAACCAGAAGCAGTAAAGCAGAGGCAGGAGCCGACAGTGTGAAAGGCGTAAGGCGAACCGGCCCAGCGGAGACCCGCGACATAATAATTCAGAAATGCCTCGTACTCGTCAATGGCAGCCTGACTCTCAGGAGAGTCCGCCTGCTGGTGTTTAAAAGAAATGATCCCTCCCGTGCATCCGCTCTTCTGAAGCTCATGCCCCGCAGTCTCCAAGTAGTCGGGGGATACGATAGTATCTGCATCAAGACTGAAGAAAATAAAATCATCAAGGGCATTCGGTTTCTTCATCTCCAATAAAAAGGCAAGCACGCTGTCGCATCCGATTTTCCGGGCAAGCCCGACACCCCCCCGGGGAGGAAGTTCATGACCCGGGGAAGACGCATCGATCCAGGCGAGTCGAAGCGCTCCCTTCACACTCTTATCTTCCAGCCACTTCAGAGTCTGCGCATTATTATCTATCTGTTCCCTGAGTTCAATCTGATTTACCGCGTCGCCCGATTCCGGTGGGCGATTATTCACGACCACAAGAACAAGGGTATCGTCGAGAATATCCGGCGGCATGCTGTTCGACAGTGATTCGACAGTCAAGGGCAGGTGCGCCCTTTCCGCCAGTGCCGGAATCACTACCGCCCGCCGATAGTTCCGGTTGCGGTCAAACTGTCCCCCAATCGGCCGGATTGCCGCCCTCTTGTTAAGATATTTCATCCGGAATTGCAGCCCAATTTGTTGTTGATATTTTGTTTTGTATCAAGATCATCGGTGATGGACCCCATCATAAATAAATCTGTCTTCCAAGAGGCTCTCGACTACTTATCACGCCGTTCCTCACAGAGGCAATACAGTATTCGCAGGAAAATTTTTCTTGACATTAGAACGGCGGTTCTAATACAATCCGCTTATGGAAGAAGAGAAAAGAACGATCAGGACTGTAGAAAAGCACATTGCCGCCTTTTTCCGGGAGAACAGGCGGATGCCGACGTATTCCGAGATGCTCCATATCCTTGGTGTGAGGTCTAAGAGTGTTGTCCATTTCTGGGTAAACAAGCTCCTCGCCAAGGGATTGCTGGAAAAGGATGCGCGGGGATATTTAAGGCCAACGCGCCGCTCGCTTGCACTGCCTATGGTCGGAGAAGTCACAGCCGGCTTCCCCTCCCCCGCCGAAGAAGAACTCCGTGATGTCATCTCCTTCGATGAGTACCTTATTACACGGCCGGGATCTTCCTTTCTCCTCACGGTCAGTGGCGACTCCATGACAGGAGCGGGCATCATGCAGGGCGACCTCGTCATTGTGGAAAAGGGGCGGGAACCGCGAAACGGCGATATTGTCATAGCTGAAGTGGATGGTGAATGGACGATAAAATATTTCCGGAAGGAAGGAAGGAACATCGTCCTTGAAGCAGCCAATCCGAAATATAAGACCATCAGACCGAAATCACAACTGCGCATAGGAGGCGTCGTTACGGCAGTGATAAGGAAATACCATAGATAAAGATATTGACCTTCTCCACCTTCAGGATACCTAAGATGATATTCGCGAAATTTTTATTAGTAGTTATTTTGGGTTTCATCGTCGGCTGCGGTGTCTTTTACTTCCGCCAGGAGAACATGATTTTTTATCCTGAAGCCCTTCCGCCCGATTTCCAATATAGTTTCCCCACCCGCTTTGAAGAAGTGACTCTCAGTGTTGACGGCGCTGCCATCAACGCCTTGCATTTCAAGACCGACAACCCGAAAGGGGTCATTATCTATTTTCACGGGAACGCGGGAAATCTCCGTGGCTGGGGTGAAGTTGCCCTTGATTTCACGCGGCTGAGATACGATGTGCTCATACCGGATTACAGGGGATACGGAAAAAGTACGGGAAAGATAGGCAACGAGGCAATGCTGCACCGCGATGCGGCAGTTGCTTACAATTATCTCCAAGAGCGCTATCGCGAAAATCAGATAATCATCTATGGAAGATCAATCGGAACGGGAATTGCGACCTATCTGGCAAGAGAGACGCGGCCGCGCATGCTCATTTTGGAGTCGCCGATCTTCAACATGCGGGACCTCGCCCGGTATCACTATCCTCTCATGCCGTCAGCGCTCGTCGCTTTGATCCTCAAATATCCTATGCGCACGGACTTGTGGATTGCTGATGTCCCCTGCCCTGTTTATCTATTTCACGGTACGGAGGATGATGTTGTCCCCTACAATGCGAGTGAACGTCTCCTCAAACTTATCAAAACGGAAAGCCGGTTAATCTCAATTCCCGGCGGCGGGCATAATAATCTGGGCGACTCCCCGCTCTATCATGAAGAGCTGGAACGCATCCTGAAGTAGAAAGATCTATCCCGGGGCACTGCGTCAATCAATGGCTATATCTTTCACAAAGTTCCTATGAAAAAGGGAAAAATATGCCAACCTGGATTATAATACTTCTTTTTGCAATGGGGATTCTCATTGTCTGCAAATTTCTCTTCGCCTTTTCCCTTGTCTCCGTCTTCCCGATTACACAAGGAGCCATGTTCCACCCCTCTGCCCGCGTGAGGGTCAGGACATTCCTCGATCATGTGCCGATGAAGGCGGGTGATCTTCTCGTTGATATCGGGTGCGGGGACGGGAGGGTTCTCAGGGAGGCGAAGCGGCGCTATGGTGTCCGGGCGTTGGGGTTCGAGGTAAACCCTTTGGCATACATCCTGGCCCGCCTACGCACTATCGGGATGCAAGGGATTGAGGTGAGGTTGCGGAATTTTTGGAATGTGAATGTCGGGGATGCAGATGTAGTGTTCTGTTATCTTTTCCCTGACGTCATGGGCAGGCTCGCTCACAAACTCGAGAGGGAGCTTCGTCCCGGGACCCGCGTTGTTTCCTGCAATTTCCCGCTTCCGGGATGGAGACATTCAGAATTATTTTATCCCGAATCCTCCCTTCATGCTGATCCCATCTATCTCTATCGGTTTCCTGCTGTCAGTCTACGTCCAGGCGATAGTTGTACGTGTAATCCCGAGCGACCTCGAGCTCGTAATGCCTAATGTTGTAAAACAGGGCAAAGTCGAAATTATTGATGGCATAGTAGGACTTGCTCAAACTTAGGTAAGCCTCGGCGAAATTAGGATCGGCAGCGATGGCCTTTCTAAATTGGTCAATTGCGTCTCTATGCATGCCTTGCGAGGCGAGGGTTAGACCACTCGTGTAATAGGCGATGGCCTCATCGGTGCTTTGATGATTAATGCCGACATAGTGAGATGGTAACGACGCGCAGCCCGTTGCTACTAACAGAAAAATCAACATTACCCATGAAAGAATTCTCTTCATGACCACATCTCCTTTCATTCATTGCGGCGCTTTTCTTAATTTATCCAAATTTTGTGTGGAAGTTATGCCTAAGTCTTGAAAGTATTGCAATATTAGCGTCAATTATAGGGCAAATAGGATTTTATGTCAAAGAAAATGATCCCTTGTATCTATATCGGCACATCGGGCTGGAATTATGAGCACTGGAGAGATGTTTTTTATCCCGCGACATACACCAAATCGGCATGGCTTCGATTCTACGCCCAGAACTTTACAACTGTCGAAGTCAATGCCACATTCTACCGTCTTCCCAAACCGGAGACCTTTGAGAACTGGAGACGGACTACGCCTGAAGGGTTCCTGTGGGCAGTCAAAGCTAACCGGTACATCACACACATCAGGCGGTTACGGGATGCGGGGGAAGCTTTAGAGAGATTTTTCAGCGCTGCCGGAAGACTTGAGGAGAAGCTCGGGCCTGTCCTTTTTCAGCTCCCACCCGGCCTCGCCTTTCACGAAGACACACTCGAAGAATTCTGTGATAATCTCGAGAAATACGATCACCCGTGCGCTCTTGAGATGCGCCATCAGAGCTGGCTCGCTGACAGGGTTATGAAAAAGATTGAAGACCGCGGCCTCGCCTTCTGCATATCCGATACAGCGAGTCGCTATCCTTACGGCGAATTTGTAACGGCTGATTTCATCTACATCCGCCTCCATGGATCAAGAAAACTGTACGCATCTGATTACACGGAAGACGAACTCCAGATGTGGGCGGAAAAAATAAGGCAGTGGAAAAAAGATACCTATGTCTATTTCGACAACGACTTCGGCGGGTATGCACCGAAAAATGCGGCAAGATTGAAACAAATACTGGGCTCAGATTGATTTATGCCCTTCCCTTAATCGATCCATTTCTTTCCATTCTCCCTTATCAAAATCCAGGAGTTCTGCGGGCCGGAACAGCCCCTTGTAGCGCATCGCGCTGATCTCATTTATGCAATATCCCAGGTAGTAATACTTAAGGCCTCTCTCGCGGGCCCACTCGATCTCCTTCATGATGGAAAAGGTTCCGGGAGAGAAGGAACTGAACCGCGGTTCGAAAGAGAAGTAGATTGTGGAAAGGGATATCTCTCCCAGATCAAGGAATCCGTTCCCTGCGAGCCTGCCGTCTATAAACAATGCAGAGACGAGAAGCCGTGTCGGCGACACAAAAAACTCGTTGAAGTATCCGTCCAAATCACACGGAGGTTTATGATACCGGATACGCAGGAACCTGTTGTAAAGCGAAAGACTTTTCTTGATATACTTGACGGCAAACTCTGCGGGCTCGAACATCTTGAATTCAGTCTCTGTATTCTTCTTAAGGACGCGACGCTGGCTTTTTGAAGGTTTGAACATCTCCACAGGCACGCGGATGGGAAGACAGCGCCGGCAATTGCTGCAGCTGTTGCGATAGAAATACGAAGAGACATGACGCCAGCCCCGCGCAAGAAATTCGTCGGTCTGCCGGGGAGAAAGATTTACATTCCACAAAAAGGCCTCTTCCACAGGGGCCGTTATCTCCGGGAAATAAGTGCACGGCCTGTGTGTGGCACTGCTCAGATCTTTAAGGAAGTCGCGTTTCCTTTTCATCGCTTTTAACTTTACTTGCGAGCACTGCGGCTGTCACTCTTGCAGGCTCCTGCGGAGCCCGCCCTCGACAATCTCTGTCGACGGCATCAACCTTTATGACTTTATGACGATAATTCCTAATCTCCGTCTCCACTATGGCATTCCGGAGAAGATTAAATTAGTGTCTCCACTTTTAACTTCGGCTCGAGGATTTCATTGGCCTTCTGAAGGTTTTCAAACGAAGAATATACGGCAATAACCGCCGTATCCGCTGCCCCCGCGAAATATCGTGATGCGGCTTCCAGCATGAGTTCCGGCGTGATATCAAGGATCATGTGCCTGAACTTCAGGCGGTCCGCATCTGTGAGACCCGTGAAGTCGCGAATCATTGCGATATACCCCTTACTCGAAGGATCCATGGGTTTGTCGAGAGAACCTATTGTTCCGATAACAGTCTTCTCCAGTTCCTCCTCGGAAATCTTGTTCTGCGAGATGAACTCCTCTGCCTCGCGGTAAACATTCAGGGTGTTGATTATGTTGGGGTCCCTGTAGGAGAGCAAGGCGAAGGTGCCGCTCATCGGATCATATTGCGACATGCCACCATAGGCCCCCCCCTGAACCCTGATATGCTTGTACAGATACCCGCTCGACAATTCTCTGGCCAAAACAAACATGGGAGCGGAAAGGGGATCGGCGTATGCAGGCGCAGCAAGGACTTTCGCCACATACGAGACCTGAGCGGGAATGGCTATGCCCGCATGAACCGTAGAGGGAGATGGGACACTCGGGGTTTCTATACCGCCGCCACCGGATAAGCGCCCGACGAAATCGGCCGCACTTTCTCTCAGAAGTGAGAGGCCTTCTGCGTCAGCCGTTAAATTAATGCGCAACCTGTCTTTTCTGAGAACCATATGTTGCAGAAAAGTCAGCCTGTCGAGAAGTTCCTTTTTTCTTTCGTTGAATTCATCGGCGATGAGGTTGACAAACTTAAGCTGAGTTCTGCCGTGCCACTGTTCGTCCCTGTATGCCGCTATGGATAAAGCCTGGCCTGCAGACCTCCGTGCAAAAGCATGGCCCGAAGGAATAACAGAAGCATGAAGGTCATTTTTCCTTTCTGCAATCAGCTCACGCATCCGGGTTTCATTCGACATATCCCCTCTAATGAGGATATCGGAGATTATGCCTACTGCGTCTGCGATATTTCTGTGGAGGGCCTTGACCCGAAAAATCAGCTTCTGCCAGTTATTTCTGCCGTCCATGGTCATGCCCGCAGACAGATGGTAACCGATTCCCCCCGTCTTCAACACAATGCGTTTTGCCATCTCTTCGTAGTCGAGGCCTGCTGCCCCCATATTGACAATCAGCTTTGCCAGGAGGGGTAGATAGGGCTGAAGGTCTTCCGATACGTCGGATACTTCAAAGGCCAGGTCGAGGTAGGCGATGCCATTGGCAAAGATGTCATGCATCATGATCGGGACATTTTCAATTACCGCCTTTGTCGTGGGAATCGTTTCTATCGAACGCGATATGTCGCCGATGCTGAGTCTTGGCAGCGCCGACGCAGCCGCAGGCGCATCCGGCTCAGCCTGGAAATTTTTCAAGGCTTGGGCGTCCGTCCTGATCTTTTCCAGATCGTCGTCGGAGAGTGATGCCTTGAGTAACGCCATCTTTTTTTTGAAGGCCTCCTCCTGTTCCACCTGATAGGTCTTGCTTGGCTCCATGACGGAGAGCAGTCGGTGAGGATTGTCAAGAAACCATTTCCGCACGATCTCCTGAAAAAGCTCCGGGTTCGCTTCCCATTTCCTGCGGATGCTTTCGATGGCCCGCGGGAAATTCATGCCCTCCAAGGGATCACCATCATACAGCCAGGTGTGGTAGGCCCTTCCCATGAGTATGATCCCGTACGGATACGTGCTGCGGACAATCTCCTTGCCGTTGAATTCCACTTGGTGAAGAGTCCCTTCGATGAGGGCACGGTCAAAGCCGGATTTTGCAATATCCTTTAGCGTATCGATGATCAATGTTTCGATGCGCTGCGTTTTATCAGGATCCGTACCCCGCAGCCCTACGACAAATGCTATCTGCTTGAGATCGGGCTCTACTCCTGTGAGTGGGGACAGGTCTTCACCGAGCCCGGAATCGATGAGGGCCTTGCGAAGAGGTCCGGCAGCGCTTCCAACCAGCATGCCCGAAACTATCTGAAGGAGAAGCGCTGTTTCATACTCGACGCTTTCCGCCATCATCCATGCAACGTTGACGGCTGTTTTCCTTCCTGGGTCATCTTCTTTAGCAATAGGATAGGAGCCGTGGATGGACGCCGGTTCTTGCCATCTTGATTGGCTCTTGATGGACGAGTCCACCTCCACACGATCGAAGCCTGCAAGCATCTCTTCCAGAAAAGCCAGGTGGTCTGCCGTCGGAATGTCGCCATAGAGGAGGAACCGTGCGTTTGTCGGCGAGTAGTAGGCGCGATGAAACGCCTTGAATTGCTCATATGTGAGAAGCGGAATATCATCGGGGTTCCCTCCCGAATCGAAGGAATAGGGGGTATCGGGATAGAGACGCTGCTGGATGGCCTTGTACATCAGGGCCTCGGGGGAGGAATAAGCGCCCTTCATTTCATTGAAGACAATCCCCGAGATAATAAGTTCGCTTGCCAAATCTTCCGGATTGGAGAATTCCAGGTGGTGACCCTCCTGACAGAACGTCTCCTTCAACAGGCGGGGTCTTAGCACCAGATCCGTATATACGCGGGCAAGATTGAAGAAATCGGCCCTCACCTGACTCGCTACGGGATAGATGGTCTTATCCGGATATGTAAAGGCGTTGATGAAAGTCTGCAGCGTTCCCCTGTGCAGTTCGTTGAAAACATCCCTCAGCGGATATCGCTCCGAACCCGCTAGTACAGAGTGTTCAAGGATATGAGGAACGCCCGTGGAATTTTCCGGCGGCGTGCGAAAACCGACCGTATAGAGATTCTCGCGGTCATCGCAGTGAAGGTGAAGGACTTTCGCGCCTGTTATTGAATGCTCCAGTTCATATGCGGTTATCCGAATTTCCGGGAGCTGTAGAACGCGGAGGACGCGGAACCCATAAAGCAGAGCTCCGGCGGCAAGTGTCGGGACCGGACATCTATTGGATACTGTCATCTTGCCGCTCCCCGACACTGGTCCATTTTTCTCCGGGTAATATTCGCCAGATGTGATTTGGCCATGTACGCATTCCCCCCTGATTGTGTGTGATATTGCCCCAGGTGCGGATTTAGTCTGTTTCAATCATCTTCTTGAAAGAGTAAGCCGCCTGGAAAAAGGCAGGTCTCATGAATCAAATATACCAGAGTCAGTACGGGCAATGAAAGACAATTTTTGTGGAGATGCGAGGGCAGAGGCGGGATGAAGGAAGTGCTCCCGGTCCGGAACAAAAAATTTAAGCCCCTCTATCCGGTAGCAGAGGGGCTTTGGCGAGGATCACAGATCGTGAAAAGATCTCTTATGTTTTCCGCAGGGGGAAGGATGATCTCAGACATCCTTTCGCTTCAACCAGGCGTCCTGATACAGCCTGCCGATGCAGGCAAAGAGGGCCAGGAAAAACAAACCGAACATGAAGTTGGGAGAAGTGTCCAGAAGCTCGTCCAGTTTGTGCCCCACATAGAGGAAGAGGAATGAGGCAATCACGATGACAAACCCCCACGAACTCAGCATGAAAATTGCGCTGTACATCTTGCGGTCCTGGTTCGTTTTGTTCGTCATTAACATGGCCTTAACCTCCTTTCCCTCAAGATCGATAACCATACTGCCCTAAACGCCGGGCTCGTTAATTTTCTTAGCTTACCAAAGTCTTGATGGCATTGAAAACCGGCGCCGTGAACAGGGCGATGAGAATAGTATACATAGTGAAGACGCCCATCAATTCGCCCGTATATATCTTCTGATACTTTTGCTTCAGAGAGATGATCGTCATCCCGCCAACAATCAGACAACCAAGCTGAAAATACGGGAATTCGCTCACACTGGTTGTTGCATACTCGGCGAAACCGAATGTTGCCGTCATTAGAACTACAAATACCGCCAGGCCTAATGTCTTAAGTGTTTTCTTCATGATCTGTTTCCTCCTTTGTTTCTAATTTGTTTTGCCTTATACAAATGAAATATCCATGCCAACTTCACGACTCTCTGCATAAAAGTTATAACATATTGATTATAAAAAATTATTGTCGCTTGACAGGAATCCGCGGCTGGCCATCAGAGGCTTGAAACAAGGGGATTATTTAAAGAAATATTAAACGGCGTTGAATGAATTGTGCAAAAGAAGTGGAGAATCCCGGCGCTCATCTCCGGCAGCTGTATCCGGGATTTCTGGGTGGGAGGAACAATTGTTAGCGGCTTACGTAGGGCATTATTTATCTTTTTCAAAAAGAGCCGGTAAGGCTCTTCCGGCATTTTCCCGGATGGCTTTGTCATACAGATATGACATTTCATTAGGTTCCGGGTTGATTTCTATACAGTAGGCCCCGCTCTCTTTCGCAATCTTTGGGAAACCGGCTGCGGGCCAGACCACACCGGACGTGCCGATGCTAATAAAAAGGTCACATCGCCTGATCATCAAATTGGCTTCGCTGATGACATCCTGATTCAGCATGTCGCCAAACCACACAATATCCGGGCGGAGCCAACTGCCGCATTCGTCGCACTTGCAGCTCTTGAAGGTTTCTCCCATGTCTTCGAATATTCCATGAGAGGGGCAGCGCACACGCCAGAGACTGCCGTGCAATTCAGTGACGTTGCGGCTTCCCGCCCGCTGGTGCATTCCGTCGATATTCTGGGTTACTACCCTCACTTGGGGATGCGTCTTTTCCAGTTCTGCTATAACATAGTGTCCTGAATGCGGTTGGCATGCCAATACAGATTGTCTCCGCAATTCATGAAACTTAAGCACCTTCTGCGGGTCGCTGTCAAATGCCTCCTGGCAGGCATATTCCTCCCAGTTGTACTGGCTCCAGATACCACCTCTGCCGCGATAAGTGGGGACGCCGCTTTCGGCAGACATCCCCGCACCGGTAAAAAAAACGATGCTTTTATATTTGAGAGAGAGTCTCATTATCTCAACCTCTCAGCAGCCATTGGTGGACGAACGCCCCCAGTAACCATACGCCAAAGCTCACGCACAGCACAATACCGATAGGATAGTGTTTCGTAAACGAGATATAGGCGGCGACAAAGAACAGAATGCTCGGTATTATTCCCCACAAGGCTGCCCTGGCAAAGTCTTCCATCAGTTTGAAATTTCCCGGATTGTCTGAATAGATCCAGACCAGAATGATGACGCTGACGATAGGCATCGTCGCGATGAGGCCGCTGAGCGAGGGGAAGTTCCTGCCGATCTGCGTACAGACAACGATAATGGCGACGCTTGTTAATATCTTTACGAGAAATTCCATACTCCCTCCTGATTAACGCCTGCCCTGCACTCCAATTGTTCAAGAAGGCTTGAAGCTATCTATCTGTCCGGCTCTCTAAATGCGGCATTGGGATTTATCAAAGGGTCGTGGGCGCACGCAAAGCAGTAATACGCGGGCCAGACACATCCGCACCCGGAGCCTATCAATTCGAAGCAGGCGCACTTTTCACACATAGATACAGAGCAACCCAGACACTGTGCAAAAACTTTTGCCTTTACGCAGATTCCACACAGAACTTCTTTTCCCATGATATGTCTCTACCCGGATGATTACAATCAGCGCACGTAGACCGTTATATCCTTTACCCCCTTGCGGGGCGTCGGGGAAGAAATTGCTGCAGGCTTGCCCAGGCAAATGAGTGCAAGAGGTTCCTTAGCCCGATCGATTTTCAGGATCGTCCTTATAATTTCCTTCTCAAAGAGGGTGAACCAGAGGGTCCCCAATCCCAAGGTATGGGCCGCAAGAAGCATGTTCTGGATTGCAGCCGCACACCCATGCTGGTAGGCGAGCCCTCCTCCCTCCAGAAACATGTCCGCTCCCGTCTTTTTGGGATCTCCGACGACTGCGATAATGACCGGCGCCTCATTGATAAACCCGATCTTATAGCGGTCAACCCACTTCCAGCCGCTTTTTTCAAATAGGATTTTTCTGCATTTTTCAGATTCAGTGAATATGTTCTTCTTGATCTCATTATTTGTAACAACAATAAACTCCCAGGGCTGATTATTCGCCGCGGATGGCGCCCACGTGCCCGCCTCCAGTATCTTCTCAAGCACTTCATTACTCACCGGATCAGGCATAAAATTTCGGCAACTTCGCCTTTCCTTCATGGCGGTGAAAATGTCCATATCTTTCCCCCTTTTCAAATATTCAAATCTGCTCTTAAATGAAAGGCAGTCCTGTCATCTCGACACCTGGGTCATGGAATCGGGATTTTTCTGTCTTGCCTTTACGTGCTATTGCACTCAACCCTTGCGAAACATCGTATAGCTTTATCTAATATAAAAACAAGGAAAAAGTAAAATCGCCGAAATTTGAATGCAAGCATTAACCTGCTATTTTACGCCCTTTTAACTATCATTGTATCTTCTGCCTTATCCACTAAAATAGATTCGAATATCATATTACGAAGAGGCATCTATGAAAAAGTCATTCGGCGCAAAAACATTAATATATCCGACGCCTGTATGGGTCATTGGCACATACGATAAAGAAGGGAAGGCCAATGCCATGACCATAGCCTGGGGCGGGGTCTGCAGTTCCAGCCCGCCATGCATCGCTGTTTCAATAAGAAAAGCGACTTATACCCACGGCAACATATTGGAGCGCCAGGCATTCACGGTGAACGTGCCCTCTTCTGCACAGGCAAAGATAGCCGACTATCTCGGAATGGTTTCGGGCAGAACGGTGGATAAGTTTGCCGCCGCAGAGCTTACAGCCGTTAAGGGCGACAAAGTAGACGCCCCGTATATACAGGAATTTCCCTTGATCCTGGAGTGCAAGCTGCTGAGCACAAGTGAAATCGGGATCCACACGCATTTCATAGGCGAGATCATGGATGCTAAAGCCGAAGATTCCGTCCTTGGGGAAAATGGTCTCCCGGATATTCTAAGAGTAAGGCCGATACTGTTTGGCCCGGAGATACAATCCTACTATGGAGTCGGAAAGCATCTGGGACAGGCTTTCACAATCGGGAAGGAGATCTGATGAATAGAATCAATATATTCATTTTCACGGCGTTCTGTCTTGTTCTTGCCCTCGCACCAAGGGCAGCCCTGGCCGGTCCGCCGTTTAAGACCGACGATCCGGAACCAGTGGAGTACAAACATTGGGAATTATATCTCGCTTCGCAATACATCAAAGACCGGGACCAGGTTTCCGCCACATTGCCCCATGTCGAAATTAACTACGGGCTCATGCCGAATCTCCAGGTCCATTTAATTGCTCCCCTCCAATACGTGAAACCGGAAGGAGCTGGTTCGCAGTATGGCTATGGGGATACCGAGTTCGGTATGAAGTACCGTTTCATCCAGGAATCGAAGTACGTTCCGCAGGTGGGAATATTCCCACTCGTCGAGATACCGACCGGCGACGTTACAAGAGGGCTGGGAAATGGGAAAACACAATTATTCCTGCCGCTGTGGTTGCAGAAGAGCTGGGGACCGTGGACCACCTATGGCGGCGGAGGCTACTGGTTTACATCCGGCTCGGATAACAGGGACTACTGGCAGCTCGGCTGGCTCTTGCAGCGGGACATCACCAAGAAGCTGACTTTGGGTGCTGAACTCTACTACATGACGTCGAGCAAGGCTGACATCGATGAAAGCAAAGGCTACACGGTGGGCGCCATCATAAACTTTACTGACAATCACCATCTGCTGCTTTCCGCAGGCCAGGACGTCTATGGCCCTAACTACTACTCCTTTTACATAGCTTACCAATTGACGTTCGGGCCGGAAGCAAATGACAAAGGCAAATAATACGCATCATGATGACAGCTGTTTTTAATAGTGCGCGGATATTGATAGAGGGATTGCCCTGCCTGATGCGCGCGGGGCATTACTGAGAACACATCAGGCAGCAAGTGGATAATAAAAAAAACCCGAAGACGTGAGTTGTCATCCTCTCCCTTTCATTCTCTCGGGTTAAGGGTCCCCGGTTTTACCTCCTTTCCCGGGGACCCGTGCTATATTATAATTGAAAATTGCTGGATACCAGATGTAGAATGGCATTAATAGAATGATCTCAGAAAGGCTATAAAAGATGGAATTAAGGGCTGCGATCGAAGGAAGGCGGAGCATAAGGAAATTCAAGGCGAAAGAGATTCCCCGGGAGACAATTCGTGACATCCTGGAGACGGCGCGCTGGGCGCCGTCCTGGGGAAACACGCAACTGTGGGAATTTTATGTACTGACCGGAAAAAAGCTTGATGAATTCAGAGAGGCGAATCACCGGTCATTCGTCGATGACCAGACATTCCTTCCCGATATCCCTATGCACGAGGTCTGGCCTGAGCGCCTGAAAGCAAGGTACGGGGAATTGGGGAAGATCATGCTCGCCGCCATGAATGTCAAACGTGATGACAAGGACGCCCGCCACAGGCTGTATGAAGACATGACACTGCTATTCGGTGCGCCATGCCTGATTGTCGCCTGCATTCCCGGAGATATCCTTGTCGAATATGCCATGCTCGACATAGGCCTCATATTACAGACCATATGCCTTCTTGCC
>Ga0187878_1002134_pt1 | contig 18004 bp, 14 predicted proteins | sample June2016WEW_17_1_FD_132979 | JGI IMG/M metagenome (GOLD analysis project Ga0187878, IMG submission 132979) | Peatland microbial communities from SPRUCE experiment site at the Marcell Experimental Forest, Minnesota, USA - June2016WEW_17_150 | ecosystem: Environmental > Terrestrial > Soil >...
GAAAGAAGGCGCCCATGTTTCGGATGACGTGGAACTGCAGATAGTTGACTTGCCGGGCACCTACAGCCTGACGGCCTTCTCCGAAGAGGAGCGGGTTGCACGGGATTTCATCATCAGTGCAAATCCCGACGTTATCATCCATCTCGTGAATGCATCTGCCCTCGAAAGAAGCCTCTATCTCTTATCAGAGTTGCTGCTTTTGGGTCCGCCCATTGTTGTGGCCGTCAATATGATCGATGTCGCTGAAGCTCAAGGGATCCATGTTGATGTGAAGGCGCTGCGGGAATCTCTGGGAATACCGGTCGTGCCAATGGTTGCCACAAAAAACAGGGGCATCAAGGAACTCGTATCCACTGTCATTGCTGCGGCAACGGGGGAACTGGATTACAAGCCCAGTATACCTGATGTTTCCCCGGATCACAGGGCGATTTTTGATAGCCTCATGGATCTCATCAAAGAATATGTCCCGCCTCCGTTTACCGTCCGCTGGACTGCTACGAAGCTCATGGAAGGCGATCCGGAAATATCGAAGTTAATGGAAGGACTCGTGCCCGCTGATGTGTGGATCAGGATACTGAAGCTTCTCATCAAGCATGAAGACTCCCTCCTCGCTGTGGTCGGCGGCAGGTATGACTGGATCGAAGAGGTTACGAGGGCCGCCGTTTCGAGATTCAAGATGGGAGAGGTTGTAATGACCGACAGAATCGATCACATTCTCACCCGTCCCATTCTCGGCATTCCTATACTCCTTGCAGTTTTTGCAGGCGTCTTCATGGTGACATATAAAATAGGGTTCCCCTTGCAAAAGCAGGTTGAATGGATGGTCGCTGCGCTTGCCCGGTGGGTGGATGCGGCAATCGTCTCTTTTTATCCATGGATCAGGGGAATCATTATCGACGGTGTAATCGGAGGTGTGGGGTCCGTCTTGACATTGCTTCCCATATTGCTAATATTTTTTGCGGTCATGGCTTTTTTGGAAGACGTTGGATATATGGCAAGGGCGGCTTTTGTCATGGACAGATTCATGCACCTTGTCGGTCTTCACGGGAAGAGCTTTATTCCCATGTGTTTGGGTTTCGGGTGTAACGTGCCGTCGGTTCTGGGCGCGAGGATTGTGGAGTCCAAGAGGGAGCGACTGCTCACGATATTTCTTATTCCCATCGTCCCGTGTACGGCGCGGCTTGCCGTCCTGACATTTGTCGCTGCCGCTCTGTTTGCGGGCAAGGCAGCCCTTGTTTCCTGGGCATTACTGACCATGAACATACTTGTACTGGGCGTCGTAGGCATGTTCATAGATAGATTTGTTTTGAAGGATGAGCCCATGCCTTTCATCATGGAACTGCCGCTCTATCATAAACCCGATCCCAAGACTATCGGAATCGTGGTGTGGGCAAGGACCATAGCATTTGTGAAGAGGGCGGGCACCGTTATACTGACAGTTTCTGTTGTCATATGGGTTTTCTCCTATTTTCCAAGCGGCAATACTGAAGGCAGCTTTCTCGCGTGGTTCGGCCGTCTTCTGGAGCCCGTGGGGAAGCCAATGGGGCTTGACTGGAAAATGCTGACAGCCTTGATTACGAGCTTCGTGGCGAAAGAGAATGCAATTGCCACCCTCGGAGTTCTTTACGGCGTAGGCGAGCATGGGTTGCTTGAGGTCTTGCCAAATGTCGTGAGCCACGCCTCGGCGCTTGCGTTCCTGGTTGTTCTCATGCTTTTTATTCCCTGCGTTGCCACGGTAACGGTGATGAAAAAGGAGATGGGAAGCTTGAAATGGTTCGCGTCCTCTCTGATCTTAATGCTTGTCGTATCTTTTTCCGCTGGTATCGTTGCCTACCATGTGGCTCTGTGGACTGGACTATAGATATTTCTAACATAGAAGCAGCTATTTGGGTTGGCGGTAGTGAATACAAATCGTCTTTTGAGGCATTCGCCGCGTTCTGAATTCATTGCGGGCATCAGGGCCGAACTGCCGATCTTATTAGGTGTGGTTCCATTCGGCATGATTTACGGGGTGCTGGCTGTGGGTGCCGGATTGACCGTTGGTGCGGCCATGGCGATGTCGTCCATTGTTTTCGCCGGCTCGGCGCAGTTCGTGGGTGTGCAACTCATCCATGCAGGCGCGCCGGGGATGGTCATCGTCTTTACCACGTTCATCGTGAACCTGCGGCATATACTGTATAGCGCCTCCATCGCCCCTTTTCTCGCCCGGCTCAACCCCAGGTGGAAGTGGCTGCTGGCCTACCTGCTCACAGATGAGGCCTACGCCGTAACTATCACCCGCTACAATCAAGAAGCAGCCTCACCCGTCAAATCTGCCCACAGGCATTGGTATTTGCTGGGGGCGGGACTGGCGATGTGGAGCACGTGGCAGATCAGTACTGCGGCGGGTATCTTCCTCGGCGCGCAAGTTCCATCCAGTTGGTCGCTTGATTTTACCATAGCCCTCACGTTCATCGCGCTCGCTGTGCCGGCGTTGCGCGATCGGCCGAGCGTGGCGGCAGCGCTTTCTGCCGGCATCATTGCCGTTCTGGCTTTTGGCATGCCCTACAAGCTGGGGTTGATAGTCGCGGCTATCAGCGGCATGGCAGTTGGCCTTTGGGTTGAAGCGCGACAGCTATCGAATGGCCACCGTCACGAGCCGGGGGACAGCCGATGAATGTGTGGCTGCTCCTCATATGTATGGGCTTAGTCACCTACGCGATCCGTCTATCGCTGATCGTCCTGATCGGGCGCGTGAATCTGCCACCAATCATTCAATGGGCCTTGTGCCTTGTTCCTCCGGCAGTGCTGTCTGCAATTATTTTTCCGGAGTTGCTGATGCCTGGAGGCACGCTCGATTTGTCCTTCGGAAATCTCCGGCTGCTGGCGGGTGCGTTGGCTGCCGCTGTCGCCTGGCGCACCAGGAACGTTCTGCTGACGATTGGAGTCGGCATGGTGGCACTCTGGGTCTTGCAGGTGGTGATTCCCCACTGACGCAGCACAGCTTCGGTCCTGTGAGTTTCCTCGTGGGATGGGATTGCTCTCGCAGACGGGAATGCACTCATTAAACAGCTCTCGAGAAAACCTCCCCCAATGCGCTCTCTCTGGCGAAAAGGTAGAACCCGCTATGCGTTGAAGTCATATTTTCTTGACATACCAAAGCTCCCTCCCCTATAATTCTCCCACACAAAAGAAATTTCTTGATAAGATAAGATAAGCAAAAATTTGTGAAATTTATTGGGGGCGTGATACCCCGCTAAATGAAAAAGATGGTGCCTGAACAGTTGTCATATCTGCCTACTATATTTGTTGACTGAGATCAAAAATGAATGAAAAGCCTGTAACCTTCAAGACGCAGGAAGGGATCTTTGATCTGACTGCCTCGGTCATGAAAGTGGGTCAAGATTTTGTTGTTGTCATTTGGGGAGGGGAAAGACCCCATATCGGTGCAGCGGCTTTAGCCCAGTCCCGGCAAAGTCTCAAGGATCCTGAGAAGAAAAGCGCCACTGCTTCAGTCCTCAGTATCCTTGGGCATAAGGAGGACACCGTCGTCAAATCCGTGTCGGAACGACTGGCAGCTGTTGCCGATCGTCCCGTAGTGGTCACTGCGGGGATGCACTGGGACAGCCTGAAGGAGTCAGATCTTAATCAGATCCTTAAAAATATAGAAATACTTACGCAGATGATAGAAGCGCATTTGCGAACCTCACGTTGCTGAGAATACAGAGATTGGAGGTATAATATCCGTGCCAAAAAGAATGATTATTGCCATTACCGGGGCAAGCGGAGTAATTTACGGAATTCAGATGCTGCGAGCCATGCAAGAAACTCCTTATGAAACACACCTGATTATTTCCGATGCCGGTTGTCGCAATATTGTGATTGAGACCGGTCTAAATCCTGACGAGATAAAACAGATGGCTGATTACACTTACAGCTACACCGACGTAGGTGCTGCTCTGGCCAGCGGGTCGTTTATCACGGAAGGCATGACGGTGGTTCCCTGCACCATCAAGACCCTTTCTGGAATTGCCAACTCTTACACCGATAACCTGATTGTCCGCGCCGCAGATGTTACTCTCAAAGAAAAAAGGAAATTATTGCTTGTTGTGAGGGAGACTCCGCTGCATGTTGGGCATCTAAGACTGATGACTATGGCTGCCGAAATGGGAGCACATCTCTTGCCGCCTATTCCTTCCTTCTATCATCAACCCAAGACCATCGAGGATATCATCAACCATACGATCGGGAAGATCTTCGACTATTTCCATATTGAACATAATCTATTCAAACGGTGGGGTAGTTAGTCGCGATCAGTTCGTAGTGCTTTCATTAAGTCCGTTTCTTTCTTGCAGGTGAAGATACCTTCTTCATATAAGCAGGGAATTGAAGCTCTCCGCAGCAAGCTGCGGAGAGCTTTCGATTCTTAGGGAACAGTATCATTCGTCATTCGCTCGCTACCGAATTCAATCTTTTTGCTTTAAGGCATGATTCCCTCCAGCGCCCTGCGATACATCAAATCTGCCCGCCGAAAGAAACAAGCAATTGGTATCCTCTGCGAAAACTATGGGCGCGCTTTGTCTTCAGATGCATCTGACAATTTCCAGAAGAAATATTACGGTTTCCGTCAAAGCTGGATCACTAGCCATACGAGTCAATTCTGCATGTTGACAAATATGCTTAATTCTCCCCTGGGAAAGTCCAGAAAGTGGCGGCACCCATCATAGGGCGTATATTATTGACAATATTATCGATATTTGATTTTATTGAATAATGTTCAGTAATTTTTCCCTTGACAAGTATAAAAAGCGATGCTATGTAAACCGCCACAGACATTATTGACAATATTATCGACATTATCGCTGACAATTCTCTTGAAGAAAGTTCCTTGCATCAAAGGAGGACTTTTCTGAGTGCGGACAATCCATCAACATACCAGACGAAAGATGAAGGACTATTTTGAGATCCAGCAGATGGATAGCGTACTAAAAAGAGCCTCTTTAGCACATGCAATAGACCGCATTGAGCGGTTAAGAATTCGGGTACACGATTTTGAGTGAAGCCATGACTGTCATAAATTCGGATGATGCTTGCAGGAGAATGGCCATGGCCATTCTGACGGGTGAGCTGAAACCCCGGGAGCGCCTGGTCGAGTCGGAACTGATCAAAAAATTCAATGTAAAGCGTTTCACCATTCGCAAAGCCATTCAGGAACTGGTCCATCTCGGATTCGTCGAGTTCACTCCGAATAAGGGTGCGAGGGTGGCAGACATTACCGATGAAGAGCTGGAGGATCTCTACTGCGTGCGGTTGAGTTTGGAGCTACTGGCAGCGGAGCTGCTGATCAAGAAGATTACTCCAGACAAATTGTCCCTTCTCTGGAAGATTCATAAGGAATATTCCAGAGCCGTCGAGAGCGGCGTGCTTGAGGACATGGTGATGAAGAATGAGGAGTTCCACCAGGCCATCTATGCGATGACTGAAAACAGGTTTCTCGCAGACAATCTTGAAAGATTGAAAAACGGCATCTTCGCTCTCCGGTACAACGCCTACGTCTCGCTTGGCATACCCCAGGTGAGTATTGCCCAGCACGAAGCCATCATCATAGCTCTCGCTGAAGGCGATTTGGAGAAACTCAAAAGGTGTGTGAGAGAAAATATCATTTATCCGAAGATGATTCATGAGGCAAAAAAACCGAAGCAGCCTTCTGCCGAGGGCGCCAAAGGTTTTGTGGACGGGATGCTGCGGGAGAAGCGGGAAACAAATGGAAAGACGATCGACGGCCCGGCGCTCGCAAGCACAAAAGGTACGTAATATGGGACCGCCATCTGTGATGAGAAAGTTCCGCTAAGGGTTCTTCGGGCCTCTGTCGGTGTCTTCATGAGTTGAAGAAAGGTATGAATGATTCACATTTCACTATCCGGAAGCGGAAAGTCTGAAGTCACGCATTTAATCTACGGGGTGTATCTATGCTTGTGTCCATTTTGATCAACGGGTTAGTCTCAGGTGCGGTTTATGCTATTCTCGCTATCGGCTTCTCCCTTATTTTCGGTGTCGCGAAGATAATGAACATGGCCCATACCGCTTTTTATATGCTCACCGCCTTTCTCATACTCGGCGCCACAACATTTCTCGATGTGCCGCTTCCTCTGGCGGCCGTAGCATCCATCATTGTCGCAGGCCTCTTAGGGGTGGTCTGCTATAAATTGTGTTTTGACAGGGTCAAGGTACATGAAACAGCAGTGATGATTATCTCAGTTGCGGTAGCAATGCTTTTTGAGGAAACGATACTGTTAACATTTGGTGGTCAATATCAGAGAGTACCTCCCTTTGTCGAAGGATATTTCGAAATTGGAGGGGTTAGTATTCTGAATCAACATTTCTTTACGGCTGGTGCAAGCATTACTACCCTGATTGGGGTATGGCTGTTATTGTCAAAGACAAAACTCGGCAAGGCGATAAGAGCTGTGGACCAGGATCACGAGATAGCTAACGTCATGGGAATAAATGTGACCAAGACGAGCATGCAAGTTATGGGCATATCTGTAATCTTGGCAGGCGTTGCGGGTGCAGTCACAGCTCCTTCAATTATGATAAACCCTTTAATGTGGACTAACCCGCTTGTCATAGTGCTGTCAGCAGTTGTGCTTGGCGGGCTCGGAAGCATCAAAGGGAGCGCTATCGCGGCTTTTATTCTGGGATATGCGGAGACCCTGGTGGTTTTTATCGTGCCTGACGGAAGTTTCTTACGAGGCGCGGTTTCATTAACAGCGATGGTATTGGTGCTCTTGGTGAGACCTGAGGGCTTATTCGGCGTAGCATTCGAGGAAGAGAGATTATAAAGTGATAACACGTATTGTATGGATATGGATGTGGTTTCGTAAATCCGTCCTGGTTATTCCCGGGCGGGTAATTGCGCTGATGTTTGGCATAACGTTGCTTCTTTTTCCCCTCATGACGGCTGATGAGGCGACATTGCGTATCGTCACATTTGCCGCAATATTTTCCCTTTACGCCGTGAGCTGGGACACTTTAACCGGATATACCGGACAGTTGAGTCTCGGCCACGCACTTTTCTTTGGTGTCGCCGCTTACGCCAGCGCTCTGCTCGATTTACACCTTGAATTATCCATGTGGTTAACGATCCCCATCGGGAGCTGCGTCGGGGCTTTGGTCGGATTGATCGTAGGTCTGCCGGCTTTGCGTCTGCGCGGTTTATATTTGGGGCTGGTGACACTTGCTTTTCCGATAATTCTTTCCGGGATCATATTTTACTTTTCAGATTTCACAGGCGGTGAAGCCGGTCTTTACGGATTAAGCCGTCTTGCAGAAGACAAGATCACTGCTTACTACATTGTTATTGCAATAGTGATGTGTTCCATTTTCATTATGTATAAATTTACCGATGCAGGGAGCAGGATTCTGAGGACGGGGCTTCTCTTGCGGGCCATTAGGGAAGACGAGATGACCGCGCGTGCCTCGGGGATAGATACTATCAAATATAAGCTCCTCGCTTTTGCGATAAGCGGATTTTTTGCAGGAATTGCCGGAGGCTTGTATGCCCACTACATCAGAGTTGCGGGACCCTCCACACTCGAGCTTATCTTTTCCATTCAAGTAGTACTTTGGGCAATTTTTGGAGGTATGGGGACGATCTATGGGCCCATTGCCGGAGTCTTCATTTTGTATCCACTCACAGAAATCATCCGGTTTTATCCCCATGGAGAGGAAGTACGTTTCATCCTTCTTTCGCTTATCTTAATTTTGTCTCTGCTTTTCATGCCGGAAGGGCTTACCGTCTGGGTGCGTGATAAGATTGAGCAGGAATGCACAAGATGCAAAGTCATAAATGCAGCTACCAGGCGCACCTGCAGGGCATGCCGGGCGCCGATGTATCTGACGAAAGATGAAAACGCAAATCAAGGAAAGGAATAGAAATGACTCAGAAATCTGTATATTTGAACAGGCCTTGGCTTAGTTCTTATTTGCCTTCGTCTCCCCATGAGGTTGATGTCCCAAAGATATCGGTGACGGAAGCTTTCGATGAAGCGACCGAGAAGTGGAAAGATAAAACCGCCCTGATGTTTTATGGCGGGAAGATATCCTACAAGGAACTGAGGGAGAAGGTGGACAGACTCGCAACCGCCCTCGCAGATCTTGGCGTCAAGAAGGAAGACAGGATAGCGGTCTTATTGCTCAATTCTCCCGAATATATAATAGCATCCTACGCTGCATTTAAGTTAGGCGCCGTCGTAACGGCTGTAAGCCCTGTTTATGTTTCGAGTGAGATCAAACACCAGTTGGAGGATGCGGGAGCAGAGACTATAGTTTGTCAGGACATACTTTATGAAGCCGTAGAGAAGACGGGCATCAAATTCAAAAACGTGATCTTAACCAATATATCCGAATCCCTCCCCAAATTAACAAAATTCGTCGGCAAGACCATCCTAAGCGCCGTATATCAGAAGATGGCAGCGCCAGCCCCGGAAATACTCACGAGGGAGGGTTTTTATAAATTGGTGGACTTGATCAAAAAATATCCACCGAAGCCACCCAAGGTTGACATAAGTCCTGATGATCTGATTACGCTCCCATATACAGGCGGGACAACGGGGCCGCCCAAGGGTGTCATGCTGACCCACGGAAATGTGATGGCCTCCGTTGCGATCTACAAAGCTGCAAATATGTTTCTGGAAGACGGTAATGAAACTATCATCGGCCTCATGCCGTTCTATCACGCCGGAGGTCAATTTAATGCTGTCTTTTATTCGATCTTATGCGGCTATAAAATATCAATACTTACAACCCCTGAACCTGATGAATTGCTCTATACCATTACCAGCCAGAAGGCGACGTTTTTCATTAGCGCTCCATCCCTGTATGAAAGACTCAAGGACTATGAAAAAACTGATAGGGTAAACTGGCAAAAATTTAAAATTATTACCAGCGGGGGCGATGCGCTCAATGAATATACCGCTAAGGATTGGGAGGTTAGGACAGGCACGAAACTCCACGAAGTATACGGCATGACTGAATTCGTATGTTTAAGCCATTGCGTTCCTCTCGGCAAAGTAAAAGTCGGTTCCGTCGGCGTACCGATGCCCGGCGTTTTGGCTGCCATAGCCGATCAAGATAAGGATGAATTTATCCCAATCGGCGAATTGGGTGAACTCGTAGTGCATGGTCCGCTGGTAACGAAAGGGTACTGGAAAAATCCGGAGGCGACAAAGGACTCTGAAGCCATCATAGACGGGGTGAGATGGTGGAGGACCGGGGATCTGGCGAGCATGGATGAAGACGGCTACTTTTACATTTATGACAGAAAACGGGATCTCATAAAATATAAGGGTCTCCGGGTCTATGCGCGAGAGGTGGAAGAGATAATAAAAATCCATCCAAAAATTAAGGAGGTGGGGGTCGTAGGGGTGAAGGACATAAAGGTAGGACAAAATGTGAAGGCCTTTGTAGTCCTGGAAAGCGATGCACGCGGCAATTTGTCCGAAGAGGATATTCGTGAATACTGCAAGAACAAGTTAGCCTCTTATAAGATTCCTAAGATTGTTGAATTTGTCGGCGAAATTCCTAAGACCGATATTGGGAAAGTATCCCGGAGGGACTTAAGGGAGGAGGAAGAAGCTCAACAATGACCGCACCATTTCTTCAGGTTGATAATTTAACTAAAGACTTCGGCGGGCTCAGGGCCGTAGAGGATGTAAGTTTCACCATTAATCGGAACGAGATCGTCGGTTTGATAGGTCCAAACGGGGCAGGTAAGACGACCTTGATTCGTCTTCTAATGAATATACTGAAACCAACCGCCGGCAAGGTAACATTGAAAGGCGAAGACATTACCGGGCAGAAAACTGCAAAGATCGTAAACAAGGGAATGGCATTGACTTTCCAGGTCGTAAAGCCTTTTCGCCACCTGCCGGTTGCCGCCAATGTCATGGTAGCATGCCTTAGCCCCAAGACAAAGAGGAAGGGAGAGTGGGTAAAAACAGTTGAGTTGCGAGCCTTGGATGCACTGGAGTTCTGCGGAATTGCCGACCTTGCCCTCGAACCTGCATCGGTTCTATCTCACGGAGATCTCAAGCGTCTGGAATTAGCGAGGGCAATCGCCACAGAACCCGAGCTTCTCCTCCTCGATGAGCCCTTTGGCGGATTGAGTCCGGCGGAAACAACGCTCGTTGCCGGGTCTTTAAAACGGCTGCATAAAGGGGGTCGATTTGGCAGACTGCACAGCGAGGGGCCCGCGATGCTTATTGTCGAGCACAAATTGTCCGAGTTGATGAAGATTGTAGACCGGGTAATTGTGATTAACTTCGGAAAGGTAATTGCGATAGACGTACCGGGCAATATAATAAAAAATAAAGACGTAATAGAAGCGTATATCGGGAAGGGGGGCAAGTGAGCCTGTATCTGGAAGTAAAAAACCTGTCTGTTTTATACGACAGAGCGATTGTTTTAAACGGGTTAAGTTTGCATGTAAACTCAGGGGAACTGGTTAGCCTGGTAGGTCCAAACGGAGCCGGGAAGAGCACCCTTCTTAATGCCATGTCCGGGCTGATAAAATGGCAGCTTGATACGCTTAAGGGAACGGTAAGTGGGAAAATTACCTTAAAAGGAAGTGTTAAGTTTGACGGAGAGGAGCTAATCAATCTCCCGGCCCACGAGATCGCAAGAAGGGGAGTAATTCTCTGTCCGGAGAGGGGAAGACCATTTCGAGAGATGACAGTAAAAGAGAACCTGGAAGTGGGCGCCCTTTTTATCGACAAGAAGGTCGCTGATGAGAATCTTGAAAAAGTATATGCCCTATTTCCAGTCCTGAAAAAAAGAGCATCTCAGATTGCAGGGACCCTGTCCGGTGGTGAGCGCACGATGCTGTCCATCGGCCGATCGCTGATGTCAGAACCAAAAATTCTGTTAATTGACGAACCTTCAGTCGGGCTTGCTCCGTTGATCAAGGACAGTTTATTCGAACGCATCAGGGACGTACAGGGAATGGGAGTTACCATCCTCTTGACTGAGCAGGATGTAAGTTTCGCCTTTGATTTGGCCTCCAGAAATTATGTGATTTCCCGGGGAAAGATAATCGCAGAAGGAACGTCGCAGGAATTGCTCGCTGATGAGCTCATCAGAGAAACTTATTTGGGTCTATAGTCCGGCGGATGAACTGCCGGCATGGAGACGGGAGTACAGGAACCAGAGACGACGCTTTATTGGGAAATGTTTTTAGTATAGCGGCTTTATAATTTGACGATAGAAAGAAGAAAAGGAGGTGAGATGCCGGCGGGAAAGGGGACTCGCTTTTGGATCCTTCTAAAGGGGAGAAAAACGGATATTCCAAATTGTGGAGAGAAGCTAAAGCAGGAGGAAGCTATGAAAAGCAAGTATAAGAAGACAATATACGGCATAGTGGTGTTTTTCTTGATAATGGCTGTGGCGACGATGGCTCATGCTCAGAAGACCATCAAGTTCGGATACATTGGCCCCATGAAATTCATAGTCGGTCAGGAATGTTCCTTAACCGCTGAGATGGCAGTAGAAGACATAAACAAGGCGGGCGGCATCAAGGTCGGTAATACGAAATATAAGGTAGAGTTAGTCAAGGTGGACAGCAATGAGATTCTGAACATCTCGGATGCGGTTTCCGCTATGGAAAGACTGATCACCGTCGATAAGGTGGATTTTATCGTGGGTGGTTACAGGACGGAAGCGGTGCTCGCCATGCAGGAAGTCATAGGGGACAAGAAGGCCATATGGATCAATTGCTATACAGGGTCCCCGGAGCCTGTTGCAAGAGTGGCAAAGAACTATGACCGGCTGAAGTATTTCTTTAAGATCGCAACACTGAATTCCAAGTATATCGGCGACGTTGTCTTCAACGGGCTGCTTATCGTACGCGACAAGGTGATAAAGGACCTGGGGATTGCAAAACCCCGCGTAGCCCTCCTGGGTGAAAAGGCATTATGGGTTGAGCCCGTGATCAAGGACATGCAAAAGAGGATTCCTGAGAATGGTATGGAAATAGCCGGCATTTGGAGACCCTCCATAACAGCCCAGGACGTAACCGCTGAGCTGTCGGCTATTAAACAGTCAGGCGCGCACATAATCCGTTTCGACGCTTGTGGTCCCATCGGAGCAGTCGTTCCCAAGCAGTGGGGCGAGCTACAGATACCGGCCGCCATGATCGGGTTTGACTGTGCGTCCATGAACGATAGAAACTGGGCGTCAAGCGGCGGCTTGATTAACTATGAGGCGACCTTGGCTCCGTTCGGGGATGCTCATATAACGCCGAAGACAATGCCTTATTACAAGAAGCTGAAAGCTCGGTACGGATATAGCCCCTCATACTGCGGTGTATGTTATGACGCTTACAATGTAATGAAAGCGGCTATTGAAAGAGCCGGCACTCTTGATAAAGACGCCGTGGTGGCCGCCCTGGAAAAGACCGACTACGTCGGGGCTTCGGGACGAATCGCGTTTACGCAGAAAGGTCAACAGTGGGTGCATGATGTCGTATTCGCTCCCGGTTATACGACAACTACCATTATCCAGTGGATAAATGGAAAACCAATGGTCATCTGGCCTGACGGCAAGGCATTCTTGGGTGACAAGAAGTGGGTCGGCCTGAAGTATGGAGGTACGTCGGAATATCAGTTGCCTCCTTGGATGGTAAAATACTGGAAGAGCAAGAAGTAAAATAGTCTGTCGCTTACTGAGTTCTTTCTCTCAACCTTTTTACCAAGGAACCATATTTGTCTGTAACACGTGGTCTATAATCTATCGGCTGAGGGGGCCTCTAATTCTATAGGCTTCCCTCAACGCTACAGGTGCAACTTCTTTCCGGGCGGCCTTACAGTCCGCAGATAAATCATGCGGGGCCCGGAAAACCAGGCCTTGGGCCGGGCCAGAAAGAATTACAAGAGACCATATTGGGTCACACACAATGATTTGTAGCCCCAATTGGAAACTATGGAAAGATCGAAATATGAATTCGGCAGCGAGCGTATTCCCCGTAGCTTGCTGCGGGGTAAGCGAGCGAATGACGAACAATTATGTTCCTTAAGAATCGAAGATTCTCCGCAGCTTGCTGCGGAGAGCTTCAATTCATCAATGCAAGATCATCATAAGGAGGAAGCATGAAGGCAAAACTGATAGACCAAAAGGGGGCCTTAGATTTTTGTGCGAAAGAAGGGGAGCTTATCACCATTTCCAAAGAGGTGGATCCTCTGTACGAAATAGCGGGCATCACGAAGAGCTTTGATGGAGGTCCAACGGTCCTCTTCGAAAATATCAAGGGGTATCCGAAATGGCGGGCCGTGACGAACATCTTCGCGAATCGCGACCGGGTGGCCAGGTATTTTGGGACAACCAAGCAGGGGCTTCCCAAGCGGATTCTGGACGCAGCGAGGAATCCCATCCAGCCGAAATTGGTGACGCAGGCTCCGTGCCAGGAGAACGTCATCACTAAGGACATCGATATCCTGAACTTCCTGCCGGTGATTACGCACACGAAATTGGATATCGGCCCTGTTATTTCCGGCGGCGTGGTGATGATCAGCGTTCCCAAGGAGATGGGCGGTGGAGACCAGTCCTTCAATCTTTCTTTCCATCGCATGAATCCGAACCTGGGAAAAGACTGGGTGAGTATGGCAACGTTGTACAGCCGCCACTTCCTCGAAGTTCTGTATCATCATAAGTCGAAGAAGCAGGAGTACCCCGTTACGATTAATATCGGCATGAGCCCAGGACTGAGTGTGGTCGCTTCCGGCGGCGACTTCCCGCAGATCCGGCCCATTGGGACGGATGACCTGGGGATGGCTGGGAACCTGGAAGGTCAGGCTGTTGAGTACTGCAAGGCAAAGACCGTCGACGCCTACGCCCTGGCCCACGCAGATATCGTCCTCGAAGGAAAGGTGATTTATACTGAAAAGATAACCGAAGAACTTCCCTCCAAGGCGAAGGGACCGGGGAAAACGTATTTCTTCCCTGAACAGCTTGGCTACGAAGGTCTGGCAGCCGCAGGCTTCAAGGTTCAGATTTCGGCCATCACCTACAGGAATAATCCCTGTTACTTCACCCCTCTGGCCGATGCCTATGAGACCAATAACCTGCAGGTACTCATCTCGGAGGCGAGCATCTACAATGCCTGCAAGATGACGGCCCCGAACATCTTCACGAACTGTCATGTCCTGGACTGTATGAAAGGACATATGGGGGTGGTTATCCAGTGCCGTGTGCCCCATGAGCAGGAACAGGGAATCTCGCAAAATCTGATCGGCGCAGCCTTTGGGGCAGTAAGGAATCTTAATTTCGTGATTGCCGTTGATGAGGACGTGGATATCTATGATCCTTCGGATGTCATTTGGGCGATGGTGAGAAGGACACGCGCTGCTGAGGACGTCAATATCATAAAAGGGGCGGGCATCGGCAATAACTTCGCAAAGTGGTCTGTTGACACAACCGTTCCTGTTGCAGAGAAATATCGGGCATTGAGACCCAAATTCGAGCCCATGGATTTAAGCAAGTGGCTGACCCCGGAAGAGATCGCGAAAGGGCTCGCCCTGATGGACGATGGGGCAAAAAGTATCGCGAGGAGACGGGTCTAAGAAGGAATACGAGAAATAGAGGAGAATGTGTATGGAGCCGAAAGAACGAGAGGCTTTGGACAAGTTTTTTTACCCGCAATCTGTTGCGGTAATCGGCGCTTCCGCTGAGCCAAAGAAGACGGGTTACGTATGGGTGAAGAACTTCGTTGAGTATGGATATAAAGGAAAGATCTATCCCATCAATCCCAAGGAGGATGAGATCCTCGGATTCAAGGCGTATAAGAGTGTTTTGGATGTCCCTGATGAGATTGATCTTGTCATATTTATCGTCCCCGCTGCGGCCATGGTCAAGATCATGGAGGAATGCGTCAAAAAGAAGATCCCTGCGGGTATTATTCACTCCGCCGGATATGCAGAGACGGGTAAGGAAGGGGTGCTCCTTCAGCAAAAGCTGGTGGATATGGCCCGCCAGGGCGGCATGAAACTCATAGGACCAAACTGCGTAGGCATCCTCTGCCCGGAGTCCGGTCACCCCTGGGCGCGGAGGAGTACATTTCCGAAGGAGGTGGGCGGAGTCGCCGTCATCAGCCAATCGGGTGGTGGTGGTGGCTATTTCATCAATATGGGCGAGGTCCGCGGCCTCTCCTTCAGCAAGTTCATCTCCATAGGAAACGAATGTGACGTCTCGGTCATCGATTTTATGGATTACTTAAAAGATGACCCAAAGACAAACGCAGTCTTCGTCTATTTAGAAGGCTTCAGAGACGGGCAACGGTTCCTGAAAATAGCCAAACCCCTCTCCCGCGTCAAACCAGTTCTCGTGTATAAAGTCGGCAGGACGGAGGTGGGAAGAAAGATGACAGCCTCCCACACCGGTTCCATCGCCGGTTCTCTGGCAGTCTACGATGGCGCCTTCCGTCAGGCGGGGGTTCTTCGAGTGGAAGACTTCGAGGAGGCACAAGATTATCTTACCGCCTTCGAGAACGTCTGGTACGGGCAGGGAATTCCCAAAGGGCCGAGGGTCGGCATCATTGCCGGGCCCGGAGGTCCGGGTGTGGCGGCCGCGGATACCTGCGGAGAGGTGGGCCTGGAGGTACCCCCATTTTCGGAGGAGACCGTGAGGAAACTTGCGGAGGAGATCCCCGGAGCGAGCAGGACGAACCCGACCGACATCGACCTCGGTGCGATGGCGATGCTGAAGGGAAAGAATCCCTTTGTCGTGCGGGCTAACATCATCGAGGCGGACGACAATATCGACATGATGGCCTTCGTCGGTCTGGGAGAGAACAACCCTAAGGCCGCCTTGGATGCGATGCTGGAGATACAGGCCACCTGCAAGAAACCGTTCATCGTCATCTGGCCTTCCGCTGGAAAAGAAGTGGACGAGTGCAAGGAAGTCCTCCTGCAAAAGAAGGTCCCCCTGTTCTTAACCCCCGAAAGGGGAGCGAAGGCCTTGGGGGCCTTGATACGGTATAAGAAGGCGGTGGAAAGGTTAGAGAAGGAGGATTTACAATGAATGCCCATGAGCAGGTGAAGGAAATTCTGAGTAAGGTCCGGAAGGCCAAACGGAATATTTTGTTGGAACCGGAAGCCAAGACCGTTCTTTCTTCTTATGGCTGTACTGTTACAAAGGAAAAAGTGGCCGTTTCAGCTGGAGAGGCGGTTGCCTTTGCGGGTGAACTCGGATTCCCCGTTGTGGCAAAGATAGTCTCACCGGAGATAATTCATAAGACCGATGCTAAGTGCGTGAAGGTGAATCTTAACAATCCGGAGAAGGTCAAAGGCGCCTATCAGGAACTTATGGCCAATGCGCGGGCCTATGACCCCAAAGCCAGGATAGAGGGGGTTTTGCTCTATCACATGATCAGCGGGGGCGAGGAGGTCATAATCGGATTGGCTACAGATGCTACCTTTGGGAAGGTCATTATGTTCGGACTGGGCGGAATCTGGGTGGAAGTTATGAAAGACGTCTCCTTCCGTGTTGTGCCCTTAAGCCGCGAGGACGCCCGGGACATGGTGGAAGAGATCAAGGGATATCCTCTTCTTACCGGGATCCGGGGAAAATCGGCGAAAGACATCGATGCCCTGTGCGATCTGCTGGTAAAGGTCTCGAAATTGGCCCAGGCCAACGAGGAGATTGCGGAGATGGATCTCAATCCCGTCTTTGTCATGGATAAGGGCGCAATCATTGTTGATGCCCGGATCATACTGGAAGAATGAGTTGTAACGAAAGAAGATATCTGATCGGCGGCTTGAGTGTACGAGTTGCCTTAAGGCACTGATAGAGTCGCTGTGAAAAAGAGCGCAAATTATTTTGACCTGGAGAATGGCGATTGAGGCGAGTCGCCGCCGCTACGGTTGAGACGAGGTAACAGTCTTTTTCGCCTGATTGTCAAAAAGCTAAGGAGGAACATACGATGAACCTAGGTCTGCGAGCATATATAGAACACCTGGAACGGGACATGCCGTCCCATGTCATCAGGATAAAGAAGGAGGTTTCACCTGAGTTTGAAATCCCTGCCATCCTGCAACAGGTGGAGTCGAGAAAAAAGCAGCCTGTTTTGATCTTCGAGAACGTGCGGAACCTTAACGGATCAATCTCAAAGCTGCCCGTAGTGATCAATCTTTTTGGCTCGAGGGAGAGGCTCGCAGATGCAATCGGGTCTACGGTTCAGAGGCTTCCCCTGGACTATATCGAGAAAGAGAAGCCTGTGCCTCCGGTCGTAATCGATAAGTCCAAAGCGATGGTCAAAGGCGTTATCCAGAAAGGCGATGATGTAGATTTGTATGAACTGCCGATCGTGACTCATCATGAAATGGATTTAGGGCCATACTTCACCAGCCCCAGCGTCTGGATAAAAGACCCGGAGACAGGATGGGTCAATTGCGCAATCATCAGGATCTATGTCGCAGGCCCCAAGAGCCTTGTCGTAAATTTCAACGCGGCGCGTCACACAAATTATGTCTTCCAGAAATACAAGGCCCTCAAACGCAACATTCCTATAATCATTATGATCGGGCATCATCCTGCTTTCTATATGGGGGCGCAAACGAAGATCTTCACGGATGAACCGCAGATAATCGGCGGTATCATAGGCGAACCCGTCGAGCTGACCCCTTCCGAAACTTGGGGGAATGACATGCTCGTTCCAGCACAGGCGGAAATCGTCATAGAAGCCGAAATGTCCTACGAGCAGGTTGATATCGAGGCGCCCTTCGGCGAATATACCCAGTATTACGGCGGCCAGAGGCTAAACCCCGTGACGTCGGTGAAAGCGATAACGCGAAGGAAAGACGCCTACTATCTCGACATCATGCCGGGCCATGCGGATCACCTCCTACTTGACGCACCGATGATCGAGGCTTATCTTTATAATAGAATCAGGGCGGTGGTGCCCGGGGTTGTGGGGGTACACGTACCTGTCTCAGGGACAGCGAGGCTCCACGCGTATATCCAGATCCGGAAGTCCAAC
>Ga0187878_1002139_pt1 | contig 17974 bp, 17 predicted proteins | sample June2016WEW_17_1_FD_132979 | JGI IMG/M metagenome (GOLD analysis project Ga0187878, IMG submission 132979) | Peatland microbial communities from SPRUCE experiment site at the Marcell Experimental Forest, Minnesota, USA - June2016WEW_17_150 | ecosystem: Environmental > Terrestrial > Soil >...
TCCTCTCTCGTTGATGAATTCGACTGATGTCATTTCCATGGAAGGGCCGACCAAAAGGTACAATTCCCCACTCTGACGACCACGGAGTTGCAGGCGTGCGTCAACAGCGATCTTGCCGATAGTATCAGGGAATATGCGAGCATGGAGATCATATGAGTTGACTTGCGTCTCGGCAGATTGGGAGTAACTTGTGCCCACGAATACGGGTATCAGGAAGATCAGAAGGCCGAGATACCATGTTCTAGTCCTCATGGAGCTAATCCGAAATATTTCTGCATAACTTTCCCCGCGGCTGCGTTGCGCATAACGATTTAGGCAAACCGCCGTTGCAGGCACTTTATACTTAGCCAATCCTAGCTTCAGCATTGCCTCTCCAGCATGAGAGCACCGGTTTCCCGTTTTGTTAGGCGCAGGCACGCACCCACTCAAAGTGTAACTGTTTAGCTTTTTAAGCCCTTCAGCCTTTCATGTTCGGTTTGCAGATAACCAACGTAGGAGCGAATCAGATTACACAGCAATCTACCTTCGGTAGCACTAATCGGATTGCCAGATGAGAGATCAATGCCATGTCGAACGCCGCCGCCAGTAGGTGAAGAGAGATAGCCATGCAGTTGTTCACACCAATCTATGGCACGGTCGAACGTTGTACCGAGATTGGTCCTCTTCAACTCGGCAGCAATCTGATTAAAGTACTTTCCCTTGACCTCGCCTGACTGCAATGGTAGGCCCTTGAACCCTGTCGAAAGAGATTCCAAGACCCAAAGCATTTCTTGAACAGCCTCACGGGGTCGATTCTCGGCAAGTAGTTGTTCGGATCGCGCCGTCGACTCCTGCAGTAGCTCGACGGCATTGTCCTCAAGTGTTGGCGGCGGAGGAGGAACGTGGATTGGCTGGCTGTTCGCTGACAGCTGAATCACTCTTGGGGGGGCAAGTTCAAAGGCGATCTGGTGCTCCTGACAAATCTTGTTGATGAGCGCAACGTCAGGTATGTCATAACCGTGCGCTTTGTGAATGGACTCAAAAGCATCGTACAATGCTTCGAGAAACAATGGCGGATTGCTCGCGGCGGCGTCCATGTAGGACCGCAAGTCAGTTTCTGCCCAGCTCTCTGACGAACTCCAGCTGCGAGTTAATCCGATTGCTCCAGCAAAGAACCCTTTGAAGTGTTCGAGGTTATCACGGCGAGTACCTTGTGTCGCGACCTGAGCGACAAGTTTGTAAAATTCGCTCACAGCGTCTACAGGAATCGCCTGGGAACCAGTTGGAACAGTGAATCGCCAAGCTCCAGGGAAATGTAATGGCATAAAATCCTCAATGATGATTGCGCACAGTGGCGAACCTAGCGGTGCGTGCTTGCGCCTAATGATGAGGCAACCCGCATTTGAGTGTTCAGTTGAACCACCCGCCACACCAGCGACCGAAACCACGTTAAAAGTGCCACACAGAACCGCATTTGGAACAACGAGCTTCTGTCGGCGTTTCTCTTCGCGAGAGTCCAACAGCAAATAGTGAAAGGCCGAGCGTGAGAAATGCAGCTGTGAGTTTCCCGCCACTGACGCCTTTCTTGACTTGAACATAACGAGTAGTGACCGTTCCTTTGCTCTGGCAGTGTGGACAAATCTTCTGGGCGTCTTGCTCAGAGCGTTTGCGTTGATAGTCCTTGAGGAACTCGTCTCTTCGCTGGATTTCCTTGCGATGCTGTCGATTAGCATATCTGAAAGCCAAAACAAAGCCAGCGATCATCACTACTACAAAGATATAGGCTATGATGTCCATTGGTATCTATTCTTTCATCGCAGATTAGGATAGACAACACGGGCCTTCTGACCATACTAGCCCACGAGCGTTGGTGTGCCGCTCATCATACGCTGAGCTGTCAGAGATGCTCAAAGTTCAGCGTGCGCTTTCTTCTTGGAGCCATTGCGAAGAGGTAGATTCCAATACCTGGGATCAAATAATAAATGATTTGAGGCAAGCTCGGTCGCAACGCCAGGTGCAGCTTCCTCCACCATCTGCTCGGGAGCTCTGAAGTTTTCCCAACCGCTTGTGCGAATTCCTTGCTATCGAGATTGTACCAGACATTATCGATGGAAGTTGGCTTGAGAAGCGTTTCCATTCCATTGGATAGAACTGCTTCCGCGCAACGATCCCTAATCAAAAGATCTTCCAAGTGCACATCAAGCAGGTACATAGAGCAAATGAGAATCGAAACAAGCGAGACAATCACTTTCTTCTTCAATGAACCTTCACGAATTAATAGCGACAAAAGCACAGCCAAAATCGCCGAATAGAACATGCGCGCTTGCATCTGAACAGCCTCACGAGAGGCCATAAGATGTCCACCAGAGGCAAAGTACTCCTTTAGCACCTCAAGGAGAGCTGAGTTGTGAGTCGAAATGGTGGATGCGGAACCGTGCATTGTGCTGTCAAGAACAACAACTTGAATGTGGGTGTCGATGGGATTATTGAATTGAAGTCGGCCCACGAGAAACAAAAGGAGCAGAAATAGTATGAGTATAAGGTCAATGGCGGCAATCGAATGCCAGCTAGGGCGAAAGACATCAGCAAAGAAAGAGTTTTTCGTCTGATCCTTCGACCGGATCTCTCGCGCTGCCAGACCGATAATGATGCCGACACCAATTGCCTGAAGAGCGAAATTAATATGGATACCTACCTTGCCCGCACCGATGAGAGTAGCACCTGGCATGATGCCGATTGCGAGTAGTGTGAGCAGGACCAGAACAACCCACGTTACAAGAGATACTGGCCTTTTGAATCTCTTTGAAAGTCGATAGCCGAGAAGCCCGAAGACAACATAAGTGATGATGAGTGCCAATATCTGAAGAGAGAGTAGCATCAACGGACCTCCTTCTGTTGTCGGGCAGCGACAAAACCGCCCGTTGGGAACTCTAGTGCTTTCCTATCCAGCGTGCGAGCGCCGGTGAATATCTCTCATCGAGCATAAATCCAAAGATCAATAGAGCATGCATCGACGGGTGAGATATTGATGCCCTTGATATCCGGTTTGACATCCGTCCCGATTGACATATCGCCACTATGGGCATTCCACAAGACAACAGGTGGTTCCAAGAACTTCGGAAGAGTGCTGCCATCTACAGGTTTCAAATCCGAATAAAGGAAGTACGTACTCTTTGTAACCTGGAGATCATGAACAACGAACAATTTCTGCGGAAGACGTTTGATGGACTCTGAGTAACCTTGCGCCAGGTCTCGGAATTTGGTAAGGTCAGCTAAAGCTGCTGAACCGAGCGAGTCTAGGATGCCAATATGATCGGACTTGATTTTCAGAGCTTCCAAATCAACCTTCGCTGCTTGAGCCACGTCCTTTGTGACTTGCTCTGTGACGTTCTTTTGTACGTTGAATCCGAAAAACGCAAGGACGAAGGTCATGATCGCGATGCTGGCATATAAGACATTCAGACTACTCCGAGTGTGCACGACTTGCTCAATCAAGAAGTTGTCGGCTGGCTTCTTAGAATCTGCGGAGGATGTAAGCTTCTTGAGAGACAAATAAGACCATATTGTGAATATGAAATTGGCAATCACGACGATGCCGACCAGGACGATAAGAAGTGAGTTCATGAAAGCCTCCGATTACGATGACATTTGCAGCCTGTGAAGCCCTACCGGCAGCCATTGCAGCTAACATCTAGGCAAACCGCCGTTGCGGACCGCCCGTATCGAACTGATTCTCAATTGCTCTGGCGGCGAGCAATGGAGCGAGCACTTTTCATTCAGCCGATCTTGTTTCAACATCGCCTTTCCAGCGTGCGAGCGTCGGTGTACCGTTTATTAGGCGCCGCGCAGTCATTTGCGCAGTTTGCCGTACGTTGTGTCCTGCACGGTCGATTCAGTAGAATTAGCGCGTGCTGTCGATTGATATGGATATTTAGCTCTGATGTCATTGTTCATTTCAACATAGAGTTGCCGCTGAACAAAGTACGCTACCGAGAGGATGGCGGCTAATAGCCAACAAGTGACATAGAAAGGGCGTCGTCTTGGAATGGAAACCTTGGGTAGCCAAAGGTGCAATGAGATCGCAAGGCAGATAAGTGCAATCACAATGAGTCGCAACATCACCAGGTTCCCGTATGTGTTACCAAACGTATATCGTAGCTGTTCTGGCAACTGAGTCTGAAGAGCAATGAGTTGGTCTGGTGTGCTCTTGGTACTTGGCCAGAGGGTCCCGATGGCTCCGTGAACAACTAGATGAGCTGAAAAGCCAACTACGTATGAGAGGAACGCTGAAGCGATGGCAACGTAGGGCAGAAGCGCACCCACTTTCTGCGGATAGTCCAGACTATATATCTGAGCGTAACGTAGGAACGCGAAGAATGCCGCTGAAACAAAAATGAAACCGGCTATAGTGACTTCAATCCACGGTATTAGAGAGCCCATCGTTCTCCCTTTCTGAACCTGACGTGAAGGTCGATGCTTGGATCAAGGTTGATTCGGCTTTGTTGCACATGACTGGTCGGCAAACCGCCACCTTGCCTGCGTGGCAGCTAACGATTTAGGCAAACCGCCGTTGCGAGCCGCCATCTTGCGCAGGCGCGCTCAAAACAATTTCGCATACATCATGAAACTACATCGCAGAATTACCGAATGAAGCGCAGTCCATCTTTATCAACGATGATTGTTCTACCGGCGCCCACCTCCACATAGTGATCGCCGTAGGCCTTCCGGAATGCCGCTTTCGCCTTATCGCCTGTGCAGTGCCCAGGACCGCAATAGCGCACACCCATCGATTTGAAAGAATCCACGATGGTCTTAATCTGCTCATCCGTGTGATTCAATAAATGAAAACCACCCAAGACCAGATAAATATCCTTGTTCACTATCTCTTTTGCCCTCTTCAGTATCGACACAATTCCCGGGTGGGAACAACCAGTGATCAGTACCAGTCCCTGCGGAGTGTCGATGATCAAGCTCTGTTCGTCTCCATGTATCACTTTTGGCGGCACGACTCCAGGCATGATTCCAGTCAAAAACACGTGAGGAAATAGTTCGACAGGTAAAGAATCTACTCGTTCAATTCGGGCGACTTGGCACGGCAGTTCGCAGGGAAGAAATGCGATCTCCAGATTCTTCCAACCGGTGGCGCCCATCGTGGCTGCCTGGTAGCTCATCGTCGAAGTGTCAGGAACTACTAGTCCACCAATGTGATCACCATGACGATGCGAGAATACCAGATATTGAATCTGGTTTGGGTCGATGTTCGCCTGTTTCATGTTATGCTTCAAAATACCTGGATCGTTCCCAGCGTCGAAGAGAATCGTCTTTTCCAGACCCGCGATAGAACATGAAAAGCCCCAAGCCGCCGTGAACATCGTATCATAGGACACATTATCACATAAAATGGTGATCGTAACCGGTGACACGATGGATGAATCACCCTTGACGGGGTCTGCCGCTGAGCAACACCCTATGACAAATATCTCCAGGGCAATGAGTATTAAGAAGTTTCTCATGTATCCTCCTTCTGAAGAATTACCTTAACAACCAATTCAATTCCTTTCACTCTCGTTGGATAATCACTCCTGACAAGCTTATGCGGCGACGCAATGACACACTACTATATGGACGCATTGCGTTGGGAGCCCTGATTCCAGCAAGTGGACGCAGTACTGCGTTCTTGTCACCTATAGATACAAAAACCTCCTTCATCGCCTCTGCGAATCCGGAGGTTTCAATACCACATTGCACAGGTAGGTTCGAATGTCAGAGGCGGGCTACGGTGTCTGGTGGTGATGGTAAGAGAGTATCAGGTCAAAATCAATTCGTACAAGTACCGACAAGCCTGTACGTAGAAGTATGGGCAACTACAGAAGGTTAAATTGACTTGCAGAATTTAGGAATGGTGATTCAATCTTGGGGAAAAGCTGGGGTGTGACTGAAGATTTACTGAGTAAAACAAAGAATCCCCACCGATCTTCACCGATGAATGCGATGATGTGGTGATCGATCAGAACTTGGTTTCACATCTTGAGGGAGCACGCGAGCGCCGGTTTGCTGCTTTGTTAGCCGCCGTTTGCGAGTTCAACATAGTGATTGAGGTCATCAATTAGCAGCCCAAGCTTGTGATCGATTGCGTAAAGGAGGCGTTGTGTCTCGTCGATTGAGGAATCAACCTCCTCAATAGTAGGACGGTATGCTCGCTTATGAACAACCTGATGACGAAGCGTCACGACGCGTGGGCTCTTGAGATCTAGTAGAAGCTGAGAGAGATGTACATCGGGCAATTTTCGGATTAGATCGTCGGTTGGTTGATTGGTCTTATTCGGAAGATCGTTGATAAAAGCCTCTGCTTCAGCCATGCCCTTTGGGTTTGGAGGGTTAAGCATCATGGTTATGAACACACCTGATAACGAATTGAATGTGAACTTTTTGATCGTGCTATAAAGGAGGTTAGACAAATCGTTGAAGCGATGCAGCTCATGAGTCCCTTCTTCAGCATATGGTTTGTAAAGGAGCTCGACGCGGAGAAACAGGCTGAGATACACTTCGAATGACTGGGCGAGGTTAAGTATGCAATAAGCATAGTACTTCTGGGACTTAAGGATCTGGCAATCAATGATGAGCATCTGCCAAGCGGGATTTACCAGATCACCTCCGATGAAGAAGGATTCCTGGCACTCGGTTTTCTGGCAAGTTACTTGTCGCCGTGCAATGGGCTCGAAACACGCGAAATCGGATGCACGGTTAAAGGTATTAGGAAAACCGCAATAAGGACAATCGACGAAGAAATTCTCGTAGGTCGAGTACTTTTGTCGTACGAACGGAATGGCAGGGTCTTGTGGCATATATTGTCCTCTCGCAAATGGCGGCTGACGATTTCAGGCAAAACGCCATTGCGAGCCGCCACATTCAACTGACTCAACATTTCCTAGCGGGACGCAATGGAGCGAGCGCTTACATTCAGCCAAAGTTGAACTTCCTTTGCTTATCAAGTGAGCGAGCGCCGTGTTGCCGTTTGTTCGCCGCAGCCGCTTCACTTCATCTGAAGCTTATCCCAAATAATATAAAGGTTGTCCCATTGCGATAGTTTTCCTGTGACGGAATTGAATGCCAGATTGCGATCACCATACGACCAGATTATCCAGCCATGCTCTAGATCTCTTGCAATCATGATCGGGGAACCCAGAAGTTTTCTTACATCATCCCGAGAGAGGCCCTTCTTGAGCATTGCCCAGTTCCGGAAGAACCTAATGGTGTCGATTTGGCGCGCAACGTGACTGCTCGTCGTGTCAATTTCTCGGCCCATTAACCGTCGCATGAGTGAATCATAACGTGCATCCTCACGACCTAGAACGTGCCGCGGTTCCTGTGCATAACTAATCGCCGTAAAGCTAGCGATCCCTGTGAGGGCGCAGAGAAGAAGAGTGAAAACCGGTGAGATGATCGTTTTCATCGTGTGTGTCCTGAAATGATAATCAATATACAGTGTGAAGCGGTGGCAGCGAACGTTTAGGCAAAACGCCGTACCGCTGCGAGCTCATTCTGATTACGAAAGTGCGAGCAGCGGTATGGAGCGAACCCTTTACATCTTGCCCACCATCGAGTTTCGGTCGCCTATCCAGTGTGCGAGCGCCGGTTTGCTGTTGGTTATGCGCACCCCAGCACTTTAGACGACGGTCATGTGTAATGTGATGAGCCACTTGCCACCGACCTTCTTCACGACAAGCAGGTTTCGTCCGATGGCTTTCTGTCCACTATTTGTGGCCTCGTACTTGCACAGAAGGGTTGCAAGATCACAAGACAATTGAATCGAGATAATAGAAACGGAATCGATATGACCGCCGCTCTTGATTCCCCTTTGAAAGTTCGCAATAACACGGTCACGTCCGTGTGCGACAAGACCCTGGACGTGAGAAGAAATGTAATCGGCGTCTGGAGTGTACAGTGCTGCGAGTGTTGTGGAATCGTTGTCATTGTACGCCCGCATCCAGATCTGCCCAAGTTCATTGAAATGTTCTGCAACTCCGTCCGTCGAATCCGATATTGAGGTGGATCTTCCGACGAGAGTACTGGATACCAGCAAGTTTTGTGAAAGAGCGGCAGAAGAGAACAATGCGATAGTGAGAAAAAGAACAATAGCTTTCATGAATCGGTCTCCAAATATCAGGTTAGATATTTCACTTGTGGGCTGCGTTGCGCTCATGCCTCCAACTCAGTGGCGACCGCCTAGTATCTCCTTGGCTTTGTCTCGTTCCCTTGATGCCTGCGTGATCAACGTCTTCGCGAGCGACAACGCACTCGTGACCTCGCTGAAGTCCGTCGGCTGTCCGTGAATTGATGCTGGTCGATAGTCGATAGCTCCTGTAGCGGAAAAGTCATCCTCCGAGACCAACACCCCGTATACGCGGCCAATTTCCGGCTTAACGATGGAGTCGAGCGGATTGTCTTGCCTCTCCTTTACCTCGATGTTTAGTACTCTCAGCGGGTCTTCGCCTTCTCGAATTTCAACAAAACCTACGACAATGATTTCCTGCGGGTCGAACGCATTGATCATTGTATAGAGTTTACTGCTCACCCCAAATCCAGTTGTATGGAACCATGCTTTTCGGAAGTCGTCGTATGTCTTCCCCTCTTTAAGTCGTCTGGTGATGATTGATACTGCGAACATAGGTTTCCTTTCTGGAGGAGTTTTTTGAATATGGCCGGTGCAGTGAAGAACCGGCTGAACCCTGTGTTGGCGGCATTGCGCATAACGTTCATCCGAAACGCCGTGCCGCGTCGAACTCATTCAATTTATCAAATGTGTAAACAGCGGCATGGAGCGATCACTTCATATCTGGTCAACCTCCCGACCTCCATCGCTTATCCAGCGTGCGAGCGCTGGTTCCCCGGTTGTTAGGCGTAGCGCCGACTTTCTCTAATCCGTCCGACCGATCCACTGATTGGATGCTCGTACTAAGTGCATATTGCCTCCAGAGTCTAGCACTCTTGCAATGACTTCAACGTAGACGTTTGGTCCCCACTTCGGGCCATTGTTGAAGATCATTGCCAATTGATTCTTCTTCAACTCACTCGGTGGATATGGCTGACTCGAAAACCAGCTCTTCCATACTTGCTGCTGATAGACAATCCACACTGCATCACTCGAAAGAGTACTTGCGATCGAGAGCGTATCCAGAGCATTGATGAATACGACACCTGCCAATGGTGTACCATCCGGAGGCGATATTGGCATGAAACTTCTCCACATGGACGTTTGGAGAATGAATTGTCTGCCTTGGACCATCGTCGTTTCGGGCACAGCAAGAAGCTGGCCGGCTTGTAGATCTGGCGGGGGTGCAACGAATGGCTCGCCAAGATCGGAGCAGCCACCGATGAGGAGAAGAACAAGAGGCAATATGCACGTCTTACGAGATTTCACTTTACGTTGGTCGGCGTTACGCCTAACGATTCAGGCACTACGCCGGTGCGAGCTGCCACTATGTCTTACTCCATTTCGCGGCGGCGAGCAATGGAGCGAGCACTTTATATTGAGCCAACCCTTTGTTCCAACTTCGCCTATCCAGAGTGCGAGCGCCGTGTTGCCGATTGTTGGGCGCTGCACAGCCGATGTTCTTTCTCTCGAGACCTTAGCTAGGCGGCAGGGACTTGGCCGTCTGCTGGTGCAGTGAGACATAGAAACGACTCTGAATCATAGAAACGGAGAAGCCAAGCTGTCGAATTTGGATCTTCGGGAGTTGCCTGGAACCAGTATTCGAACACTCGATCACCGATTTTCCGCGAGGGTCTCGAACGCAAGGAAGTGATCAGGTGAGACAACGAAACTTGCGTTGTCGGATTTATCTCCCGGAGGCCTGATTCCGCATATGATCGCACGTCATGAGTCTCCGGAAGACGCCTCTCATAGTGATGGAAAAAGAGACCTTTGACGGTCCGGTCAGCCACTTTCCCAAAGCGCGCTAGGTCAACATGGTAGGTCGCAACTTGTCCCACGAAGAGACCGCCAGGAGTGTGGACTGCAACTCGACGCATGCTTCCCAAGAGCATATTGAGCATTCTACGTTTGCGGGGTTTCGCCAGCGCCCGAAAGACTGAATCGCGAAGAGTGGATCCAGGCCTACGCTCGGAGATGTCATGTCTGAGCAGCAGCCAAATCTTCAGATACTCGTCGTCTATTGACGCACCTGCATTGCAGTCTGTGCAACTTGGAACCGTAATGAGATTAGACGGACGCGGCTTGGGGAAAAGACCTGCAGGCGGAATATGATCAACCGTCTCAGGATTCGGTTTGCCGCAATAAGTGCAGTATGTAGTCGGACGAGTCATCGACAATTGGTCCCTGCCGCCTATTCTGGTCTGAGGCTGTGTGGTGCCTAACGTTTAGCCAAACCGCCGTTGCGAGCCGCCACTATGACTTGATCCATTCCGTGGCAGCGAGCACTTTACATCTAGCCAAACTCTGATTGAACGTCGCCTTTCCAGAGAGCGAGCGCCGGTTTGCCGATTGGTTAAGCGCGGGCAGCCATTCTCGATCAAGGGATGCAGAGTGAAGTGCGACACCGGGTGATAGAACAGGTCACTCCTTTCATAGCCACCCCAGATCAAGGCTACTGCGCAGATGACAAGCATCACTACCAACCCAATCAGTTTATCGGTCATGGGACTCTCACCTTCGCCAGCACTGTCACCTTCACGCGGTCCTTGCTTTCCCTGATCTCAATCCTCGGTGCCGAGAGTTTGAATCCGCGCGTCTTAAACGTGGCATCCCGATAAATGTTCGTCGTGCCTTCGCGAACTCCCTGCACCTCGTAACCCCTCCCGGTCCCTTTGGCTTCCGTATCGATCCACTTGAGATAATAAATCTGGTCGTTCACCATCGGCGTCTCTTCACCTTCGAAAACCACGTCGGCAATCTTCACGCGCCTGATTCCCTTCGGGAAAATATTGATCAATCCAACTTTGTACGACGTCTGGGACGATTCGGGGGCGACAAATTCGCCGGTGTTCTTGAAGTTCACGATGTATGTCATTCCGTTTCTTTTCTGCACCATTGCGAAGGCCCGGTCTCGTTCGCCAATCACTCTGGCATGCCGGGCGTAGATGGTGTCATAGCCATAACGGCTCCGGAGACGGCCGGTAACGATCTCCCGCTCCTGCGGTGAAAGCGATAACAAAGAGTCGATGACGACGTCGAGCCCATTCCCTTTCTGGAAGAACCCATCCCTCCACCCGGGAGAAAAGCGGGTAAGGAGCATCGCCTCATAGCAACCGTACGGATAGCTCTTGTCCCTGCTCGAGAGGCTGTTGACCCTGCAGCTCCTCAACATATTCAACTTCAGTTGAATGAGCGAGTCCGCATACCTGAAGCTGAAAAAGTACGGATCGTCCGTCCGCGTGATGAGCGTTTGATAGCCTTTCTTGAGCAACGTCGATGTCATCAATTCTGAATAGGTTGCCGTTCCTTCCATGATTTCTTCATCTGATTCCTGGAGACGCTCGAGATCATTCATGCTTCGTCGCTTGAGCTGTTTGGCCGCGAGACAATCCTTCAGGTATTCCTTTGCGAGTTCATCGTTTGGTTCCAGGTACGCCCGTTCCAGAGCGATCCCTTCGATCTCCGCATAGACGGCATAGTTTTCATCGGTGTTGAAACGGAGATTGCCGCTTTTCCATTTATAGAGGGTTTTCTGAAAACAATGGAACAGCTCGTGGATGCAGATAAGGATCTGATTTTCACTCCCCGTCGCGTAGTCGTCACCCGCAACCTGCTTCGCGTACTTCCCGTCGGGCGTACGCATCGGCTGCATGTCGATCATGACAACGGTGATCGGCTTTCCATCCACAAATCCGTACGGTACGGGACCGCCACCCCCGGTCAACGGCAGAGGTATCGCAAGAGGTATTTCCTTGCGTCGATCCAGGTACACCTTTTTGCCCCTCACGTCGACGCCCGCGACAGGGGAAAACCCTTCCGGTGGTTTCGGATAGCCGACGAGCATTTGAACACCATTGGGATAGACGAACAGGAAGGGCACGTCGTCAAAGCTTGTCCATCCGGGCCAGATCGTCGTGGACACGAGGTCGAGAATGTGCCAGGTCTCTTCCAGCTGTTTCAACTGTACGGTAACGTATCGTGGAAGCGTATCCTGCGCTGGCGCAAGCCTCGCGCAAGAGGCGAGCAGCGCGACAAGGAGCGCCCCCTTCAAGAGTGTTGAAGTCTTCATATTAGCCTCACAGTCATTTGATCACTTCTTCGATCGAATTCACCTTCTGGAAACCTTCGGGAACCTCATAGATCTTCGGCGGGGGAGCCGCCGTCTCAAGCTTTGTGACCTTTATTTCAGAAGTCGATGACGGCGCTATCGAGGGATCTCTCATGTCGATGCTCTTCACGACGAAGCATTTCTTCAGAGCAGGAGAGAGCTTCAGCAGGCCTTGCCAGTCAAAATCGACCGTCCTTGCCGTCACGCGCTCGTTGAAGAGCACAATGTTTATGGGCACATTCTCCGTCACCCAAAGCTCGACGGATTCAGAGGCGTAGTCCGCATCGCCGTCTGCAACGATCAGCTTGCATCGCTGATCGCCGATGACCTCCTCCCGTTGCGTCTCTTTGACGCTCCAATCATATTCCGGGTCGTAGTTCCATCCGGCTCGTTGGATTGCGACGGTATCCTTGACGCTTTTTTGTTCCACGGCGACGGCAAGCGGTTCCTCGACGTATCGTTTCTTTTCAAGCGAAAGCCTCCAGCGTTTCTGGAGATCGTAGCGCTCAATTGAGACGATCCTGCTCCCCTTGACATAGACGCTTGTTTCGTTCATCCAGATCTCCGTCAATCGTGACGGGTATCGCCCGCCCATTCCCGATCTCGTCCATTCAACGATGACGTGATCGTCCGCAGACGCCGCTGAGAATGTCATGATAGCGAGAAAAAAGGGGACGATGACTGTTTGTTTGCAGGATGTGTTCATTATGTACCTCCATTAATGGAGAGAAGAAACTGTCAATCAAAGCTTCCTCACTCTGGCTTCTGACTGTCCGATTTCTTTTTGTACCACACTAGCCGAATCCAACCCCTGCCATAGCCACCCCAAATCATGGCTATTGCGCCGACCACAAGGATGACTATCAACCCAATTAGTTTCTCTGACATGGGACTCTCACTTTCTCGCCTTGGCGGGTGCGCCCAACGTTTAGGCAACACGCCGTTGCGGACCGCCACTATGACTGATTCAATTCCGTGACCGCACGCAATGGAGCGAGCACTATTTATCTAGCCAATCTTGAACTTCCTCCGACTACCCAGTGTGCGAGCGCCGTGTTGCCGTTTGTTAAGCGCAGCGCCCGTCATCTGCCTGCGAGAATTGATGGCAGCTAATGAGGCAATCATGCGTCTATTCTCAAATACCGAGCGAACAGTTTCGGGATTACCTTCCTCTGTTGAACAAGCCAACGGAGATGAACGGTGTTCGCCTTAGCTAGCTCGGTTCTTCGATCGCTGACCGGCAGTTCGGGTCGATCGAGCTCAGTCGTCAACTCATTGAGCTCAAGAGCATGACTACAAAGGAGGTCGATGTACTTCGTGACCTTACGTCCGAAGAGGAAGTGACTCTCGGACGTCTCATCCATCAGAGTAGCAATTTGTAGGTGCGAGGTTCTGCCATCGCGGATAATGTCTGTAAGGAAAGCCCTGATTGAGCGATAGATCTTCATTCGGGGTTCATAGAGATCAAATCGCACTTTCTGTCTGGTAAGCCCGTATTGTTGAATTGCGATATAGGCGGTCAGGATTACGATGACGGGCGCCAGGAAGCCAGAACAGTACGTTAGGAATTTGCTTAGGATCATCATTCGTCTGCCTTTCCAAAACTGAGTCGGGCGTTGCGCATAACGTTAAGGCAACACGCCGCTGCAGCTCACCACCTCAGAACGACTCATTTTTGTGGCAAGACGCAATGGAGCGAGTTCTTTACATTCAGGCAATCTTGAACTTCCTTCGCCTATACAGTGTGCGAGCGCCGGTTTGCCGTTTGTTAGGCGCAGGCAAAGGTCCATGTCGTTCGCGTTTTGCGGCACAAATAAATGGTCTGTGTGAGGTCGATTCGGTCGTCCGCTCACTGCTCAGAATTGGAGTCGTTCGATGAATGTCAGCCTTACCGGAAGATAAAGATAATCCAGACCTGGACTGCTGGCGATCTGCCCGCTAAATCGGACCCTGAGACCATTCTTCCTGAAAGTATCCGTTAGATTGGTCGGATAGAACGTGGCAGCTGAAATCTGAAGCGGAAAATCGCACTGTATGACATAGAACGACGGAGAAGCTTCCAGGACTGTACCGGTTGCGTTTGTAATGTCGAATGTGACTGGCTGTTCTCCCAAATCCGTGCACGCAGAGAGAATTGTCAGCATCGCCACGATGGATAACAATCTCCGCGTCGGAATGACGAACACTCCGGAAAGCAGCGCAATTGATGAACGTTGACCGACGATCTGAGGATGTCTTTCTGGCATGAGAAACCCCTCCTAGAAAAACCTTGGTGCCGCAAAACGCACTATCAAAATGAATCTTTGCTCGCGCATAACTGGTGCAAATACGCATTGCGTTGTGAGCCTTGATTCCAGTATATGGACACATTACTGTGTTCTTGTCACCTATAAACACAAAAACCTCCTTCATCGCTTCCCACGAATCCGGAGGTCCTCAATCCCACGTTCCACGGGTCAGATAAGTCCTGATCGTATGCAATTGTCTTTGATATAATTGTATCAAGTTGTCCGGCCGTCCAGGCTGGTAACCGTCCGATGGATGCGCTGGACCGAGGAGACTCCGATGAGGACCCCTCTCCTTCCACGAACCAAGTATCTACCAGAACCGAATCTTCGTGAATCGTGGGCGGCAACTCAAGACCGGGCTCTTTATGCGATGGGATGGTGTTGACATTGCCGGCCAGCACGAAGAAGCGCGGACGGGGAGCTCTCCAGAACATTGTTGCGTACCCTATGAAACTGCGCAACGATGAATCGGGAGCGTTGGAGAAATAGAAGTTCACATAGACCGATTCTATGGAGACAATTTTGACCACGAAGCCGTTGTACGATCTTCGGAAATTTGCGAGCCGTTCGGCTTGCGCTTGATTCGTCGAAGAGCAGATGATAACATAGTCTGCTCGGAGAGTGGTGTCGCGAAGGCTCTGACCTTGGGTCCTAAATATCACGACAATGCTCAGGGACATCACCAGGTTAATGGCATCCTTCACGTTCACTATGCACCTCGAATGGTTGACAAATTCCGTCAATGATTGAATACAACCCCGCTCCTCCTCGATCATTCTTGGGCCGGCAAGAACGATTCGAGCGGTTCACGGTCTATTGAGATGAGAAAACGGTTCCTCCGCACAAATCCCAGCAATGCTTCTCATTCCAATTGTGTGTCACCGAAGCACGGCCAACTTCCCCAGCGCCTCACTCGTCGAGGTCCTGTCAAACGATCTCGTGATGACCCGGTACAAATAGACTCCGTTTGCAAGCTCCGATCCATCACGATCCCGGCCATCCCATGGAATCTGGACAAACCGATCTGACACAGACGGGACTTCCAACGATTGTATCAGGCGTCCGGCGACAGTATAAATCTTTATCATGACGTCAATAGGATCTGTTGAAGAACGTTGGAACGTGAACGTGGTCGAACGTGCAAATGGGTTCGGGAAATTGAAAACATTATAGATCGATAGTTGGGATGACGCATGCACTTCGAAATACGTCTCGGCGCTCGAGGCGTTGTTGTAGATATCCCATGCCTTGACGGCGAGCGTATGGCGTCCTTCTGCCAGAGCGCTGAACTGATACCGGACCTGACCGCTCTGATACGTGTCGAGGTTTCCGCGATAGTAATCCGTCAAATCGATCGACCGCTGCGAACCATCCAGAGTCGCTGCCAACTTGTGACCGATCCCCGCTGTGGAGGTGTTGATGCCACTGCTGTCGGTAAGGTCGACAATCAATAACGCATCCGGACTGACGACATCGCCAGGACGGAACGATTCATCCTGAAGATAGATGTGTATTGTCGGTCCGACCGTATCGATCGCTGCACTGGCGGTTCCAGCGATGGAGAGATTCTCTGTAAACCCAGCGGCATCCGTTGAGTCGTTCCATGCATAGATGTCGACTCGTGAGCGGTCGTTCGCGTAGGAAACGTCCTTGGGAATTGGAAAGGCCCCCTGCACCTGTCCATTCTTCACCGAAACCTCGCCTCGATAGATCAAGCTTCCGTTTGTCAAGAAGTAGTAGTCACCCCACTCGGGGACAAGCACCTTCCTCTTCGAGTCATATGCTTCAAGTATCGCTTTCCCCTGTATAGAGCTCAATGCTTTGCCTGTTGCAGATTTTAGTGTGCCTCGAACTCTTACTTTTCCCAGCGCTCCAACAATCACAAGTGCGTATTGATTCTCACCGTTGATGCTGTCGATGGAGATACCGGCGTGTGGAATCTCCAATCGCATCGTTGGGTCCGCGAGCAGGTGGTGTTTCTGGTCATTCGTGCTGTACACCTCCTGCTTTGTCTCCCACATTGCATCACCGAGTCGCATCGGTCGTCCAAGGCTGTCCGTCTCTTTCAAGAGGTGTTCATAGAAGCGTTGATTCAAGTATGCGTTCTGATCGGAGATAACGACCCGGTCCGCTGTAACCTCGCCGATCGCACCGCGCCCCGACATCAGGATCAGCTGCTCGCCTGCACTGATATCGCTCGCAGAGGCGGGGAAATCGTATCGGGCATAATCGCACGTCGCTGCGGCCAGGAAGAACGGCATCCCCTTATTATTCAGCACTGGAAAATCCTGGGCCACAGAAAACACGTTTTCGTGGGCCCACTGTTGCGTGTTCCCGTGGCCGGTCCAATTGAGGATGACAGTTCCGCGATTGATCGCCTCATCGATTGCCACGTTCGCCGTTGGTTTCGTCCGACCGGTCGAGGTATTTACCGTTGGGTACTCGACAATGAAGATCTTTTCCTTGTTGAACGTGTCGGGCGTGTAATCCTGCGCCAGCCGCTCGGATTGATCGGTATGAAGCGAGCCGTCATCTCCGGTCGTGGTCAGTCCGTCATCGGCTGCGAACGTGATGCGGTTGCGCCATGAGTCATAAGACCTGGAAGTATCGTACGCGATGATCTTGTCGACCACGTTCTTCGCATCATCAACCGAATGCAACGGAAGCCGTCCGATCGGGAGCGAGATGGTCTGGGTGGAAGGATCGAGAAATACAAAGTAGTCGTCACTGGCGAGCGTGCTGATTTGCTCATTCGATTCCAGCGTCTCACACGGCGGAACCCAATTATGGTCGGTTGTCTTGAGTATGTTCTTGTAGTCGAAGCTGCCGGCTCCAAACAGGAGCACATACCGCGGCTTCGTAGACCAGGTCGTCTGCGTGCACTTTAGAAATTCCCGAATCGAGAGCGGGTCAACGATGCCGGAGGAAAATTCATTGTAGACCTGATCGAGATTCACCACCTGCGAGCTCAGCTGATCAGTTTGCTCCCTGTGAGCGCGAAGCCGTTCTGCCTCCGCCAGAAAATCGGGGGGCGAGAGAATGACGAATTCTGCTCCCCCAATCAGTCCATGCAGATTTGAATTTGCAGCACGTTGGACATTCGCCGCCGTCCTGAATCCCTTCGGCCCGACGGCGATGAATTCCCTTACCGATCCGGCCGTTTGCGCCGCCTGGAAACGAGCAAGCGATGCATCCGCCGGGTCGAATGCAAGATTCGTAACCTGCTTCACATTTTTGTGATCGGTGATATCAAACACATTGATGTCGCGCGATGAGAACTTCGAGATAGTGTATTCCACAATTGCCGTTGTATCGGGGGAGGTAAAAATCAGCGAGTCATTGTCCGCTTCAAAACGGCGAGCATAAAGTATTTCAAACCAATCGAGCCGCCCCTCCGCAGCGGGATTGCTCGTTACAAACTGCAACCGCAGAACACTCCGGTCA
>Ga0187878_1002146_pt1 | contig 17944 bp, 14 predicted proteins | sample June2016WEW_17_1_FD_132979 | JGI IMG/M metagenome (GOLD analysis project Ga0187878, IMG submission 132979) | Peatland microbial communities from SPRUCE experiment site at the Marcell Experimental Forest, Minnesota, USA - June2016WEW_17_150 | ecosystem: Environmental > Terrestrial > Soil >...
CCATGTCATCATGGCAGGACGAACAGGGTCCACCCAGCTTTATATCCATCGCTGCGTGGAGGTCCTTGATGTCCTGCCCCACGCGATCTCCCTCGGTCGAAGCATAGCGGTGATGGCAGACACCGCAGTCTCCCCCCACCAACTCGTCGTGGATGCGGTGTGCGAAACCTACGGGCTCGTAATCGTCCGACTTGGATTTCAGCACGGTGCTGTCCAGCAGATAAAAGTTCTTATAGGCCGACGGACGCTGTGGGTAGGATGGTCCCGCCGCAGCCGCTTTAGTAACGTGGAGCTGAGTGGTGATACGCTGGACCTCCTGGACGGTCCGCACGGAGGCCTGGATGGCCTCGATGTGCACCAGGCTGTAGAGTCCGATGAAGGTCAGGAGGCAGGCGATTGCCGCACCCCGGATCACCCAAGTCCAGAAGGGATTGACCGTCCGCTCTCGCTCTTCGCGTATCCGGGCAAGCTCTACCTCGCTGGTCGGCAGGTACCCCGGCAGAATGGGGAAGAAGGTCACGAAAAAGCGATAGCAAAACAGGATGCTGGAGACGATGGCGATCGTCATCGCTATCTCCCCGATCGACGGGAAGTAGGCCTTGGTGGCATACGGAGGATTGTAGCCCACGAGAAAAACGTTGATGCGGTTGAGGACCACGCCGAAGATGATCAGGAATACTGTGAAGAAGAGCCAACCCATCGACCGGCGCACTGCCTTGTTGAGGAAAAGCAGGAAGGGAGCAATGATGCCAAGCAAGATCTCGATGACCAGCGAGGTCGTGGACGCGGGATGTTCGAGGAAATTCAGCTGACTGTGACGGACAATGAGATCTCCGATCTTCACCACGCCGTAGGTTCCGAGAAACCAGGGAATCAGGCGGGCCAAGGGGGTCAAGAGATCCATCTCCGGGCTGCGGCCGAAACTGATGTTGGCGTAGATGGACTCCAGGATCACCATCGGGAATCCCACCATGATCGCCGACAGGAGGAACAAAACGGGGAGAATGGGCGTGTTCCATAGCGGGCTCAGCTTCGTGGGCGCGATCAGCATGAGTGTCCCGAGGGAGGACTGGTGCATGGAGGAGAGCACCACACCGGTCACGATGAAAAGCGGCAGCGCAATCCGGACTGCGGCATACACCGCCAGGATCGGTTTCTCGACCCGTCGCAGCAGAGTGCTCCCCCACTCCCCATGGTCGATCCTGGCCTTCAGCCCTTCCAGAATGGAGGGGCTCATCTCCACCGACAAGACCATGAGGTAGAAAGTAACGCACATGCCCACCTCGTACAGCACCGAGTTGCCCTGCCAATTGAAAATCGGCCGCCAGATATTCCAATAGCGGCCCAGGTCAAAGCTCAACGCGATGCCGACCCAAAGGTAGCCCAGAAATGCCGTAAGAATGGCGGGGCGGAGCAGGGCATGATATTTTTCCCGGCCGAAAATATCCACCAGCGCGGCCGTGGTAAAACCGCCGGCTGCCAGAGCGACGCCGCAAGCCACATCGAAGGAAATCCAGATGCCCCAAGGGCTGTGGTTGTCCAGGTTGGTCACCGTGCCCAGTCCCAGAAGCATGCGCGTGATGCCGAAGGCGAATCCGACGCCCATGAAGATCAGGAGGGTCAGGGTGCCGAAGGTGAAGAAGGGTTTCGTGACCCGATGCGGATGATCATTTTGGACCGTGGGAGTCATTCCACACCTCCCTTCGGCCCGCGGGCGGCAGGCGCGTCTTTGGCGCCTCCGGGGGCCTGATGATCATCCGGGTGTTTCCGCTGGTTGTACCACATTATCCCGTCGAGAAGGGCGAAAAACGCTATGGGGATGACGCCATATCTGAAAATCCCGTGCTGGATAGCCTCCGTCCGTTCCCGAGGAGCGACGTTCGGAAGCTTCAGCAAGCCGACCTCTTCCACGGGCCGGCCGGTCAGGTACAGCCAGGAAGTCCCGCCAACCTCCGTCTCGCCATAGACATGATTGACGTAGCGGTCCGGACGGCGCTTCAAACGGTCCTTGGACATGGCCAGCAACTCCGCCCGGCGACCAAAGACCAGCGCCTCTGTGGGACAAGAGGCGGCACATGCCGGATTGGCGCCGGTCCCCTTGACCCGGTCGGCGCAGAACTCGCACTTGCGCACCCGCGGCTTGAGAGGCTCGTTGAATTCATAGGCCGGGATTTCGAAGGGACAGGCAACCTGGCAATACCGACAGCCGATGCAGATTGTGGGATTGTAAACCACAGCCCCATCAGAGGACTTGGTCAGCGCGCCCACGATACAGGCGGAGACGCAGGAAGGGTAGAGGCAGTGCATGCACTGAACCTTGGCATAGGTCTGGGACACACCGGACTGGTCCGGGGATGGACTCCCGGGAAACTGGTTGACCACGGTAAACGCGCTTTCGGTGGGCCGCCGGAAGGTGCGGAGCACATCCCGGTCCGAAAAGGATTCGGCCGTGCGCGGCAGGTGGTTCCTCCGGTTGCAGGCCTCCTCGCATTTCCGGCACCCGATGCACAGCGTGGTATCCACGAGGACCCCCATATAGTCCGGGGAGGGCGCGGGATTCTCCTCGGGCGATTGGGATTCTCCGGCTGCCATGGCGGATGTGGAAACAGCCGCTGTCGCAGCAATGCCCAGTTTCAGCAGCGCGCGTCGGTTCAACTTCCTGTCCATACCCATCTCCTACAACGGCTCAAAAGCGCATGTATCGAAAGAGGTTTGAAGGGATAAGGAAAACTCAGGTGGAAGCGTGGAGCGCCAACTGCAGGACACTCGCACAGCGGCTTTCATTTTCGATTTCACGGCAGCTTTTCCACCCGGAGACAACAGGCGCGACACAGAAATCCTCACTGCCAATGGCAGACACTGCCATTCACGACGGCACGACGGGATCGCGCTTCCGAATGCTTCTGGGGATAAATCCAAGCTAAAGATTCATTACCCGAGCAACTGCGGTATCAAAATTTACTGAATTTGCCGTCTATTCAAAAAAAAGCTAATCTACCAGCACAGGCTCCGGATTTCAACAATCTAAATTTTGTGCTGTGACCCAGACACTCGAGCAACATAGCCGCGTGGAATACGGGGCGGGATTAGCGCAACCAAAATTTAACACCAGGACACAAAGACTCTAAGACGCCGGAAGGTCCAGGATCAAAACTTTCGGCACCTTGGCGTCTTGGAGTCTTCGCGGTAAAAGTCCTTTCCGCCTTGCCTAGAGACTCATCCGGAAAGGCCGTTTCTTGCGAATGACGACATTGAAAACAAAGGACTTCTGGGCCGTGAAATCGCGAAAAAGAGGCTTTCCGGATGAGTCTCTAGCCCTGCAAAAAGGACTGGGTAAATCTGGTCCACGTGCTGTCATCCACTTCTTCCAACTGGCCCTCGACCAGCCGGCTCGGCATCGGTCCAAGGGAGGACTGGCCAGCGCCCTCCGCAGGCGCCAGCATTTCACGCAAACGCGTAATCTCTGTCTGGTACCAGGTCGCCGCTTTCTCGCCGATTTTCAGATGCTCCAACTCATCGGACAGATGCGCCGGTTTCAGCGAGCACACCCATCCTTTTTCATAGGGGTGGCTTTCCAGCCAATCCAGATTCTGCGGCAAATCGGCGTTGAGCGCTTGCACCGTGCCGGAGATCGGCGCATGAAAAATGGCCTCGCGCTCACCTTGCCGAACGCCAAAGAGCCGATCGCCCATCTTGATCGTCGCGCCTTTGGCCGGCAGCTCGATAGCATCAATGCGTCCGATCATCTTGCGCGCAAAATCATCCAGGCCCAACCGCACCATGCCCGGTATGGTGACATTTGCCCAAACATGTCCGGCGGAAATAAACACGCCGCCCGGCAGGCCGAATTCGTGCGCCGGCGCTCGATCCGTGGTAACCACGCGCACCGTAGACGAGAGCTGCTTCTGCTGATGATCCTGGCGGCGAATCAGGCATTTCTTGGTGAATTCCACAAGTTCGTCTTCGGTGAATGGCTTTTGCACATAATCCAGTGCGCCGTACTTCATCGCATTGACAGCAGATTCGATGGAGGCGTAGCCGGTGATGACGATGACGTCCGATTCCGGGCTGAAATGTTTCACGCCCTTTACCACGTCCAAGCCATCCATCTCCGGCATTTTCAGATCCGTGAAGACAAAGTCATATTTGTTTTTCTGCACCAGGCCCAGCGCCTCGCGGCCGCTTTCGACCGTGTCGATCGCGTAGCCGGCGGCCACCAGGATCTTTCTGAAACTGTCGAGCACGATGGCTTCATCGTCAACCGCAAGTATGCGCGCGAAAGGCCTGGCAACATCGACCCGCTTGAGCGATTTGGCTTCATGGGTGAAATCAAGCCGCAGGCCGATATCCAGCGCTGCCAGACGTTCCTTGCGCGCTTTGGCTTCGCGTATCCGTCCCGAGATCATCCGAATCAGCAAATCGATAACGATGAATGCCACGATCATCGACACCACGAGTATGGGGACCATATCTGCCTCTCTTCAATAATTGCCAAGCCAGGAAATCGCCGGCAATAGATGATATCCGCACGACTGTGTTTTGAACAGGCCAACCATGATGCCTGGCAAGGCACGTTCGACGAAAGCCCTTGGCGTTCCTGGTTTGTTACTCACCTACTTCTCGCCCATCGGCAGCAGAACGCGAAACGTTGTTCCTTTGCCCACTTCACTTTCGACTTCAATGCGTCCGTTGTGCTTTTCAATGATGCCCCACGCTACCGCGAGCCCGAGCCCGGTACCCTTCGGTCCCTTGGTGGAAAAGAAGGGATCGAAGATTTTTTGAAGGTCGGCTGCCGAGATGCCGCAGCCGGTATCGCTCACGCAGATTTCGATTTCTTCTGTTTGGGCCTGAATCGTGTCGCCATCCGTCCTGATATTCGTGGCCAGCCCAATTGTACCACCACCTTCGCCGATGGCGTCATTGGCATTGAGAAGCAAGTTTACCAGAACCTGCTGGATTTGATTGGCGTCGGCGGGGACCTTCGGCAGGCCGGCGCACAGATTTCTTTTCAGTTCGACGCGATGTGCGTCGAGCTGGATTTGTACGATACTTATCGCTCGCTCGACAATCTCGTTGATGTCACTCTCATGTTTTTCCGGCGGCGACTGCCGGGAGAAATCCAGCAGGCCCTTTACGATCCCACGGCAACGCTGGGTTTCGCGCACGATCACTTCCAGATCCTGTTTAAATTCCGGCTTGTCCTGCGCGCGCTTCAGCAGAAAGCTGCTGAAACTCAACACGCCGGTGAGCGGATTGTTGATTTCATGCGCCACCCCGGCGGCCAATTGCCCGACGGCTGCCAGCTTCTGCGATTGATACACCTGGCGCTGAGCCTCGGAGAGTTTTTGCGTCATCTCATTGAAGGAGTTGGCCAGTATGCCGATCTCATCGCGCTTGGTCACGGCAATCTTGTAATTGAGATCGCCTGCCGCCACCTTGCGTGTGGCCGCGACAATTTCATGCACGGGTTTAAGCACAATCCGGCTGACCAGAAAATAGATCATCAAACTCACGGCGGCAATGGCAACGATACCCAGAAGCGAGAGGCGATTCTTGCTGGCTTGCATATCGCGATCCACTTCGTCCAGCGACATCGAGATATCCAGCACGCCCAGAACTTTTTGCTCCGGCTTGTGCTCATGGCAGTCGCTTTGCCAGCAGCTTGGCTCATTGTAGATCGGGTTGATAATGCCTAAGGTGCGACCGCGGCCGGCAACCTCAAAAATACGCGTGGTATCCGAAATCGGCAGTTTTTCCAAGGGTCTGTCTGCCGCATGGCACGCATAACAGGCTTCTGCTCTCTTGTCCACCATCTTGCCGGCATCGGCCGCATCGGTGGAAAAGATGACCGCGCCATCCCGGTTGAAGATGCGCACCTTCTGAATGCCCGGTTGCTTTCCAATAGTAGTGATGATGTGATGCACCGCTTCCTGCTGATTTATTAGCATGTCATAGTGCGTACTGTCCTTTACGGTCTCGCTCAGCTGATGCGCGCTGCGCCGCAATTCGTTGTTGAGCTGCTGTTGCTGGGCGCTGAGAATCACATAGGCGAAAAAGCCGATAATAATCGCCGCCACGCTCCCCACCGCGACAATGAGCTTGATACTTATTTTGGTTGGCATAACAGATTCCGATCGACTCCAAGACACCTCGTGGTCATCACCTGATTCAAGATAAAGGCACCGGCAATAGGACGCCACGGTTAGGCGACTTCCCTTCATACCCGCTTGCGCGGAACGATAGGGATCATCGAAACCATGCCGAATCTTCCTATTGGACTTACAACCACCACCATTCTACATCGGATGAGGGGTCCGGGCGAAAGCGTGATGTTGGTAATGATCAAGATCCGGCGCCCATCCTGTCACTGCGATTCAGACAGTGGGGAAAAAACATAGCCGCGAATAACACGAATAACACGAAAAGCGAGGCGACTTCCAACGAGCAGCAGCGGGATGGAGCAACACAGAGCCTGCGAAGGGGGGAAAGCGCAGGCTCCGCATCTGCCCCTACTCCATTCGTGCTATTCGTGTGATTCGTGGCTGCTTTTTTTCTTGTGGTTTCTGAATCACAGATCCCTCAAATGAGTGTTGTGTCCCTCGGTTCCCCGAGGTAGGATGGCTCCTCTTTATTTGCAGTCGCGCTTCAGCCCGGAAAACGCGTTTGATAGGAGCGATCACTATGGGAAAGACGGCAAGAGTGATTCTTGCTTTGCTACTCGTTAGCCAAGTTGTGCTGTTCGCAGGCCCGAGCCCGGTGCCGACACCGGAATCCGTATTCGGATTCAAGCCCGGCGCCGATTACAAGCTGGCGACCTATGACCAATCGATCAACTATTTCAAGAAACTCGCTGCCTCGAGCAAGTACCTGAAGCTCATGGAGGCCGGGAAGTCGACCCTGGGGCGCACGACCTACTTTGCGCTGATTTCGGACCCGAAAAACCTGGCGAATGTCGATCACTATCGTGAGATTGCGCAACGTTTGGCACATCCCCAGGGCCTGACCGACGATGAGGCTCACAAGCTCGCGCTCGAGGGCAAGGCGTTCATTCACCTTGATGGCGGCTGCCACGCGAGCGAAGTGGCGGGGGCGCAGATGATGCCGCAGCTCGCCTACGACCTGCTGAGCCGCGCGACCGATCCACAGATGAAGATCATCCTGGACAATGACATCGCCATTGTGTGGCCCACCATGAACCCGGACGGCCAGCAAATGGTGGCGGAATGGTACATGAAGAACGTCGGCACGCCCTACGATGGCTCGGGTTTGCCGCGCCTATATCAGGAGTACGTCGGTCACGACAACAATCGCGACGCCTACATGATGAACATGATCGAATCGCGCGTGATGGAGCACTTCTGGCGCCAGTGGGAGCCCCACATCATCTACGTGTTTCACCAGACGGCGCCGTTTCCGACGCGCATCTGGCTGCCCCCGTTCTCAGAGCCGGTCGGGCTGGATGCGCCTTACCTGATGTCGCGCGAAGTGAACATGATTGGGATGGCGATTGCGAAGGGCCTTGAAGAGCGCGGGCAAACCGGCGCCACGCACATGGGCACCTCCTTCGATGCCTGGTATCCCGGCTACGTCGACTATGCGCCAATGTTCAAGAACATCCCGGCATTCTGGACTGAGACGGCGGGGAACGGCGCCGTCCCCCGCGAGTACACGATCAATGACATCCGGGAGGCTGACCGCGACTTCAGGCCACAGAGCCTGTACTCCAGCCCATGGCAGCCCGGCTGGTGGCGCCTGGCCGACGCCATTGCCTACGACGAGACCGCCTCGCTGTCGACGCTCGAGTGGGCCGCCAAGTACAAGGAGTCGCTGCTCTACAATCGCTACCAGGCCGGCCGCGATCAGATCGCCAAAGGCAAGAAGAGCGCGCCCTATGCTTATTTCATTCCGCAGGACCAGCGCGATCCGGTCGCGGCCGTCGAGATGCTTCGTCGTCTTGCGTTCGCCGGCGTCCGTGTATCGCAGCTCTCGGCGCCGATCACGTTCGAGAACGTGACCTATCCGGCCGGCACATGGGTGATCCCGACCGACCAGGAGTTCGCTGCGTTGGCCCGCGAGGTGCTCGATGTTCAGAAATATCCGGATCTGCGCCAGTACCCGGGCGGCCCGCCCCTGCAGCCTTACGACGCCTCCGGCTGGACCCTGCCGCTGCAGATGGGGGTCAAGATTGCGATCGCCGCAACGCCGCTCACCGATGAGATGCGCGCGAAAATGAAGTTGCTGGGCCCGATGCCGGATCCGAAGGTCAAACCAACGCCGTACAACCTGAACGAATCGGGCGATCCAACGCCTTTTGACAGCGTGCCTGGAATCGGGTTTGACTCCAATCCGTCCGCGGCAGCCATCGTCCCGCAGGCAGGCAAGATTACCGGCAGCGGTCCTGCGCTCGCCGTGGATCCCGCGCAGAACAACGCCTTCCGTGCTCTCAACCGCGCGTGGAAACAGGGCGCGAGCGTCGAGTTCGTCGTCGGCACGCCGAGCGCCGGCGCACGCTATGTGATCCGAGGCCTTTCCGAGTCCGCTCAGTCTGAACTGGCCAGTTCGCTGGCGCTCGTCGCCGAGCGCACGGCCGCGAGCGGCACGCCGGTAAAGAGGCCGCGCATCGGTTTGTTCCAACCGTGGAGCGGCAGCATGGACGAAGGCTGGACGCGCTGGCTGCTCGAGCGATACGGCTTCGAATTCGTGAGCCTCCATCCTGAAGACTTCCACTCGCCGCTCCGTGACAAGGTCGATGTCATCATCCTCGCCGACGACGCGAGGATTCCGGTGGAAGGGGGCGGCGGCCGCGGTGGTGGTGCAGGCCAAGGCGGTCGAGGGGCTGCGGCGGCTCAGGCAGGCGCCGCAGGTCGGGCAGCCGGCGCGGGCGCCGCGGCACAAGCAGGGGCGGCACCGGCGGCCGGAGGTCGTGGGGGCGGGGGCAGAGGGACTGTGCGCCCTGAATATGCTTACACGCTCACCCAGGACGACCTGTCGGCATTCGAGGCGTTCATTCGCGGCGGCGGCACCCTCGTCTGCTTCAACGGCGCCTACCGCTTTGCCGTTCAGCAATTCAAGCTGCCGGTCAAGAATGCCGCCGACGGGCTGCGATCCCAGGACTTCTTCCTGCGCGGCTCGATCGTCCAGGTGACAACCGATCCGACCCACCCGGTGATGGCCGGCATGCCGGCGCAGGCAGCCGTGTTCGTCGACAGCAGCCCGGTGTTCGAGACGCTCGAAGGCTTCAAGGGAACAGTACTTGCGAAATATGAGGAGACAGGCTCGCCGCTCCTGTCAGGGTATTTGATCGGCGAGAAGTACCTCCAGGGAAAGGCGGCCGCGCTCGACGTCGAGCTCGATAAGGGACACATCGTGCTCATCGGCTTCCGCCCCGAGTGGCGCGATCAGCCGTTCGGGACTTTCAGGGTCGTGTTCAATTCGGCGATCTACGCGAGATAACGTCGAACTGTCCAGGGAACCGCGAAACGCACGAGAGACACGATAGAATCTATTTCGTGTCTCTCGTGCGTTTTGCGGTTCGCGACTGTTTTTACGGCCACCAGGCTGAGCAGAACATGTTCGAATCCCTGAGGCGATATCGGTTTATTGTCCTTGCGTTCCTTGTCACCCTTATGCTGACGGGGTCGATTGAACTGTGGATGGACAGGTCGCCCCTGGGTCCGGACGGCAAGTTCGGCCTTTGGGAAGGTAATATCTGGAGCAGCGAGAATTCGCAGAGGTTTGCGGATCCTTATTCCTTTACCCATTTGGTACACGGGCTATTGTTCTTTATGCTGCTTTGGCTGGCGGCACGGAAGCTGCCTGTTCGCTACCGGTTCCTGATCGCCGTGTTGCTCGAGGCCGGATGGGAGATTTTGGAAAATTCTCCGCTCATTATCAATCGCTACCGCGAGGTCACCATATCACTCGGCTATGTCGGCGATAGCGTCCTGAACTCGCTGAGCGACATTCTGATGATGTCGATCGCCTTTCTGTTTGCCTGCCGCGCGCGGCCGTGGATCAGTGTGGCCGCGCTTATCACCATCGAAGTCGGCTGCGCGCTCTGGATACGCGATAACCTGACTCTCAACATCATCATGCTGATCCATCCTGTGGATGCAATCAAAGCATGGCAGATGGCCGGGCGGCCGCTTCCCTGATATCAGGACGATAGCCAATTACCGCTGTTTACCCAAGGGCGAGATTGTCATATCTTTAGAAGGCCGCACCGCGGGTGAATTTCAATAATGGATCGTAGAGGTAAAAGGGAATGGCGCTTATTGGAGCTAATGAACTAAAACGCAAAATGCTGATTACGGTGGACAGTCAGCCTTACACCGTGATGGAGGTCTTCTTCGCTTCGCCGAGCGCGCGCGGAGCCTCGACCATGGTGCGGACCAAGCTGCGCCATTTGATCACCGACGCCGTGCTCGAAAAAACCTTCAGGACCAATGAAAAGTTCGAGGAACCGGATGTCCTCCTAACCCCAGCCTCATTTTTATATTCTGATGGCGCAGGCTTTCATTTTATGGACGAAACGAGTTATGACCAGTTCGCCTTGACTGCAGAACAACTGGGCGAGGAGCGGCTCTACTTGAAAGACGGCATCTCGCTACAAGTGCGAAGATACAACGGCGATCCCATTGCGGTGGAACTGCCGCCCTTTGTCGAACTGGCCGTTGTGTCCACCGAACCGGGAACGCGGGGCGACACAGGTTCAGGCGGGTCGACCAAACCCGCCACGCTCGAAACGGGTCTGCAGGTGCGCGTCCCCCTCTTCATCAAGGAGGGCGAAGTGGTACGAGTGAGCACGCAGACCGGCGAATTTGTCGGCAGAGCTTGAGCACAACAACCATGAGACGGAGAAGGTGCATCCTGGGAGCCCCGTCCGCGCGTGATCATTGCAGTTAACTCTTTTTGAGGCCCCTGGAGGTCAATGAAACAGATAGTAAGGAAGGTCAAAATCATCGGCACCGGCTCTTATGTGCCGGAGACCGTCTATACCAACAAGTACCTCGAAACGCTCGTGCAAACCAGCGACGACTGGGTTTTCCGCAATCTTGGGATCAGGGATTGCAGGAGCGAGAAAATGCTTCAGCCACGAGTAACACGGTGCGTTCGCAAGAACTTGCTGGGTCCGATCGGATCATTTGTTGCCTCCCTTGGCAGGCAACAAATCTTCCCCGCGCCTAAATCGGAGTATGATTGGCTCGCTCCTGTTTCGCGCCCGGGAAAAAAGGATATAATGCCGCCGTCATTTGTTGGGCCGCGGATGGCGGGGATCATCGTTGGTTTTTTTGGCGGTAGCGCGGCAATGTCGGATCTATAGATGATGGAGCTTGCAGATGGGCTGGGAATACAGCGAGAAGACAAAGCAGCTTTTCATGGACGCCGTTCAGGGAAAGCCGGGCACTCATCTTGGCGAGATTGAAAACCCGGATGGCATGGGCGAGCATGGTTCGATCGCCTGCGGAGACGCCATGCGATTCACGTTTCGGGTCAAACGCCACGCCAACGACCCGACGCAGGATGTGATCACAGATGCCAAATACCTCACCTTCGGCTGCACTTCGGCGATCGCATCCTCCGAGGCTCTGTGCGCCATCATCGAGCAAGGCAGCTACACTCCGATCACCGCGCTCCGGATTCGAAACAGCGACATCGTTGAGTACCTCCAGGGGCTGCCGGAGCAGAAGATCCACTGCTCGGTCATGGGCGCGGAAGCGTTGGAGGCGGCCGTTTTCAATTGGGCGCAGCGGCGCGGCGTCGACCTGAAAAGCCTCGGCATCGACATCCACGACCAGGAAACCGAAGAGGGGCGAATCGTCTGCAAATGTTTCTCACTGACGGAGCCCTACATCAAGCGCAAGATCCGCGAGCTCAACCTGCGCTCCATCCCTGAGATTACCAATGCCATCAAGGCCGGCGGCGGCTGCACGTCCTGTCATCACATCCCGGGCGGGCTACAGGACCTGCTCGACCAGGTGTGGCAGGGGAAACCGGAGAAGACTCAGGGGCTCAGCCAGCCATTTCAAATCCTCCCTACCGAGGTTCGCGAAGCCCCAGAGCTCTCCCCTTACCAGTTTGCCAAAAAGGTGGAGAAGGCGATCGAGGAGTATATCAGGCCGTCGCTGCACACAGACGGGGGCGACATTGAGATCATGGACATCAAAGGCAACCTGGTCTACTGCCGCCTGATTGGCGCCTGCACGGGCTGCATGGGAGCGGGCCAAACCCTCAAGATGATGATCGAGCGAACCTTGAAGGACCGGGTGGACGAACGCGTCCGTGTCATCCAGGTATAATCAGTCGAGTGATCCCATGAAGACCATATATTTAGATAACAATGCCACGACGCGCGTCGCGCCCGAAGCCTACCAGGCGATGATCCCCTACTTTACAGACAATTATTTCAACCCAAGCTCCATGTACGAGCAGGCGCGGCAGACCGCGCACGCGATCGCGGCGGCGCGCGAAAAGATTGCCGACGGCCTGGGCGGGGTGGACCCGAAGGCGATTCTGTTCACCGCCTGCGCCACCGAGAGCAACAATACAGCCATAGTGGGAACCGCCCGTGGAAATCCGAACCGGCGCCATATCATCACAACCTCCGTGGAGCACCCGGCCGTCCTCGAGGTCTGCAAGGAAATGGAACGTAACGGCTGCAGGGTGACCTTCCTCGGCGTGGACAACGACGGCAATCTGGATTTGGGAGAATTCATTCGCGCGCTGTCGCCCGATACTCTGCTCGTCAGCATCATGTACGCCAACAACGAGACCGGCGTGGTTTTTCCCATCGAGCAGCTGGCGCGCATTACCAAGGAAACCGACGCATCGATCGTCTTTCACACCGATGCAACCCAGGCGGTGGGGAAACTGCCCATTGACCTGGTAGGGGAGCTGCTATACGTGGACCTCTTGTCCTTCTCCGGGCACAAATTCCACGCACCCAAGGGCATCGGCGGGCTTTTTATCCGGCGCGGCACACGTTGCCGGCCCTATCTGATCGGAGGACACCAGGAGGGCGGCCGGCGCGCCGGCACGGAAAACGTACCCTACATCGTCGGTCTGGCCCGGGCGCTGCAGTTGGCATTGGAAAACCGCGAGCAGCACGTGGCCCGGATCGTAAAATTGCGAGACCGGCTGGAGGACGCGTTGGTGAACAAGATCCCGTGCGTCCAGGTCAATGGCAAAGGTGCGCCCAGACTCCCCAACACACTGAACATTTCGTCCCATTATATCGAAGGCGAAGGAATGCTCTATCAACTCAGTGAACACGGAATCTGTGCTTCCAGCGGCTCAGCCTGCACGTCCGGATCGCTCGAACCCTCTCATGTTCTGAGGGCCATGAAAGTGCCGTTCACAGCCGTCCACGGTTCTGTGCGCTTCAGCCTCAGCAGATACAACACAGAGGAGGAGATCGAGAAGGTCATCGAGGTATTCCCGCGGATTGTGGCAAGCCTGCGCAACCTATCGCCCTACTGGGACGCAGAACGGAACGCGCCCCGACCCGATGCGCCGAGCCTGAACCAAAAATAGAACCACGAAATACACGCTGCGGTAAAGCCGCACCCAAAGGACGCCTGCGATTCAGACACTGCAAGAAAAAAAGCAGCCACCAACGGCGCGGCCGCGGGAGAGGAACAACATTGTTCACGAAGATCTGGCATGCACTGGCGCGCCGGCAAGAGCTCCGTTCGATTTTCGATCTCATGGGCTAATGGGCCCGGTGATTTCGGAATTTGATTCCCTTCCACTTTTCACTCCCTCATGAGCTTGACACATCTCCGTCTCTCAATCGATTGATTCCAATCCCGGCGGTTTCCTGAGTTATACCAGGCGCTTCATTGTCAAATCTCGCCTGATGTTCCTGGTCTACCAAGCAATTGGGCAAATCTCCCACCGAAGATTGGATGAAACCATTGGGCTTGGAATGAATCTAAGACTGAGGGGAAGGGAGGGTATTAGGGTGAAGCCTATCCGCGTAGCTGTATTCCTGTCTTCGATTCTGTTGGGCAGCTTCTCCATCGCCGGGGAAATGCGCTCGCATCGTCAGACGCAGTCCCAAACCTCGCAAACTCCGTCTCAGGCATCGACCCAATCCGGGGCGAAAAAAGATCTGACGCCAGAGGAGATCATCCAGGCGTTCTCAACCAAGGAGACGGAGTTCTATCAGGCTTGGATTCAATATGCCTATCAGCAGGATGCAGAGGTACGCGTCCTGTCCGTCAATGGAAGTCCTTCGCGAGAGCATCTGTCGCTTATTTCCGACGTCATCTTTCGCGACGACGGAACTCGTGAGGTTCGCCAGGTTCAAAGGAGAGGCGAGTTGAGGTCGGTTCAGTTCGGCAAGCACGATGAGGAGGTCATCAACAATCTTCAGCCGTTCTCTTTGACCACCAAGGAACTCCCGCTTTACATCGTGAAATATGAAGGCAAGGCAAGGGTGGATGAGTTGGATTGCTACGTATTTTCGGTAAAGCCGAAGAGCACAAAGGGGGGAAGGCTCTATTTCGAAGGCAAGATTTGGGTCGACGACGAGGATCTGCAGATCGTCAGGACAGTGGGCAAGCCTGTCCCGCAAAAGAGCGACGAGCAATTCCCGGAATTCGAAACGCTGCGCCAGGTCGTCGACCAGAAGTATTGGTTTCCGGTTTGGACACATGGTGACAGTATCCTGAACTTCCCTGAAGAGAGGGTTAGATTCGAAGAAACAATTACTTACGAGAATTACCAGCACTTTGACTCGAAGGCAACGATTCAGTTTGGTCCCAAGAAATAGCGTCCACCCAGGCGACAAAAAGCTGAAGTGAACGCTCCACCGCCTGAAGGCTGTGGCTACCTTTTACAGACTCAAGTCCTGTCTCGAACAAAGTCCGGTTCTGATCTGTGATTCCGCAGTGCCCCGCAGCCATGAAGGTCATGAACCGGAACGGGATCTGGATGGGCCTAGACGTAAGCCCGGGCACGGGAAGGTAGGTGTGCGAATCAATCAACCCGGGAGTCAGCATGCCGCCGCGCGCGTCGACGACCCAGGTTGATTCGCCGCCAAATCTCGCTATGTCCTGGCTCTTGCCGACAGCCAAGATCCGTTCGCCCCAAATGGCCACCGCCTCCGCCCCGTCTGGAGCAGATCGAACCGGATTCCCCAAATCTCAGGATGCCAGCTGGTGAACGCCTCCGCAGGCGAGCCGGTCCGAATTCAGGCCATTCCAAAAGGCGATCACCCCGTCCAGCATCTCGACGCCGCCCTTGATAAACCTGTCCTCGTCCACAACCTCGTGGCCGAAAAACTCCTCCTCAAGCTCTTCCCAGGTATGCTGTGCGTGCTGATCCTCGACCATGTCATGCCAGGTAAAGAAGCCCAGCGGCATGCCGGGGGACTCCCTCCTTTTGAAGATCTGCAGGCCCCGGATCAGCTCTTTCCAAAAGCCTGCCGCCGCCCAATTCTCGACCGCGAAGCTGGCGCCCAGGGCTAAGCTGGTATCCTCGGATCCATAAATCCTGGCAAGCTCATCGCAGAAAAACCGGGTGCTGGGCGTTGCCTGTTTTCTCTTGCCGACATCCTGAAACTGGAGGCCCAAATGAGTGGTAATGCGCAGGAGCCACTCAAAATGGGCCGCGGAAAAGCGGAAGGGCGATCCGTCCACGGTACCCTCCCATTCGGCCGCACTCTCCGGGTCCTGAGCGGAAGCAGCCTGCCCGGACGGTTTTTTGTTGGGGTTATGGAAGGAAACCCCCAACTCGTTCATCAGGATTTCCTTGGAGGCGTGGTATGCCTCGAGGGTTGGTGCGTTGATGGTTTTCAGCAGCTGGGCCACAATAAAAAAATGGGAGAACACGGAAAACTGGGTGAGGAAGTGACGGATTTCAGTAAGGTCAAATTCTCCCTTCTCGAACCATTTAGTGTACTGGTTGTTCACGATCACTTCGTGCGGCAGGATTTCCCGCTCGATACGCTCAACCAGGCGGCAATAGTATTCTACTCTTTCTGGCGAGTACGTGCTTGATTGGAGACGTGCCCGAGTCTCCTTGGCAATTTTTCCCGTGATGCTTGGAGTCATATGCCAACCTCCCTATTATCTTCGAACAGAACGACCCGCATGTCGGGTTCGAGAACTGTTCAAATGCCTTGATCCAATAGAAACGTTCACCCGAGTCATATACCTGTATTAAGCATGCTCCCGCCTCACCCGCCCATACAAGCTTCGGAGGACATAAGTACTCATTCAGGTTTTCAGCGGGTTGGCCTTTGATGGGATCAGGCGGCTGAAGATGCCACGCACCTCTTGAATGATAAGTACCGTGATAAAGCAAAACCCTCGCCACCGGTGCTTACCGGACCACAGCATGAGCAGCCCTATGGCTACGATGATCAGCGAGATGATCAGGCCCAGAACTCCGCCCACTTCCGGATTGTGCCGAAACGGCCCAAAGGAAATGATCTCGGTTCCCGCCATACTATTTATAGTAAAAAGGACGCCCGGAGCAAAGATGGCGACCGCACTCAAGACGGCTGGGACGAATCCGGCCACCACCAGAGAAACAGCTGAGTTTGGCTCGAAAGAGGCCGGGACAGGGTCAGCGGAGCTTACCGATCTGCCCGCGCGGCAATCTGGAAGGGGCAGAAGTAGCGCTGCCAGGAGCCGTCGCTGGACTGGTAGCTGTTGTCGAAAGCGAAATGATCCGCGAGTGCTTCTCGTACCCGAAGCAACTCTCTCAGCCGCTTGCCGTTTTTCGCATCCCGGATCGTCAGGTCCAACAGCTCGAGTGCCCTTTCAAAAGCGCGCCAACTGTAGTCCGGCCTGTTCTTGGCCTTCCACGTGATGGTCCGCCCGATCTCGGTCCCTACGTTGGCCATCTGCTCGAAGAAGGACAGCTGGTTCCAACGCCCTGCCGCGAGTTCCCGATGCTGGTAGGTCATGCAGTCACTAAGCTCCTGATGATCGCCAGGATTCGTTCGCGGATCGCTGGATCTTCGACTCCGCGCGATCGGTTCCCTCGTGATGGGCGCAGATTGATGATAGAGTCAAATTCCACGAAATCGCTGCCTTGCAGCTCCGGGTAGAGGTTAATTCCCCACAGATCTTCCTGTGCCGAACCTCGTTCGAGGAGAAAAGCCTCTGCGTCGGAGTGCAACTCCGCGTCGATGGCCATGGTTTCTCGCCGCACATCCACGACGGCCTTGATCAGATCGCCGAACATGGCGCCGGCCATCACCCGGAGATCGTCCAGGGTAACAGGAAGGTCGCAATCCACAAGTCTCATGCTGCAGCTCCGGCGGACAATTACCAATGAGGTCGCGGAAATCGCTTGGTACCACTGGGATGAGTGTATCAAGATTTAGACGGAAAGCGCGCGGAAAAAGTCCGCCCGAGTCAAGTCACGGGGTCTCTGACTCCGGTTCCCGCATTCCAGCCTGAAATGCTATATGGCATAGAAGCGCCAGTAGGCCACTTTATGCATGATTCCATCGTCCCCCGGTTCTGATTCTCGTGCCTCGCGTCAATGGACTATGTTAGTCGGATACTCGACTTCAGGCAGAGCCGACACCGGAAGCTCGCGATAGGCCACGATTCCCACGAGCACAGCACCGGCCATCAAAAGCGATATCGCTACCGGGCGCAGGATGAAGATGCGCGACGGATTGGCCGTAGTGCCTCCTCAGGAACAGGGACGGATCTAGCCAATCACTCAGGTTGACTTCGCGCGCGCCGGCGGCAATTAAAGTTGTCCATATTCTGGAAAGTTTACAGTTCTCATAGTGTGGAAGGTTTACCAACCAGCAGCCATCAGGGCCGAACAGGAGTATACTTGCCCGCAAATCCCTAGTACCCCGTCTCAGAAGTTCCGCCCTCGATCCCGGCAATATTAAATCGTAAAATTTCCCTTGCAGTTGACCCACTCACGGTGCTATAGTTGATCTGGTTATGGGCAGAATGAAGGACTC
>Ga0187878_1002156_pt1 | contig 17903 bp, 13 predicted proteins | sample June2016WEW_17_1_FD_132979 | JGI IMG/M metagenome (GOLD analysis project Ga0187878, IMG submission 132979) | Peatland microbial communities from SPRUCE experiment site at the Marcell Experimental Forest, Minnesota, USA - June2016WEW_17_150 | ecosystem: Environmental > Terrestrial > Soil >...
AAGATGTTGCTTTCTAATTTAGAGGAAAAAGCGATAACAAAGGTTAAATATTGCTTTAAAAAGAAAAAGAGGCTGCGGAGAAGTCGATATGAACGAATTAGTAATAGCTGTGGCTCCAATGCATAGATTATGTAAGAAAGCTGGAGCAGACAGGGTGAGTGAAGCAGCAGCGAAGGAGCTTGCAAACGTTCTCGAGGAGGTTGGCCTTAAGATTGCTAAAGAAGCACTTGATTATGCTATGCATGCCCGAAGAAAAACCATTAAAGCGAAAGACATTGAGATCGCTACTAGAAAAGTCATAAGAAAATAGTAATCTAATAACTCAAGCTCGCCTTTTCTTCTTTTTGAATGGAAAATAGTGTATAGCCAACTATGCTATTGTTTGCAGAATTAGCTTCGGTTAGGCGCTATGAAAACCTGTGGCCGCACTCACGGCATAGGTAACGCTGGATTTCCCTGAACGCGTTTGTCGCATCCCGTCCTTGTAAGATTTCTGACTGGTCCGAATAGCATAGTATAAGGGTACATAATGGCTAAGAAAAGTCTAATACCGATTGCGTTTATTTCTTGTGCTTTGTCTATCTAGGCGTATGTGATCTCTGCAAGCATTTTTGGCATTTCCGCCAAAGATCCTTTGAGCCTGATGAGGAGTTTTGTTAAAGTCATGCCTTACCATTCTATGTCTTTCATGAAGTGCCGAAGAAGGGCGATCCATCCAATCATGCATTGCGGAATAGCTCTTTCCATATTTTCTTTTACTTTGGGCACTGTGAGTTTCATTATCTGGCATATTGAGATATATGATAAAGGTTTGAATTTAAATTTTGTGTACTGAGCCTACTACTCGCAGTATTTTTTTGCCTGCGTTGAATTTCCTTTGAACTCGTATACCTTATCCCGTTTCTGTAGGATCTTTGACCGCCGCATTTTGGGCAGCTGATTATTTTTTCACCCAATTTGTCGGTCTCCTTACCAAGTTTTTTGCTGAATTAAAGAAAAGAGGGGAAATGCGGGTGACATCTCCACCTGACTGGGGGTTCAAGTCCCACTCCAGGGCATTATTGAAAAAAATCTTTTAAGCTTAACGTTGGCATTATAGCTTGGTAGTATTATGCCATCCCTGAAAAAGAAGAATGCTGCAAAGAAAGCAAAGCATGAAGCTAAAACGGGCAAGTAAGTTTAAGCAGAGTTTGCTCTTTTCATTGGCTTCGAGAGAGGCAAAACGAATAAGGGTGCGGGACAATTGAACAGTGGAAAGAAGGGTGCAGGAGGGGCAATCAAAATTAAAAACAAAACAAAAAACAAACCGAAAAACGAAGCAAAAGGCAAAACAAAAAACAAAGGAAAAAAGACGTGGAAGCAGCGGTAAATCCGCCTGAAATAACAGACGGAATTAAAACAAAAATCAAACAAATAACTTGATAAATAAGGAGTAAGCTGCGGAAGATTTAAGCACTCATCTCTATTTACACAAAATAAGGCAAGGTTTTTGTATGGTTCATAGAAGAGTACGAGGCGGACATTTCAAGACCAAGCATGTTGAGAAGCAATGCCCTGTCGAGTTGGGAGACGAATTAGAAGTAAACATCACTGACGTATGTCCAAGTGGAGATGGAATGTCAAAAATTCAAGGCTACGTCATAATGGTGCCAAAAGCCAAGCCAAGAGACCGCGTGAGAATAAAGTTAACACAAGTCGGCGAAAAAGCGGCAATTGGCGAAATAATCAAATAATTCTTTCCAGTGGGAAACCGTACTTTAAGTAAAAAAAAGGGAATCGCGGGTGAAATCTCCAGGAGGGCATGGGTTCGAATCCCCCCCGACTCACTTTGGACACTGAGGAGGTTGCTGGACTGTTTTTCCAGTTTTTTAAGCTGCTTGGCGATTCTTTTCAGCTATTGGACCCGCCCCCTTTTGAGACTGTGTGAAAACTAATTTCGATTTCAGAAAATTGCTAAGTTTATGCCGATGTGGTAGGGCTTAGGGACGTGTTTTCACATATAAGACGCAATTTCTTGAAGCAAATTTGACTTTTCACACAGTCTCGTTTGGGTATGCGTCCCGGCGACCGCATTCTATTCATCCAATTTAGATCTAAAATAAGCTCCATTATTCTCATACTGTTGAGGATTCCATTACTCAAGCGCTATAGTCTGATATCGACGGTAAAGAACAAAATTGATTGCTTAGTTTATGACAAACAGAACGGCAAGGCCTGCACGCACGGCTGCATGCATATCTATCTCGCTTGCAAAAATTTTTTAGCCGCCGTACGCGGTAAAGCCACTCTACCAGCAGATTCTCACCAGCCGCTTTTTTCTTGGAACGCGAAAAATACTTGCCATGAGTGCGGTGTCAAAGACTCCACTGTCCAACTTACATGAGCAATAAGAAACGCGCTATAATGGAAGTGCAAGTCCCGGCAGTAGCATGCTATCTTTGCTCAAAGTGCAGAAGAAAGTATGAGCTTGAAGATCAAGGTCTTAGAATGTGTGAACATTGTGGTGAAACCATACCTCTTGAGGGAAAGTGCCCCAACTGTGGTGTACCGTAGAATTCGAAAGAGCACCTGTTTAAGAACAGAGGGTCGAGCACAGGTCTCATCGAGTTTGTCGAGGTCTGTTTGAACAATGTACTCGATATCTTTGCAAAATTAGCCTCGCTTACACTTAACAAAACCTTCTAACGCCATTTCCATCTGAGGCTTAGTCAATATTCAGGTTAAGTGGGCTTTTTGCTTGCTCTGGGACTGAGGTAAATTCTGTTTTCAATAGAAGAAGAAACTGGAAAAAATAGTGTTGGGTTTGTTTTGGGTTGGTTTTTTGCGACAGAGGTTGAATCTATTGCGGGCTTCGCCTAGAAGTGTCTACTTCTGTCTAGAATTGTCTAGAAATGTACTTTAGTGCAGCGGTAGTTACCATTGGTGAGAAACAGAGATTTAATCAGGCTACCGACCTGAACCCACAAACATAAAATTAGGCGCCTTGTTGGGAGACCAACGAAGGTATAACAGGTTCTATAAATCAAACAAGCAACACGTGTGAATACTGAGGCTTATTTTTGAGTTGCTGTTGAAAGCTTCAATTACAACGTTTTCACGAAAATGAACCTGAACTGAGAGCAAAATTAGGAACTGGACCAGAAACCCTTTAAAATAAAACTCGGAGATAACTTTCAGTCATCGATACGGCATAATTACAGAAAAAGTATTATGTTTGAACAACCGATTGAGAGCAGATAGTGAGCATCATGTCGAGCAAACCGTGGCGACTCTCCGTTAAAGTCCTCATTCGAGATAGTTCAGGTCGCTTCCTGCTGTTAAAGCGCTCCAACTGTTCGAAGAGTAACGTTAGCAGGTGGGAGCCCCCAGGAGGCAAGATCAACGTTGGCGAGACCTTTGATGAGGCTCTGCTTAGAGAGGTTGCTGAGGAAACAGGTTTAGTTATTTCCATCCTGCATGTGGCTGGCGCAGTCGAATGGGAAATGGCTCAACTGCGACTTGTACAATTGCTATTGGAGGGTTCCATAGAATCGGGTCAGCTACACCTTAGTGATGAACATGAAGCTTACTCATGGGTTAAACCTGAGGAGTTTTCAACCTTGGAGCTGGCAGACTGGTTTGAATCATTCGCGAAAGAAGTGGCAAGAAAGTACACCGAAGCCGATTTGGAGAAAAATCGGGGCAACTAAGGTGAGAGTGGAGGAAAATGTTATGAGTGGATCGGTAAAAAGAATGTCGAACAAAATGTTGAGCACGCAGGTTGCACTGTACACACGACTTTTTCCCCGTTACAAGCTGTACGCTGAAACGCTCTCAGTGGTGCTTGAGAAAGCCGTAAAAAAATACGCGCCTCTGGCCATGGTGCAAGCTCGGCCCAAAGCCATCCCTAGCTTCGCAGAGAAAATCTTGCGGAAGAACATGTACACAGATCCAGTTAACGAGATGACTGACCTGTGCGGCGCAAGAGTCATCACTCACATACCTGATGAAGTTAAGGTGGTTTGCGAGTTCATCGAGAAGAATTTCGTTATCGATTGGGATAATAGTATTGACGTGAGCCAGCGTCTAAAACCCACGGAATTCGGTTATCGGTCAGCTCATTACATCGTGCTGTTTAAAGAAAGGGTCTTTCCAAACAAAGAGATACCTGTAGAAATACCTAAAGAGGTGCTGGGATTAAAAGCTGAAGTGCAAGTCAGAACCCTGCTGGAACATTCTTGGGCTGATTTTAACCATGACATGAGCTACAAAGGAGCGTTTAAGATACCTGCAAAATGGGAGCGTGAACTCGCTGGGTTAGCAGCTTCGCTTGAATCTGCTGACAGCACTTTCTCAAGGATACACGCGGGTCTCCAACTTTACGCCAGCAATTACGGCGCCTACATGTCTGAGCAACAAATCAAGGACGAAATAAATCTTCAGAAACTGGTTTTGGAGAACGACCCCACCAACGTGGAAACGGCAAACAAGATAGGAAAATTGTGGCTAACTCTGGGCGAATGGCAAAACGCAATCGACATACTCTCCAGATATGTTGAATCCGGCTACTTGCCACTGCTTAGAGACTTAGGGGTTGCATTATGCAAGAAACACAAAGAAAATAAACAAAGCCTCGAATACTGCGAAGGCCAAAAGTATTTGGAAACTGCCAGTGCATCTCCAAGCAAAGACATCGATGCACTTACTTCTCTAGCGGGCACCTACAAAGAAACTGATGAAGCGAAAGTGAGAGATCTTCATCGCCAAGCCTTCATGATTGACCCGACTAACCCCTACGTTTTGGGCAATTATCTGGAATCTGAAATTGTTCATAGACGCGACATTTCAATAGTGTCGTTGATGGATCCAATCATAAAGGCGGCAATCAACCGCAGCTTCGATCAAGTGGAAGTTGGCATAAATATGCCTTGGGCGTATTACGATATCGGCAAGTTTCATCTGCTCATGAATAAGCCGTATGAAAGCTTGGAAGCGTACGCGAAAGGCGTTCAGATAAGTTTGAACGAATGGGTTTTGGATGCGGCACTAAAATCCATCGAAAGACTTGCAATAGTTAAGGGTCAATTGTTGGGTTACGATTGGATGAGCCGGTTGCTATTGATTGGATTAGCCGCTAAGTTCCCGCTGACCGCCTCAGGAAAGGCAGCCTTGGTACAATTGAGGAACCAAGCCACTGCTGACTGCGGAGCTATTGCGAAACCAGTATTTGTCGTAGCGGGGGGATGCGATTCCGAAAATGAGGGAAAAATTAAAGAATATCGCGGATTAATACTGAATGCCTTCCAAGACTTTAAGGGCGCAATAATCTCTGGAGGAACCACTTCAGGGGTAAGTGGTTTCGTGGGCGAATTGCAACAATTGTATCCGCAAGCAATCAGGACGATTGGCTATGTTCCGAAGTTAGGCGAAGCGAGCTTGGTGGACAAGCGTTACGGTGAAATTCGGTATACCGATGGTGACGCTTACAGTCTAACGGAGGCACTTCAGTATTGGACCGATCTTCTTGCTTCGGAAATATGCCCCTCTGAAGTCAAACTATTGGGTGTGAACGGCGGAAGAATTGCAGCTGTCGAATATCGCATTGGCTTAGCATTAGGCACGAACATGGCAATTGTTCAAGGGAGTGGAATGGCGGCCGCAAAGTTGCTGGCGGATAAAACGTGGAATACATCAGCGAATCTGTTACCTTTGCTCAACGATTCCTCCACGGTTTGGGCGTTCATTCAATCGGGAACAAAAGCGTTTGACCCAGAAACCCGAGAAACCCTCGGCAAGGCTATTCATGAGAACTATGTCATAGCTGCAATGAGCAAGAAAAAGGAAGATCCGTCGTCACTCGCTTGGTCTGATCTCCCAGAATATCTCAAGGAATCAAATCGTCAACAAGCCGACCACATAGCAGAGAAACTCAACCGCTTATCTTGTGCTATTCACAAGGTCAAAGGCCACGAAGTCGCTACTGTAAAATTCACAAAGAGCGAGGTAGAAGTCATGGCTGAAATGGAGCACGCCCGTTGGAACGTGGAAAGGCTTCTAGATGGGTGGAAAAAAGGTGCTTCAAGAGACGTAACCAAGAAGATCAGTCCATACATCGTGCCTTGGTCCGAATTGCCTGATGAGATAAAAGAAATTGATAGGGATACTGTGAGTAAAATTCCAGAGTTGCTGGCGAAGGTTTCAATTGAAATTGGGATGACTAGCAGAATTACCAGCGGATTACCTGGCCTTGACCGCCTTCTCTTGGGCGGAATACCAGAGAAATACGCGGTCATAATGACTTCGCCCTCCGGGGATGAAACGGAACTGCTAATAAAGCGTTTCCTTGAAGCGGGAATTGGAGAAGGAGAAATAACCCTCTATGTTACCAGTGAGATCGTAAATGCAAGAGAGTTAGCCCAGCGTTCTTTGTCGAACTTCTATCTTCTCGTGTGCAACTCTCAAGCGGAATTGATGGTGCGGAGTTCACCCCGGGTTTTCAAACTCAAGGAAATAGACAATCTGACCGATGTGGGCATTCTGTTAACCAAGCTACTTCGGACAATCGACTCTTCCCAAACGGGTCCAAGAAGAGCTTGCATTGACTTAGTGTCAGATGTGCTATTGGAGCACCACGCTGTAATCACGCGGAAGTGGCTGAATAGTCTTCTGTCTAACCTTAAGTCAAAAGGGTTCACTACCCTTGTAGTGATTGATCCTCAAATGCACACGCAGGAAGAAGTACAAGCAGTCACAGGCATATTCGATGGCGAAATTAAAGTTTACGAAAGAGAAAGCGCGAAGGGTAGAGAGAAAGTTCTGAGAGTCAGAAAGCTTTACAACCAGAAATATCTTGAAGAAGAACTTGTTTTAAGTCGAGAAAGCTTGGAGCTATAGCATAGCGTGAGAGTCGTGTTACTTGAGTTTTACATAACAGCGCACAAACAATGCAATATTGTTTCTGTCTCGAAGAAGGCAGAGCGTTTGATATGTGGGTACTAAACATATTAGCAGTAAAAGCCGAGCAATTAATAAACAAACGAAAGTTAATCAACGACTTCAGATGCGCGCAGAAAAAAGATAGTCGCTTCGGCTAAATGTGCGCTATGGCTAACTTGTTATGATCTCTATTTATTCCTTAATCGTCAAAATAGTGTTTTTCCTTTTCTCTCCTTTTTGCTTGCGGCCGTTACGTAGTTAAAGTTAAATATGAACACAGTCAGATTAGGTTAGCTAAGATTCTGGGAGGTGAATAGTGAAAATGGAGAAGATTGCTTTCTCGAAAGCTGTTTTGGCTGTCTTGCTTGCAGTTTCAATCGGAGTTTCAGCGCTTGTCTCAGCGGGCGTTACGATTCAGCTGGTGGCTGGACCACAAGGCGCTGTTGGACCAAAAGGAGATACGGGTCCAGCGGGTCCGCAGGGTCCGAAAGGAGACACTGGAGCAACGGGACCAGCAGGTTCAACGGGACCAGCAGGTTCAACGGGACCAGCAGGAAATACGGGGGCGACTGGAGCAACTGGAGCAACGGGTGCTACGGGACCAACGGGTCTGACAGGCGCAACCGGAGCCACAGGAGCAACTGGACCACAAGGACCAACAGGAACTACAGTAGTTAACTACACCAACATCGGGACAGTCTCAAATGTTACCTATCTAATCACCAGCATTGGCAACGTCGTAATAACTGCACCAGCAAATGGCATAGTTCACATAATCTTAACTGGAATTTTGTACCTTCCTTACAACAACAATACTGGCGAATTAGGTATTAGTACCTCACCGTCGACTTACACCCTCAGCGGCTCCAGCGTAATATTTGCCGGAACATTTAGTGGTGGTTCAGGAAATGAGACAATAAGTTACAGCATGACCGCGCAGTTAATGTACAACGTTAATGCAGGCATCAAGTACACTTTCTATGCTGATGCAGATAGGAACTACAATGACCGGCCTCAAATATCGCTGTATAACGTCGAATTGACTGCAGTGTTCTATCCAACTTAATCTTTTTTCTTCCTTTTTTGTTCCAATTAACAGAGAGACCGTGATAGACAGAGACAGACACAGAGAGACAGGGTTAGTGTGTGGAATTTTAATCCCAAACCCAAAAAAAGATGCTTGTTAATTATTATTGAGGCGCTGCTAGATTAATTAAAATTTGCTTATTCTTTAATTAAATTCAAATAACAAATTACAAAATATATGTTGCCACATAAATAAGTAGGCATTCAGGGCGGTTGCCTTTATGGCTAATTGGTAACATGTTTCTTCATTTCATTACAACTTTTATTGCAACACCATAAAATGGGTTATTTGCTTGGTGGCGCTACGGCGGATTATCCAATTGGACCCAAACTCTTCGTTTTCAGGAGAAAAAATTGGACCACCCTCTCTTCAAAATCTTATCAAGATTTTTTTCTCTCAATGAAGTAGGAGGTAGCGTTAGCGTTGAACTTCGAATTGGGCTATTGTTTCTTATTTAAACCTAGCTCTTTTAAGCCTGCAATGATTCTGGGCAAAACCGCAGCTGTTCCTTCCACTGGAATTGATATTGAAGCAGCAGCGCCTATTGCTTCCCGCCACTCAGGTTGACGCCTTTGGAAATCGGCATGGGTGATTCCGCGCATCACCGGGATAAAGGGTTTTCCAGCTTCATGTGCTCGAACAATTTCCTTGGTTACTTGGCTTGAGCTCATTGCAGCTATTGAGATTAAAAGTACAACAGCTTGGGACTTCACTATGGCTTGGCTAGTTTGTAAGAGGTACGATGGTCCAGGAAGGCTGTCGCGTTGATAATACCATGTTGCGTAGCCTGCTTCTTCCAAACCTTTAGCGATTTCGACGGCTGTTTCAGCATCATTTTCAATGTAACAGATGAAGATGTAATCAGACTTGTGCGAATATGGTCCTAGGTCTCCTTCCGGCTTGTTGTCTGTACTCGGACTTAGATGAAGCGAATCTTCTCCGTTTTGTTTTTTGGGTGCTGATTCGCCGACAAAGGTTGATACAGCAGAATTTGGGGCGTTTGGTTTTTTACGTTTCAAAAGAACTGTAACTACAACAATACCTACTATTGCTACGGCTATCGCTGCGACAAAAAGGTAACTTCCCTCGCGCGCACGTTCGGGTCCACTGAGTGCTTTTACGTTTTGGGTATTAAGAATTAGACTTGACAGGCACAATATTATGAAAACCAGAATTATTGCCTTTTTTCTATTCAACAATAAGTGCCATCCCGTAACGCCAATACAAACTTAGATCAAACCGCGTTTTAATCATTGACTAAAGGATATATAACTTTCGGCGATTCCTCCAATTCAGAATAACATCTGTATTTTCAATAACAAACAGTATTATTCACATAATTTGGTTAGGAAATAGCCGCAGCTCCCGCAAATTTGAAAAGTATTGCAGTTTTAGCGAGAAGCGACTTGGGGCGCGCAGAAAATCTTAGAAGATGGGCTCAAGTTTGTTCTGAAGATAAGAATTTTCAAGCAGCAATGACTAAACTTACGGAAGCAAAGAAAGAAATCGGATTACTTATCTAAGTACTTGTTCGGAGATTCAGCTGCCGAAGCAAAAACATTACTTCAAAAAGGATTAAAGATAATACCTAAGGAAAGTAAGTTTTACCCAAGAATGGTCAGGCTAAATGATTCATTTAACAGAAAAATAGTGCAAAGGCAAAGCAGATCTGGAATAGTTAGCTACTTCAAAACAGACGGCAAATACGGATTCATTAAGTGTGACGATGGCAAAGAATACTTCTTCCACATATCGGCATTCACGATCTTCTTGAGCGAGGAAATAATCCTCAGCTTAACAAACCGCCGTGTTATTTTTGACTTGTCAAAAGATGCGCCTATGCCAGATTCACAACTACCAAAAGCCGTAAATATCACTTTTGAAGAGGAAAATTCTGCCAAATGAATCTTTAACTCGATAAGCAATGAGGGTTTTCCAAGCCATAATTCGGTTATATCTCTTGCCAATTTGGTCGTTTGTAAGCGCCAAAATGGGACTAAAAACTGTAAGCAAAAACTTACCTAATGTCTTTTGGGTCCATCCTTTTCGGGTCACGAAAATGTAACTAACCTTTCGCTTTGTTTTGGTTCTTACTAACCGCGGTCTGGTTGAATAATTGGAAAAAGTTTCTCTTTTTTAAGGTCTTGTTTCCGAAAATAGGATAATAGGAAATAGAAATAATTTTCGACCTTCAGTCTTGATACCTACGGAGAACAGATATACTCGGTGGTGCTAATGATTTTGTGGAGCCAAGAGGTGCTAAGAAGATGGCCATAGCTGATGCTTTTGAAAAAGGTCTTTACTGGGCATTCTACCATTATTTGGAAGATGATTTGATTGAGTATATGCGAAAAGTGCCTTATATCGACGAACACAAGCATGTTCATTCACCAGCTCTGCTTGCCCAATTGCTTCTGAATTGTAGTTATATCGACACTGCTTTCAAAGACATGGCACGTTACGCCGGATTTACCGGGGACCCAGCTTGCCAAAGAATAATTAACGGACGTAGAAAATACAATATTGGTTATGCTCATGAGGCTTTTGAGCCCATTTACAAATTGTCAGCCAAGAAGGTGATTGCGAAACTAGATTGGTGTGGTGATCGGGAGTTAATCCCTTTTGAAGAATTTGACAAAACTAGTGGATTTGTGCCAAAGTGGTGGACTGCATATAACAATTCAAAACATAACTGGACAAGGGCCTTCGAACAGGCAAACTTGAGCAACGCTTTGGCGTCACTTGGTGGCGCTTTTTTGCTCAATGCGATTCATTTTTCTAGCATCGAGTTTCTGCATAGCATTGGAAACTATGAATTTGGGGTGTGGCAAAAAAGCGGATTCTTCCCTACTAATATGATTGGAAATGCATTCAAGGAGATGTTGAATAGAGCCGTCGCAGGTCGCCGAGACCTAGAAATGGATTCGATGCTTGAAACTAAACTTTTCATATATGCTAACAAGCGCACGTGACATCCAATCAGTCTAATTTTACAAACTACTTAAGGTCGAGCTATTGAGAAAGTCTTAGTTACTTTCGCGTCTAATAATATCCGTTGCAAATCGCTGCAAGTAGCTAAAACCAGTTCTCATATCTTCCAAATCCAATCTTTTTTGAACTTTAAATGCGGCTATTATGCTGTTGTCTTGCTTGACTATGTCGCTGGCCAGAGTCTCACGGAACAGGTACGGCCAAAGTTTCGCTTATTTCTCTGACTATGTTGAAGACTTCCCGATCGCTTAAGTGCTAGTCTGGAATGATGAAATAATGTCCGAACACGTTTCTGCCAGGAGGCAACCAAAACTTAGGAATCGGATTTAGTGAAGTCAAGTAATCCAGATATTTCAAAAGGTTCTGGGTTAACGAATCTGATAACGGAAAAGCCTTGAACGACTTCGCTTGTTTAGATGTAAAGGCAACTTGTACGTGTGAAATTCCACAACCGCATTTTTTGCAGAACAACGAGGTGGCTGAGTTTTTGGTGTTGCACCTTGGGCATTTCTTGTGTTTTCTTTTCTTCTTTTCCAAGGTGAAAGTGACTGTCAACAGATCGTTTTCTACTTTGAAGTTTTCAAGCGGAATCCAAGCAATTTCCGTTCTTCGCTTTCCAGACAGCCGCAGCAAGGAAAGAACAGCGAGAGCTCTTAGCCGGAAATACTCATTGTCAATCGTGTTAGCTTGATCTAATGCTCTGCCTAGCTCATTATCGTCTATGACTGTTTCGCGGCCTTCCCTGAAGGCATTGTTCCTCACACGAGTCAAAATAACGCCTCCAGCATCAACGGTATTCCAGAATCAAAACTAAAAAAAGAAGAAAAAAATGCGTTTTTTTCAGTTAAAAGAAAAAGAGGGAAGATGGCGCGGGAGATGTCGCCAGCTAGGGCATGTTCCGCCGAACAGTTGGTTAAACGATTTTTCTCGTAGCTGACAAAAAAAGGCATTGAGGGTAAAATCGCCAGTAGAGCATGATTTAACCCTCGCACAATAGTTGTTAGAAAGGCTCTCGAAAGTATTTTATCTGCTCAACTTCTTACTTATTATAACAGCGGTGGTGATATTTTGCCCTTTGCAGCTTATTGTAAGAAACGCGGGAATTATTTAATCGGTAAGTGGTTTGTTAATATTCAAGGAATCATAGCAGAACATTTTCAGAAGCAGCATAATCAAATTCCTGATCCAAATATTTACACTGTGGATTTTAATCGTGATTTTTTTGCAAATGACGTTGAATTGGAAACGGACGAATTTCGCCCATATACTTTCCAATCAAAGCTCTTTGATTCTCAGAATTATTGTATTGCGGTAATAATTGGGAAACATTTTGATTACCTCCAAAGAGAACTGACAGGGAAACCGATTGAAGACAAGGAAACTGCAGAATTAACTCTTTATCCTTATTTTCCAGCAGGGTATGATTCGGATCGAAAAAATAGCAAATAATTGTAGAAAAAATAGGGGTTTGCGGGTGACATCTCCACTCTGGTGAGGGTTCAATCCAGCTCCCTGCCAGATTTGCCAGAGGGTGGAAATTCAACCCTAAGCCGGCAGTTATATTATCAATTTTGTTCCTTTTCCTTCTTTACCTTCATTTTAACAAATCGGTTATTAATGTTCAGCATAATGAATAAATTTTAGGAACGTTGACTAAATGTTGAGTTGGTGAAGTCGATGTCTTTGCTTGATGTGATTCTAAGCCGTAGGAGTATTCGAAGCTATGAAAATAAAGAAATACCCCAAGAAATCTTACGCCAAGTTCTCGAAGCTGGCAGGCAAGCACCATCCGCAGCTAACAGACAGCCGATTCGATTTGTAGTAGTGACAGATTCCGAAGCTAAAAATGAATTATCCAAAAGTTTGTTTGGTAAACATATTAAGAATGCGCCTGTGGTTATCGTTGGATGCGCAGATGAAAAATCGCTTTTAACTGGAAAATGGGCAGTCGTTGATACTACAATTGCCCTGCAGAACATAGTTATTGCCGCTTGGACTTTTGGTATAGGTTCATGTTGGATAGGGTCTTTTAGTGAAGAAAAAGTCAAAGAACTCCTTAAAATTCCAGATAAGTGGAAAGTTGTTGCATTATTAACCCTTGGCTATCCTGCGGAGCAGCCAAAAGCAAAAAACAGAAAGCCCTTTGAGGAATTGTTTAGCTTCAACAAGTTCTAATACCAACTCGAATACGATTTGCCCGCTTAAGGGCAGACGCCAAAAGGTTTTGCAAAATTTATTAATTAACTAATAGAAAAAAAGGGAATGCAGGTGATGTCTCCACCGGTATGTGGGTTCAAATCCCCCCCGGTCCATTTAACATGGTTTTCAACAAACCCCAGTCATTCGGGTGATTGCTGGCTATTTGCGTTTTCTGAAGATTTTGTTTCCGTTGAAGTCGCAAACGAATTCGAAGCCGGATTCTACAAGTTTGCACGCTTCTTCTTCAGAGTGAGCTACGACGGCGGCGAAGTCGTCATCTTTGAAGCTTATGAGCTGCGTGTATAGCACAGTACTGTTTAGCAATTTGTGGCCAAGGACAGTTCAAACCAAATAATGTTTCACAAATACAGCATGAAGAAATAGCGATATTCCGCATAAAAAGGGCACTGGTGCTCAATAATACAGTACACAATTATCTTCTCGTGTCTTCAACTTGTTGTCCGTCCATCTCGTAGAAGGTTGGTGTTTTTGCAAGTTCTTTAATTATGGACTTAGGTCTTGACCATTTGTAACTTGTATCAGGCAAATATCGTCTCAGGTAGCGGCAGTCTGGATTAACACATCTGGCAAAGATTTCCCAGTAATGCTCATTTTCACTTTCCACTTTGTTATAAGTGAAAGAATAAACCCCGTGTCCACAGATGCAACGCGGTGGCATTGGAATAACCTGCTTCATTAAACCAATAATTTTGTCTAACTTTAATAAAAGATGTTTCTTTCTCTCTTGCTCTAATTGGGTTTTCAGCATATCTTCGATGACAGACCAATGGGCGGCGGGATTCTGTGCTTTCAGTTCAGTCGCCATTCCATGTACTTCTATGATTTCTTCATCCAAAGCCCATTCTTGTGGGCGCCCAGGTTTTCTTGCTTGCGTCATCTAGAAAGAATTATGCTAAGCAGAATTTAAACAATTTTTGTGTTGATGCCAAAAGGAAAACCGACAAGGAATGCTATTGAACGTTTATTTTGTAAAATCGGCAGAAGCATTGACTTCAATGAAAAAATAGCCGATAAAATTAACTAAATTTAGAATTTAGCTGAGAATTAGCCGTAGTTTAGCACGTTTATAAGCCCCGTCGAACACTAGCGCGCGCACCATAAGAGTTGAAATGTATGAGTTGGAAGAACCCCAAAAAAGGGGATTTGCGGGTGCTATCTCCACTTGGGCATGGGTTCAATCAACCTTCGGCTTTCTTTTCATTGGATTCCTGAAAGAATTTAAACTGAAATCCAAACGAATACTCTGATAAAACCCTAAATTTTTCAAGCTTTTCTTTATGATTTTGGTTTAAATTAGGGCGCGGGTACCATGTTTGGTCACGCAAATTTAGGCTTAATATCTGAAGTTCATAAGCATTATTAACATTTTGAGCACTTTCGGAACAATGAAAGCAACATGAATAGTGCCGAGGGCTCAACTGCAGCTGGGCTTCAAGCTTCCGAAACAACTCTTAAACCAGTGTTCACTACGGGCTATTCTGTTCTAGAAAAACCCCTGCGTATTTTACACGTCGACGATGACGCTTCCATCCTATCTGTTTCGAAGACGATTCTTGAGACAGAAAACAAGTTCGAGATTGACAACGCAACCTCCGTTGATGGGGCTTTCAAAAAATTGGAAACGCAAAGTTATGATGCGATAGTTTCTGATTATGAAATGCCTCAGAAAAACGGATTAGACTTTCTAAAAGAACTCAGAGAAAAAAACAATAAAATTCCATTTATCTTATTTATAGGGGAAGACAGGGAAGACGTTGCAGTTAAAGCTTTGAATTTAGACGCTGACAGCTACATCAACAAAAATGGTTCACCAGAAACAGTCTACCACGAATTGGCACATGCTATAAACAAGACTGTTGAACAAAAAAAATCAGCGCAGTTGCTTGCGGCGTCAGATTCAAAATACCGCTTGCTGGTGGAGAAATCACTCCAAGGCATAATGATTGCTCAGTATACCCCGCTCCACATAATTTTTGCCAACGCATCCATGGGAAAAATGTTGGGTTACTCTCCCGAAGAGTTAACCTCCATTTCATCCTCGGAAGTAGGAGAATTGATCTATCATGAAGATAGAGCAATTTTCTTTAATCGTTTTAGAAACCGGTTGGAAGGGAATCAAGCAGACAACAGCTACGAGTTTAGAGCATTGCGAAAGGACGGGTCCATAATTTGGCTGGAAGCATTTGCCACCCTCATTGAGTATAATGGGCAACCCGCTGTGCAAGCCATGTTCTTAGATATTAACGAGCATAAAAAAGCCGAAGAAATCTTAAGAAGAAGTGAACAGAGGTATCGAGAACTAGCTAACTTTTTGCCAGAGATAGTTTTTGAAACTGATATAACTGGGAAAATTACTTTCTTTAATCAAATAGCTTTTGAAATAACAGGCTTTTCACCAGAAGAACTCAAAAAAGGCATGAACATGCTTTCTTTCGTTGTTCCGGAGGAACGAGAAAAGGCAAAAGAGAACATAGCGAAGTCGATGACTGGTAAAAACCTTGGCACTAACGAATATACACTTTTAAGAAAAAACGGTTCCACTTTTCCTGCGCTTGTTAGAACCAACCCGATTATTTCCGAGACCAAAGTGAAGGGTATCAGAGGGATAGTTATGGAAATTACCGACCGCAAGCAAATGGAAAACAAGTTGGAACAGTATTCGAAGCATTTAGAGGAATTAATTGAGATCCGAACTATAGAGTTAAGGAAAACCCAACAACAACTTGTCAAGTCTGAAAGATTTGCGGCAATTGGCGAGTTAGCGGGAATAATCGGGCATGATCTACGTAACCCATTAACCGACATCAAAAACGCGGCTCACTTCTTGAAAGAGAAGGGCGAAACAATTTCTGAAGTGCAATCTAAAGAAACGTTTGAAACGATTGACAAATGCATTAACCATTCAAACCAAATCATCAACGATCTCTCAGATTATTCCAGAGAAATCCATCTGGAGTTGCGCGAAAATTCGCCACGAATGCTAGTATTGGGCGCTTTAGATTTGATTAACATTCCAGAAAACGTCATAATTCTAAACAACGTTCCAGAAAAACCCCACATTAAAGTTGATTCAGACAGAATTACCCGAGTTTTCATCAATCTAATCCGAAACGGAATTGAAGCAATTCCAAAAGAAGGTTCAATAACAATCAACTGCAAAGACACAAAAGACAGCATAGAAATCTCATTCACCGACACAGGCACAGGGATCTCCGGGGACATGTTGCCAAAAATTTTCTCGCCGATAGTCACTAACAAGGCTCAGGGTATGGGCTTCGGTTTAGCCATCTGCAAACGCATCATCGACGCTCATGCAGGAACAATTACCATTGAAACAGTTAAAGGCAAAGGCACAACCTTCACAGTCACTTTACCTGTTAAACCTATTTCCGAAACTAAGCGCGAATTAGAGAGGTTAAATCGTACGGTGATGGAGAAATCAATTCATGATTGCGTCGGATTATTCAGCTGTTCAGAGCCGGGCAAATGCAACGACTATAAAGAATGCTTAAAAAAATATTTGACTGCTGAAACAAGAAACGAAAACTTACAACTTTAATTTTTGAAAAAAAAGAAGCTTGAAGGGCAGGCGTACATTTCATGAGAGAATAGGCAAAGCATATCCCAAATTACGTTACTCAGACGTTAACATCTGCCATATCCAGAATTGCACTAATATTGCTACTCGTTGGAAGGTAAGTTGGTTAAGTCAAATTTATATTAAGAGCTATTCTCGCAAGTACTGAGTAAAAAAATGGGGTTGTGCGGGTGACATCGCCATTTTGAAGCGGAAGTATTAGTCTTCGCATAGGTTTGAGTAATTTTAAATTAAAAATTAGTAATCAGACGTGAGAGTACATTTTGTCGCTGCTGTATTTTCCGGTGTCCATTTCCTGCTCAATTTCGCGCAAAAGCAAAATGCGCTTAAACGTCGGCGGATGCGTAGCAAACAAACTGTTCATTTGCACCCATGTGCTCTTTGCTTCTTTCTCCATCGCCAATTCCAACTCACGCTCGTCCAAAACCCCATCGTGGTCTAGGTCGTACTCATCTTTATGCTCCATGATGTGCTGGATTTCCTGTTTCGCTGCTCCTGGGTCTTCAATGTAGAATGCTCTGGCTCCTTCTGGCGCTTTGGGTGAGAGGGATAAGCCATAAGTGATTTTTGCCAAGGCACTTTCCAGTTCTCTAGGTGAACCTGTCACGTAAGCGGAGTAGGCATCAGCATAGTGTTCTCTGAGTCGGCTAAGTCTCATAACAATCAGGAATGTTAAAATGTAAATCACAAAAGCGATCACGCCGATTATAATTAAAGCTGCACCCGAATTATCTTTACTATTTCTTCGTCCACCGCTAAAGGCGCCTGCATATAACGCTGCCTCTGCAATAAAGTATGCGATTAACGGCAAGGCAGAGAGAACAGTCATAACAATATAGTCTTTATGTTTAACGTGGCCTAACTCGTGAGCTATTACACCTTTAACTTCATTTTCATTTAATTGCTTTAAGAGCCCTTCATGCACGGCTAAGGTAGCGCTGCTTGTGCTTCTGCCAAAAGTAAACGCGTTAGGCGTATTATTTGGAACTGTGGCTAACTTGGGCATGGGTAACCCGCTTTTGTCGGCTATTTCTTTAACTGTTTTTTCAAGCCATGGGTTCTCGCCAGGTTTAAGGTAATGCAGATGTGTTG
>Ga0187878_1002157_pt1 | contig 17896 bp, 15 predicted proteins | sample June2016WEW_17_1_FD_132979 | JGI IMG/M metagenome (GOLD analysis project Ga0187878, IMG submission 132979) | Peatland microbial communities from SPRUCE experiment site at the Marcell Experimental Forest, Minnesota, USA - June2016WEW_17_150 | ecosystem: Environmental > Terrestrial > Soil >...
ACCGGGATTCCCAGGTCGTAGAAGAATTGCAGGGTCGAGGGCTCCATAAATGCGCCGCCCCCGAACAACGCTCGCAGCTCGCCGCCGAACGCTTGGTGCACCTGGCGAAGAAGCAGGCGGCTCAATTTGAGATTGGGTCGTTTGCGCGTCAGCATCCGGTTGAGCCCGATGAGGCGGTTCAAGATGAATCTCCGATACGGCGGCAGGGCGTCGAATCTGGCGCGCAATCCCCTCTCCAAGTTCGTGAGCACCATCGGGACCAGGCCCAGGTAAGTGATCTTGTAGCGCGGGAAGGCGTCCCGTATGTACTCCGGCCGCAGAGTGCGCAGGTGCACCACGGCCGCGCCGCAAGTGAAGGGACCGATAAAGCCGACCATGAAATCAATGGCGTGGTTGGTGGGCAGGATGCTCAGGTATCGCACGCCCGGCCAAAAGGGGAACAGCGCGGTCAAGGCCCTGCACTGTTCGAGGTAGTTCTCGTGCGTGAGTACGCAGCCCTTGGGCCGGCCGCCCGTGCCCGAGGAATAGACAATGCAGGCCACGTCAGTCCGCGCGCGCGGCACAAATTGTGGTTCACCACTGGTCCGGCACTCTTCCCAGCGTCCGGCTCCCGCGAGATCAGCGCCGGCAGGCGCCTCGGTCACCAAGACTGTCTTGGCGCCCAGATCTTTGAAGCCCTCCGCCTGCATCATCGCGCGCCAGAGGTGATGTTCGATAATAAGCACCTGAGCCTTGCTGTGCGCCAGGAGTTGGAACTGTTCGCGGGCGGTCAGCTTGTAGTCGAGGGGCACCAGCACCCCGCCGCGATAGAAGATCGCGTAGGCCGAAATGAGCCATTTCGATTGGTTGGTCAGGACGATGGCGGCACGATCGCCCGGCGCGAATCCCCGGTCTTGAAGACCGCGCGCCAGGGGCAACGCCGCCTCTTTGAATTGCCGGTAGGTGAGCCGACAGTTTTCGCGCTCGCGATCGGCCTCGATCAGGCAAGTCTCATCGGGCCAGCGCTCGAGCGCCTCCCGCAGCGCCGCGCCCAGGGAACTATATTGGCTGAGATCCAACATGCTCGGAAGGAAAAGCTGGTTGTCTTTCAATCCTCAATCGCCCGATCACTCAATCCTCTGGTGCCTCTGTGGCCTTCACAACCGGGCCTGGATGCGCTCGGCAAGCGTGCGAAAGTCGCTCACCCCTTGCATCTCGTAGTCCGGCAATTCGATGTTGAAGTGGTGCTCCAGCCGCGTCAGGAGTTCGAGCGCCTGAAGGCTGTCGATTTTGAGCTTCTTGAAGAAGTCGTCGTCGGGCGAAAGCTGCTCGCGCGGCACCTTGAAGTGCACCGCCGCCAGGCTCAGGATTTCCTCCAGCGTTTGCTCTGGTGTGGGCATATTGAATTACCTCAACCTACCGCGCATAAGCACAAGGAAGCATGGAGTTTGAGCGCGGTTCCTCGTGGTGCGGATCGCCCGACAAAGGCTGCGAGGACACTAGCGGCAGAATTCACGGGCGTGCGCCGGGCTCCAACCCACGACCACCCAGGTGACGTTCCCAACGCCCTCACCCTCCTTAACGCCGAACCCGATTCGCCCGTAGTAGTGAAGAGTGGCATCCGCCGGCATCCACTGAGATTTCTGTTCTTCTACAACATTGTCCGGCTTGCCGTATTTACTTACAATACTCTGCAGCTTTGGCTGGGGTTCAGGCACAAGGACAGGCGCCCAGAGTTCACATGGAAGTGCTTCCTTTGCCACCTGTAGCTTTGGCTGCATGTCCTTGAAAAACCGCTCACCGAAAAACGCTTTGTCAGAAAGTATCTTCTCTGCGATCACAAATGCTTTGGGCGTGGGCGCTTGCACAGCCGCGGCCAGCCAAACAAAAGTCACCTTCCCGTCGGTTTGACTAGTCGGAACCCCTAGCCACAAGGGTTCATAGTGGTAGGCCATTACCTCCTTTGGCTCGGCGAGTCCTGCTACTCTTATCCCGGTCTCCCTTCTCTCGGTCTTGTCAGGCTTTCCATATTTCTTCTCAATCTCGCTGATATTAGGCTGATATCCTTCTGGCACAGCCATACCGACCCCTTCTTTGACGGCCGCGTTTCCGCTTGCCATAAGGCCAAAGAATCTGGTGAGTCTCAGAGCGAATTCCTCGGGAAAGAAGGTAGTGTCAAGCAGGATTCTTTCGCCCCTCGATTGAACGGCTCTCTTGTCTTCCGAAAGGATCTTAGCTTCGCACCGCTGCTGACAACCCTGCAACTGCAGAGTAAACAATCCCAGTATGGCCACCGTCACTATTCTCCGTGACGATTTGTTACCTTTCATGGCTACCCCCACTCCCGCTATGGGAGATAAGGCAAGGCGTCGGTGCTCTCCACGAATTTGCGTAAGCCCGCCTCTACCGCGGGTCGCGAGAACAGCTCACAGAAAAGTTCGATTTCCTGGCGCAACTCCACGTAGGGGATGGGCTTCATGAAGCGCTTCGCCGTGATAGCGGTCTGCCGGTCGAACTTCCCGATTTGCATGGCGGTCACGCGCGCTACGGCAAGTGCCTGCCCCTCAGCCACCACCTGGCTGACCAGCCCGACCGCGTGGGCTCTTGTGGCATTGATGCTGCGGCCGGTCAGCAACAGGTCGCGCACCACGGCGTTCCCCAAGTCGCGCTTCAGCCGTGGGATGCCACCGAAGCCGGGAATCAGGCCCAACCGCAGCTCGGGAAAACAGAAGCGCGCCATCTTGTCAGCGATGATCAAGTCGCACACCATAGCCAGTTCCAGCCCGCCGCCGAAGGTCACGCCGTGCACCGCGGCGATGGTCGTGAGTGGCGAGGCGTCGATCACGTTGAGCACGCGGTGGATGCGCTCCAGGAAGCTGCGCACTCCCGCTGCGCGCTCCGCCGGAGGCATTCCCTGCGAGCGGGAGTAAAGCTCGCGCAAATCGGCGCCCGCGCTGAACCCCGACTCCAGCGTGCTGTAGATAATCAAAGCGTGCGCCTCGTCGCCGACCGCCTGCAAGGCCTCCACGAAGCGCTCCAGGTCTTCCAGCGTAGCAGAGCCAATCTCGTTGCAGGGCTCGCGGTCGAGCGCCAACTCCACGACGCCGTCGGCCAACGTCCAGGAAAGCGTGGTCCCTTGGAATGTTGTCATGCTTCCCTCTTGGCTCTCTCCGCCTCGACGGATGTACCTTCCGCAGACGCCTTGCGGTAGAGATCTTCAATCTCTACCCGCAGCCACGCCGCGATGGCCTCGCGTTTCAGTTTCCCGTTAGTCGTCAGCAAACCGTTCTCGATTGTGAACGGCTCCGGGTGAATGTGAAACGCGCGGATGCGCTTATAGTGTGGCCATTGCGGATTCACGTTTTCTAGAACCTTCCCCACCTCGCCCCGAGTCACATCGCCGGTGATGATCGCGGCCAGAAAGCTCCGGCCGTGGCCCACAACCAACACTTGCTTGGCTGCCGGAAGAGCCCTACCGAGCATTTCCTCCAAGGGCTCGGGCGCTATGTTATGTCCCGAACTCAGTATAATCAAATTCTTGACCCGACCGGTGACGGCCCAGTTGCCGGCCTCGTCGACGTCCCCCTGATCGCCGGTACGGAACCAGCCGTCGCTGAAGGCTTGTGCGGTAGCTTCGGGCCGGTTCCAATAGCCCGGAAAGACGTTAGGCCCACGCACCAGGATTTCGTCCGCCTCCCCCCGTCTCATCTCGATTCCGTGAATCGCCGGCCCCACGCGGCCCGGCGTCACGTGATGAGGATGGTCCATGGTGCAGATGGCCGTGGTTTCGGTCAGCCCGTAGACCTGCAAGACGGGCAAGCCCAACATCATGAAGAAGAGTTGGGTTTCCTTGGCCAGCGGCGCCGAGCCGCAGATGATGGCCTTGAGACTTGGTCCGATCCTCTTTCGGATGGCGCGAAACACGAGAGCCCGGGCCAGGGCCAGACGGAGACTGTCCAAAGGCCCAGCCCCGCCTGCCTGCCTGCGAAACCAAGCCGCCTCGCCTCCCTCAAAAAGCGCCTGAGCTGCGCCGCCTGTCTTCCGAATCTGCTCTTCGATGTTGGCGCGGATTCTCTCCAACACGGCCGGGACATTGAGGAAGTAGTTGGGCGCCGCCCCCCGCATCTCATCGGCCAGCTTGGTCAGGTCGGTGGAAAGCGTGAGGATGCTGTCTCGCGTCAAGCAAGTGAGCAACAGGATCCACGAACCGGCGAAGCAGGTCGGGAGGTAGTGGAACACGCGGTCCGGCACGTCGCGCGGACCCATCAGCAAATCCAGACGGGCGTTGGTGCAGGAAAGCATGTGGCCAACGTTGCCGACGTTCAGGACGACCCCTTTGGGCTCACCGGAAGTGCCCGACGTATAAATGAGCGTGATCGGGTCGTCGTCCGCTAGGGCTGCCGGAGCGCCACTCTCCTTCTCGCCCCTGGCCACCGCCAAGAATACCTCGTCGAGCAGGTACGCACGTGGCGCCTCGGGCCAGCTCTGCGTGACGCCTTCACCTAGCGCTGCATCGCCGCAGATAATGAGCGCCGGGGAGCAGTCCTTCATCATGCCCACCAGCTCCCGCGGCGCCTGGCGCGCGTAGAGGGGCACGACGATGATCCCCTCGGCCATGATGGCCAGATCCACGGCCGTCCACCGCACGCTGTTCGGAGCGAGCAACGCGCAGCGGTCGCCCTTCTTCAAGCCCGCCCGTCGCAGGAAAGCGCGCGCCGCCTGAATCAAAGCCAGCAACTCGCCGGAAGTCGTGGGCATGATTCGGCCGTCCCGCACTTCCTGGAGGACGGGCCGGTCCGGCGTCTGGCTAAGGCGCTGAAAGATGTTCTCGAGAAAGTTCATCGTCCAAGATTGTTGAAACGCCAAACGATCCGGTCAATGAATCAATGGCTCAATGACTCAATCGTGCACTTCTCTGCGCTTCCACAGCACTCTCGTAATCCTCCATCAACTTGCGCAAGGTGGCGCTGAGCGGAGACAGGTAATCCTCCCAGGAACAAATCCCGCGGCGCACCGGAAATTCCGGATAGCGCCACTGGAGGTGCTGTTCGAAATAGACTCCCATGCGGGCCATCACCTTGAGGTTTCTGGCCACCGTCCGACCGATACCGTCGCGGATGGCCTCGCCGTCGGTCCGGAGCGTTTCCATCACCGCCAGCAGTTTCTCTTCGAGCGCCGGATCATCCACGTCCAGCAGCAAGTGTTCGTGTCCTCGCTCGCGCATCAGATTGCGGATCCGCTCGTCCATGGTGACGCCGGCGGAGGGCACCAGCGCCGGCATGGAAGTAACAATCCCGTGATAGCGGGACGAGACCATCAGGTGGCAGGCGCGCAGGATGCTTACGAGCTGATACATGTCGTGCTGGTCGGAAGTGAAGACCGGCACGCCGCCCAAGAGTTCGGCCATCCGGTGGCAAGCCTTCGTGTCCAGCCGTTCCATCGCAGCCAGCACCACCATGACGCCGTATTTCTCGCGAAAGGCATCGACTGCCTTGGCCAGGGCGGTCAGATAGTGGTTATAGGCGGCCACCGCTTTCGGCCCCCAGGTGTGGAAGTAAATGGTGCGGTACTGGCTCTCGTGGTAGGCCCCAGCCAGCGTGCGGGCGGCCAGCTTGAACAGGGACGGTCGCACCGGCCACCAGAACGGGTTGATGGGGCAAACCACCAACACGGTTTTTCTTCCATCCCAGCCTGCTTCCCGCAGCGCTTTTTCGCCATACTCCGGCCCGAGGGGCTCGAAGGTCCAGGCCGTGTCTGTGCCGCGCTCGGTGGAAACACCGAGTTTGCTGAGCACAGCCATCGACTCTTCGTTACGGGTAATGATGAGTGATTGCCCGCAAAAGCGCCGGACCATGCGCGTCAGAAAGGGGTCCATGGTGCCGGCTTCGGCACCGTAGCCCACCGAAAGCTTGTTCATGGCCGCGGCGATGCCCAGCGAGCCGATCATCATCGTCGTGAGGGCGTTGGCGAACTTGCTCTTGAACATCGAGCCTTCACACGCCACCACGCCGTCATGGCGAGGCACTTCGCGCGCGAGAAAAGGCGGGTAAACATCGGGGAGCTTCACCTGCCGTGTTCCGGCGAAGTAGCCGCGCGAGCGGTCGAAGTTCTGCGTCATCACGCTCAACTCGACGTTCTCCGCGCCCAGGATATGGCGGATCTGCCGGAGCATCTCTTCCACGCGGACATCGGCGCCGGTGTTGCGCGTGCCATTGTAGCCGGCGAAAAGGAGCTTCAACTTCTCGCCCGGCTTCCAGGGCTGGCCAGCGCCCAGCATCCACTTGAGCTTGGCACGCTCAATGATGCTGGCGACCCAGAGTTCCAGCACCAGATCCATCATGCTAGTGGCTCTCCCCGGCAGGCCAGTCCCGGTAGGAGTAGGTGAAATGCCCCTCCTTGCTGAACTTCAATAGTGGGTAGCTATATTGAGAAAACGGCGCCGGCGTGTGCCCGGTTTCGGAGACTACCCGCGTGTTGTCGAACACCGTGTTATAGACCAGGTAGGGCAGAAAAACTCTAAGCAAAGATGCACTATAGCCTATAGCTGTTCCACGCCGGTTGGCCAAGCGGCTGACCACCCGAGTGAAAAGCCCCTCCAGGCCGGGGGCAAAAAGGGGCGCTAGTCTTCTCTGCGCCCGAGCCAAAGCGCCCGTAAGCTCGCGGTAAGTCTCGGAGCCGGTCCCCGAGGAAAGATGATACGTGTCGTAGCTGGGTTTCTCTTTCTGATGCAGGGTCACGATCGAATCGGCTACAAAATCCACATTCACGATATCCAGCCGGTCGTCGGACCGGAAAGGCAGCACGGGCAACCCGGCCAGGAAAACGAAGGCGCGCACCATGTCAAACTGCGTCGTCTCGGCACGCCGGCTGTCGCCCAAGATGATGCTGGGGCGAAAGATGGTATGAGAGATATCGGCCAGGAGTTCGTGAACCATGTGTTCCGAGAATTTCTTCGTGCGGGCATAGGGATCGTAATCGGAACGGTCCCAGTCGATGGCCTCGTCCTCGCGGACCAGTTCATTCTGGCGATGTCCCGCCACCGCCACGGTGCTGACGTGGCTGAAGCGCCGTAGGCCGTGGTCAGCATGGGCACGCCGCGCCAGGTTGATCACTTCCAGCGTCCCCCGCAGGTTCACGTTCAGGCAGCTCTTTTCGGATTTGCGGTTAAGTGATGCAGCGCAGTGGATAACCGAGTCGGTCGTCTGCACCAGGCGACGGTAATCATCTTCCCCCAAACCAAACCGCCGGTCAGTCAGATCGCCGCGAAAAATGTTGATCCGCGACCTGAGGAAGTCATGGAAACGCGGAAAATCCAGATGGAGTTGCAGCGCGTGCCACAACCGGACCTCCGCCTCATGGTGGTCCTTGGCCCGCACCAGAAGGTTGAGTGAGCCGCCGTAACCCTCTAACAGGTTGGCAGCCACGTGCGCGCCCAGATATCCCGTTGACCCAGTGATGAAATCCGCCATCGCCGTAGCGCGCTATTCTAACTTGAAGACGGCGGGCCATACATCGTGTTTTTTCAGTGCGTTAGCTGTCGAGTGCGGAACGACCCCTGCACCGGGATCTGGGCGACCGGTGTGCCTCCCACGTTGGCGGCCCGGGAATGGGTCTTCACATGCGCGAGGTTGGACAGCCGCAGAACCGCGACCCGCCCTCTGCAGTCTGTTCCCTGTTTGCTGGCTTTGTGCCTCTGTGTCTCGGTGGCTAGCTCTCGGCGGCGGTATCGGAGGACGCGTCGAGGTGGAACGTACGCGCGGGGCCGGTTTCGACCGGCCGGCCCTCGATCAGGGGATAAGTCCACCTGCGCAGGGCCGGAACGTGAATGTTGATCCAGTACTCCCACCAGTCAATCGCATGGGGGTCGTAGCAGAAGGCTTCCTTCTCTTCAGGTGGCAGGGCAGCGGAGAGTATCTCGATGTTCTGCGCTTCAAAAACGTGCTCGTTGTGGAGGATGAAGGGCTCATAGAGCTCAATCAGCTTCTCCACGCGCTCCAGGTCGCGTTCTTTACGGACGAGTGAAGAGTAGGCAAAAGGAATCGGTGAGCTGAGCCGCCGCAAGGCGCGCACCATGGCCTTCTGGCCCGGGGCAGAGAAAGCCCGGTAACGCCCCTTGGAGACCGAAATCGTATCAAACTTCGCCCGCAGCCGCATTTCGAGGCCGCCCTGGGCCCGGTAGTGCTTGCGGTGCGCCAGGCAAGTCAATTCGATGGAGCGGCGCATGTCGCAAGGATTGCAGGCCGAAGTCGCAAGCTGGTAGAGCCGCTCGTGACGACACTCGATGAGAGCGGCGGCAATCAACGTCATGCCTCGGCAAACCAAGTCCACCGGTATCAGGTCCAGGCACTTGCGTTCGTTCGACGGGAGTTGGCGAAAATAGGTGCCCAGCAGATAGGAAAGCGGCGCCGAAGTAGTGACGCCCTCGTTCCAACCGCGGAAGGGCTGATGCGTCGAAGTCTCGGTGATGGAAGGCCGCACCACCGCCACGGGAAGATCGGCCGCGAGCTTGGCAAAGAGCGATTCAGCCAGGCTCTTGGTGAGACAGTAGGTGTTGGGCCAGCCCAGCTCCCTGGCTCGGCGCATCCCGGCTTCTACCATCTGGGTCCGAATCCAGCGGAGGCGATTCTTGCGCACTTGGTGCTCGAGCGAGGTGTCGGTCAGGTCCCGGGCGGTAGTCTTGTCGAGGGCCTGGCGCTTCAGCTCCTCGGTGACCTCGGCGGTCTCAGCCCGGCGCTCAATCTCACGGGTGAGGGCGTGGAGCGACTCACGCTCCCGTTCGGCGTCGAAATCAGGGACGTTATTAGGCGTGTAGTTGGGGCGCAGCTCTTCGGGGACCCGGCCGTCGCGCATACCGACCACATAGCAGGTGGAAAGGTGCAGCAGCCCCGCGTGCTCGCATTCCCGCAGGAAACCGGTCAGGTGAAGGATGCCATCCACGTTGATGGCCAGGGCCGACCGCAGGTCGGGGTTGAAGTCCGTGAGGCCGGCGCTGTTGATGACAAGATCGAGTGTGCGGGCCAGGCGCCTCCGGGTCTCGGGCTCGAGGCCCAGCCCCGGTTGGCTGACATCACCCTCGACGATTTCGACCCGCTTGCGCATGAACTGGGCGAGCTCGCTGCCATGGCGCGCGTGGAGAGCTTCGAACACCGGAGACTCTTCCACGGCTTTCTCGAATCGCCGCAAGGCGGTCGCTGCTCGCTGGGGGCGAATCAGCAGGTAGACCTTGCCAATCTCGGGCAGGTCGCTGAGGAGGTTGGCCAGCCAGACCTTGCCAATAAAACCGGTCGCGCCAACCAGCAGGATATGCCTGCCAGCCAGGGACTTGCGAACCGAAAGCAGTTCGTTTCTTGTGGGACGCTCGAACCGGACAATAGGATGAAGGTTCGAGATTACACGCCTCTCCGTCGGAATGGCAGCGTCCTCCAACGCTTGGGGGCCAGGCGAGAGGTTGAGCTTCCTCGACACCTGGGCCGTGGGTAGCACGCCCTCTCCCCCGAGACCCATGACCCGCCGGAGAACTCCCCAGGGGGGGATTACAGGATCCAAGAGCCGACCGGTCGCAAGACCATCGCGGAATTCCAAGCGGTTGGCCAGCACATGCTCCACGCCAAGGTGTTTCGCGAGGGGGCGCACCACGTGATCCAGACCGTGGCTCACCAGGACTACACGCCCCTTGGCAGCCAGCAGCCCCCTGATCTTCTGCGCCGCGCGCTTGCTCAACCGTGGCCTAAGAACGTAGTTGAAGTATTCCTCACCCAGGAGATCCAACCGGTCCTGACTGACACCGCGCAGCAACAGGTGCAGCACCCGGGTGGCAAATACCCGGCTGAACACATAGAGAAAGGGCAGACAGAAACTCAATAGCGCCATCGCGCCGCGCCGCGCCCAGCGCCCCGAGAAACTCTGGGCATTCCAGGTGAAGAAAGCGACGGCCCGCACGGGGCTGTGGCCAACGAGGCTGCCCTCAACGCGCCAAAAGATCGGCCTGGCGGGAGGATCGCTCATCGATGTCTGATGGACACTTGTCTCGCTCAGTGGATTCAACCCTAACTTCAAAGCACCGCCTGAAACTGTTCGAGCAATATTATGCCAACGGTCGGGATGATTCAAGCTTCAGGGCCACGGGGCTCTCGCTTGAGGTAGTTCGAGGACAAGGCAACGTGGTATCAAGTGGTCGGTGGAAGGCCTGAGCCGAAGCCCCCATCCACCACCACCGCGGAGCCGGTCATGAACGAAGCCTCGTCACTCGCCAGGAACACCGCGACGCGGGCAACTTCCTCCGGCCGACCGATCCGCCACAGGGCGTGAAGCTTGCCCGCAGCCCGCCGTGCCGCTGCCGGGTCCGCCTGGGCTTCGAAATATCCCCAAGCCAGGCCCGCGTCAATATAGCCGGGGCAGATGCAATTCACGCGCACACCATCTTTCCCGTGGTCGATCGCCATGGCCTTGGTCAACCCGATGATGGCTGCCTTGGTGGCGCAGTAGCCGGCGCACATGGGCTCCACAAAAAAGCCATTCACCGAGGACAGGTTGATGATGGCGCCCTTCGTCCGGCGCAGGTGAGGCAGGAAGAACTTCGAGCAGAGGAACACGCCCCCGAGATTCACGGCGATCTCGCGGTTCCATTCCTCGACCGTCGTTTCCTCTACGGTTTTGTTGACCTGGATGGCGGCATTGTTGACGAGCACGTGGACCTGGGAGAAGGCCCTCAGCGTCTCGGCGACCAACTTCCGGACAGATTCGGGCTGAGAGACGTCGGTTTCCACCGCGAGTGCTTGACCCCCGGCAGCCTCAATGTGTTTCACCGTTTCAAGGGCGCCCGCGAGGTTGATGTCCGCGACGACCACTCGAGCCCCTTCCTTCGCGAATTCCACGGCCGCGGCCCGCCCGATGCCCGAGCCGGCGCCCGTGACAACCGCAACGCGTTTCTCAAGTCTCATCAGCCTTCCTCCTGTCGAGATGCTGCCCGCCCCCGCTCGCAGAACGTTCCCGAGCCGCCCGGGAAAGACGATTCAGAGTCCGACGATATCGAGCCGACCCCTCCGCAGTCAAGACGACGATGTCCCGCAGAGTATGGCACGTCCCGTCCATTTGCTGGCCGGCGCAGAATCAAGGGCGAGGTTGTTGGTTTGTCCGATGTAGATCTTGCCTTGCGGGTTCAGCAAAACATAGACCGCGTAACCCATAAGCATATATGAGGCTTGGCTCCTCGGCCAGGACTCGAACCTGGAACCCTTCGGTTAACAGCCGAATGCTCTACCATTGAGCTACCGAGGAGTAGACAATGCAGCACGCCTGCCCTCATGGGTCGCGTATAGCGTTTATAGCACAGGCGAGAAATCTCCGTCAACGCGGGAGCTGGTCCGCCTCCCACTTGCCTGATCCTGAACTCACTGTTTCAGAAGGAAGATCCGCGATCCTCTCCCATCCTGTTTCTGAAGAGCTGGCCCAAGGCTGGCCGATCCGCAAGCGCGCCCCCGCACCTTCTTGGGGCTGGGGGATGAGTTTCAAAACCGTTTGCAGGGGAAAACGCAGGTGAGTTAGTCCTTCTTCTCTTCTGCCTTCTTCTCTGGGGTCCCCTCTGTAGCACCCCGGAGGGCATCCTTGAATTCCTTTATGCCCTTCCCCAAACCCTTCCCCAGTTCCGGCAGTTTTCCCGGCCCGAAGACAATCAACACGATCAAGAAAATGAAAAACAGGTGCATCGGTTGGAACAAGCCTTCCACGACAAAACCTCCCGGCATATCTCAGCCTCCCCACCCGGCGGTCAGAACTTGCCGCGGGGCATCCAAACTATTATAGCGCAGCCACCCTTGAAACCCAATCACCATTTCTGCCTAGAACTGGAAAGGAAGAAATCCTCCAGACCACGGTTGCCTGCGAGCCAGCCGACACTTTAGCAAGGGCAAGTGGCCTCTTGATTCAACCATCCTCTTTTCTGGAGGCCTCGGCTTCAAAGGCAAGGTCCGTCTGCCAGGGCTGCAAGGTGACGCTTCCGGGCTCGATGATCTTTTCCAGTTCCGGGTACCGCGCCAGCAAGGTTTCCGGCACGCGGACGGGTTGGTGGGAGAGCAGGCTGATCAACTGTAGGGCGTTCGCGATAGCTTTACCCTGGAAATGGTTGTTGGTGATGACGTACGTGACGTCCGTTCGCTCGGCGATATTCCTGATCCTCTGCGCCCACGGCTCCAATTCTTCCATGCTGTAGAGATAGTTGTAGCGCTCTTCCGGTCGCTCTTCCGAGCTGAACCAGTGCTCGTAGTTTCGCCCATGCAGCCGGACATAGCCGACCCCGCTTTGCAGGATGGAACGGTCACTCGGCGCGAGCGAACGACCGATGACCGGCTGGTCGATGTTGCAGAAGCCGACGCCCAACCCAGCGAGCAACCGGAAAGTCTCCGGCTCGTTCCAGGAGTTGTGACGCACTTCGAGTACGAGGGGGTACTCCATGAACTCCACCACCAACCCCCCCAGGTACTCACGGTTCTCCTGGGTGTTCTTGAACGACCAGGGAAACTGTAGGAGCAGGGCGGCCAGTCGACCCGCCTCCTGGAGCGGCGCCAAGCCTTCTTTGAAAACCTTCTCTTCCTGGCGATTCGCGTTGCGGTCGTGGGTGAACCGCTGCCAGAGCTTCGCGGTGAATTTGAAGTTAGGGTTCGCGGCGACCTTGCGTACCCAGCCCTTGGCCGTTTGCAGGGTGGGAGGGTGGTAGAAAGTGGTGTTGATTTCGATCGTATCGAAGAAGCGCGCCAGGTAAGCCGCCTCATCGAAGTTAGGCGGCTTCGGACGCGGGTAAACGACACCCTCCCAATCGGCGTAGATCCAACCCGCCGGGCCGACGCGAATTTCGCCGCGACGTTTGTCTGGGCCCATCTTCGCCTTTTCTTCGCCTTCCACTCTACGCTCGGCCTGACTGTTTGTCAAGGGGCGCCCCGGCTCAATCTGGGAGGTTCCACACAGACGGCCCCAACCTGGGCAGGCCGGGTCGCCTGACAAGCGGCGCACTCGATGCCCTGAAGCGGAGTTGACCGCCCCACCCGCGCATCGACTCCACACTATAAACTGGGATAGAATCCTCGGGCGGCACTTATTCCGGGATTTGGCAGGTGATAAATGACCGAATGGAGCGGCCCCCTGAAGATTCGCCCGGCACGGGTGGACGATGCCAAGGAGATCGCACGAATATACAACCAGGGCGTGCAGGATCGCGCGGCCACGTTCGAGAATGCCTACGTCACGCCCGAGGAACGTTATCTGTGGCTGGTGGCGAGGCCGGACAAGTATCCCGTGCTGGTGGCGGAGGTGAAGCACACGCTGATGGGGTGGTCTTCTCTCACACCCTACAGCCCGCGCCACTGCTACGACGGTATCGCCGAACTTTCCATCTACATTGACCGCAGCTTGCGCGGCCACGGCGTGGGCCCAGAACTGATGAAGGCCATGGAGAATGTGGCGCGCGAAAAGCGCTACTACAAACTGGTCGGGCGCGTCATGGCCGACAATCAGCCAGCACGCAAGCTCTGCCAACTGATGGGCTGGAAAGAGGTGGGGATCCACGAAAAGCACGGCAAGCTGGGAAATGATTGGCACGATCTGGTTTTGGTCGAATACTTGATTCCAGAAAACCTGAAATAACTTGGGAGCGCGTGGGGCAGCAGGCGTCCCCGTTCGCGGCGGCCTTGGCCGCCCACGGGAGGGCGGGACTGTTCCCTCCCTTGGATGGTTGGAGAATGCTTCGCTTTTCCTACACATCCCGTATCGGATTAGTCCTCGCCGCGCTGTGGCTGTCGTCGTCGAGCGCCTCAGCCCAGCAGGCACCTCCGCCCCCGCGCGAACGTACCCTGCTGTTCGTGGGCGATGTGATGCTGTCGCGCGGCGTGGGCGCGAAGATGGCGGCAGAGAAAGACTGGACCTATCCCTTTCAGAAAATCGCCTCGACGCTCGCGGGCGCGGATCTAACCTTCGGCAACCTTGAGTGTCCTATCTCAGACGTGGGCCGCGACCGGCACCACCTCTACTCCTTTCGGGCTGACCCGAAAGCCCTCGAGGGGCTGAGATACGCGGGTTTCGATGTGGTGTCGCTCGCCAACAACCACTTGTATGACTGGGGAGCGCCGGCTCTGCTCGATACGCTCCGGCGTCTGCGCGAGGCGGGAATCGTGCCGGTGGGCGCGGGTGCCAACGATCTTGAAGCTCACTATCCCCAATTGATCGACCTCGGGGGAGTGAAACTCGCCTTTCTCGCCTACGTAAACGTCGAACCGAAAGCCGCGATGGCCGCGCCGGATAAACCGGGCGTCGCGTGGCTGGAGCCCGACCGCGTGCTGGCTGACATTCGGTTTGCGCGTCCGCTGGCGGACGTGCTGGTGGTAGCCCTGCATTGGGGGGCCGAGTACACCCCCCAACCGCAACGTAGTCAGGTGGAGCTTGCCCATCAAATGATTGATGCCGGTGCCGACCTCGTCGTGGGCAGCCACCCGCACGCGGTTCAGCCTCTCGAACCGTATCACGGGCGATGGATTGCTTACAGCCTGGGCAATTTCGTCTTCGACCAGAAGGCGCCCGGCACCCACCGCGGGATCATGCTGAAAGTCATCCTCACCGGCAAGCAGATCACTGACGTGACTCCGATCGCCATCACCATTGACGGGACGTTGCAAGCCATCCTCACACCTCCAGAGGAGTTGGCCCAGGAAGCACTGCGCCGCAACCGCAGGTTGAAAACCCAGGCCATCCGTGCCCAATGACCTCAGCGGAGATGCTCGCGCTGAGGATGAATCCCCATCACAGCTAGCCCTTGTTTGGGCGATGGGCTACTATTGACCGGCAAGCGGGCAAAGTGATGTCTCCCACCAAAGCGGCGTTCCTAAAGACAGTGGTGTTCACAATTCTTGCCCCCGGGTTCGTCACGGTGGGTGTGCCTTATCTTCTGCTGGGGCCGCGCGCCGAATTTGAGATTGGACTGCTGAGATTTGTTGGGGTTCCCCCTATTGCTCTCGGCGCTGCGGTCTACCTGTGGTGTGCCTGGAATTTTGTCTTCACCGGCCGCGGGACTCCGGCGCCTATCGACCCTCCCAAGGTGCTCGTGGCGAGAGGCCTGTATCGATTGGTGCGAAATCCCATGTATATCGCGGTGGGATTGGTGCTGGGTGGCGAAGCAATCCTTTTCCAGTCCACCAAGCTTGTAGTGTATGCGCTGCTGGCCTGGCTAGCCTGCCACCTGTTCGTGGTTTTCTACGAAGAGCCAACCTTGAAGAAGAAGTTTGGGGCAGCGTATGACGCGTACTGCCAAGCCGTACCGCGCTGGATGCCGAGATTCACACTTCCTAAAGAAGGGGCTTAGCAGCCCAGCCACTTGAAGAATTCGGGGTGGTAGTTTCGAATGTTCTCGCCCTGCCCCGAATCCCTGCTCCAGGCGCAATAGTATTTTCGCACGGAAGATGCATCGAGGGCTTTGGCATCTGTCTTTGTTGAGGCCTCACAGACCTGTGCCGCCACCGAATCGCTAGATTTGTAAACCTCGATTTCTTCTTGCCTGAGTGGCCTGACTCCGATAGTTCCCACCGCCTTGATCTCCTTGGCTAGAACCTCCAGACGCGGCGGCGATGCACCCGTGACCTCGACCTTGACCCGCGCCCAAACGGGCCCGAGCCGTTCCGCGTCGGCCAGCGCGCCAGGCTGGAATCCGGCGGCGTAGGCGTAGTAGTAGAGGGTCCCCTTCCCGTCCGGAGGCCAGGCAGCAGGGAAAGGAGGTGAGACTCGATAACTCCATCCTATCCAGCTTGGCGAGCCCGGATTGTCAGCGCCAGGGGGCAGCGGCTTCGGGATTTTCTCCCATTCGGCTTTGACCAACTCTTCGACTTTTGCCTGGACTTGCTTCGCGTCCATGGGCGGCCTCCGACCGCTCTTGCCTCCGCAAACGGTGAGCAAAACTGCAACAAGAATCAGCAGGCTCTGTCTCATGGTTTCAACGGGCATTTATTAATTGAATTCCCGGCTTGGTGGAATAGATAACCGTTAGATTTCAGCTGCGGCATCTGTCCTATTTGGCTGGGACACTCTTGAAGGCTCGTTTCCGATTTTGAGAATCTCCCCTTCGACTTGCCGCACCACCTCCTGGGCATAGGGAATAAAGTGGTGCCCGGAGATTAGGATGGTAGCGCCCAACCAGAGCTTCGCGCGATTCATCGAATACCGGGTAATGATTTGAAAGAAGTACTTCCAATACGCTCCCCGGTAGGAAGACCGTAAGCCCTGATGCCAGATCGAACGAAGCATAATCTTGATAATGCTTCCCAGCGAGGGCTGATGGGCAGGCCGCTGGCAGTTTCTGCTCTCCCAATTCCGGAGAGAACGCCACGCGCGTTCGTAGAATTTCCTTGGGTCGTAGATCGAAGCAATTATCTTTTGAAAACCCCTCAGCAGAACTGCGAAGGGCAGAGCCGTATGGAAGTTCGGCGGCGTAGTATCGCTACTGTTGACCCTGGATTCGATCAAGCGCCCCTCTTTCTTCATTCGGTCATGGAGCGCGGTCCGCGGCACCGCATGCAAGAAACTCGTCATGGCCCAGGGGATCGCGGCGCGCTCAATGAAGAGAATCTGCTTCTCGAAGATGTCTTCGGTGTCGGAGTCAAACCCGAGGATAAATGCAGCCGTAACCCAGAGCCCGCTCCGCTGCAGAAGCTGCACGGCATCAATTGGATCCAGGGCCAGGTTCTGGAACTTTTTCGCTTCGGCCAGGGACGCTTTCGAAGGACTTTCAATGCCGAGAAAGACATACAGAAAGTTCGCCTTCACCATAGCCTCAATCAGCGCCGGATGCCGGGCGAGGTCCATCGACGCTTCGGTGTAGAACATCAGCGGGGAACCATGAGCCCGCTGCCACTTTTCCAGCTCCCGGGCCAGCTCGAGAGCAAGCTGGTGATTGCCGATGAAATTGTCATCGACAATAAACACCTGCTTCTTCCATCCCAGACTCAGGAGCGTGTCCAGTTCCGCCAGCATTTGCTGGGGGTGCTTGGTGCGAGGCTTTCGTCCGTAAAGCACGATGATGTCACAGAACTCACATTGAAACGGACAGCCACGGGAGAACTGAATCGGCATGGAGGCATAGCAGTGAGTTTTCAAAAGGTCGAATCTTGCTACGGGCGTCCTGGTAACGTCGGGCCTCTGTTCGATCTCATAAAGTCTTTTCGCCATCCCGTCTTCAAGGTCTTTTGCGATCTGGTGAAACACCTCATCCGGTTCGCCCACCACGACATGATCCGCCAACTTCAGCATTTCGTCCGGCTCGACACTCGCGTAGGGTCCGCCCACGATCGTACGCCGCCCCAGGCGACGGGCGCGGGTAAGAACCTCCTCAAGCCCTTCTTTCTGGACTCGCATGGCGCTGAGCATGACGAGATCCGCCCAGAGTATGTCGGCATCACCAAGGTCTTCCACTGCCTGGTCAATCAGGCGCACGGTCCATTCCTTGGGACACAAGGCGGCCACCGTGATGAGTCCCAGCGGCGGCATGACGGCCTTTTCCGGGAGGACCTGGATCATGCCCGTGAAGGTCCAAAACGAAGTTGGGATCTTGGGCCAGACCATGAGTGCCTTGATTCGTTTGCCGAGGGGGGGGAAAGCAGGCAGAGTCTCAAGCTGCGAGGAAGATTCGGGGTTCACAGGTGACCGCTCCAATGGTTCGTGAAGTTTGGGCATCCCTAATAGGCCCCGCTGAATGAGGTATTATCCTCATTCCTGGCTAAGCAGGAATTTCCTATTTCAACTCTACCTTCGCCCAAAAGCATACGCCAGCGGTAGGCAAAACTGCAGCAAGGATAATTGGGCTCTGTCTCATAATTCCAACTCGAAGGCGTGAGTCCGAGCCGGCTCCCGGCAGTACTCGACAGACGCCCTCCAGCAGGGCGGACAC